>Ga0209463_1000214_pt1 | contig 54956 bp, 66 predicted proteins | sample AgamicMgSfrz_FD_187169 | JGI IMG/M metagenome (GOLD analysis project Ga0209463, IMG submission 187169) | Agave microbial communities from Guanajuato, Mexico - Mg.Sf.rz (SPAdes) (version 2) | ecosystem: Host-associated > Plants > Phyllosphere > Phylloplane/Leaf | place: Guanajuato, Mexico...
AAGAATATATGATAGTATTATCAAGCTATTATAGCGAGTTCGAAGAGGTAGACGGTATTCTTATCTCTGGGTTAAGTGCTTTAATTAATTTAATATACATCCAAACTACACAGTCTGATTTTATTGTCTATTTGCTTCAGGAGAATGAAAGAGCAGGAGACTAATCAATACTATTAAACGATGACATAAGGGGGAGGATTAGGAATGTTTAAAATAAGACGAAAAGAAAAAGAAAAAATTGATCAGGTTGCAGTTGAACTAAAAAATGTTAATTACGATGTTAATTACTTCTTAAATATGGCTGAAAAAATGCAATACAAGGGACCTAATTCGGGTGACGATATACAATATCATAAAGGAAGCCGAAAAGGTTATCGTAGGGATTGATAACATCTATTAAAGTGAAATAACCCGCTTACAGTGGGTTATTTTTTTAGGCCTAAAACATTTCGAATAGCCTTTTGGGCAACTTTGTTATTAGCTACATATTCTCTTGAATCATTGGATCTGCTTTTTCGTCCAGGATACTGAATGTCTTTAGAACTTTTTTGTCCAACTTTTTTTGAATAACTAGATATACTTTCAACTTCTTTTTTTGAAAAACCCATACTGGTAACCCTCCAAATCTTTTTGCTCTAAAATGTATTAACCAGTATGTTCACTAAAAAAAGAAAAAATACTTGTAGTTTGTTTTTAAGGTTCGGATAAACTTTTCTAGCAAAGAATAAAGAAATTATCTTTAGTAGAAGATTAAACTGCAAAGAAATTAATAAAGAAATAAAAGTTTGTCTTTAGTAGAAAAAATAAAACACTAGAAATAAAGTATATATTCTCTAGTTAAAAAATTTAACGCAATTTTTTATTGTTTTAAAGATTAGTTTTTGTTACTAAAAAATACGCCGAAAATAACTATTTTCGGTGGTTTGAAATGCGGTTTTTTATACTACTTAAACCCTTGTGGCTCTAAGGGGCAATCCACTTTGATGTCAAAAATAAAATTTTTATCATTTTTTACTCTATTTTTGGGCAGGAAATAGGGTGTTTTGCAATGGTTTTTGATTAAACCAAAGGAAGCGACTATCTAAATATGCACAAAATACCCTCTAAAACGGATTTTTATAGATGTAGGTAAAGACTTAATCAGATATTTAAATAAAAAGGTCAATAATAAGGGGTATTTCTTGGTGACTTCTGTGTATTATCACTTTAGTAAAGAGTATATGCTTATTCTTTAGTAAAGGTAGGGAGAGTAGTAATTCTACTAACGAATAGTGATTTATTCTGTAGTAGGTATCAAATGAAATATTTTCTAGTCTAGAGTATGTGTTTTTTCATTAGTAAAGAAGTTAGGTAAAAAAAGAAATGTAAATTATATTTGAACTATTTAATTTTACGTGTATGAGAAAATCACAACCAAATATGGATATTAAACGGAGGTAATTTATATGTTAAGAACAAGAAGAGCAAGAACAGTTATTGATTACAAAGGTATTGAACAAAAATTATCGAGCGTAAAAAGTGTAAAATATGTTGCAAATGTAAGTGATTCTGAAAACTACTTAGAATTAGATTGAGAAAATCGTTTTGGTGTTCCGGTTAAATTCTACATAGAAACTTGGGGAAAAGAAGCAGGGAGTCTAAAATTAGTATTAGACGCAGTATCTGACGAAGCTGTTGATACTTTCTTTAAAATTCTTCCGCAAATTGAAGATGTAGGATTAAAAATCGCTAGTATAGATTTGCATCACTCATATTATACACGAAGAGAAAAATTTGAGCGGTTGAAAGAGGAATTCCTTAGCTCAAAATAATCTATATAAAACAAAAAAACATCTTTATTATAGAGATGTTTTTTATGCAAATAAGATTGAGAGCTGTTAATTATAAAAATGCCAGTTTAAATGGTGTCGCTTGTAGAACTTCTTATGCGTTCGTTATATAACGTCCTAGCTCGTGTTATTAAATCCGAATCCTCTAATAAATCAATAATAAAAGGGTTTTTTATTATTGTTTCCATAGTTTTAGGAGGAATCTTATTATATGCGAGAATTATATAGTTTTCATCCATTTCAAGTATATTAGCTAACATAGCTATTTGTTTAAAAGAGGGGGTAGTCAGCCCTTTTTCAATCTTTGCAATGTAAGTATGAGAGAGACCTAGCATTTCTCCTAGCTTTTCTAAAGTAAGGAAATGTTCTTTTCTTTTTTTTCTTATTTGTGCGCCAATAGTGTCTTCCAAAACAATATCCCCTTATTCCAGTTTTGTAGATAAATTATACCATAATTAATGTTTAATAATGTTTAGGGTTTTTAAAAAGAAAAACGTTAGACCACGGGTCTAACGTCTACATATTTACTATTCTTGAACTGCAAATATTCTATTTAAAGCTTGTTGTTGACTGTATAAATCAAAGTAGGTAGACAGTTCATCGTTATACATATATTTCTCTAAACGTTTAGTGTCTACGGTTTTTTCTTTTAAATTAATACGATACTCGCTTCCAAATAAGCAAGTTGTACAATCATCTTCTAAATATAATGATCCAGTAATAAAGTGCAAATCGTTACTGTTTATTTTATATAGGTGGTTATAAGTTTTTAAGGCTTCACTATTTTTGTTAGGTATTTCTTGTACTAATAACTTGGTTAAATCACCTTGTTTAAGGTAAAGAGCATTTGTAAGCTCGAATTCTTCTCCTGAAGTTATAATCGTTAAGAAGTACTCTCTACTTATACGTCCGATTAAAAAATTTCTAAATCTATAAGTGTGAAGCTCGTTCTGAAATAGCCTTACTAGCTCGTTAGTCGTTTTCACATTCACTATTTCTAAGTTTTCTCTACGGTATACCATTCTAATTCCTCCTATACATTCCTTTGGGACTGAACAATCTAAAAAGAATGTTTGTCATTTTTTAAAGTATAATCAGGAATCTTAAAAGGTTGATAAAAAATAGAAATAACTGTTCAATTGCAATAATCTTTTTTCCACTTTTACTAGGGTGCTTGATAGAATTAATACATAAAAGCTCTGGTAGCTAAAAAGGAGAAGAAACGGAATGATTCAAACAAGAATTAGTGGACTTATAGAACAACTTCAAAAAATGAAAGAACAAGAAGGGGATATACCCGTGCTATCATCCTTTTTTGTAAGAAATGATGATCCGGATAGTCCTTATGAAGGTCATAATGTATTTTCAAGTCCTAAGCTATTATTAGATACGTATGTTGAGCACACTAGAGAAGATGGAAGCGTAGCATACAACTACTTAAAGAGCGAAAATTTAAATTGGAATAATGGAAGAAATAAAGAAGAGAAAGTATTGCTACTAACTCCAAGTGAAGAAGTAGATGTAGAAATAGATTAAGAAGTAAAGGGGAATAAGGAATGGGTATGCCTCTAGAAATGAACTGGATGATTGTTACAAAAGGAAAAGAAGAAAAAGTGGTGGAAAAAGAGAACCACATTAAGTTAACAAAAGAGGGTTATCGTCTATATCCGTTAGATATTGCAGTAGTAGAAGTAAGAAAGACAAAAGAAACAGCTACTATTGGGCTAGCGGAAGTTAAAGAGATGAAATGGAAAGATGGATATACAACAATAACATATGTGCTTAAAAAGCTAAATGGAGTGAACTAGAAGGGCTAATTATAGCTCTTTTTTTGTTTTTAAAGTGATTTGTCTGTATAAATGCTTTAAGAAACCTAATTTGTAATAAATAGTATCAATGAGAATTTAAACAGTAAATGCTAAAATTAAGGAAAATGAAAAAAGAGGTAACAATAAATGAAAACTGTTGTAGAAATGTTGAAATACGGCGGTGTAAATCCTAATGCACGAATCAAATTAGCGCGTCATAAAGATGACAGGGAAGGATTAAATTTAGATGAATTAGTGCACTCTGGAATGTTTGAAGTATATCAGTCTTACCAAGAAAGAGATGTGTTTAAAGACTGCGATTATATTGTTTCATTCGTGGGAGAGGAGCACAACCAAGCTTTATTAGTTGGCGTTTATGAAGTGCTTGATAGAGAAGATGTGCAAGAAGTACCGAAAGAAATCCAAAAGCACTTTGGTCCAGAGGCTAAAAAAAATAGTGCCCATAGATATAACCTTAAAAAATTAAGTGAATTTAAAGATTTTGAGAAAAGACTGGTATTTGAATGGTCTATTGGTTCAAGGCCTTGGTTTAGAATTCTTAATGAAAAGACTAATATTAAAATATCGCAGTGGAAACCAGAGGGATACGTTGCAGATTTTACTGGTTATGATGATGTTATTCTAAGTTATATTGAATTAGAGAAGATAATTAATAATCCATTAGGGAATAACAGATGGAAGGATCAACTATCTTCAGCAAAAGGTGTTTATTTAATTTTAGATCGGCATACTGGGTCTCAATATGTAGGTTCTGCAACGGGTATAAGAGGCTTTTGGGGAAGATGGAGTGATTACGCAAGAAACGGCCACGGTGGAAACGAGAAGTTAATTGATATAGTTGAGAGTGACAAAAGAAGAAAATATGACTTTCAGTTCTCAATACTAAAGGTTGTTGCTTCAACGACTGTGTATGATGACATCATAAAAGAAGAGACTAAATACAAGCGGAAGTTGGGAACTCGTGTATTTGGGTTAAATCCAAACTAATAATAAAAAGCAGTCAAATTAATTTCTTGACTGCTTTTTGTATCTTTGTTTTTAATTTATTTATTCTCCGGCATTATCCGTTGAGTTTTTTCTCGATGATACAGTTAACTTTAGAAGATCTAAAGTATAAAATTTTTCACTCCATTGGTCCCCATCATTACCTAATTCACTTGAATAGAGTTTGAAACTTAATTCAGTTTCAGTGAACTCAAATACTCTATAATAAGAAGTTAAGCTAGGCGAGAACTCTAGAGCATCCTCGTAATCTTTAACGGTAGTTTCTCCTTTAAGAATATAAGGATCATTTAACACCGAAAAAGGGTCGCTGAATACGTGGACAATTAATACATACTTTTGAATATCGTTAACAAAACCTACCATATAAGATGGGGTATAAATGCTTGGTTTTAGTAATTTTGCATCGTATAGACCAATTAGCTCTTTCTTGTTTTGTACTTTAATTAGCTCAATATCCTGTACTTCTTGAGTTTGTTGAATTTCTTGTGTCTTAGTCATAATAATTTTCTCCTTGAGTAGCTCTATTGTTTATGGCGAGCATTGTGTTTTCTAAATTACAGGAGGTATTTTATTAAAATGGAAATTTATTAAAAATAATAACGCTCGTCTTTCCAAATTAATAAAAAGGTTATCGTTGTATTCAAGAGAAAAGGTGGACAACAGATAAATATTAGAAGAGCTGAAAATTTCAGGTTTTCTTTTTATAATGTGGATGGGTTCTAATTCATCTATCTTTTGTAATCATTCTTTTCTTAACTTTTTTCTTTAATCCCTATAAATAGAAGTATTATCTTTCCAGAAAACAAAACACTTAGAGGTGAAAGATAATGAAAAAGTTAGGTAAAGGAATCGTTTATTCATTTGTAGCAATTTTAGTTTTAACTGCAGGAGTATCTTTAGGAAAGGTTTTTGCTAAGGATGAGGATAGCAAGGAACTACTTGTTGCTAAAGAGGATAAAGCAAAGGATAGTGTTGAAAAGGAAGAAGAACTATATGTAAACGCTAAAGAAGTATTATCAAAGCAAAATGGTGTTTCAACGCCGTATGGAGAAGTGAACGTTGCTGTAATTGATAGCGGTTTTGATCCGAATCATCCCAACTTGAAAAAACAAGTAGCACGTAGTTACGATTGTGCATTAAAGAGTAAAGAAAACGAATGTATTCAAGTCGATGACGAAGGAATGCACAGCAGAAGTGATCAAAAACACGGTACCCACGTAGCGGGAATTATTGCTTCTGATCGTTTTGGAGTAGCAAGAGATGCAAATTTATATTTGTTTGCTGCTGGGGACAATGGAAAAAAAGATACAATAAAAACAAAAGGTACAATTAGCGCATACAAAAAAATTCTAGAACTAATGGATTCAGGAGTGAAAATTGGCGTAGTAAATATGAGTTACGGAAAAAAGAGCTTTAGTTCTACTGAAAGAGACCTTTTGAAAAAAATTTATGATAAGGGTGCCATATTGGTTGCATCAGCTGGTAATCCTTGCTCGTATCAAGATTCAAAAGGGAAATGTGTGAAAGAAGGAGAAGGTGAAAAATACGCGTTTGATCCGAATCGAGACACAATAATGTTTCCGGCTAGATTAGATTTTGTAATTAGCGTAGGGGCAGTAGGTCATAAAAATCAAAAAGCTATTTGGAGTTTACAACAATCAGCTTCCGGTAAAGAACTTGATATTGTTGCGCCAGGAACAGATATTATGAGCACGCTGCCTGACAATAAATACGGTCGTCTATCTGGAACATCAATGGCCGCTCCATTTGTAACTGGTGTATTAGCTAATTATAAAAAGGAACATCCTACATATAGCAACAAAGAAATCGTAGGTATGCTGTACGAAAGTGCAAAAAGCGTAGGCAAACCGAAGAAAGATAAAGAATATGGTTACGGTGTTGCGTGGAACTTTCCGTATGAACATTTCTACATTAATGAAGAGCTAAAACTTAAAGGTAAATATAAGATTTATGATTTTGCAGATGCTGATCGCTCTCCTTATACTGAAATGTCATTAGATGGTACATATAAAGCGCTAAAAGCAAAAGAAATTAATACCGAAACAAATAAATGCAAGTATGTTTACTTAGTAAAAGGTGATAAAGAAGTAGGTTGGATACAAAATACTACCGAATACTAATTTTACTAAGAAATAGTTATTAAACCATTTACTTCAGTAAATGAGCTACTTTTAAAACTGATGCTTATACTAAATCGCAGAGGCTTAAGTAGAAATATTAATTTTATAAATAAGAAAGCACATTGTATATATACAATGTGCTATTTTTTCATTCTATTGTTCCTATAATAAGTGGCATTAATCCTATTGATTAAAATAACTATCTCTTTGTCCAATGCGTTCTTTTACCGATTCAAGTTGCTTTTGATTAGTCTCGTACATTGCAGTAGCATCTCCAAGCATTTCTGCTTCGATATATTCCTCTTCTGCGTTTTTAAATTCCTTGTTATGCCTATTTAATTTCTCTTGGTATTGTATATGGTCAATTTCTTTTAGGATATCGTCTCTTTCAGTGGTTAAATTTCTAACCCCATTATAGTTACCAGATACCTCAGCCTCATTAAGGTCTTTTTCAACATTGTTTAACTGGTTTGAATAATAGGAGGTATCAGCAGAATAACTGCTACCTCCAGATGATGCTCTGTAAACGCCGTCCTTGGGTTCTCGGTTGGAACCCCATTGGGCAAAAAGGGTTGATAGCATAAATATTATGTTATAAGTAAGGAAATGGGCTAGTGTGTTATCACTTATTATATAGACACCAGAAAAGCAAGCAAGTAACGTGGTAGCAATGATCATTGCGGCACCTACTACAAACACGGTAGAGAAAAATGTATTCCACAAAGAACTTTTGTAGCGCCAAGCTCTACTTTCTCTCCTGAACTCAGCTATAAAGTAAATAATAGGTAAAAATATAAAGTCCATTATTAAAAACGTATAAAAATAACCATAAAAGAGCAGGAAGTAAAAAAGACCAGCAAATATTTTAGACGCAATAATACTTATAAAAACTACATTGTAAATGTTCTTTCTCTCCATATCATCTCTCCTTAAATGTTGAAAACCCCACTATTACCTTAATGTAGTTATAAACCCTATAAACCCCATAAATTGATATTACAAGAGGTGTATGAATATTATAAAATATATTTTTTTGTGAGTAAAAAGAATTACTTCAAAATGTTAAGTATCCTGTAAAGAGTGAGATATTATTTAAATCTTTATTGTTGATAAATATAAAAAGGTGATTATTGTAGTGCCAAAGCTAAAGACAAAAAGGTTCACAAAATGTACAAGGGGGTTTTCGGAAACTTATGATAAGATGATTTACGTCTTATTAACAATTTTGATCGTGGAGATGATGAGAAATGACTTGGGTTGTTATTCTTTCTATTGTAGTGGTCAGTGCCCTCAAGATATTGATAACGTGTTTACCGACGCCAGTGGTAAAATGGCTTGTTAGCAAATTTGAAGTTCATACAAGTATTGATTTAGATGCAAAAGTTACTGTCGGTGGTAAAGAAATAGTAGGTAAAGTGAAAGAGGAGCTTATTGACAATTTTAATAAAGGAACCTTCTTAAAGAAATATTATATACATCCAGGTAGCGAACAATATTTGTTACATCCCGAAGGTGGAGGGACACCAATTAAGGTTAACGCCCAAATAGGTAAAAAAGAAGTAGTGTTGTTAATATATAAATACAGTGATCGAATTGACATAGTGAAGCAATATCCTAAAAAGATTATTGCTTATAGTATCCATTCTGATGAGTTACAAAATGGTACACTTATTTAAAAAAGGTATGAACGAAAAAAAGAAATGGCGTTTAATAGCCATTTCTTTTTTTATAACTTTTCTTGCTCATCTGATAAGACTAAATGGTTGGCGTAGTTTCACAGTTTAACAAAATGGGTCTATCAAGAGCGGGTAAGAAAAAGCTCCTTGGTTCTTTAATTTCCTCAGTATATTGACTATACATTCTATCCATAAATTCAATAAAGAAATCAATTAGCCATATTTCAACATTATGATTAAACGGCTCATCTATTGAAGAATCAAAATCAAATGATGAATCCTCTTCATTAAAAGTGCCAAACTGTACAAATTTACACCAAGTACCGTCTATTTCGGTTTCTCTATAGGAGATGCAATAGTCTTTTTGTTTATACTTTACAACTAAAGCTCGTCCATTAGGTTGTTCATTTTCTTCAATGGCTGCTTTATATTCAATAAAGTTAAATATATTGAATTCCCTTAAAAATCTGTTAGAAATAGGATTTTCTTCTACAGAAGATGCTACGGATGTGTTGTAATAAAACCGCATTTTTCGCCAATGCTCTGCGAACTTAGTTTGATTAATAACGCCTTTCCAAAGAGAATTCGCCCAGTTTCGTCCTTTGCTCTTTACCCAATGCTCAAAGGGAGAATCATAAATGATTGAGAAAGAAGGTTCCTCATATCTCCGTTTGTCTTTTAATACGTCTAAAGAAATAAAATAGTTGTTTGCGCTTTCTTGAATCCAACCTTTTTTAAACAGCATCTTTTCGTGCTCTTCTAGTTTGGCAGACGAGTCCGCTTGTTTTACATAAGGATCAAATTCTTCTGTTATGCCAAACGAATAGACAATAACATCCATTTTTTCTCGAAGAAGATTTAAGGCGTGCTCTTCTCTTCTGGGATTAATGTATTCATCTTTTATATGAAGATTATTTAAAAAATAAAGGTAACCATTATATTCTTCTAACATATTTAAGTTTTTAAATAGGTATTGTAATAGGTCTGAGCATAGTGGGGAAATCTTTTTAAATTCATCAAAAGAATGACCTGTTGTTAATAAATCATTTAATAAAAGCGGAATATGTATTTTATAGCCTGTGATTGTGCCTATATGCTCTTTCGTTGCATTTATGATATCAAACCAGTGTCCTTGTATATAATTTAATTCTTTATTAAGGTGGGTAAGGTTAGTCTTATCCTTATTTTTCAATAGTTTCATTGGTTCTCCCCAGGTTTTTTTCTCATTTGTAATATTTACTAATTATTCTAACAGAAAACGCTTGTTGATAGAATGACTAATTTTTAAGTAGAACGCTTTTTGAGTGGAAATAAGTACTTTATGTACTAAAAAGAAGAATATTTGGTAGTAGTATGCATTAAATAAGTAATGGAATATGGATTTAAAATCCAAAATTAGATATCAAAAGAAATAGGTAAATTAAGCTGTGTAATCTTTTGACTTCCCAATGCATAAGTAAAGAAAAATGTGTTAAATGGCTAACCTATAATATTGAATTTTTAATAGTTCTGAGTATAATGATAGCAATTTATAAAACAGGAAGTAGGGATTGCAACTCAATGAGTAATGTTAATTATAAAATTAGTTATTCAAGCCAACCTAATGTAGAGATACCCGCTAATGCTAAGATGCTTCCAAAGGAACTTGATAATATAGGCAGAGCGTATGTCGTTCACGATGAAGGCAAAACAACTGTATACCTTAACTATTCTGTCGGTATTAAGATAGATAAACCAAGTGTGTTTAGTATAAAAATGGTAGATGGAGTAATGGTGATTTCTGTTAAAAGACCTAATGTAGGTGTCAAAAATAAAATTAATTACCACTTTTTCAAATTAGAATTTGATAAGATAATTGAAAATATTAGTCTCCAAGAAATGTACGATTAATAAATAATGAAACGATAAAAATCTTGCCGTTTTGGTAAGGTTTTTTCTGTTATATGGCGGTAATAAATAGAGGTTTTATAATAAATCGACATAGGTAGGATGATGTGAATTGTGGTGAGTAGTTTATTCGAAAAATATAACGAAGAAGTAATAGTAAAAGCGGCTAAATAATTTGGCCGCTTTTACATTAAACTTTTTTTATTCTCCTCGATACGAAAAAGCTGTTCCATATTCATCGTTTACACTATCCAAAGCTTTTTGAAGTCTCCAAAGTTTAAGGTTTTGGACTTCTTTTATTTCACTCGGTCTAGCAGCGATTAATAATGTCCATCTCCTTCTTTTGGCATTATAGTAACAACCGTTTACGGCTTGTATGCGGTCCCTGTGTTGAATAGAGTAATTATATTCGGCTTTTAAAATTTCGTTCAGACGTTTAGAAATCCGAGTTTCATACTCGTCAAGAATTTCAGCACTTCTACCTCTAATTTCGTTTAACAATGTAAATTCTTTATAGTATGGGTGACTGGTATGAATGTGATCCCTGTAAACTGCATTAATATCACATTCAGTATAACTACCTGTCTTTTTATCTGTGTTGTAGGCAGCAACAACTTTATTTTTAACTTTTGCTACATCTTCAAAATAATCATAGAAACGTTGAACAGCACTCGTAAGTTTTCTCGTTTCTTCTTTATCCATTTCTCTATGGAACAACTCATTATTCATACTAAGAGTGTTATCTTTAGTTAGTAATAGTTCTAAATCTTTAAGTGATTTATAAAATAGCAGTTCTTCATCCCTAATACGTCTCAACATTGCATTTACGTATAAGTTTCTATCAATTTCAGGCCCAAGTTCTAACTCCAATTTTGCCACACTATCAACCCCTAAACTAGTTTTTTAATCTATATCTATTCCACTTGTTTAAAAAAATGACAGATATGTTAATAGAAATCCTATTAATTATGGTTTAACTAGTGGTGATATAAGTTAGTAGATTTTTTGTTTTTTTCAGTATTGATTCAAATATGAGTTAAGACAATCAAAATATTGAATTTGGAGGAATAAAAAATGAGTATTGAAGAGTTAAGTTATGTTGAGTATTCAGATGTTTCTACAGGAATGGACATTCACGTTATGTTGGAGGTTTCAGATCAAAGACTAGGCTATAGCGTTTCTGTTTGGGACGGTGAACAATATGATTCAGCATTAAACATCGGAGAATATAAGCTAGGTTCTAGTGTTACTAAAATTACTCAAATGTTAAATCAAAAGGAAATGTTTAAAGGATTAGAAATGATTGCTGATACTTACTTAAATGCATTGAAATGCGGCATTATTGAACTAGAAGAAGCATTCAACTTATGTTCAAACTTAACGGTAGAAGATATTAGAGGAAAACTAAAAGAAGATAGTTTAAAAGATATATCTTCTAAATATCGCAAAATGAGAACAAGGCATCGAAGTGTTAGAAAAAAGGAGAGAAGACAAACGAAAATTTATATTCTTAACTAATATGAGGACTATGTAATAAAAGTAAAAAGCCGCTTTAATATAGTGGCTTTTTTGTTGCTCTAATTTATTTTTGGGAGTTATTTGTTTACGAAAAGAAAAAAAGAGCTGTTTTAAAAACAACTCTTTAACTGTTTATAATCCGCTGTATAAAGTAATAAATAAGGAGTGCATTTATTACTTTAATTGCTTTAAAAGCGGTGTGCGACTGCCTGTTTTAAGGTTCTTTGCGTCATTTACAAGGCACTTAGTAAATACCTCGATAACTTTCGATATTGGACAATATATAAACGTAAGCCCTAATAACAAAACCTGGACAAAGTTTAGATCGCGATAATCTGCGTGTTTATTGTAATATTTATATAGTTCTTTTCCTAAACCGATAGAACACGTAATTAATACATACCATTTAGCAAAATTCCATATAGAGTAAATTGTTATACCTACAATAAAAACTAAAACGACTATTAAAAACCATCGCCAAAACTTTTCCTCGAAATTCAAAGTGACCACTTCCTTAATTCCGTAGATTATGCTGTAATAACAAAACTACATATTTTAGAGATTATAGAAAGTATTCATAAAGTTTGTGTTAAATTTCCAAAATATTTGTTTAGTATGCTCAAGTAGTTGTTGAAAAATACCTTATGGAATATAATTCAAGAAACGCCTCTGTAGCTATAGAAGGGAAGAGCGCCGGAAAACAATTGTATAGACCGGGTCGCAAGGCAAAGGTTTCAGAAGCACCGAAAAGCAAATTAGCTGAGGCAGGTGAAACTCCTAGCCGGTGAAAATCCGTAGGGAAGCGTGTTCTCCCTTAGCCTATGCTTACGAAAGGAGTGCGGGTTCGAATCCCGTCAGAGGCATATTAAGATTTTTAAAAAGTTAGGATTATGAATTAGTAAGGAGCTATATTTATAAATATACAAAAAGAGCCATCTTTAATTTATTTAAAGAAAGCTCTTTTTGTGCGGAAGGAGAATCCTTAATTGTAGGGTTGCAATGGATATCATTGCATAGTATTTAGTTACCCGAATCTGAGGCATTAAAACCTGTTTTAAAGTCCCTTTTTTGATTATCTAATAAGTCATATCCCGTTCTTATGGTTTGGTCTCCAAACTTCTCTTTTAGAGATGCTATCGCCTTGGTTAGTGGTTCTTTCTTTTCAAAATCTGACGCATCGTCTTCAAAACTAAATAAATCAAGTTGCTTTGTAGAATCTTTTTGTTTTTCAATTTGATGAAGGGAAATGCCTAACAAACGAACTGAATCTCCGCTCCAATGTTTTCTGAAAAGCAAAATCGCATAATGTAGAATTTCTTTTTGATCAGAAGTAGGGTTGGTTAGTTTACGGCTACGAGTGATGGTTTTAAAGTTTTCTGAATATCGAATAGTTATCTGTATAGAACCGCCTACCACCCGTTTATTAGATAATCTTCTACTTACACTTTTAGATAGTTTCTCTAACACCTCTACTAGTGCTATTTCTTCTGAACTTGATCTTTCGAGAGTAGTAGAATTACCAATGGACTTATATTCATAGGCAGCATCTTTATCCACTGGGCGTTCGTCTATACCGTTAGCCCAATTCTTTAATAGTAAACCATTTTTCCCTAAAGTTGTTTCTAATTTATAATTATCCGCTTTTGCTAAGTCCTCTATAGTGTATATCCCCATACTATTCATCTTCTCTGAAGTCTTTTTTCCACATCCGTGTAATTCGTTTACCTGTAGTGGCCAAATGACAGTAGGAAGATCTCTTTTACGTAAAACAGTTATGCCTAGGGGTTTTTGCATATCGCTTGCCATCTTACTTAACACTTTGCAAGTAGAAATCCCTATTGAAACAGGAATCTTAAAAAGTTTCATTATGTTTTCTCTAATTCCCTCGGCTATTTCCATAGGTGTGCCTTGTTCCCAAGCATCTGTAATATCTAAATAGGCTTCGTCTATACTCGCAGGTTCGATTAAAGGTGAAATTTCCGATAAGTATTGAAATATTTTTGAAGAAGTTTCTCTATATAAATCGAACTGACTCTCTCTTACTATGAGGTGAGGACATTTTTGTTTAGCTTCCCACAAAGGCATAGTGGTTTTAATGCCGTAATCCCTTGCGATATAGTTAGCGGCAATTACCATACCAGTTCGTTTAGTGTTTCCAGCCACTGCAACAGGTTTACCTTCTAACGATGGGTCGTTAGCAACCTCAACGCTTGCAAAATATGAATTACAATCAATATGTAGGATAACTCGTCCATTTTTAGGATAATGAGATTTCATATATCATACCTCCTTGCTAATCCGAAGGTGGAAATGTGTCTACTACCATTATGCACAAAATAGTAAAAAATATCTAATTATATTATACTGCATATTATAAAATTAGTAATAATAATACGCTATATGGTTAGGAATCAAGCACAAGATCGGAGGAGGGAAATTGGGAGTTAGGAGCAAAATTGTTACTTATTTCGGTACAATTATAAACTCGACTAACAAGGAGTTAATTAGTTTAAAGTGTGAGTGTGATTTATATAAAGATCGTATAAAAATAAAAGTAAAGTGTTCAGCAAGCTTAGAATATAATAATGAGTACTTTTTTTCAGAGTATCTTGTTATTCGGAAAGAGGGAGAGTCCGTAATTTATCTCTGTATAAAGCATCCGCAAACGTTTAATGAATTTCGAATTGATTTTGGTTATAGAGAGGCAATACATATTGAAAACACTTATACAGACTATTTAAAAACTCTTCTAGCTTATAAAGATATTGATGAGCTTTCAGGTTATGAATTTGAACTATACTTAATACAATTTTTCTTAGATAAAGGATATGAGGTAAAGCAAACGAAACGCTCCAATGATCAAGGAGTAGATTTACTCATAGAAAAAGCTGAGAAAAGAATAGCCATCCAAGCAAAACGATATTCAAATAACGTAACTAATAAGTCGGTGCAAGAAATAATAGCGGGTACCAAGTTTTATAATTATGACCAGGGAGTAGTAATTACAAACTCGTATTTTACAAAGTCTGCAATAAGCTTGGCTAAAATCGCAAACGTTATTCTTTGGGATCGAGATGTTTTATTGTCAATGTTACAAAAGACAGGAGGGGAAGACTTATTTTAGATGTTCAGTTATGTGAGGTATTAACCGGAGAACAATTTGAGGAGTTAGTAGGTGAGTTATTCCGTTTAGATGGATACTTAGTGGAATACACACCTATATCAGGCGATCAAGGAATAGATTTAATTTGTAAAAAAGGGAAGGAAAGTATTAGTATACAATGCAAAAGGCGAAAAGGTAATGTCGGAAATGGAGCTGTTCAAGAGGCATATGCTGGGAAGTTATATTGGGGTACAAAGGATTCAATTGTGGTTACTAATCGTTATTTTACTAGTAGGGCTATTTCTTTAGCAAAGGCGTTAGAAGTAGATCTTTGTGATCGAGATGAATTATCTAGAATGATAGATTTGGTTCAAGAGAAGTGGCTGGAAAGTGAAAAGATTATCGAAATTATGGTTAATAGCGGTTATGGAGCACTTTCCGTAAGGAAAGCGAATTACGAATATTACATAACCCTAATGACGAATTTACTCAACTATAAAGAGCATTTTCCAGATAGGTTAGTATATATCTACAATAATTTAGGATTATTGTATTCAAGATTAGAGAATTCAAATCTTGCTATAAGTGCTTTCGAGGAAGGGATAAATAGTTTGGAAAGAGAAGAAGTAGGCGGTTTAGTGAACAATTTAATTGTTCAATATATACAATTAAAAAAATACGAAGAAGCTAAGAGATTGTTTAATGAATATAAAGAATTCAACTTTGATTATTTAAAAGAAAAAATGTTCAATTTATAAAAATCGCATTTATAAAAATGCGATTTTTTTCTTTTTTGTTTTTATTCTCTTACAATATGGATGAAAAAAGAGAATTTGGGGAGTGAAAACAATGATAAAACAAACGGATAGAGTTACACAGGGGCAAACAATCAGAGAAAAACGTAAGAAATTAGGTATAATACAAGAGGTAATGGCAGCAGAGCTGTCCTGTGAAAAAGACTAATTTCTATGTGTGAGAGAGGGTTTATGGAGATTCCTTTAAATAAGAAGGAGAAAATAAAGGGAATTTTGAGTTTGGAGTAAAACTATATTCTTTAAAAGAAGACAAATGAGTCCAATAGGAATAGCGATTGGTTTTCTGTACACAAAATAATCGATGTTTTAAGGATATTAAGTAACTTTCTGAAAAATATTCTAATAAGTGTTATGGATAAAATAAATAGGCTTATGTTTTACCCTTAACACTGCATAATACTTTTTTATTGTAAAGTAATTAAATTAGAAGGCGAGGGATTGAATGGTTTCAGATGCGTTGCAGGATCTTGTACGGAGTATCACCAATAAAACAGAATACTTGAGCGTAAATCAGAATAGCTTGCTTTATTATGTTGATAGTTTATTGTCTATGAAACAGCAAAATAGGGAAACGGAAAACATCATAAAGTATATTAGTTACGAAATAAACATTAATAACTTACCTAGTATATATAAAAAGCCTATTAAAGACTTAATTGAACGCTTTGAATATTCTCCGCTTTCTTTTTTCTCATTTACTTTCTCTTTTAAAGCAGGTATATTCTACAATTGTTCCCCTAAAAGACCAGAGAACAACCGGAAAATGTTTGAATGGCTAAGGAATCGAGGTTATAACCAAATAAATGCTTTAGAAATGAAATGGCCATTTCTCACAGAAGAGTTTAAAAATAATGAGTATAAGAATTTATAAATATGCTCAAGAAGAGCTTGTTAAAGAACTAGGAGATGTGGAGTCGCTGCTTAATCGTTTTAAGGAAGATACGATTAACTTGTTAAATCAGTTATATAAAATAGAAGTAAAGGACTTTTTAATAGAAATTGTTTAAGCATTATGTGTCATCTAGTAATGTTTTGCAGAGTTGGAAAATAGGTAAACAGTAACTAATAAACAAGTACTACCTTAAATAAAGGCTTATGGTTCTAACTATAAAATGGCAATAAGTAACATCGGACTATACATAAATTGGTTAAAATATCATTTTTCTAGAAAAGATAACATATATAAGTATTGTATATACTAGTTGTTTTGTTAATAAAGGAGTGGTAAAATATGACTAAGAATAACAATTCTAGAAATAAAGGAGATGATAGTTTGTTAGCTACAAGAAAATTATCTAATGAAGCTTTTGTGGTTCCGAAAGGGAAATCTAAAGAATTTTTAGAACGTTTTAAGGCTAAAAAGACTAGTGGATCAACTGCGAGCTTTTGGGATGAATGTAGAACCGTCTCCGGCAAAAATAAAAAATAGATAAATTTAAAAGGGTTGACGGAACTTGGAGATGGAGAGTTATCTGTATTTAAAAGATGAAAAAGTTAAAAAAATACAATACAATGATTCTTACTCACATTTAATTAAGAAATTTCCATCAGCAAATAGTAATATGGATGACTATATTATTAATAATGCTTTAAATGACAAAGCTGAAGGAAAAGCGGTAACATTTTTATTTGTGAACGAGAAGGAAGAGTTGTTGTATGGGTATTATTCACGATTTGCCACATCTATTAATTATAGTGACGACGAATCGGGAGAATTTTGCGGCATACCATCTGTGGAAATAAAATGTTTTGCTATTAATGAGTTCTATTCAGGTAAGTTGTGTGAAATAACTCCTAGTGGAAGAGAACTTAATTATAGCGATAGATTACTTATAGAAGTGTTAATAGATATTAAATATTTAGCTAATAATTATATGGGAATTGAAGCGATAGTGCTTCGATCTACCGAACGTGCATATAATTTTTATTCACGTAATGAGTTTGAGCCTCTGTGGGGGACTCGAGATTTGCCTTACGATGAATTTGCTAAAGATTGCATAAAAATGTATCTACCAATAGTTAAATAATTTTTTAACATAAAAGCGGTTTTCATCTTAATTAAGATGAAAACCGCTTTTTACTATTTATTTATAAAGAGTAGAAACCTTAAGCTGGTTTTAAAACCGACCAAGCGCTTCAGGCTCATTCTAATTAATTCCTAATTGGTCTACTACTTAAGTTTGTAAAACATTTATAATAATCTTTACTCTTGATAAACAGCAACCAAAGAGTTCGTGAGAACTCAATTACATAGAATAAAAACGGATGGAAAAAAGATAGAATTTAAACGGATTTATAATGGAAAACAAACGGAATAAATAGATTAAAAATGGATATTGAAAGGAAAGTTTACCGAACAATAGATAAACAATGTTAATTACTTTTAATTCCTTGTTATAAATGGAGGGAAAGCCCCTTTAAAGTTTGAAAAGGGAATCTTGGCTTTTCATCCACTTTTAATAGGAAAGCAGGAAGGTGAGAAGATACAAAAGGGATATACCTATACATAAGCCGCTAACGAAAACCGCTACTCTCAAATAACCTATATATAGTGTAGAGCAAATCAAATTGCATTGAATCTACATTTTTAAATTCTCCAAAAACATCCTAATAATAGTAATTTGGTTATTTTAGTTCTCTACTTTTCCCTTGGACAATTTAATAATAAGTATTATGTATGGATTAATTTTATATTACAGAAAGTATTAAAATTTGGTAGTTCTAAATTTTTTATTAAAAATGGATAAAAATTTTTCTTGTAAAAAACATAAAAGGCGTTTTATAATCTTCTAGACGCTAGAAAAAAAGGGAGTATACAGAAGAAATGAAAAAATGGGGAATACTAGTATTATCGTTGCTGGTATTGTTAGGAACATTTCCAACAATGTCGCTTGCAGCACAAGTTAAAACGTTTGACCAAGATTTAGTTACATACTTAAAAGAGACAAGCAAGGTTCGTGGTTCTGAAGTTACGAAAGAGGATATCGAGTATGCCTTATATTCTTTTGATGAGACATTATCGCTTGATGACTTTAATACAATTGAAGAGTTGAAAGATTTTCTAGGGGAACCAATTGCCGCTGACTTACATAATTTAAAGGATGTTTATGCAGACTTTGATTTAAATGAAGAAAGTCTTAAAGCATTATTAAAAGAAAATGGTTTAACAATAGATGATTTTATTTACGAAGAAGATTTATATTATGCGGTATATTTATATACTGAAGGTTCGATTGAAACACCTGGTGAGTTTTCAGAAGATGATTACCAGGAACAGAGAGTTGAGGAGCTGGAAGATTTCTTAGATGTGTTACGAGATGAATTAGGTCTTACTTTAGAAGAATTAGATCGTATTGATGCTCACTTTACTTCTATCGAAGATGAATTATCAGATCCAGCTACACTTGAGCGCTTAGATGATATTGGTCGCAAGTTATCTTCTTTTGAAGAGTTTGATACAACTGCTGAATTATCGCCTAGCCAACTTGCGGAATTGTTATCAATTTACAATGAAATTTCTTCGATTTTTCATATAAAGTCTTCTTTTACAATTGTACAAGGGAAAAGCGAAAAACCTTTGTCTTTTGTGGACTTAATGAATTTAGAAGAACTCAAAGGTGCAAGTTTAAAAGTTACCCTATCTACTACAGAAGGTCGCTTTTTAGCTGACTTGATAATTACAGGAGATATGGTTGATTCAGATGTATTAACTAATACAGGGGAAGAATTACAACAGTCTGCTGAAGGTGCGAAAGAAGTTGTTGAAGAAAATTTAGAGGAAAAGTCATCCGAAAAAGAAGTGAGTAATTTAACAGTAGAAAAAACAACTCCAGTTGCTTCAGAAAAAGTAGAAAAAATAGTGGAGAAGAAGAACGATGTATCTCCATCAATTGAAAAAACGCAACCTTCAAAAAGTAAAAAACAAAAGACAACAGCGCAAGGAGAAAAGTTGCCTGAAACCGCTACTAATTATCTTTTAATTATTATGATAGGTGTAGCAGTGGCTATGTCGGGATTTTTATTTTATCAAAGTGTTAAAAAAGCTTAAAAAATGGGTTTATAGATATAAAATCTATAAACCCATTTTCTGTTCTATGCAAGCTACTTAACGGTGAATCATATATGGCGGATAAACTGGTGGCTTACAATTCGAAAAATCACCTTCTGGTTTTACCACGATATCTTTCTTAGAAGTAGGAACCTTAATATTTGATAGGCTTATAATTCCATTGTAATACACAGGTTTGTTTTCTTGATTTTTTATATAAAATCCTCCTATTAGTAGTTTGATAACTAATAAGCAGAGCATTGAAATATCTTGCTTTTTGATTAACTGCATATATAGTAAGGTGGAAACATAAAAAAACAAGAAAGTTTTAAAAAAAGTTATTTTTTAAGTATTAGTGTTTGGAAAACAGTATAAACAAAACAAAGCAGGGACTCTTATATAAAGGGTCTCTGCTTTGTTGCTAATAAAGTTATAGATTGTCAAAAGTATTGTGCAGTACACAAGATAACAAGAGAGGATTGTTAATATTACTTTACCACTTAGGACCTTTATTCATCTCCACATTTATTAACGCATCTATTCCTTGTTTAGCGCTGCTAATTTCAATACTAATCGCTTCTAATTGGGAAACCTTTTGTCCATATACTTTAAGGAAATCTTCTGATGCTTCTTCAAAGCTGTCGCTACCATTTCCAGATTTCCAAGTTCCAAGTTCGTTTACTAATTGTCGAAAAACGTGTTCTTCAGTTTTTACTTGATTAATGTAGTGTAAAAATTTTTGATCCAGTTCATCCAAAGCTTCTTTCTCTTTTAGTAACTTTTCCGTCTTGTCAATATTCATTTTTGTAAAACATCTGCCTTTACATAAGATTCAGCCGCTTCTTTAAAATTGTGTATAAATTCTGCTACCGCTTCGGTGGACCATCCCTTAAAATTTTGTACACCCTGTAAAGCTTCGTCGTGTAGGGCTGAGTTTATTACTATTCCGCTTATAGGGAACAAATCTTTGGTTGCTTGTTCAGAAACACTTTCAAGTTTTTGTAGTATTTGTTCCAAGTTATTAGCAAAATTCTCTAAGTCTTTAGGGGTAACTTCAATGGTACCCGTTTCAGTAGAAAAGAATCTTGGAGAATGAGCAATTACTTCTCCTGTTGAAGCTAACGTAAGAATGGGATTATTAATATTACCTAATTCATCAAAGGTATAGTGGTTAGAACCGTGGTAATATGCATCGCCACTAATAGAATCTATTAAACGAGCAATAGGAGAACTTAAATTATCACGATTCTCCATATCATAGGAAGTACCAATATAGTAAGTGGAGCCTATATGATTTTTGTATGCAACTATTCCACCAGCACCTACAGAATCTTTAGGGTGTACGTAGTTAACAACCTGTTTATCGTATTTTCCTTCGTTTGCTTTTTCTTGTTCCTTTTTATTTAGCAGTTTAACTACGCTAGGAGACGAGTAGGTTACTGCTTTGACATTGTTCTTTACAGCAGCGTAAGAAGCTAGCGCGCCACCAAGAGAGTGCCCTGTCAATGAAATCTTTTTATCTGGGAATTCTTTAAGTACTGTTTGTACTAGTTTATCAGATTGATCAAACTGGTTTGAAACTTTTGTTTCGGTTTTAATTTTACCGTTTTCGTTTTTTACATTAAAGCCCGTTTTGTTTCGTACAGGCTCATCTACAGCTCTACCACCAACGATATAATCTATATCAGTAGTTAAATCTTTAAAGCCAGGCCCAATTAGTTCACCACCCTGGGTTCCTCTAAATGCAACAACAACATCGTTTCCACTCTCGTAAACAACTGCATCAAATCCAGTCTCAACATCGTGGAGTTTAAAGTTCTTGTTTCTAACTATTTTCCAATTCCGCTCACCATCTTTAAAGCTAGAAGTAAACGTTTTAAAAGCCTTTTTCTGATAGGCGAAATCACTTAAGTCGCGGTATTCTTTGTCTCTTATCTGCATAGATTGATTCACCTTTCCTTTTTACGTTATAATACTATTATATAAAAATTACCAATGCGGGGCGATATGTAGATGAAAAAGTTTTGCCTAATCTTTGCAGTGTTTCTTATATTAGTAGTTTCTGGCTGTAAAAAAGATGATGAAATGAGCAAAAAGGATGTAGTACAAAGAGCGTCAGATGTAGCGGTAGAATACATAAGAGTAAAAAAAGATAAAGATTTTGTAGTAAAAGATGCGGAGTTTTCAAGTGATACAAATTCAAGCATAGTATTTGTTTATGGTTATTACAAACCTAAAAAAGATAAAGAGGTAGTTTTAATGGTAGACTCTGCTGATGATTATAAGATAACAGGTATCGGAAGTAATTAGAAACGCCTCTAGGAGATAATATCGCTCACAAAAAAGATTTCCAATTAATAAATTGGAAATCTTTTTTATTTGCTAATTTTCCATAGATTTTTAATTAATGCTATGATCTTAAAAAAATTTGGAGGAACAACATAATGAAAATTAGCATAAAAGAAATTAGCTCGATTGAGGAAGTAAAAAATAGTTTTAAGAATGATTATAATCAAGTAGAGGAAAAAAGAGCGGTTATGTTAGATGAAATAAGACGATTAGAAATAAGGATAGAAGTTTTAAGAGCACATATGCCTGAACCGCCTAATTGGATTACAAAATTTGTTGAGCCTATCGCACGACTTGCTGTAAATGAGTTAAATGTAGACGATTTTAAGGTTATAGAAATAAACGATCTCCAGAATAGCGTAAAAGTATCATTCTTTAATAGCGACGAAAAAGAACTGTATAAGATTACTTTAATTCCTGAAGATTTAGAAGAAGGTCTTATTCACTATAAAACCGGCGAAAAGGTCGATAAAAATTATAAAGAAGGCACAATAGGCGCTTTAAATGATATGAGAGATGAAACTGCTCCGCTACCTTTAAACAACATAGAAGAAGTTGTGAGCTTAATAAGAGAATTGTAAATGGTTGATAGAAGTATAACTTTGGTTGTGCTTCTATTTTTATTGTTTTTATTTACAGGAAGTTTTTAATGAAAAAGTGTTAAAAATGAAAAAGGGGTGTTCCTGATGTATAAGGTGTTAACAGAGGGAGATAGAGAAATGTATTTATTCCTAGGTGAAGAAGTCTTAAACCAAGCTATTAGAAATATAGAGAACTTTAATAAGATATACCACTCGCTAGTTAAAGGAGAATTTATATTTAAACAAGGTGAAAATATGTATAGAGAAGGGCTAGTTCATCCTGATCCTACTGGACAATACAAATACCAATTTTCATTCTTTGATAAATATGGACCTATTGGAGATTTAAAAAAAGATACACTAAAAGATTTAGCGGAATCTATCGCAGAGTATGGTTATGTCCCTATTTTAAGTGAGAATGTCCAACTATTAGATAACCCTAAAGCTATTGCTAATTTTCAAGTTTTCTACAATAAATAATTTAAAAAGAAAATCACTATCTAAAGGTGGTTTTCTTTTGTTTGTGCCAATTCAGATAGTTAATAACTCTCTTTAAAAGCCTCATTTGTTGAAATTTAGACATACGTGGAAATATAATGAAATATACTAAAGCTACATAGTTTATGAAGTTAGGGGAATGTACTTATGAAAACATTAAAACGTGACGAAATACCTGAAAAGTACAAGTGGAAACTAGAACATATATTTAAAGATTTAAATGAATGGGAAGAGGCTGTTAAAAAGTCTGACGAGTTATTAAAAGAACTGGACGTAAAAAAGGACACTGCCTTTGAATCAGCGAGTGACCTATTAGCATTCTTAAAATTGTCTGATGAATTTGACTTGTTATTTGGTAAAGTGGGTGCTTATGCCCATTTAAAGGGTGACGAAAACAAAAAAGACTCTAAACGTCAAGAACTTAGTCAGAAGTTAACACCTATTCACATCTTAAATTCAACAATATATTCAGCATTTAAGTCATCACTTTTAATGTTTGAACAGGATAAATTAGATGCTTATTTCGCACAGGAGAAAGGCTTACTTTTCTACAAAAAATTTATAGATGAACTCTTACGATATAGACCACATACTTTATCTAGAGAAGAAGAATTGCTTCTTTCTCGTTCTGCACTGTTAAACTCAAGTGGAAGTATATATAGTTCTCTTAATAATGCGGATTTAAAATTCCCTGTAATAAAAGATGGAGAAGGTAATGAAGTAGAGCTTACTCAAGCGAATTTTACTTCGATTATGGAGAGTAAAGATAGACAAGTGAGAGAGTCTGTATTCAAAGCTTTCTACAGCGTATTTAAGCAGTTTGAAACCACTTTTGCTGCGACTTTTTATGGTTCTCTTAAAAAAGATACTTTTTATTCTAAGGAAAGAAAGTATAATTCATCGTTAGAAAGATCTCTATTTGGTGACAACATACCTACAGAAGTTTATGATAATTTATTAAGAACGGTTGAAAAAAATGTTCCGGTAATGGAAAGATACCTAAAATTAAGAAAGAAAATGCTTGGAGTAGAAGAGCTTCATATGTACGACTTATATACACCATTGGTCGATTTGGATATAGCAATCTCATACGAAGAAGCCTTCGAAACGGTGAAAAAAGCGCTGGCTGTGTTTGGAGATAAATATATATCAGAGTTAGAAGAAACATATAATGGTGGTTGGATTGATGTTTATCCAAACGAAGGTAAAAGAAACGGTGCGTATAAATCTGGTACGTATGGTGTTAGACCGTACATTTTATTAAACCATAAAGATAATCTAAACAGTATGTTTACCCTATGCCACGAACTAGGTCATAGCCAGCATTCCGTTTTTTCTCAAGAGAATAACCCAATGCTTTACGCTCAATATAGTATCTTCACCGCAGAAGTTGCTTCTACAGTAAACGAGGTATTATTAATGAGATACTTGCTTAAGAATACAGATGATAAAAAAATGAAACAGTATCTTATTACATATTTCCTTGAGCAGTTTAGAACGACATTATTTAGACAGACAATGTTTGCTGCTTACGAGCAAATTACACACGATAGAGTAGAAAAAGGTGAACCTTTAACAGCAGAAATTCTTTCAAACATTTATTATGACTTAAATAAAAAATATTATGGTGAAGAAATTATTCACGATGAAGAAATTGCAATTGAGTGGGCAAGAATTCCTCATTTCTATAATGCATTCTATGTATACAAATATGCTACTGGCTTCTCAGCTGCTATTTCGCTATCTAAGCAAATTTTAGAAGAAGGTGAATCGGCGGTAGAAAGATACTTAAACTTCCTTAAGAGCGGTGGTAGAGACTATCCTATTGAGTTATTAAAGGGAGCAGGAGTGGATATGTCTAGCCCTAAACCTATTGAAGACGCTTTAGAAGTATTTGGCGGTTTAATTGAGGAACTAGAGAGTTTAATTTAAACAAAAAGGGTCAACTTAAAAGTTGGCTCTTTTTTTGTTTGATCCATTTAAGCCTATTTGCTCCTTTCCTTTTTTACAATTCTCAAAATAAAATGAGTAAAAAACAAATGAGGGAACTAAAGTGGCAAAACAGGTAATTGTAGTGAGAAAAGATTTAAAGATGAAAAAAGGGAAAATGACGGCTCAAGGTAGTCACTCATCGCTTGGAGTATTTCTTCAAATGATGAATAACGGAAAATCCTTAAGAGAGGAAACGCCTGAAATAGTTAACGGCTCTTACACACTTAAACTAGATGTTGCTGTTGGTTCTGATTTAGACGATTGGTTGCGTGGAGTTTTCAGAAAGATTACTTTGGCAGTCAATTCGGAAGAGGAGTTAATGGACATTTACTATAAGGCAAAGGAAAGAGGTTTACCTGTTGTTCTTATAGAAGATAGCGGTTTAACTGTTTTTAATGGCATTAAAACTAAAACCTGTTTAGCAATAGGGCCTTATAACTCTGAAGAGATAGATAAGATAACTGGGCACTTACCTCTAATGTCATAAAGATAGAACTTATAAAACTGATATTTAACTTATTTGGTAAATATCAGTTTTTTTGATTTATATTATGTCAAAAGGGGGAGTGAGATATGAACAAAAGTATTTATGATGTAATAGTTATAGGAGCAGGCCCAGCTGGATTAACTGCCGCTTTATATGCATCTAGAGGAAATATGAAAACTTTAATCATTGAAAGAGGTATATATGGAGGACAAATGCAAAAGACGGAAGAGATAGAAAATTATCCAGCTTTTAAAAAGATATTAGGCCCAGAGCTTTCACAACAAATGTATGATCACGCAATTCAGTTTGGGGCCGAATATGCTTATGGAATTGTTAGCTCAATAAAAGAAGAAGGTCTATATAAAAAAGTAATTACTGGTGACAAAGAATACATCACAAAAACTATAATTATAGCGGCTGGTGCTGATTATAAAAAGCTAGGTGTTTCAGGAGAGAAAGAGTTGACAGGACGAGGAGTAAGTTATTGCGCAGTATGTGATGGTGCATTCTTTAAAGGAAGAGAAATAGCGGTAATTGGCGGTGGAGATTCTGCTGTAGAAGAAGCCAACTATTTAACGAAATTTGCTGATAGAGTAACTATAATACATAGAAAAGATAAATTAAAAGCTCAACAAATCCTGCAAAACAGAATACGCAACAATCCAAAGGTAGATATAATTTGGAATACAGTAGTAGAAAAAATCAATGGAGATGATAAGGTATCTAGTTTAGAAATAAAAAACTCAGAAACGGGTGAGGTAAATCACTTTAATTGTGATGGGGTCTTTATCTACGTAGGGATGAATCCTTTATCCAATCCTTTTGAGAACTTAGGCATTACCAATCCTGCCGGCTGTATTCCTACGGATGAAAAAATGCAGACAAAGGTACAAGGTATATATGCAGCTGGAGACATAAGAGAGAAATATTTAAGACAGGTTATTACTGCTTCTGGAGACGGAAGTATTGCCGCTCAAAGTGCACAGCATTATGTAGAAGAATTAGATGAAAAAATAAAAGTTCTTAGTTAAAGTATAATTTTTTAGAGCGGATTGAGAAAGCGCCTATATTTATTAATAGGCGCTTTTTGCTGTTTCAATTTGTAGAAGCTTCTGTATTAAAGATACGAGTTAATTCTTTAACCACGCCATCATTCGAATTACTTGGAAAGGATCCAAAGCACAAATAAGAAATGTCACAACGAAAAAAGCACCAGCTGCAATGAATTTTAGAAAGCCCGCTTCGTTCTTTGCGAATGCTACGAAACTAAAAATAGTGCCCATCAGCATCGCTATAAAACCAATTAAAACAAGCGGTTCGTTAAATTTAGCATTTAAATAATTGATGAGAAGTAAAACAAAACCAACAATACATAGTCCCATAGATGTAAAACTAAAAGCTTTCAATACATCCCCCTCCCTATTACTTATTATTATACCATTTTATTACTTTTGTTCTCGGTGCGTTCTTTAAAAAATCAGGTCTAATAGTTATTTTTACTTTTTTCTAAAAAAAGAAATATCCCAACTATAATCAAAGGGATAAGTAGTTTTTCTACAAAACTAAAAAATATTGCCTTGTTTAAAGGTGAAAATAATTTTATGGAGGTGATTTTGATGCCACTAGAAGAAATCGAGAGAGTATTTGTTGTAAATGCATTACCAAAAGATTTAGTGCCGTTCGAAAAAAAGATGGTGTATCAAAATTATTTAATTTCAACTGATGAAAAAGAAACTAGAATTCGCAGACAGGTTGAAGAAGGTAAAGAAGATAAGTGTGATATAACAATTAAAGAGGGAAACGGTTTAACAAGAAAGGTAGTTAAAGAAAAAATTAATGAGCAGACTTACTTGGAATTAGAAAAAAACATTCCAGAGAAGTATGAACCCATTATAAAGTTTAGACAGTTCTTTGCTCTTGGTAATTCTCAAGTAATGATTGATGATTTTGTGAATACAAAAGATCCTTTACTACTTGCTGAAGTTGAATTTAATACGAAAGAGGAGGCAGCAGAATTCGTCCCTCCACTATGGTTCGGCAAAGAAGTGACATATGACGAGAACTTTAAAAACAAAAACCTATGGAAAAAACTAAATCAAGAATTAACTTTTAATAAATAAAAAAGAGCGGGCATCCTAGCTCTTTTTTTCTTTTTGATATAGAAACTACTATATAAGATAATAAATTCTTATTTTTAAATCAACAGTTATTTATTTAAGAGGTGAAAACATTGGAACTAATTAAAAAGTACTTTTCTGATTTAGGCATAACCCCTATACGAGAGGTGAACAGTCGTTCGTTAAGTAGCATTTATACAGCAATAGATTCTTATGCTGGGACGACAAACTTTAAGAACGAGTACATAGCAGCTTTATTTTCTGAACGTTTAGGCGGCTTTTATATCAATAACTGGGAGTTGCCTTTGGAAGAGGAAGAATTAAGGAACGAGTTAAGAAAAACAATTATAATGTATTATAAGAAGTCTGGGCCCGAAGGAAGTATAGATTTCTATTTTGAAAACTTTAGCAAAGAGATTATTAGTAACTTTAGGGATACTTATCTTTTTTCATATTTAGAACGTACTAACTCACCAGCGGTTTTAAAATGGTATTTTATTTCTGAAAAAGAGAGAAAAGAATTAATTAGACAAACGATTTACCATTATGCTTTAGATTTAGCCTATAGGCAGGAACTATTTAAAAAACTATCCACAGAGTTTGCAAAAGTAGTGAAAGAGGAAATGGAAAAGAATACTATATAAGTAAAAGTATATAGGTTATTATATAGAAGTTAGAATGTGTAAATTTCTATTAATTAAGAAAAAAGTTAAAAAAGAGGTGTATAAAGTAAGAAAAAAAGGAGAGGCACATTTATGAAAGAGTTTATACTAAGTATATTAGAACAAATTCCTTTAGAAGATCTTTTGAATATCGCTATAATTATTTTAGGAGAAGGATTACATTCATTATTAATCTTTTTGATGATCCTTGGTATGGCGTTCTCTGGACTTTGTTGGTTAATAAATCACATAGTAAAATGTGTATTTATATGGTGTTGGGAAACAACTAAAAAAATTAATTTTATTTTTTTTAGAAATAAAAATTATTTTCTTCTGTTAAAAGAGAAAAAGTAGATGTTAAAAGCATATTCTAAGTAATATGCTTTTTTTTTGAGAAATTATGGTTGTGGGGAAGGTTATAAGTGCGATATAATCACTCTTAATTAAACATTTCTTACATATTATATGTTAATACATCTTTTGTTGGCAATCTAACTTCGTTTTGGGAAATGAGATAATTGTAAAGTAGGGGATGCTTTGGAAAAGATCGGATGGGGTTTGTTTAGCTTGGCTATTGCAGTATTATTGGTTGCTACGTTTTCAAGCAATGGCGATAAAGTAAAACAGACACAACTTTTTAAACAGAAAGAATTTGGAATAATAAATACATATAAAAGCTGGGATAACTTTGCTAATGAACTTAATATCTCTAAAAGAAGTTCTAAAATACAAGATTTTGATATGGTTATAACAAAGAGTAACAAAATTTATTCCCTAAAGTTTAATGTAATTGAAGAAAGTACAAAAGGTTTTTCTATTTACCAATACAATCAATGCCTAATGTGTGAAACTAAAGAAGAGAATAAAGTCTCCATTGAAAAAGATGTAGTTGATAGTTGGAGTGGTTATGCTGATTTAATAGATACTGAAGATTTCTTTAAAGATTTGCAGTTAGTTAAAGAAAGTCAGCAAAGAAAGAATAATTATGACTATAGTTTAATTCGTTCATCGGGTCTGTATGAAGAAACAGCATTGGAAGGAGAATATTACTTTCTAGAAGGTACTAGGTTTAAACCAATGAATCCTCCCGATAATAATGAATTTTATACCGCATTTAATTTTCAAGTTATGGGAAATAATTTTCCAGAAGGGTTCTCTTCAGGAGAAGATACTACAAAAACCTTTTTAGTTTCAGATTATCAGAGCAAGAAGTATGATTAAAAACATATATCATTTTAAAAGCAGGATCACTTTTAGTGACTCCTGCTTTTTTTTGTTAATTTTCATTTTTTTCTTCATTGTTAATTTTTCTAACTTCCTCTTCTTTTAATATGTCTTTAGAAAGTGTCTCTGCAGATACATCCGTTAAGTCACCTTTTGCTTTTAAGGACATATAAAATTCAATAATAGTTGCATTATAATATGGAATCAAATATATACAAATTAAAGTTAAACTAAAAGGAATTAAAATAACCCATCCAATAAAGCTTAAATTGAGTGAGAACAACCTCCCTAAATTTCCTTTTGTTAATCTCTTGCTTTCTTTTAGAGCATCGTAGGGGCTTATTTTAGTGTTTCCAGCTACTATGTATGAAGTGAGAGAGTATTGAAGAGATTTGTAAATGCTTATTATTAAAAGTGCCAAAATCAATAGTACTACTATTACGGCAAAAATAGCTGTTTTTGCCTCATATAAAATAGCGATTCCAATACCGAGTAAAAAGCAGATAGGAAGAATCCATAGGAAGACAAAGAAATTGGGAATGAAGCGGGTTAGTAAAGTTTTTATAAGTCTATTGTTTTTGTAAAAGTGAAAACCAGAAATTTCCTCATCACTTTTCTTGTCAGAAGAAACTATAATAGCGATGTTAGCGAATAAAACAGGGAAAATAAAGAACAAACCAACGGAATGAAATAAATCAGCTAGGTCCTCTGAATAAACATTGATCCACGTACTAAGAGCAAGTACAATTATATAAAACAGAAGATATAAACCCGCTGTCTTATAAAGCATTCTCTTATTTTCTTTGAGCTTTTCTTTTGCCTTTAGCTTTAAAGTTTTAATTTTCATAGATTGAAATCACCTCATTTATAAAATTTTTAGTATTCTACACATTTTTATATTTATATGCTAAGAATGCTTTTACTTTTTTAATATAAAAAAAGCAAAACCAATAATTAGTTTTGCTCTCAAGCTTTAAGTCGTAATTTAGCTGTTTACAATTTCATTAATTGCTAATGCAGCTTCTATTTCTTTAAGACCTTTTACTTTATCGCTGTTGTTGTACATTTTTTCAAAGTCAATATAACCAGGAATAACAGGAGCTCCTTGAAAATCTTTTTTATATTTAAGGAAAGTCTTGTAAGGAATTTTACGCCATCTAAAAAGAGGAAGTAATTTAGGATTAAATAAAGCAACACCATATTTAATGTTGTTTGTCTTGGCGATAAAATACAATGAGTATAATAATCTTACTGTATTATCAAATCGTCCTTCCTCGCATAAAGCAAATTTATCTATTTCGATGACGTATCCAAAATTATTTTTTATTTCTCGTAATTCTCCAAAATTATAGATTTCATCGCATTCGTTGGTGTTATTGTTTTTATATAATGAAAACTGAAAAGTTCCAACATCAAAACCGTTAAGGTCTTTCAAAATGAATTTTTCTCCCTCTTGAGAATAGGTGACTTCAAAACCTTGTTCCTCCCACACCTTATCAACAATGTTTCTAAATCTTTCTATTTGTTCAGGGTTATTTTTTTCTACTTTTTCAAATAATGTTTCCAATCCTGCATATTGAGTATTAACAACTGACATAAATAAATTCCTCCGTAAAATTACTAGATTTTTAACTGTAAGGATTTTACTTAGGAATTTTATTTTTTGTGTAAAAAATAAAAATAGTTAATGCAATACAAAAAAAAGCCATCGGCTGCTATAAAGCAGGATGGCTTTTTTGTATTAAAATCTACCTTTTCGAAGTGTTAACTTAATGCCTCCAATTTTAAAGAGATATCTTGCATCAATTACTTTTTTCATTGTAACAGCCGGGAAACCTTTAAGTTTCTTTCCGAAAACGACACCTACAGCGTATTCTCTACCAATGGATGCTACTGTTCCTTTGATAGAAGGTTTAAAAGGCTTTAAGTGGTTTTTTTTGCGTATAATGGACACTAAGTTGTGTGCCAGTTTTTCTCCCATTTGCATAGAAATTTGAGCTGTAGGAGGATATGGACGATCCGTTTCTTTGTTTATAAATACTGAGCAGTCACCTATAACAAATACATCATCAAAGCCTGGGGCTTTTAAGTGATCGTCAACTTTTACACGTCCTCGCACAGATTCAAAACCAGAATGCTCGATGACTGAACTTCCACGAACACCAGCGGCCCAAACAACTGTACCAGTCTTAATAACAGTACCGTTATCAAGTTTCACCGAATTCTTAGTACACTCAGTAACCCCTGATCCTAGTTGTAACTCTACGCCTTTTTTCTCTAGATAGGCTGTAGCTAATTCCACTAGTTCCTCCTCAAACCCTGGGAGAATAGAAGGGTGGTGCTCAACAAGAACTAAACGAACATTACTAGGTTCTACGTCGTATTTTTTGCATAATTGTGGTGCAGAATAAGCTAGTTCACTAATGAATTCAACACCTGTGAATCCACCACCACCAACTACAAATGTTAAGTCTTCAGGTTTAGCACTTTCAGAAAATCGCTTAAATTTATTTTCAATATGAAGATTAAGTTTTAAAACATCGTCTATATTCCATTTTCCAAAGGCGAATTCTTTTAGCCCTTCAATTCCAAATGTCTCAGGCTCTGCTCCTAGACCTACTACTAGATAGTCATAATTTACAGTTCTGTTTTTTAATTCGACTTCTTTTTTATCAGTATGTATTTTTACAACTTCATCTTGTATAAATTTAATTTTATTCAAGTCTAAAAGCTCCTCTAGAAATATTTGTGTTTTTTCAAAAGGAAAAGTTCCTGCAGCTGGTTGATGAAGTTCTGTAGTTAAATAATGATAGTCATTTTTGTTAACTAAAATAATCTGAGCTTCGTTGTTTTTTAATCGTTTTTGAAGGGTTTGAGCAGTGAGAATACCACCATACCCAGCACCTAAAATTACAATTTTGGGAATTGTCATATATGTTCACCTTCTTGTAAAAAAAATGTTGGTTACATAACTGTTTCTAAATGTTGATTTTAATTTGTCAAAGAAAATAGCATTTTTTATTAGATGCGAGGAGAAAATAAATTGAAATAATCGGAGAATAATAGAGTCTTATTTTTAATAAATATGCTGAATCATTACACTTTATTGACTGAAAGCATTAAAATATTTTGTAATCCGAAATAAAATGTTCAAAGAATTCATTAAAGAATTTTTAAACTATGTTCCAAATTAACATTCATTACTAATTATTAGCCAAAATGTTATCTAATATATGTAGATGGTGTAAAAAAACTGTGTTCCAAATTTACAAACAAACTATTATATAGCCGTTAAGAAATTTAGAATGAGCAAAACATATATTATATGCGAGCAAAGTTGACTTTAGAACCTGTTTTTCGCAAAAAAGAATGTAAAAAGAGGAGTTCTGTTTCCGTAATTAATTTTGTTAGCTTATTATTAAAAGTACAGATAATATATGCGAGGAAAATTTTAAAAAACCTACATAGCAAAAAGACCTCTAAACAACAAACTAGGTTTAGAGGTCTTTGTTCTTATTTTCTTGTTAAAATACCGTTAGATAATAAAACATTTACATAATGCTCTCCATCTCCGCTATATGCACCAGCGGGCTGATTGCTGTTGTAATAGTATGTAGAAAAATAGAAAATGGATATTAATCACCAATAGAAAAAAATAAAAATTGTTTTGAATATACAGGAGAGAAATATTAAATGGAGTCAAAAATGTTTTAAATAGTATAGAAAACTGCACATAAAGTTAAAAAATAAAGTAATTCTTAAAGAGTTTTGAAGAAAATTAAAATAATGTTTTGATTGGATATATAGAAAAATTTTTAATTTCTCTGGTATACATCTTAAAGATAGGAACAAATATGTTGTTATAAACAAAAAAAGCACTGCAGTTGTAAATAGCAATGCTTTTTTGTTTTAAATTCCTATTAGTTTTTTAAGAAATCTTTTAGCTCAACACTAGCCATAGAAGGAATAGAAGGGGTACCCTGCGGGAAATTAATATACTTAGTTAGCCTATTAGGAACTACAATAGTATGAATTCCAGCACCAGTAGCGGCTTTATAACCATTTAAGGAATCCTCAAACGCAATTGCTTCGCTTGCTTGTACACCTAAGTCTTTTAATGCCTCCAGGTAAACTTTTGGGTTAGGTTTTTTTGTGCCTACAATATCAAATGTTTTAATAACTGAGAAGTAACTAAATAAATTAAACTGCTTTAAAAACTTTTCCACCCAATCATAAGTGGAACTCGTAGCTAAGCCGATTTTTAAGTTGTTTGCTTTTGCATACTGTAAGTAATCTGTTACGCCTTCACGAGGTTGAATAGTTTGCACTTTCTCTTTAAAAAAGGAAGTTGTTTTTTCTAAAAAGGAAGGACGATCGATAGAGTGTCCAACTTGTTTCTCTATTAATTCTAAATATGGAACCTCTGATATTCCAACAGCGAGTGCAAAATCTTCTATTCTAATTTCAATACCGAATTCTTCTTTAGCAATGCTGTAATAAGCATCAAACCATAAACTTTCAGTATCAATCATTAAACCATCAAAATCAAAAATCACTGCTTTAATCAATATGAATCCCCCTGTTGTAAAAAAATATATAAATGCTATTTAGGATTAACGAGTTGATTGTGGGTTTTTAGCATTAAGAACTTTCATCATTTGGTTAATCTTTTTTTGATTAGGCTTTTGTCCGCTAGATAACATCATTGAACGAATCATTTCTTCATTAATAGTGGAGTTTTCTTTCACGTACTTTAACATTAAGTGTTTGCCGATAAAGAAGCCGGCCACAGTACTTATAAGAAGTACACCCACACCAAAAAGTATTAAATCCATAATTATCTCTCCTAGAACATAAGTTTTGTAACAGTTTACAGTTTTTAAATTAAGCGGAATACCCTTTAGTGTTTTAGCTATTGATTAAATGAGGGTAGATATTTTTAAATGTTTTTCCTAAAAAAATAAATAAGAGTTATAAAGAAAGTAGAAAAAATATTTAAGGAGAGAAATAAAATTATGAATGAATTAATGAGTGGATTTTTATTAGATGAAAACAATAAATTAACAAAACAAAGAGTTGTGGAAAAGAATAGTAAGAAAAAGGTTGAAAAACCGAAAGAAGAAGATGTTGCTCGTGAAAATTCTATTGATAGATTAGCTAAATTAAGCAGAAAAGTGGGCATTGTGAACAGAACATTTAGATCTTCAGAGTACAGAATGGAACTTTCAAAAACTACTAGAGAAAGGAATAAAGAATTGCTAAAGTCTGCTGAACTAGGGATGAAGGTAAATAAAAAATCTATTGACGAAGTTGCTGAATTGGAATTGGACTCTACAGAAGATACTCGTGTAAATAGATACCATTGTAAATCAGAAAATAACCAAGGTTTTATAAAGAGAATGTTACCTGAATTTATGATGGTAAAAAAAAACCTTTAAACACTAATGAAGATAAAAATAGTGAAACTAATAACTGTGCAGAAGAAAAGCACATACTACCTCGTATTGTTTTATATAGTTTTTTTGGGGTTCCAATTTTGGTTCTAACTATTTATTCACGCATTAATTATTAATAAAGAAAAAAAGACTAACCTATATGGCTAGTCTTTTTCACTTGTTATTGTTTTGTCTTTTGCTAATAAGTTTGCTAAGAAAGAATTCGAACAAAAATATTAATACAAAAACCTCAAACACACTTCTTATATACTCTATAGGTGTGTCCTTGGTAATAACGGAAACTAATCCTGGAAACATAATTATATATAGCATTAAGCTTTTACTGTTATATATTCTTTTAATTGTTTGTAACATTCTCGATTTTCTCCTTTATTTTAAAAATATAGTAGTTATAAGCTAATATTCGTCCAAATTTCGATATATAATGTGTGTTGAAAAAGTTTAATATTCCCTTTTAATAATGGCGAGGAATTGTAGGGGGAAGAATAACTTATAATGTATTAATATGATGGAGGGATTATATATGAAAACAAGCGCAATTGTATTAGCAGCGGGTAAAGGGACTCGAATGAAATCTGAATTACCAAAAGTATTACATCCGGTTTGTGAGAAGCCAATGATTTTGCATATTATTGATAAGTTAGATGCTATTGGAGTGCAAGATGTCATAGCGGTAGTAGGGCATAAAGCTGAAAAGGTAAAAGAAGTAGTAGGTTTAAGAGTAAAGTATGCCGAACAAACAGAACAAAAAGGAACAGGACACGCAGTAATGCAAGCGGTGCCTTATTTAAATGAGGAAGGTCATACAATTATCATTACTGGAGATACACCACTTATTCAGGAAAAGACGCTTATATCATTAATTGAAGACCACATTCAAGCAAACAACGATGGAACAGTCTTAATTACTAAGTTTGATGATCCTACTGGCTATGGAAGAATTGTTCGTAATTCAGTAGATGAAGTGGTAGGAATTGTAGAAGAAAAAGATGCAAATGCGGAACAAAAGAAAATTAAAGAAGTTAACACCGGTATCTTTTGCTTTAAAAATAAAGCATTAATAGATGGTCTTCCACTCTTGGATAATAATAATGTGCAAAATGAGTATTACTTAACGGATATGGTTTCAATCTTTAATAAGCAAGGTAAAAAGTTTGGATCATATTTGCTATCGGATAATGAACAAGTTATGGGCGTAAACGATCGTGAGCAATTAGCCCAAGCAGAATATATTATGAAAAAATATAACTCGGTCTCAGTAAATAATGAAGAGGTAGAAAAATTATCTTAAGCGCAGATTTAATTCTGTGCTTTTTTTATTTTTAAAAGGTCTTCAAGCTTAATAAGGCTTCCGGCGAGAAAATAAAAACATTTTGTTCCATTTTCATTAAAAAAAGTTATTATATTTCAATGAAAAGGAGGGGATAGAATGAAGCGTTACTTAGAATTGAGTAAGTATCTTATTAAAAGCTTTGCCAAAGAAAGGGCAGGTTCAGCAATACTAGAACTAGTAATTATATTGGCTATATTTGGTGTATCGGCTGCTGTCATTACCCCTATTGTTAGAACTCAATTAGCAGAATCATATGACAGTGAATCAAAAGAAATAACATTTGGTGGGGAAAAAGGTGATGCTGTGCTCACAACAACTCCACAAGCGAATTCTTTAACCGCTGTAGATACAACTCCATCTACTTCTAATCAAACTGCAAAAGTATTTAGATTTGATGGTAGTACATATTTACAGTTACCTAAGCGGTTAAATACATTTGGATTAACAGATTTCGCTTTAGAAGGTTGGTTTAATATAACTACAGCACCAGGTAGCGACGCTATATTCGGTCTTAATGGCACTGACCCTAATGATAACAATTTAACAATAGGTGTCTGGGGAGAGAAATATCATTTGAATCCTGGTCCTGGATTAGACTCGGGATTATCTTCTTCAGTAGGTGCAAAAAAAGACCAAAAAGTTCATTTGGTTTGGAGTGTTAAGAGCGATAAGTTAAGTTTCTATGAAAATGGTATTTTGGTCTGGACGGCAGATGCTCCTAGAAATTCGTATACGAAAGAAGAAGGTCCAAAGCTTGGTATGGAATTTGACAATTGGATTCCTACTGATTTCTATGACGGTTATATGTATGAGGTAAGACTATATACAAAAGCCCTTACTCAGACAGAAGTTACTAATAATATGAACGGTAACACTGAAAGAACATCACTAATAGGAGAATATTTATTCAATGATGGTTCTGGAAATGTGATAATGGATCATAGTGGCAATGGAAATGATGCGGTAGTTGTTGGAAATCCAGTATGGGAAGATAGATAAAAAAAGAGAAGTATCTCTTTTTTTATAGATAATTACTCCACAAATTAATATAGTTGTTATAATGGTCAAAAATTAAAAGGAGCAATAAAAAATGTTTAAAGTGAAAAAACCTTGTAATAATTGTCCGTTTCTAAAAAATAGCCCAATGATATTAGAAGAAGAAAGATTGCCTGGAATTGTAAAACATTTGGATAAGGATGGTCTTTTTCATTGTCATAAGGCAATTAATTATAAAGAGCAAATAGATGACGAAACAGGTAAAATGACTAAAGAATCAGACCAAAATCAATTTTGTGCAGGTGCTATTATTTATTTGGAGAAGCATAACCGTCCAAATTCTCCGTTACAAGTTTCTCAACGTTTAGGTTGGTATGATCCAAAAGACTATTTAAAACACAAAGATAAGGTTATTGACTCTCTGGATGAAAGATCAATATGGTAAATAGCTTGAAGAGTATTATTACTCTTCTTTTTTTGTATATAGTAGGAGCGGTTCACTGTAATACGAACATACGTTATACTGTTTACAAGGAGATGTGGGAATAGGAGGAAAAAATGGCAACAGCAAAGAAAGTTATAACTAAAAGTAAAAGCCTGAGTGAAACAGAAAAAAAGTTAGAAGCCGCTAGAAAGAGAAATAAAGCAAGAAGAGCGGCTATAAAGACAAATGAAGAAAAAAAGCCCGCTAGTAAAAAGGTTTCTTCTAAAAAAAAAGGAGAAAGCAAACCAAAGACAGTTCATACAAAAACTACTAAGAAACCTAGCTCTGCAACTAAAAAGAGGGTCTCTAAAAAAACTACAGGTAGAAGTGTGAAAACGAAAAAAACTAAAAATACGCAAAAAATTAAGCCACTACTCATCCATATGATGGATGTGCCTAGGTGGGCTAGATTTATTATATATACAGTTATATTAGTCGCAGTTCTGTATGGTTATTACTTGCACTCTAAAGAACAACTTGTAAGTACTTCGGTGGATTTTCTAAACCGATATATCTTTATAATAGCGCCTTTAACATTTGTTTTATTGTATTCATTAACACTATTTTATTTAGGTTATAAAGCGGGGAAAAAAGGGTGAAAATATATACATATTTATATTTATAAAAAGCTTTTATTATTTTATTTTGCCAAAGCTTCAAAAGGACATCGAGAGTACAAAAGAAATATTTACTACTTTAAACTTCCCGTTAAAAGATTTACAATATTATATCGTGCAGAAATGCGTGTTGGTTCTGTGCGACGTTAGGAAGGAAGATGACTAATGGAAGGCTTTAAAATAAAATTAAAAGCTCAAGATATAGACTTTGAACTTGAAATAGAAAAATTAGAAGAAAAACATATAGATTTTGTTCGAGATATTATTAGAATGATTGATAAAAAAACAACATCACCGCTTGAACACATTGAAAATGAAGAGCTTAAAGAGAAATATATTAACGCTGCTCGTGCATATAAAGATATAAGCGACAAAATTCAATTAGAGAACGAAAAAAATGATGCAACATCTGTAAAAAAATCCAATAACATTGACAACTACGTTGCATTAGATGTTGAAGAGGAATTAGAGGAAGAAAATGAAGCGAGAGAACTTCCCAAACCCGTTCCTGAAAATAATGGAATCACCAAAGAAGAAATGGTGGAGTCACACAAAAATTATTTCAAAGGCACTTTATCGAAAGTTGATGATCAGCCAATAAATAATGAAAAGAATGTGGAAGATAAGAAGCCTGTTCAAAATGTTCAATACAGAGAAACTGAAGTGAAGATTAGAGAAACTTATAATAACCACTTGAGTAATTCAAATAGTCAACTTGTATATTCTACTAGTCAACCTGTAGATTACACTACAAAAATAAAAGATACAGGGAACGGCTTTATAACCACTTATCAAACATACTATATTTGTACAAATGATCGATGTAAGAAAAGCGGAAAGCACTTTATACCAGAAGGGCAGGAGTATGTAACTTGCCATAGAAAGAATTGTAGGAAGAAATTAAAAGTAATGCCCGCTACATCAAAAGGGTTTCCTCATAAAGATTCACACGGAAATTATTTTGTTGCTGGTAAATTTAAACCGCAAGATAGTTATGATTACTGGGAACAACCTAGTGTATTAAATAAATTTAGTAAATAAAAAAACTGTCCTAAGAATAGGGCAGTTTTTGTTTTAAATATTTAATTTTAAGAATGGATAGACGCTACAAATTGTTGTTTCTTGTTCTTGTTTTATATAAGGTTTATGCAAATGTCCGTGTAAAAAATATTTCGGCTTTTTTTCGCTAATATAATGATTAAAAGACTTAAAACCTCTGTGGGCATCCCAATCTGCTAACGTTAAATCGTAGGCAGGATTGCTATGAGCTATAAATACATCTACATAATCTAACTTCTGTATAAAATTCCAACATTGTTCCTCAGCATACTGATTAGGCTTTCTATTGTAGCGGGGGCACCCTCCGAAACCTCCAAAAGTTACTCCTTTAAATTCAAATGTAGTTTCGTGAATTAATTGTATGTCCGTTTCCTTCCACTCAATAATAGTGTCGTGATTCCCATAAACACCTATCTTGGGGCAGCTATATTTTTTATCAATTTCTACAGCATCTCTATAACAGATATCTCCAAGTAGTATAACTAAATCAGGGCTTCCATCAGGTATCGTTTTTTCCCCTTGAAAATCGCTGAATATATATAATAGCATTTTAACACCTCCTGTAAACATAGGAGAGTATAAAAGAATGTTTAAAATGGTTCAATGTAATTTGATGCATTTTATGACTAGTTCTTTTGGAGGTCTTTTTTTGAAGAGTACGCTTTTTAACTTCTTTTTTATAGTTCGAATCGTATTAATTTCTGCATTACTATACTATGCAATTACAACTGAGAAAGTATTATATTGGTTTTTGCTTGTGCTACTAATATTCTTCGCAATTTTAGACGTAAAAAAACACAAAAAAGAAAAAACAATTAAAGAAATATGAGAAGACAAAAAAGGGAGAATAGAGTTCTAACTCTCTCTTTTTTTAAACTAAATTATGTATAAATAATAAAAAATGGTTTTGATATAACTTTCTATATTAAATGAAAGTATTTTTTAATTTAACTAAAGTTAAACTCAAAGAGGGGGAGATATGAATGATACAAAAAAATACCAATAAATAAATTTCAGTAAAAAAATAAAGGGTATAAACAGTTTTTGGGAAAAGTATGGAAGTAAATTCAATGAAAAAATGGTTAATATTCCTCCATAAGTAATATGAGGAATATTAAGTATAAAAAATAGGAATTCCTTAAAACGATGGTGTGAATTACCAACTTTTTTTATATCATTCCTGACTATTAGACTATTGAATTCAAGATAATTTGGTAGTATTCTAAGAAAGGTTTTATGTAAATACATAAAATAAGAGAAAAATATGAAGGAGGAGAGAAAACAAATGAAAAAAGCAGTGGGGATTTTGTTTGCTTTTGCTCTAATGATTTCAGTGTCCTTGATTCCTGGAAAAGCAGAAGCCGCAAATACATATTTTGAAAGTGAAGTAGTACGTCTTACGAATATTGAGCGTCAAAAAGTAGGAGTAGCTCCGGTAAAAAGTGACTCTAATATTGCTTATGTTGCACGCACTAAAGCTGAAGATATGAGAGACAACAATTATTTCAGCCACTATTCACCTACTTATGGTGATCCATTTGTAATGATGCAAGATTTCGGCATTGTTTTTACAAAAGCCGGTGAAAATATTGCTGCTCGACAAACATCGCCATCAGCAGTTGTACAATCTTGGATGAACAGTGATACTCATAGAGAAACATTGTTAAATCCAGCATATACACGACTTGGTGTTGGTTATGCCCAAGGCGGCTATTTAGACCATTATTGGGTTCAAATGTTTGCAAACTAATAAATTTTTACAGAAGATACTTTAGTTTTATCTAAAGTGTCTTTTTTTTATAGGAAAAGGGCATACCGCTCTATTAAAATGTTTGCTATGTCAGTTTTAAATAGAGTTTGAAAAGCACTTAAAAAAAGTGCTTTTTTATGGTACCAGAAGTTTAAGACAAAATTTGTGTGTTTGATAAATGCCTTATTTCTTTTCCCACTATACAATACGTAAGCAACCTCTATTTTATGTCGCAATTCTTGACAAAAAATTATTTTTTTTTATGATAATCCACGATTTTTTTGTCTGGGGGTGTTTTATGTTTAAAAGAATATTATTAGGAATTATGTATTTAATAGTTATAACGCCGCTAGGAGTAGTATCTGCATCTTCAACAACAGGGAATACAAATGCTAGTATAACTGTGAATCCTGGTAGTTTAGGTTTTACACAGTTAATTACAAGTAGTTTATTTTTTCAACCTTATACAATAGGTGCTACGCAACCAAACCAAAACAATACAAGCACTCACACTTTTAAAGTAGCGGATTACAGTGGAGATTTAAGTGGTTGGACTGTTTCTGCTACATTCTCTGATTTTACGCTTGATACAAATAATGATGGAGTACCAGAGGATCGTTTAAGTAATCACGGAGCAACAATAGATTTTAAGTGTGGAAGTACTACCTTTAAATCATTTACACACGCCTGTCAGACGGACGTAAATAGGGCTATAACAAATTCAGGGACTGCTCCTAGCATCTTAGCCTCTTCTCCTGCAAATAGTACGTCAGCGGGCGAATTTGTTTATACTATCCCAGCTAACTTTTTTGCTTTAAAATTTAACAATTCAGTAAAAGAAGGTAGTTATAACGGTACTCTGACAATTGATTTTGCCTCGGTTTACACACCTTAAAAATAAAGAAAGAGAAGTGAATTCTAATAATGAATTTCCTTCTCTTTTTAATAATTAAAAATTATCTTAAAAGAAAAGGAAACTCCTACATAAAAAGAATAAAAGAATGACGGAGGTGCAGCGTGAAGAGAATTATTCAAATTATCCTTATTATAACTGTTGCATTGTTACTACCAGTAGGAAATGCTTTTGCTGAGGAAAGTGGTTTTTCAGTACGTCCAATTTTGCCAAAGAATCAAATTGATACTGTTTCGTATTTTCATTTTCCAATGAGTTCTAACGAAACAAAAACAATTAGCGTATTAATAAAGAATCATCAAAAAACACCAACAACGGTACAAATAGATTCGGCAAATGGCTTTTCTAACCCCTTTGGAAATATGAATTATACAAAAGAAAAAGAAACGGATTTTAGTACGTTCTTAAATAATAAATACAGGTTAGCTGACTTTATTGATTATGAAAAGAAAATAACTTTAAAACCGCTTGAAGAACGAGAAATTCAAATTAAAATAACTTTGCCAAAAGGAGTGGAAGAAGGTCAAGTTTTAGGTGGTGTTCAGTTTCAAGCGTATATTAATCAAAATAACAACTCGTCTCAAAAAGAAGATAATAGTGCTGCTTTTGGTGTGAAGGTGAAGCATCGATATACAATTGGTGTACTAATAGAGCTTCCGAAGAAAGTAACATCTAATTTAAAGATTAAAGAAGCCACTATTTCCACAGATACCAGCATACCTCAAATTCAAACAGAAATTTGGAATACTAGTCCTACTATTACAAAAGGCTTAAGTTTTAAATATCAAGTGTTGAAAAAGGGTAGCGAGAAAGTTCTTTTTGAAGGAACAAAAGATTTATTCGACTTTGCTCCGGTTACTTCAATGATTGTACCTGTGGATTGGGCTTATAAAAATTTTCAACCAGGTAAATATGAAGTAAAGGTAGCTTTAGTTGGGAAAGAAAATCAAAAGATAGTAAAGGAAAAAATTAACGAATTTAATGTTGAGAAAACGAAGGTTACTCAATATGCAAAAAAGACAGGGGATAGTAATGGAGTTATTCCTAGCCCTATATTATGGAGCAATTGGGTGTATGCAATACTAGTTGTTTTAGTAATAGGAATCTTTTACGTAGGTTATCGACTTGGAAGATCTAGAAGCAAAAAATGATAATAAACCTATAATAAAAAAACCGCTATATTTATAATAGCGGTTTTTTATGGCGCATAAGTAATTTCCCACACTAACGTCGAAGTAAAGTTTTCACTAGATCCACTATTTAGCTTCACATCTACAGGTAGTAATAATTTATAATTATCTGCTAGTAATACTAATTTAGTGTATGAATTATTAATTGTTTCTGTTGAGGAAACAAGTTCTACTGGAGTGGAAGAAGGATGAATATCTGAGAAAATTTTAGCAATCGAATTATCACGGTTAAGTTTTTTTACATTTGTTATTACAAGCGAATTTGATGGGAACGAACTATGATTGGATGTAAAGTCTGTCATTGATACTTTTAAAGAATAAGGTGTTTGTTCATCTGATAAGTCTTCGTATTTAACGTATTCTATATCAACAGCGGTTGGAGTAATTGGAATTGAATCTCCAATTGTGCTTTGTGGAAAGTCAATAGAATTAGGCGCATCAAACAAATTATAACCTGCCCGCTTGTTATTTGAAGCAACTTTAATGTAGTTACCGTTAAATAATACTTCTAGAGTATAACTGTGCTCATTATCTGCTGTAACAGGATCAAAATAGTTATTGTTAGCCCCTGTATAAATGACCTCTCCATCTTTTAATAGTCTATATTGCTGACTTATATTAGAATGTGTCCAACTTATGTTAATGCCTTTGAGATTACTTTTCAACTTCAAATTCGGATTATATACCTCTGCTTGAACACTAGACTTGCTAGAAGTACCTCCTTTGGAATCCTTTATATAAAGTAGACCGTTATAAAGTGTATTTTCGGTTAGATTGGTCGCACTTACGTTCCAAGTTTTAGACTGATTAGTAACAGTTGTACTGTCGGGGTTTGAAGCAGTTATTATGTTACCAGAGAGATTTAATTCTAATTTTGTTATATCTCCATCGTCATAATGAGTGTAAGTTGTAGGGATATTATAGCTGGCTTTAGAAATTGAGGGTATTAACAACTTAGATGGATAGTTCTCGATGATAGGTTGATAATTTATATTTGATACATTATATGTTTCGAATGACTCTTGGTTGTTCTCATCCATTGTATAAAATGAATAAATGCCATTTAGAGTAACAGGAAGAGAATTGCTTGTTAAGTTTGCTCCGTTATTTTTAACTTCATCCATAGTGGATAAACCCTGCATCCATTTCTTCACAACGATGTTTGACGCATCCTGAATGCTTACGTCCAATGTTTCTTGATCTTGCTGCCATTTGCTAGGTTCTGAAAAAGTAAAGGTAGGAGGAGTTATATCCACGTAATATGGACCTGTTTGTAAATAGGTAACGTTCCCAATATTATCATAGGCTTCAATATGAAGATATTCTGCTCCGCTTTGATCTATTGTTACAATGCCTGTTTTATTGGGGTTGATAGAAGACCAGTTACTAGGGATTGATGTGGAGTTTGTAACAGCGTATCTATATCCTCGATAACCTGAACCTCCAATATCATCAGCAGTCACTTTTACATCTAAGGGAGAAAGAGACCATTTTGGTAGGCTTGTAATGTCAACCTGAACTGTTGGCTTAGTCTTATCTTGTACAGAGAAGTTGATAGCAGCTTGACCGCTGACTCCAGTATTTGTTGTAGCTTTAACAACAAGGGTATAAGATCCTGCCTCATATCCGTTTAAAGGGAGTGAAAAAGAGTAGGGTTCAGTAGTTCCGTTAGTAGTGTAAAATTTAAAACTAGCTACTTTTTTACCGCCTTGAGACTCGATTTGATAGGAAAGTTCTACAGGAACTCCAGGTGTTTCAGTGTATACACCTCCGCTAACATTAAGAGTGTCATTTACGGTAAGTATTTGATTGTTTTGAGAAGATATTGTTACATTCGGAGGAAAGGAAACTGTGGTCGTATCAGAATTAACTTGTGATTGCGAAAGCCCAAGTTGTCCTTCAGCATCCGAACCAGACACATATAAATCACCTGAATTTGTAAGAACTAATGTGTGATTTCTACCGCCTGTTACAGATTTAACATCTGAAATACCGGAAACTAGACGTGGTTCATTGCGTTGTATTATATCCCCTAAACCTAGTTGGCCGTATCTGTTGTCCCCAAAACTATAGAGTTCTCCTTGTTGTGTGATAGCATAAGAAGAGGTTCTCCCAGCACCAATTGCTTTAATATTCGACAAGGTAGGAATTTTCGTAGGTATGGAAGGAGTAGTAGTGTTACCTAAGCCTAAAGCGCCGTACTGATTGTTTCCTGCCGCCCAAACATTACCTGAGAAATCTAAGAATAAAATATGGTGGCTACCAAAGGCTACTTCTTTAATTGGCGGTAAAGTGTTCATAAGGGTAGGGATAGAAGGGTTTTCTGACATTCCAAAGCGGTTGTTATAATTAGCTCCCCATACGTAAACTTTTCCTGTGTCTGTTAAAAGAATATTTTCATTGTTGCCTGAGTAAATTTTAATAAAACTTTCATCGTTAGGAACAACTGGTTCCATAAATGCATAACTTCCAGCCGGCTCAACGACTCCATTGTTTAATTCTGTAGTGAGATGACCTAAACCTAAATTACCGTATGCATCATAGCCCCAAGTAAAGACTTTATTATTAAAACTAATACCAGCTCCTTGAAAGCTTCCTTGGGAAGCGGATTTTAGACGAAAATCTGATTGTGAGGAACTAGTATTTTTATTTATGACAGGAGAATTAAAGGTGTAATAAGCAGCGGTTGTCCCTAAGCCTTTCTTCCAGTTCTCTCCGAAATTCCAAAACTCTCCGTTTTTAAGTAATATCCCTGCGTGTATATAGCTATCGCTAAATCCATTTATATCAACAATATTTGATATGCCTGAAAAGTCTTTAACAAGAGCTGGTTCATTTAGTGAACCGCTTCTATCTAAAGCCTCTTTTGTATACCTTCCACCCCAAGAATAAAACTTATTATCGTTAGTTACCGCATAAGACGAATAGTTAACAGCGGCCATATCCTTCACATTAGATAAAGAGGGAATTTTGACAAAGGTACTCTTAGAATTTTTATCAACGGTAGAAAGTTCGCCATAACTGTTTCTGCCTAGTGTGCCAAAGTTTCCATCTTTATATTGAAGTATGCTATGTGTAACACCACCTCCAATTCTCCATACATTATCAATTCCTGTATAAGCAGCTATTTTAGTAGAAAAGCTGATACCTGATGAAGGAATAACGCTCCCTAAATTACCATATATGTTTGGTCCTAAACCAAATAACTTATTTTCCGAGTTTAATACAAGGAGGTTATCCTGCCCGCTTTTTATATCTATTATAGGGCTTGAAGAGTTTTCAAGATGGATTTCTACAGGAGATCCTGAGTAACTAGGATAGTAATATAATTTTCCATCCGTAGTAAGAAAAGTTGGGTATGCTGACATTTCTATTTGCTTTATACTGTATTGTTCCGCATTAGGTAACTCTTTAGCAAACGTGGAAAGCCCATCGCCCCAAGTATATAGTTTTCCATCAGTTGTGGAGGCAAGCATTTTTCTATTGCTAGGATTGACGGACATATCTAACACATTATTCAGCGGAATTGAAGTACCGTCTTGTATACGCTTGAAGCTTGAATTATTTGGACAGGTTTCTAAAATACCTGATTTAAGAACTGAGTAAGTAAAATTATTAGGGGATACAGAGGTAGCATTAGTACAAGTGCCGAGAGCAGAGAACCAACTATTTGTCCCAATGCCAAATGTACCGGTTACGTTATTCCCTGAGCTTCTTATAAGATTTTCGTTTGTTAGTATATGATAAGCCACAATTGTATTAACATCACCCTTGCCAGATGTGTCTATGTCTAGCACAGGTAAATTGCTGTAAATAAGAGTGGGTTTCGGTGTTCCATTTCCCCAATAGTAAACTTTATTTTTATCTGTTCTAGCTATCGCTGAGATAGAGCTAACTTCAACTTGAACTACTTTCTCGTTATTAAAGTAAGCTGGATTGACTCTTGTGGGAGCAGAGCGGTCAACGAAATCATTTTGCGCCAAAGTCCCAAAATCATTACGGCCAAAAGTCCAAACAGAGCCGTCTTCCTTTAAAATAACAGAAAAGTTTAGTCCACCTGATACTTGCACAGTGTCTAAAGACGAAAGAGCTTCAGTCTGTATACTTCTTAATGACTCGGGAATGTATTTTTCAATAGGTTTAATTAAACTGTTAGGAACTATAGTAGCAATTAACAATAAGGATAAACTACTAATTCCAATTCGCTTAAACCATTTATATTTTAATATATAAATAAATGAAGTCTCCTTTCATAATAAACATATACTATTTTTTATGTTTATTATTCAGAGAAAGAGGTGTTTCCTTGGAGAAAAAAACAAATAAAAAAAGAGAGCTTACCCGAAGGTTAAACTCTCATCAGCTGGTACTTCTTCAGATGTATTCTCGCTAGGAGCATCTGTAGAAGGTTGTGTTTCGGTTTGTTCCGAAGTCTCTGGATTCTCAGATTCTACAGAATTATTTGTTTCAGTACTAGTTTGTGACTCAGATTCAGAAGGTGTCTGAGCTGGTTCCTCAGTTGATGGTGATTCTGTATTAGTAGAATCTCCTTGAGAAGGGCCACAATACTTTTTGATTGGCATATCTTTATATACTTCGACAACTTTTCCGTTTTCATCTTTTTCAAAGGTCAGAACACTTTCCGTTTCATAATAGTAACCATCTTTTTCACAAGTAGCACTCATATCAACGTTTCCGCTATTGTCAGAAGAAGAGTTGTTAGAATTTCCATTTTCGGAAGTTTCACCTTCATTTGGAGTATTAGAATTATCGTTATTAGTGCTTTCATTTTCTTTAGAATCATTGCTATTACTATTAACATTTTCTTCTTTGTTATCGTCTTTATCTTTATCCTTGTCCTTGTCTCCGCCGGTTTCTAAACCTGCAACATATTCGGGATCAAGTTCTGATTTGTCAGGTTCATCTTGGTTGCTGTTTGAACCTTGGTTTGATGTATCTGGTAATGTAATAGTAGGGTTACTTGAACCATTGTTACCAGCAACTGTTTCATTCGTACTTGGGTTATTAACTGGAATTTCAACGTTTGGACGCTCAGAATTGACTATATTGCCTGAGTTGCTCGAGTTGCTTGGTTTAGTCGAAGTAGCAACATCAGTAAGTACAGAATTATTCGAAGCTCCGGCTTTAGAATCAATATTAGCTTTGTTGCTGGAAATTGTATCATTCCCAAACGCCATAAGTCCTTTGTCAGAAGATTTACTTGATAATTCTTCGTCACCATTTATAATTGAAAAATTGTTAATTACATCTCCAATAGTAGGAACATCTGTAATATCGGTATCAGCGGGAAAAGAGACGCCAAATGCATCGATATTAGCAGAATAATAACCACTATTTAGATAATTATCCGTAATAGGTTCATCAATAAAAATTGAATCAGAATCACTAGATGTTAAAATTGCCGAATTGCCTTGATTAAACTCATATCCGCTAGAAGTGGAAGTAGAAGTGGAATTTAAATCTTGTGGCTCGTTACCATTAAAAGCTACAGCCGGGCTCTCTCCAATCACTTGAGAAATACTGCTTTTTGAAGCATCTTCGGTTTTATTTGAGAATTCTTTGTTAGCTGCTAAACGCGAAGAATCATTAAGTGGCTGGTTATTGTCATCGTCACCATTTATATCAAAGGCACTTGCTAAATTCTCACTTTGTTCAGATAAAGCTTTAGACATATATGTATCGAGCCCTGTAGTGAAGAATAACAGCAAACCAGTTGCTAAAGCTGCACCTTGAAATAAAAACTTTGGAGTAGCACAACGTTTCTTAAGCTTATTGATAACACCAGGGATTTCAACGTCTGATTCGCGAAACCAAATTTCCTCTCCAATATAGCATAGTTGAGGGTCTTTACGAACTTTTAAAAACTCGCCTTCGGGTGTTAAAACCGCTACGTGTTTTTTGTAAAGTTCTAGTACAACGCCATTTTTCATTTATACTAACCCCTCCAAAAGATAGCTTTGAATTTCAGAGTAAGGACCAATTAGTAATAGAGACATAGCTATAAGGTAGAATTTATTAGCGCGAATAAACTTGTTTGGCACATTAAATTCTTCAATAATCGTCTTGTCAGGCAACTTTTTAGAATTAAGGAGTGTTTCCTTAACAGATGGTGTGCTAGACACAAACTTAGCAATGGCTAATACTTGGTCTCTTTCATCCTTCTTTTTTGGTTTTTGTGATACAAGAACCGAAAAAGATAAATTAAATCCTACCAATTCTTTCGAAAAAGCGGCTATTTCATCTTTTCGTTTGATCACAGAGTTACTTTTGCTAGCAAGTTCTTCCTCCTTGCTCTTCGCAGTTTCTTTAATCTTAGAACAAATCTTTCCGTTGCTCTGCGAAAGAGTGGAAGACGAGTCTTGGTTCTTCCGGTAATTTTGTTCTATAAACAAAATTAGCCCTCCTCCCATATATCAAACACACAAGGAGTATTTTCTCGTATTTCTTCTGTAATTTCAATGGTAATAATGTAACAACGTCGTAATAAAAAATGCATATTCCGACATAAAACGGTTTCAAATGACCTATTTTACCTAAAAAATTCTTCTCTTCCCAATAAAAAATTTTTAATAAAGTAGATTATATTTTTTATTTTATAAAAAATGTGTAATAATACACCTGAAAATTACGTTCGTCTTTTTTATTTTTTTGTTTAGAAAAATATTGTAGGAAAATTCACGTGAGAAATTTGTAGGACTAGGTGATTTGAATACAACATAATTTTTAGTTAATGATTAAATAATGGTTAATTATTCAAAATACAGCTATCTTTTTTTAGAACAAACTTTATAATTAAAGTAGGGGAATAATGAGAAATGATGGTGTCTGAAGGTGATAACAAAGTGGTAAAGAGTCTTGATTTTAAAAGTGGAAAGATCATTGAAAATCTTCTTGGAGAGTATGAGAAAGAAACACCTAATTGTCAATTTCTTGATAATGAAGAAATACTAAAAGTTATATATGGCCAATACACGCTTAATGTATTGTATCGACAAAGGGGGAACGTATTTAAAATCTTAATACTTAAAGATGACAACTACTTTAATCCTATAGTAAAACAAGAAGAAGGGGATTATGAAAGTTTATTTTTCACACTACAAAATTACATCGGTCTTTTAGATTCAATTTAGTTAAAGAAAACTAATTAATTTTTATGGGACTTTTACATAATTTATTGAACAAAATTACAAATTTAAAAAAGAGGCGCCATATAAAGCACCTCTTTTTTTATTCATATAAAGAATATTAGTTAGTAGTAGTTGTTACTTCTTCTGGTTCTTCTACTTTTTCCGCTCCACTTGGTAAAGTTCCTTCTTGTTCTTTAAGTCGCTTCAAAGTGGCTTGAGCTTGTTCCATTACTTCTTCTAATTTAGCAATACCGTTTAGTCGCTCTTTTTCGGTCTTTGGTTCGAATTCTTTAGCTAGAAGTCTTTTAGTGTTCCCAAGGCTAATTAAGCGCCCATTAAAATCTGTAGATCTTTTGCTAATACCAAGAGAAGCCATATAGTCTTCTAAGACTAAGTTAGGATCCGATAAGAAATCTCCAATTTGTTCAAGAGTAGCTTGTTTTATAAATTCTTTGTTTCTTAAAATATCTCGATTAACTTTTTTATCCTTAATCTTTTTTAACATTTGTTTACGAATAAGATTTTCGTCAAAGTCCTTCACAATATTCGGATGTAAGTTTTCTAATTGTTTTATCCAATCTACCAATGCTTCTAAAGTACCCATACTTACTTCTTCTTTTTCTAAATCATTTTCAATTTCTCGCATTGGGTAATAGTCAAGAACTGTAATATATCTTCTAACTTGACTAAAAGTTAGCGATTCAAAATGCTTTGCAAAGCTTCTTATTGAAGGTTTGCCCCAAGCCTCCCATTTTTGGTAAACATATTTCGCCCAATCTAATTGGCTCCAGTTTACACGTCCGGATTGTAAACTTGCGATTCTATCAAGTTCTTCTTCTTCAGTACGCGGTGCTTCTACAACGAAAACGGGGATGTGTGTAATTAATTTATGTTGATTCTCAATTTTTTTATTATATTCTCTTGCAGCAAATGTACGTCTGTGTCCTGATAAAAGAAAGTATCTAGTTCCTTTTTTGTAGGCTGTTACCGGTTCCTCCCAGCCTCTTCTATCAAGAATTTCTTGCATTTCCTCAGTACGTAATGCTTCGTTAGCGCGAGGATTTATTGGATTTGGAGTTACTTTGTTAATAGGAACCATTTCTAATGTTGGTTGATTAGCAAAGTGCTCTGTTTGTTCTCTATTAATAGAATCAGTAATTTGTGTATCGTTCTTTTCAGTTTTTTCTAAATTTAGCTCCGTTTGTGAATCTATTTTATTTGACATTGAATTACTCCTTTTAAGTGGTTTCTCACACTGAATAAAACATAAATTAATTGTTTGTTATAGTACCATTTTAATAAATGTTTTTATAAAGTCAATTGGTGAAATGTAAGTGATTGTGTAAATCATATAAAAAACATAAAAGAGAAAACAAGTTATTACCTTTTTTTCCTGTTTTTTATTAGAAATAGAATTAGTAACTGCTCTGTATGTGAAAATGCTGTAGGTAAGTCTTTAAAAAGTGGAAATAAGATATATTCAGGTAACGTATTATTTGGAAAGTATACGAAAATAGACTTTTTAACTTTTTTTAAAAAAATATTGTATAGAGGGTTGAATCTAAAAAATATAAAAGAACATAATGTAGCACATAACAAAGAAGGATTACTTTTAAAAGATTTAGTTATTCTTACTACATACATAGAGAACTATTTGTTCCAGTATTTATATAAGGGGAGAAACCATCTTATGAAAATGTCTATTCATCGTGCTTTAGCGGAATTAAAAACTCTTAATAAAAGAATCGAGCGAGCTACTAGTGGCAAATTTGTCGCTATGCAAATTGGGGAAGAGCCTCCTCGTTCTTATAAAACAGTATCAGAATTTAATACTGAAGCAGGAGCATATTATAGTTCTACAAAAGATTTAATTGCTAGACGTAATGAAATTAAAGCGAAAGTTATTGCTTCTAATGCCGTAACAAAGGTAAAGGTAGGTAAAGAAGAGATGACAGTAGCAGAAGCTATTGATCGTAAAGATAACGGAGTTAAATACGATAAAGAGCTTTTGAATTCTTTACGTAATCAATTAATTCAAGTAGAGCGCCAAATGGAGCTTGAAAGACAACAAATGGAACTAAGATTAGAAAAACGTATTGAAGCCGACTTAGGTAGCAAAGATCGTAAAGCTAATGCAACTGAAGTAGAAGCTATTACTGAATCCTTCTTAAAACGTTACAAACCAAAAATGGTTGATCCAATTGAAATTAAAAAAGAAATCAAAGAGTTAACAGAACGTATCGAAGAGTTTGAAATGGAAGTTGATTTTATTCTATCTGAATCAAATACTTCAACGTTAATTGAAGTAAAAGGTTAATACATACATAAATTTTCCTCTATGCATAATGAGGTTTAATTCAAAATTAGTACTCTAAAAAAGTTTTTATTGCCGCTTATTCGAAAATCTTTGAATCAAATGCGTTCTTATACTGACGATATAGTATAACTTTACTTAAAACTTACATTCCTTCAAACAGGAGAACAAGTAAGAGTTGAATACAACTACTACAAATGGTGTTAAAAGCTCAACTAGTAAAGACTAACGCATATAAGCTTACATCTTAAAGTTCTTTTAGGATAAAAGTTTAGAATTTAAAGACAGGAACAAACAAGTACAAATTATTTGTTTGATACAAATAACAAATACAACATCATTTATAGTTAGTTGGTTTGTTCCAAATAAAGTTCGATAAAATCCAAGGTGAAAGGTCTAGTGAGTGTCCATTTGTTAACTCCATTGATTACCTCTTGGCTGAATAGGTGGCAATAATATATAACATTTGGACCTTTAGCTCAGCTGGTTAGAGCAGACGGCTCATAACCGTCCGGTCACAGGTTCGAATCCTGTAAGGTCCACCAATTACTAGGGAATTTTTAAATACACCATAAATTATTTTGTTCAATTACTTGCTGCTTATTCGAAAATCTTTAAACCAAATGCGTATTATACTAACGATAAAGTATAACCTTACCAATTCATATTTGAATTTTTCAGAAGAAAAATCCGAAGATATGTAGGACATATACCTATATCAAACTGGGTTAAAAGTTGAAATAAAAAAGGTAAGCGCTAAAAGAAAAGGGTTTAAAGTTTTTATTAGAAATTAAAGTATAAGTGAAAAAGAAGGAAGTCAAACAGTACATATTCGTTTGTATCAACAACAAACCAAAACCCATTTAGATATAGTTGTTTGCTTCCGCAAAGCTTTATAAAATCCAAGGTAAAAGGTCTAGTGAGTGCTCATTTGTGGACTTCATTGATTACCTCTTGGCTGAATAGGCAGCAAGTCTTTAAAAACTTTTAAAAAAATATTTTTTATCTTTTTTTAAAAAAGGGTTGAAAATATAAAAGAGTAAAGTATATAATCCATAAGGTAAAACTTTTAAGAAAATATTTTTTTACATCGGACCCTTAGCTCAGCTGGTTAGAGCAGACGGCTCATAACCGTCCGGTCGCAGGTTCGAATCCTGCAGGGTCCACCATATAACACCCAATAGTTTTTAGGCGAGAACATCTTTTGGATAGTGCGCATATGCCATTAGAAGGGTTGGTTCGATTCCAACATTGGGTACCAATATTATATTTTTACTTTATGGAGGAATACCCAAGTCTGGCTGAAGGGATCGGTCTTGAAAACCGACAGGGGTGTTAAAGCTCGCGGGGGTTCGAATCCCTCTTCCTCCGTTACAATATATATGTCTGTCAAAGTGAAGTTTAGAAGGCGTAGCTTGTCGAAAACCGCTCCTTTGAGGACATTATTAAACAATATCTTCAATCATAATTCTTACAGGATCGTTTATTTTTAAAGACTCGAGAATGACGCTTTGTATGTATAACGTTCTATATAATGATGTTATTTAATAAGTTCTACATATAGAAAACGAATTCTCTTTCAATAAAATTTTGTACCTGTTGTTTGAAGTGTTTAGCGTCCTGAGAAGTAAACAACCTGAACTTTTGCGACTCAGGGGGACAAGTGAGACGAGGGTAGTTTAGCCAAAGCTGGCATCTACATACCAAATGAAGTACACAATTCAGGTTTTGTTACTTACTAAGCTCACTTAAATCGGTTGGTGGGAACTGATTTTAACAACAAGATAATAAATAAAATTATTAATTCTATACTATGGAGAAGTACTCAAGTGGCTGAAGAGGCGCCCCTGCTAAGGGTGTAGGTCGTGTAAGCGGCGCGAGGGTTCAAATCCCTCCTTCTCCGCCATTATTTATACATATCTACTCGTACCTTAA
>Ga0209463_1000215_pt1 | contig 54920 bp, 51 predicted proteins | sample AgamicMgSfrz_FD_187169 | JGI IMG/M metagenome (GOLD analysis project Ga0209463, IMG submission 187169) | Agave microbial communities from Guanajuato, Mexico - Mg.Sf.rz (SPAdes) (version 2) | ecosystem: Host-associated > Plants > Phyllosphere > Phylloplane/Leaf | place: Guanajuato, Mexico...
CCTCATTTAATGTTATAAAAATTAAAAAGCAGCCTTATAAAGGCTGCTCCACTTAAAATCTGTCTTGTTCTTTTGTTAAAATTTTGCCTGTTTCTGCTGATATGGTCATTTCCGTTTCTGTGCCATTTTGTGAGGTTACTTCAAGCTCATATACAAAATGGGCATTCTCTTCATCTAAATCGAATTCAGTTATTACTCCACTTGCTTCTTTTAAAGCTATTTCTTTAGCTTTTTCTTCTGTTATTTTTATTTTTTCAGCCAGCATATCCTTTGTTATTACAGTGCCTTTTTCTGCGTCAACATATACATCCTCTTGATCATCAGCGAATTCTACTTGGTAAACTGAGTCTCCATTTTGAGTGTATTCTTGCTCTACTTCTTCCACCATCGTGTTTCTTTCTTTACCGGCAATATCAGCTGCTTCTTGCTTTGATACAGCTGGATCTGCTTGTGTAATGCTTTTAACAATACCACCATTTGCATATACATCTCTGTCGTCAACAAAGTCATATGCTGCTGCCCCGCCAAAACCAATGACCGCAGCACCAACACCGTATTTCAACCATTTTGATTGCTTTAATTTATTCCAAGCTTTATTAATAAAATTCATGTGAATTCCTCCTTCTTTTCTATAATTTCATCTTATCCTGAGAAAATGATAAGACATGAGCAGAAATATGAGAAATTGATGAGAAATTCTAATGAGTGTATTAATCTTCCTCCCAGTTAATAGATTCAATAACACCTGTATAGGCATTGATATACATTTTTACCTCTTTATTATGATCTGTATCTATTTCAAGCTCATAGACGAGTCCAAAATCATCATCCTCTTCCAGCTCTATCTCTGCAACTTTGCCCGGTATTTCTATCAATGCAATTTCCTCGGCTTTTTCTTGAGAAATGTATTCTGAACTGTCTCCTACAGCTTCTTTTGTAATATCACCTGTTTGCCGATTTAACAAATAAGCCTGTTCATTAGTGTCTGTTTTAATAATAAAAGAGTAATAAGATATTTTATTTTGCATTTTTTCTTCTATTGTTAATAAGTCACCATTTATTTGTTCCTTAATAAGAGTGATCGCTTCGTTTTCCTGCATAAGACCACTAATGGCAACGTTATTTTTTAATGATTGCAAAGAAAGTGATAAAATTTTGCCTGTTTTCTTTATTAGTTCCATTTGATATGTGCCAGTATTGTTTTCAAACACAATATTAAAAATGTCACCTTCCTCCGCTTTCTTTTCCGAAATACTATTTATTGTTCCACCATAAGTAGTCACAACAAATTCCTTTGCCTTTGTTTCTGTAATTGAATCAGTATTTTTTAAATAGACAGCAATAATCCCGAAAGCTAGTAGGACAAATAGCAATATACAGGCTGCGGTGATTAACAGTTTTTTCTTTACATTCATTTACTCACCGCCTTTATATTTGCAGGGAAAGAGCAAATAAATGTGGAGCCTTCACCAAGAACACTTTGCACTTCAATTTTCCCATTATGTGCATCGACTATTTGCTTTGCAATAGCAAGGCCAAGGCCAGCTCCGCCAGTCTCTCTATTTCTCGCCTTATCAGTCCGAAAAAATCGATCAAATATAAGGGCCTTGTGATCCTCGGCAATGCCAAAGCCATTATCGCTTACCTGCAAAAATACTGTTTTAGCGTTTATAAAAGCAGTTATGGTTACATGATCAGCTCCGTATTTAAATGCATTATCAATAAATATAAGCAGAAGCTGCTTCATTTTTTGTCTGTCTGCGGTAATAATCACTTCTTTACTAGCTGCATCAACTTCAACCTTACGGCCAGTCGCCATTTCCATATCCTTTGCTGTCTGACAGCAGAGCTCCCATAAATTTAGTTCCTCTATCTGCAGCTCAAGGAGATCATCTGCCTTTGCCAATTCAAGCATATCATTTGTCATTTCTTTCATTCGCACTGCTTCTGAAAGGATTGCATCGATTCCTTCATCTAATGCATCCGGTTTATTTTTGCCCCAGCGCTTCAGCATATTTGCATAACTTTCGATAACCGTCAGCGGTGTTCTCAGCTCGTGTGATGCATCATATACAAATTGCTTCTGCTTGTCGTATTGAATTTCTAACCTCGAAATCATGTTATTAAAGGTAGTCCCAAGTTGAAATAGCTCATCCTTGCTTTTATCTTTTAAAGGTAGCTTTTGAAAGCTACCGTTAGACTGGATATCCTCCATCGTTTTTATCAATGATTGAATTGGCGTTAAAATAAAGCTTGAAAGCACTCTTCCTGCTAAAAAGGTTGGCACGATAATAAGTATTGTGCCAATAATTAAAATCAGCTGCAAAATATGTAATATCCCTACAGAACTGTCTATATTTTCCGACATCTCCAGCTTTACAATATTGCCATTATTCCAAACAACTGGCATAGATGCGACAGAGAAGGTAATCCCATCGTGCTTTAAAACTTCTTCAGCCTGTGCCTCTGAATAAAAATGCTCCATTTCTGCATAACTCGAATCCTTTGTACTTGTAAAAAGGACAGTGTTTTTTGCGTCAATAACACGGATCATCCCCTCTGTTGGGACAAATGCGCGCAGAAGGGCATTTTTGTTCGTTTCTGTTGTAGCAGTTTGGATATTTCTTGCTGTCTGTGTTAGCTTAGCTGCAGTTTCATTTGTCTCATTTCGCAGGATTTCTTTTTGAAAAACAAAATATATGGTCGTATTTAAACAAATCATCATTATTACCAGTAATAATGTCGAAAAAACTTGAATTCTGGTTCTTACTTTCATATAGTAGTATCCTTAATAACATACCCGATCCCACGAATCGTCTGAATCAACTGCTTTTCAAACTCATAATCGATTTTTTTACGCAAATATCGAATATAAACATCCACTACATTTGTATCTGCCATAAAGTCATAGCCCCATACATGATTTAAGATCTGTTCTCTTGACAACACAATATTCTTATTTTCCATTAAATAAAGCAGTAGTTCGAATTCTCTTGGTGTGAGCTCAATATCGATATTTGCCCTTTTCACTGAATATGACTTCACAAAAACCTGTAAATCGTCTACTTGCAGGATTTTTTCCTGCTCTTGTTTCATTTGCATTTTGCTGATGCGCAGGCTCGCTCTAATTCGGGCGAGGAGCTCTTCAATTTGAAAGGGTTTTGTCATATAATCATTTGCACCTAAGTCAAGTCCTGTTACCTTGTCTGGAATTGAATCTCTGGCCGTCAACAAAATCACTGGTACATTTACAGATGCATTGCGTATCCTTCTTAAGATTTCGAGCCCGCTTATTTCTGGCAGCATCACATCAAGCAAAACAAGATCCCATTTGCCTGCAAGCACTTTTTCGAGCCCCTGTTCGCCTGCATGCTCTGCATGTACTTCATAGCCTTCATACTCCAGCTCCATTGTAATAATTCTTGCTATTTTCTTTTCATCCTCAATCACAAGAATTTTATCCTTTGTCAAATTCATAAGCCCCCTCGTTTTAGTATCTATGTTAAATAGCATTTATCCTCTACTTTATATTATAGTGTATACGCAAATAAAAAAAGGCTCTCCTGCTAATGTTCATCCATAAGGATGAATATTGTGCAGAAAAGCCGTTAATTCTTATTTAGATAATACTTCTGTCAATACTGGTACGATTTGTTTCTTACGTGAAACAACACCTTTTAACAATGCAGTATTGTTTTCCAAGCTTACTCCAAATGCTTGTTCAACAGCATCCACTTTAGTACCAAGTGCAAGTGCAACAGAATCATTATTCAAAATATCTGTTACAACAAGTAAAAATAAATCAAGCTCTTTTTCAGCAATCACTTTGTTTAATACTGCTTCTATTTCCGCTTGCTTAGCTAGGACATCATTTGTGTCAACAGCGTTTACTTGCGCAACCTCAACCTTATATGATCCCATTGGGAATTCCTTCGCATCAAGGCTAATTAATTGTTCTACTGTTTTATCGCTTAAATCAGCGCCAGCTTTCAGCATGTCCAACCCGTATTGCTCAAGGTTAATCCCTGCAATTTCAGCAAGCTCTTGAGCTGCTTTAACATCCTGCTCTGTGCAAGTTGGAGATTTGAACAACAAGGAATCGGAAATGATAGCAGAAACCATCAAACCAGCAATTTCTTTTTTAATCTCTACATTGTTCTCTTTGTAAAGCTTGTTAAGAATCGTTGCTGTACAACCAACTGGCTCAGCACGGTAGTATAGAGGATCACTAGTTTCGAAATTTGCAATGCGGTGGTGGTCGATAACTTCAAGGATAGAAACCTCTTTAATGTCTTCCACACTTTGCTGGAATTCATTGTGGTCTACAAGAATAACAGAATCTGTTTCTTCTGAAGCCTTTTGTATGTATCTTGGAGCTTCTGCTTTAAAAGTATCTAGAGCAAATTGTGTTTCGCCATTGATGTCACCTAGACGAACAGCTTCTGCATCAACTCCTAATGCCTTTTTCAATTCTGCATATGCGATAGCAGAACAAATCGTATCCGTATCTGGATTTTTATGACCAAAAACTAAAACTTTTCCCATTCTTTAATTCTCCTTGTAACTGAAATTATTGATATAGATAAACAAGGTTGCGCCGTTTATCAATGTATTTATTGTATCATATCGCAAGCAAAAATAAAGAATCGTTAGACAAAATCTCCCTCTTAATTTATTGGAATTGTAATTTTGTGCTAGAGCTAATAGTTTTTGTCTGCTAGTTAGCACTGCGAAAGTGGATGACACAAAACAAAATATAACCTTTCTAAACATGAATAATAAAACTTTAAAACATAGAGCTTGGAATTTAATTAGAATATAGCTTTAGATTAAGCACACCCACTCACTTTCTGCGGGTGTAGAGTGGGTGTGCTCCATTTATGTTTTTAAACAAAAAAACTGAACTATTCATCAAAAATCGATAAACTAGTTCAGCTTTAACTTGGACTTAAATGCTTATGTCCAAACCTTATCTATAAAACTATTAGAATTTAAATTGGTAATTTTCAATTTCCCAAGCATGAATTTGTGTACGGTAGTTATCCCACTCTGCTTTTTTCGCTGCAACATATTCATAGAATACGTGCTCGCCAAGTGTTTTAAGACCGATTTCACCTGCTTCTAGTTCAGCAACAGCTGCTTCTAAACCGCCTGGCAAGCTTTCGATGCCTAGTTCTTCGCGACGTGCATCTGTCATGTGGAAAATATCTTCATTAACAGGTGCTGGAGCTTTCAATCCTTTTTCTACTCCATCCAAACCAGCAGAAGCGATAACTGCAAATGTTAAGTATGGGTTAGATGCTGGATCTGGACAACGTAATTCTACACGAGTAGCCATGCCTTTTTTCGCAGGGATACGAATTAATGCAGAACGGTTAGAAGCAGACCAAGCAAGATATACTGGTGCTTCATAGCCAGGCACTAAACGCTTATAAGAGTTTACTAGCGGATTTGTTACCGCTACGAAGCTCTTAACGTTATCAAGGATACCTGCGATGAAAGAGTAAGCTTCGCTTGAAAGCTGTAATTCATCAGACTCATTATAGAAAATGTTTTCGCCGTCTTTGAAGAATGACATGTTAACATGCATTCCAGAGCCGTTGATGCCAAATACTGGTTTTGGCATGAATGTTGCATGCAAACCGTATTGTGCTGCAATTGTTTTAACAACCCATTTATAAGTTGTTGCAAGGTCAGCCGCACCAAGAGCGTCTGCATATTTAAAGTTAATTTCATGCTGGCCTTCTGCCACTTCATGATGCAATGCTTCAATTGTAAAGCCCATTGCTCTTAATGTTTTGAAGATTTCAACACGAACCTTTTCACCTAAGTCTTTCGGAGATGGCTCAAAGTATCCGCCTCTATCACCTAAAACTGTTGTTGGATATCCTTGTGCATCTGTTTCGAACAAGAAGAATTCCAACTCTGGTCCTACAGAAATTGTATAGCCATGTTCTGCAGCACGTGCAACTGTTTTCTTAAGAACATTACGTGTGTCGCCTTCAAATAATGTGCCATCAGGATTAGTTACAGAGCAAAGGAAACGTGCTTCTGAGTATCCTTCTTCTTCTGTCCAAGGCAACACAACAAATGTGTTTAAATCTGGGGCTAAGTAAGAATCCGATTTATTAATAGGTGAAAATCCTTTAATGGAAGAACCATCAATCATGATTTTCCCTTCTACTGCATCATCTAATTGAGCTGCTGTAATTGTGATATTTTTCAAAATTCCTTCAATATCGACAAATTGCATATGCAATAATTCAACGTTTTTTTCTTTAATGATACTTTGAATCTGTTCTAATGTAATTTCAGCCATGTCAATTTACCTCACAATCAATGTTCTAATATCTAACTTGAATTCATTATAAGAAATTATTTATAGTTATACAATATCTTTTTTTAAAATTTTTAAAATATTTTAAAGATAGCGTTTACATTACCAGAAATTTGTGTATGGGTTAATATTTGTAAAAATCCGAAAATACATTAAAAATAACTACTTTTATTGTTTTCTCTTCATCATTCTCTTGTTTTCGTATCATTTTAATATTTCCATATTCGAAATAAATCACATATAGTTGCACATATATATGAATGTCTTTCAATGGAAAGAGGTAACAGTTTGACAAAAAAATCTCTTTATTTGCTGTACTTTATCACCTTTCTTTCGATGACTGGCTATGGTGTCGTCCTTCCGGCTTTGCCTTACCTTGCCGCAAGCTTAGATTTAAGCTCCTTTCAGATGGGGACACTCATTACTGGATGGGCATTGGCTCAGTTTTTCAGTGTACCGTTTTGGGGGATGCTCGCTGATAGAATTGGGAAAAAGCCCGTCCTGCTTATTGGTCTTGGTGGATTTGGAGTTGCCTTTCTATTATTATTGGCAGCAAACTCCTACCTTTCCCTTTTATTAATCAGAGTAATTGGCGCGATTCTTTCTTCTGGCATGCAGCCTGCTGCAATGGCACTTGTTACTAACCTCTATGACAAGAAAAACAGAAGTGAGGCCATCGCAAAAATGGGAGCAGCAAGCGGCTTGGGCTTTTTATGCGGCCCACTAGCAGGATCACTCCTTTCCCCCTTCGGCATGACCGCACCATTTTTTCTTTCAGGGCTTTTAAGCCTGTTAGCCATTCCATTTGCATGGATATTCATAAGCGAGGGTCAGCACAAAAGAACGGCAAAACAGCATGAGGTTAATTTCCTTCAGTCTATAAGGTTTTTGTTTGAAAAAGACTACAAGCATTTATTTTTCATCACCTTAGGCATGGCAGTTGCTGCTTCTAGCTTGTTCTCCATGCTAGGTTTCTTGTTAATGGAGCGCTTTTTTGCAACTCCATTTGAAACAGGCGCCGCCTTTAGTGTTCAATCTGGTGCAGCGGTTTTCGTACAGCTTGTCTTGTTTAGCTTTGTGTGCAAGCACCTCACAGAGAAAGCGACCGCCTCTTTTGGGTTGATTATTCAAGCGCTTGGTTTTGCCTGTATAGCTTTGTCGTTTCATTTGTCTGTTGTGTTTATAGGCTGCATCTTCATAGGAATCGGCAGTGCATTTACTAGACCGACATTAATCAGCATGCTTGCCAGACAAAACACTATTGGTCAAGGAACAGTAATGGGTCTTCAAGCAGCAATGGATAGTCTTGGTCGAGGTGTCGGTCCACTTCTAGCAGGCCTTCTCTATTCAATGGCTCATTTCGGTCCATTTTTAATGGCTTTTGTTCTCTGTATCTGTTTATTTTTCTATTTTTCATTTTCTAAATCTTTTACAGAACAACGCATGCATTCCAGGACTATAACCAAATAAAGATATTTTTTACAGTAAATAGCTAGATTAATTTTTAGAATAGTGTTAATTTTTAAAATATACAAACTATTAAACATTAGGATGGTGCTAACATTATGAATTCTATGAAAAATATTTCCTTCAGCAAAAGATTTCCAGACATGCAGATTATCGGTTCTTCCTTTGCCGGATCACTTGATCATGTTATCCCCCTCTCCTACGGCTTTCCTGCTCCAGAGTCTTTTCCTCTTGAGACAATGGTTACAGCAACAGAACGTGCAATGAAAACACAAGGATCAGGCGCAATGTCCTATACTGGTGGAACTGGGATTAGTAATATTGTTAATTGGATTTTGAAGCGCTCTGAGCTGCGAGAAGTATATGCAAAAAAAGATCAAATTATCGTGACGTCTGGAAGCATGCAGGCCATTGACTTAGTTGCCCGAACACTTACAGACCCAGGTGACGACATTTGGATTGAAGCACCTTGTTTCTTTGGTGCTATCCGCACATTTAATTTAGCACAAGTAAATTTACGCTCTTTTCCTATTGATGAAAACGGCATTATTGTCGAGCATGTAGAAAAGGCACTTATCGAGGCAAAGCTGCAACAAAAGCCATTGCCAAAAATTCTGTATATTATGCCTAACTACCATAATCCTGGCGGAGTTAATCTCTCTGTTGATCGCAGAAAAAAACTGGCTGAACTTGCCTATGAATATAATTTCATCATTCTTGAAGATGATGCATATGTGGAGCTTTCCTTTGATGGCACATACTTACCTTCCATCCATTCCTTCGGTCCAGACAGAGTTATTTATTTAAGTACCTTTTCAAAAGTGATTGCTCCAGGAATCAGGCTTGGATGGGCAATTGGCTTAAGTGAAATTATTAATAAAATGCGTATTCTTAAGACAGATGGACTAACAAGCGTCTATGTGCAGGAAGTAGCCTATAATGTGTTAGAGCAATTGGATATCGAGTCACATATTAACAATTTGAGCACGATGTACAAAACAAGAAAAGAAGCGATGGTGGCAGCAATTAAGGAGCATTTCGGTGACGAAGTTAGCTTTGTTTCACCTGAGGGCGGCTTCTTCCTATGGGTAACATTTCCACAAGGGGTTAACACTAGCACTTTTGTCGATGCTGCGATGACTGCAGGCGTCTCTTATTTAGATGGCCGTCATTTCTTCCTCGAGGAAGAAGGCTATAATACAATGAGACTATGCTTTACCTACTGTAATGAGGAAAAAATTAAAGAAGCAATTAAGCGTCTTGCTGAAATTTATTACCAACACCTTCGCAGTTTACCAATGGAGGAAGCTAACTAATGGCTGGTAAAAAGCCGGTTATTTATGTTAGGTACAATATTCCGGAAAAGTATCTTAACAAAATAAAAGCACTAGGAGCAACCGTTCTGTTTGAACCATGGACATTTGGCAAAGAGGAACCTCAATTAACACATGATTTAAGCGAATGCAATATCGTCTTAACATTGGGACTAATTGATCCATTAACAATACAGCCATATGCACCAAATCTTCAATGGGTACAATCAATGAGTGTCGGACTTGATGCACTTCTTCATAAAGAGACAATCAATAGTGATATAATAATAACAAATACAAAAGGCTGTACTTCTATTCCTATTGCCGAACATACGGTTGCGATGATTTCTGCTTTTTCGCGAGGACTTCCGACAATGCTTCGAAATCAGCACAAAAAGATTTGGAGCAATACGGAGATTAAAGATTTAGAAGGTTCTAATGTAGGAATTGTCGGCTACGGGGAAATTGGCAAAGAAATTGCGAAAAGATGCAAAGCACTTGGCATGAATGTAGTCGGCTGCCGCAAACGACCTGCTAACACCCTTGACAATGACCCTGCAGATCAAGTTGTCGGGCTTGAGAGAATAGACGAGGTAATAAAAAATGCTGACTTTCTTATTTTAGCATTGCCATCTACTAAGGAAACATATCGTTTTATCGATAAACATAAGCTTCGCTTGCTGAAGGAATCTGCCTTTTTAATTAATATCGGAAGAGGCAATACAATTGTAGAAGAGGATTTACTGCAGGCATTATATAGTCAGCAAATAAAAGGCGCTGCCCTTGATGTATTTGATATAGAGCCATTACCTGGCGATCATCCTTTTTGGGAGCTTGATAATGTCATTATTTCTCCGCATAATGCCTATTATTCTCCTAGAAGCATGGAGCGTTATATGGATATATTTATAGAAAACCTTACAAGATTTATAGAAGGCAAGGAGCTTCTCAATGTCGTAAATAAAGAACTAGGCTATTAATAGGAACGCAAAAAAATAGGAAGGCGTAAATTCACGCCTTCCTATTTGCTTGCCTAATTAAACTGTTTCAAAGCCCTCTTGTTTCCAAGCAGTTGTTCCGCCTTCAATGAACGCAACATCAGTGAAGCCCATTTGTTTAAGTAAATAAGCGCCTAATGCAGCTTGTCCACCAAGACCACATGTTACTAATACAGGTCTATTACGGTCAGCTAATTCTGCGTTGCGAAGCTCTTCTGGAAGCTCCAAATCAGCGCGTATTGGCAGCATGCCAAGTGAAATATTAACACTGCTAGGAATTAAACCACAAGCACCTGCATCTGTAGCGTCTTGTACATCAATTACATATGTATTAGGTTTTTCTTCTATTTGTTTTTTTGCTTCAATTGATGAGATACCTTTAACGTTACTGCGTGCTTCTTCTAATAGCTTTCCGAATGTCAATGCCATTTAAATCACTCCTATAGTTTAATTTCCTACATTTCTATAGTAGCAAACTTTTCCTAATTTACCTAATAGAATGATCTTTTTTCACAACAAAAAAGAGGCTTCCTACCGGCAATGCGATAGGAAGCCTCTTCTGTCTAAATTAATTCTTTAATTTATCTCTAAGCACCATTGGCAGGATACCACCATGACGGTAGTAGTCAATTTCAACTTCAGAATCAAAGCGAACAAGGACTTCAAAAGTCTTTTTGTTGCCATCCTCATCTGTTGCAGTAACTTCAATGAAATCACGTGGCTTAACTGTTTCATCAACATACACATTGAACGTCTCTTTACCAGTCAAACCAAGTGATTCAGCAGTATCTCCAGCTTTGAACTGCAATGGAAGAACTCCCATTAACACAAGGTTAGAACGATGGATACGCTCAAAGCTCTCTGCAAGAACTGTTTTAATTCCAAGCAGGTTCGTACCTTTTGCAGCCCAGTCACGGGAAGATCCCATCCCATAGTCTTTGCCAGCAAGAACCATTAAACCTGTGCCATCTTCTTTATATTGCATACAAGCATCATAAATAGATGTCACTTCACCTGATGGCCAATACGTTGTGAATCCACCCTCTGTTCCAGGAGCAATCTGGTTACGGATACGGATATTTGCAAATGTACCTCTCATCATTACTTCATGGTTACCACGGCGAGAACCATAAGAGTTGAAATCACGAGGCTCTACTCCATTTGCTTTTAAGTATTTCCCTGCAGGAGTGTTAACACCAATAGCTCCAGCTGGAGAAATATGGTCTGTTGTAACAGAATCCCCAAACTTACCAACAATTTTCAACCCTTTAATTGGAAGTACTTTTTCCGGATCCGGTTTAAGTCCTTCAAAGAAAGGCGGGTTTTGAATATATGTGCTTGTTTCATCAAATGTATACAAGGAATCGCTGCTAGTTTGAATTTCATTCCAGCGCTCATTGTCATCAAATACTCGCTCATACTCTTTCTTGAACAATTCAGGAGTTACTGTCTTGTTTACAAGTTCATTAACCTCTTCTGTTGATGGCCAAATATCCTTGAAGAAAACATCGTTTCCATCTTTATCCTTACCGATTGCTTCCTTCTGCAAGTCAATGTCAACTGTTCCAGCAAGTGCATATGCCACAACTAATGGCGGTGATGCCAAGTAGTTTGCTTTTACAAGCGGATGAATACGGCCTTCAAAGTTACGGTTACCAGAAAGTACGCTAGTAACAAGTAAATCAGCATCAGCAACAGCCATTTCGATTTCATCTCTCAACGGACCGGAGTTACCGATACAAGTCGTACAGCCATACCCAACAAGATTAAAGCCAATTTGCTCTAAATACGGCAATAAGCCTGAATCTCTCAAATAACCAGTAACTACCTTTGATCCTGGAGCCAAAGAAGTTTTTACAAACTTCGGTACTTCCATACCAAGCTCAACTGCTTTTTTAGCAACAAGACCTGCTCCAACAAGCACATATGGGTTAGACGTATTTGTACAGCTAGTGATTGCAGCGATAGCAACAGAGCCTGTTTTCATCGTTGTGGAATCACCGTTAGCAAACTTAATATCTACTGATTTATCAAACTCATCTTTTTTCAAGCCAAAGCCTTGATTTCCTTCTGGTGCAGTGACAGACTCAACAAATGCTTTTTGAAGCTGTGATAATGGAATCAAGTCTTGAGGACGTTTTGGTCCAGACAGGTTTGCTTCAATATCTGAAAGGTTAATTTCAATTACTTTTGTATAAACTGGTTCAAAGCTAGGATCAAAGAACAGCCCATTTCGTTTAGAGTATTCTTCTACCACTTTGATTTGCTCTTCTGGTCTGCCAGTCAATCTCATGTAGGACAATGATTCTTCATCAACTGGGAAGAATCCGCAAGTTGCACCGTACTCTGGCGCCATGTTTGCAATTGTCGCACGGTCAGCAAGCGGTAATTGGGAAATACCAGGTCCGAAGAATTCAACGAATTTTCCAACAACCCCTTCGCCTCTTAGCACTTGCGTTACTTTTAAAGCAAGGTCAGTTGCAGTTGAACCGTTTGGCATATCACCAATAAGCTTAACTCCCACTACTTCAGGTACTGGGAAGTAAGATGGTTGTCCAAGCATACCTGCCTCTGCCTCGATACCGCCGACACCCCAACCAAGCACGCCGATTCCGTTAATCATCGTCGTATGAGAGTCAGTTCCGACAAGCGTATCTGGGAATGCTTCTAATTCGCCCTCTTTATTTTCAACTACTTGCACTACATTTGCTAAATATTCTAAATTTACTTGGTGTACGATACCTGTTGCAGGTGGTACTGCACGATAATTGTCAAAAGCTTTTTGAGCCCAGCTCAAAAATTGGTAGCGCTCCGCGTTGCGTTCAAATTCAAGATCCATATTTGCTGTCAACGCATCTGGCGTACCATATTTGTCGACCTGCACGCTATGGTCAATGACAAGGTCAACAGGTTTTTCCGGGTTAATTTTGCTTGGATCTCCACCGAGATCAGCCATTGCTTTTCTTAAAGATGCCAAGTCAACAACAGCAGGAACACCAGTGAAATCCTGAAGGATAACCCTTGAAGGCTTAAATGGCACATCAATCTCTTTCAGTTCATCTGTTCCCCATTTTGCTAGGTTTTCCACATGCTCGTCTTTAATGACGAAACCATCCATTTGTCTTAATACAGATTCCAATAGAACTTTAATAGAGTACGGCAATTTTGTAACATTACCGATTCCCGCTTTTTCCAATGCTTCCAATTGATAGTAATGATAACGCTTCCCATCAACCTCGAATGATTTACGTGCATTGTAAGTATCTTTTGCCATATGTATTACCCCCTCCATGTAATCATATACCAAAAATAGAAAAATAGTCGAATATTTCGTACTTTCTATCTTTTTTGTCATTTACATCCTCATTTATTTTAATACACTAATATTGATAAGTAAATAATAAGAAAGTTATCATTTGTAATAAGTACTACTTATGACCCATAACAAAGCAAACATTCCCCCACTATGTTAATACCGACATTACAACTTGTTATAAAGGAGAAAAAACATACTTATGTAAATGTGATATGAATTAAGCATACTGCATTTGACAACTACTGTTGCCGGGCAGCTCTCGTAAATAGTTTGTATTATAAGAGGCTGACTTCTTCTTTAGTACACGCGTCATGCATAGTGGGACTAAGAAAATCTTCTAAAGCACAGCCCAGCTTCCCAAAAATAATAGTTACAACAGTAAAAACATCCTTCCTGATTAGGAAGGATGCATTTTTTTCTTACCGCTTATGAAAGCTCATTAACTTCATTAACAATATTTTTCAAATCATTTTGAAAAGTTTCAAGTTGTTGACGCTGATGCTCTGAAGCAACCTCTAATGCATTCTCGATTTGTTGATATGTCTCATTAATCTCTTGCTTCAAATGCTTTAGCTGATGGCCATAGCTTGCTGAGTCCTTCACGATACTTTCATATAAAGACTGAGTTTCAGTCATATTATTTTGCGCAGCTTGAAAAGCTTCTTGTTTATTACTTTGATAAAACACTGTATTTCCTCCTATCCATTTTCACATCATTATTCGTTGTTGTCAGCAGGAAAGAAACCCTACAATTAAATTGCTCAAGCCGTAAGAAAAATATTCGGTATAAACAACTGATATTTCTCTCATTCTAATCAAGAAGGGCAAATTGCTTTTCAAATGCAAAGGAGATGAGAATAATGAATAAAAACGACAGCAAAGACATGCGCAAAAATTCACCTAAAGGCCATCATGGCGGTCAGCCAGAGCCTCTTAGCGGCAGCAAAAAAGTAAAAAACCGCAACCATACAAGACAAAAGCATAACAGTGGTCATGACTTTTAATTCCAAAGATTTACTATAGAATCCTTCCCCTGCTGATGAAATCAGTTGTTCATCAGCAGGGGCGTTATTTGTGCACATGTTTAAGCATTTAAGAATACATTGGTTCAAAAAAGGCGTGAAATGCTATGAACAATGATTATTCTGAGTGGTTATATGAATTTGGCTTACTTGTTAATTATTTAGACGAAGCGGAGTTTCAAGTTGATGCATATGAAGCAGATACCTATTACTTGGTTGAATGCTTGCTGCCATTTGCAACAAAGGAAACCTTTTCACTACTTGTTAAGGAAAATTATTTAACCATTACAACGACAGACTTAGAAAATAATATTAAAACAAGAACTGTATATTTCCCAACCATAATCGAAGGTAAAAAAATTAACTCTACCTTTTCAAACGGCCTGCTTGAAGTAAAAATTACCAAGGACTAACTTTTTTAGCTTTAATGATCTATTACTTTTTCCAGCGTATAATAAATGATACCATTTGCATCATTTAATCCTTTATTCCAATGATAAAGCTCCTGATGGTAATCACCCTTTTGTTTATCAGCAAGGGCATAAAGCACTTCCTGCATCCACAAGCTATCAATAGAACATAGCTCTTCTTTAACTAGCGGTTCCTTTTTATATCCTATTCTTAACACTTGCTTGAAAAATTTTTGTTTATTTCCACAAGTAATTTTTTCTATTTCCCCTTCTACTCCGTTTGAGCTATTAAAGTAAAAACAAAAGAGGATTGTCACCTCAGGATATAGCCTTCTATACAGAGGGAGCTTAACAAGTCTACGATAATTGCTGATCACGGCTTTATCATTTTTGCTTGTTAAAGCTAAAATATAGCCGTAATAAGGATTATGCCTTCTTAACCGTAAATACACCTCAATCCATTTACTATTACGTGACTTTCTTTCTGTATAATAAGCAAGTAAATATAGACTTAGTATGAATGCAAGGCATAATATTGCAGTTAAATAAATTCCCTTCATAACACGAAACTGCTCCTTTCCATTAATCCCCCAAACCAATATGTCTAAAGACTATTTATTCTTTCTTCGATTTCATATACTGACAATCCTCCAAAACCTAAAACAATTGGTATTTTATTCGCTGACTGTTGTATATATTAGCTTGCTTTTGAATTGTCACCAATTGCATTGTTCCAAAGCATTTTCAATCAATTGGGCATGACTCCCGTCGTATATATTTATAAATGTTTGACTGCTTCTATCAGACCAGCATATCCCTTTCCCCTTTTTACTACAATACCAGCAGCAGCTTTGCTGTAATTGTTGACAGGGCTATGACAAATCGCTTGCCTCCTTAGCCAGTAAAACAGCCTTTTACAAGCTGTCGGCTTCTACAATAACAGCGAAAGGTTCACAGCAGGCAGGACGATTTCAATGGATTTACAATGAAAATAATAGAAATGAAGCAACTAGTCTAGTTTTCTGTTCATTATTTTAGTATCATGAAGAAATGGATACTGCCATTGATTGGCGATTTGTCTCATACATGTACTTTATAATGAAGTGAGGATATAAACTTATGTTATTGAATGTGGAAAATTTAAGTCATACATTTGGAGATAGAACTCTATTTAAAGATGTCTCCTTCCGTTTGCTTGCAGAGGATCATGTCGGTCTTGTTGGGGCTAACGGTGTTGGTAAATCAACATTAATGAATATTATTACAGGACAACTAATTCATGATGCCGGTAGAGTCGAGTGGATTCCTTCTGTCCATTACGGTTACTTGGATCAGCATACAGTACTTACACCAGGAAAAACAATTCGCGATGCATTAAAGGATGCTTTCCTTCCACTATTTAAAGAAGAAGAAAAGTTAAATGAAGTAACAGCCAAAATGGGTGATGCTACACCGGAAGAGCTGGAAGAATTACTGGATGAAATGGGTGTTATCCAGGATAAGCTGGATGCAGGCGGCTTTTATACACTTGATATAAAAATTGAAGAAGCAGCACGCGGGTTAGGTCTTGATGCAATTGGACTAGAGCGTGATGTTGCAGCATTGAGCGGTGGTCAAAGAACAAAGGTTCTGCTTGCAAAGCTATTACTTGAACAGCCGCAAGTTCTATTGTTGGATGAGCCGACAAACTATCTCGATGTGGAGCATATTAAATGGCTTGCCTCTTATTTAAAGGAATATCCATATGCCTTTATTTTGATTTCTCATGATACAGAATTCATGAACCAAGTATCAAATGTTATTTTCCATCTTGAATTTTCGAAGCTTACGAGATACACAGCAAGCTATGATAAGTTCCTTGAGCTTGCGGAAATCAACAAAAACCAGCATTTGAATGCGTATGAGAAACAAAAGGAATTTATTAAAAAACAAGAGGATTTCATCTCCAAAAACAAAGCGAGATATTCTACAACTGGACGAGCAAAAAGCCGTCAAAAGCAATTAGACCGTCTTGAGCGCATTGACAGACCGGAAACTGCTTTAAAGCCGACATTTGAGTTTAAAGAATCCCGCGGCAGCAGCCGATATGTTTTTGAAGGAACAGACTTTGAAATTGGTTATGCAGACCCGCTGCTACCGAAGATGTCTGTTACCATTGAACGTGGTGAAAAGATTGCTGTGGTCGGCTGTAACGGTGTTGGTAAATCAACATTGCTTAAAACAATGCTTGGCAAAATTAAACCGCTTAGCGGAAAAATAGAGCGTGGAGATTTCTTGTATCCTTCCTATTTCGAACAGGAAGTAAAAGCAGGCAATTTAACTCCAATTGAAGATGTATGGAATTCCTTCCCAAGCATGGATCAGCACCAAGTTCGCGCTGCCCTTGCAAGATGCGGATTGAAAAACGAGCATATTTCACGACCACTTAATCAATTGAGCGGTGGCGAGCAAGCGAAAGTCCGCTTATGCAAGCTGTTAATGGAAGAAAGCAACTGGCTACTATTCGATGAACCGACAAACCACTTAGATATTTCGGCTAAGGAAGAATTGAAAAGAGCACTGAAAGCTTATAAAGGTACCGTTGTTCTCGTTTGCCATGAACCTGACTTTTATGAAGATTGGGTAACAAAGGTTTGGAATGTAGAAGATTGGTCTAACCAAAATAACTAATTAATTATAAAAAACTATCAATGATGAATTGCTTTATGATGGATAAAATTCCATTCATACGAATATTCATTATTTGATAGTTTTTTTTGATGAAAATGTGGCAAGGAGGTGCAATTTGTATTTCTTTGGGCGAATTTGGAAAGTCATCATTAACTTTAGCTTTTCAGCCATTTTACTCATCACCTTTGGAGTGATCTTAAGTGCTGCATGGATGTTTCGCCTTTTGGAGCCAGCCACCTTTCCAAGCTATTTCGACAGCTTATGGTATACAATGGTCACTTCCACAACAGTTGGTTACGGAGACTATTACCCTACCTCCATCGCCGGTCGTATATTTGCGATGGTCTTTTTCCTGTATGGAATCATGACCCTGACTGTGTTTATTGGAAAAATTCAGCAAATGCTTTCTGACTATAAAAGGCTGAAGGAGGAAGGAAAATTGGACTACAAAAGGGATGGTCATGTAATTTTTATTGGATATGGCAAGAAAACAGCCATAGCCATTAAGGAGGTAAAGAGCTCGAATGCGAAAATGCCGATAGTGCTGATAGACAGCAAGCTTGATAAGAACCCTTACAATGAAGATTATGTGTTTTTTATTAATGGAAATCCAGCAGAAGACGAAACATTGTTAAAAGCAAACTTACCTGTTGCAGACCGTGTTTTCATTTTTTCAGATGAAGCAATTGAGAATGATTTAGCGGCAGACGGAACAACAGCCTTGATTGCATTAGGTGTTGAGGACCTGTCCAATGAGTATTCGGTTAATATGCATACAACAGTTGAAATTCGCAAGGCTTCCCATAAGCCACGCTTTAAGCATGCAAATGTCGAAAGATTCGTTTATTCCTATGAATCGGTTGGACTCTTAATTGCAAGGGAATGCTTGCATTCTGGGAGTGCCACTTTATTAAATGATTTGCTCTCAAATGACAGAGGTTCAGACTGGCATCAAATTAAAGCGAAAAAAGAATGGAAAACATATAAAGATGCTGCAGAGGGTGTATTCTCGTCAGGTGCAACACTTATTGCCGTTAATGATGATTTAGATGTTGCAACAAAAGCAAAAAGGACTCTCCCGATTGATGCGACATTGACAATTGTCTGCAGTGAAACAACGATAATAAATTTTAAATAAGCCATTTATAGAGGGCTACAATATACTACATATACTTTGCCCTCTGCGTTTTAATTTGTTTCTGTGTGCTGTTTCCCTTTTTTGACTGCTTTTAACTCATACTTATCGACTTTTACAGAGATAATATGATCTGGCTTTGGCTTGCCAATATTTTTTCGGTGTCCCTCAATATGGGCAGGACTCTTCTCCCAATTCTTCCAAGCCTCTTCTGATTCCCATCTAAAAATAAGTAAAACCTCTTCATCACCACGGCGTACTTTTTTCACATAAACACTGACATCAACAAAGCCCTCCTGCTCCTCCACGATGCCACCTTGACTGAACTTATTAACAACAAGGTCAGATGTTCCTTCTTTCACAACCATATTTCGAGTGATTACAAACATACATCTCTCTCCAATCCATCATAAAGTATATTTTTTATTCTATTGATAAAGATTATCATTGTCAATTAATAACCATCTGTTTGCTGAACTTACCGTTATTTTTCCTTACGTTCGCTTTTTTTTGGAAATACTGTATGTTTTTTTAACGACAGCAAATAATACCAATAATTAGATTTATTGGAGGTCTTTGCTATGATAAGAGGTATCACTCTTTCCACACTTGCCTGCTTGTTATTACTCTTGAATCCGGTTGGAGCATTCGCTGCGCCAACAAACGAGGAGGTCAGCCAACTTGCCAATTCGCTCGGATGGACAACTGATGATTTGGAAAACTATTTAAGCGATAAAGAGCTTTCTTTAGAACATTTTGATTCAATCGAAAGCTTAAAGGATTATCTGGGCACACCAATCACACCTGATAATTTAAATAAATTGCTGAAAAACTATAATATGACACAGGAAGAATTGGAGATTTTGCTGACTGGTTTCAATGAAAGTGTTCAAGATTACTGGTTCATAGAGGATTTAGATGTCGCAATTGACTTTTATCAAAATCATGAAGAGCAAATGCAAAATTTAGAGGCATTTTTGCTGAATGTTGGGATGACAGAAGACGAAACGGCTAGTTTGTATCAGCATTTTAAAAAGCTCGACAAACAAGCTCTTGCAAATAATATTTCTGGCTGGAAGGAAGAACTACAGGCTTTTGCCGCGATGGATCAGGAAGAGCAGCTTTCTTCTTCTAATAAAGAAACCTTATTGTCGATATGGAAAAATGTCAGCAAACAGCTCGAATTAACTCCTGTTTTTTATTCTGTTGACGATAACGGCAATAGAAATGAAATTGTACTCGATGAATTTCTGCAAGCACCACAATATGACACGGTAGCTTTAGAGATTTACGACAGCAACGATGCTTTGCTTGTAGATACCGTTATCTCTCCGGAAAAACTAACGAGCGGATTTGCTGTAGCTGCGGCTGACAAAGTGGTGAATTTGGCTGAATTAAGCGGAAACTTAACAACACTTTATGATTCACAGCTTCCAAACACTGCATCTTTTATCCCATTATTTTTATTTGCAGGATATTTGTGCGTATTAACTGGCTGCATCATTCTGTTACGGAATAAGAGCAAAAAGCTTTATGAAAAGTAAATCTATCACCCTGTCTGTATGTGCATATACATTAATCGTGGTTGGTATGGCCTTTGTTATTTCCAATTCGGTCCATTTGATGAATGCAAACAAACCGCTGTCCTCAGTTTCTGCCAAAGTTACAAAAGAACTTAGTTCCAGAGCTGTCAAAAGCACCTCACCACAAGAAGGTGATTGGTTCGGCATACTGATTGCACCAAAGCAAAACAAAGAAGTAACAATATTCGAAGGGACAAACCCCTCTACTTTAGCTAAGGGAGCTGGCCACTTTTCAGGCAGTGCAAACCCTGGCGAAAGTAATAATACGGTAATATCAGGGCATCGGGACACGTATTTTCGTTTTCTAAAGGATGTAGCAAAAAATGATCGAATTATCCTTCAAACGAGTAGTGGAACCTTCACCTATAAAATCCGTAAAACAGAGGTGGTATCTGCCTCCGCTGAAAATATAGTAACACCAAAAAGCCGACCTGTTTTAACATTAACAACATGCTATCCATTCTACTTTATTGGTGATGCACCAGAACGCTTTATCGTGACGGCAGATCTCATAAATAAAGACATGTCTGCAGCCAAATAGCCTACGATAACCTGCTATTTTTTTGCAGGTTATTGTTTTTTTGCTTTAATAAGGAGAAAATGTGGGTTATTCATCAAATACTGATAACTCTCCGCTTTTAACTCTTTTAGTTTCGCTGTTGGTTGGAGCTCTTTTATTGCTGTTAGCGTGAATGCCTTTGTTGTTTCATTGATTATATCTTGTAAGGGTCTGCGGTACATCGGGACCTCGAATTCTTTGCCTTGTTTATTCCAGATATCTGTTAGTGCTTCTGTTTCAAAATAGCATTTGTTTTCAGAAATATTGATATCCATGAATGGATGATGGACAGAAAATAAATACTCCCCGCCGCTTTTTAAAACTCTGTTAAATTCTGCAAACACCTTTGTCCAATCTTGTAAATAATGAAGTGTCAATGAGCTGATAATCAAATCAAAGGAAGAATCGGGAAAAGGCAGCGGTTCCTCTAAATCCAAGCACAACGCCTTTCCTCTATCACCAATTCTTCGTTTTGTGGCTGCTATCATTTGTGGACTAACGTCTACAGCAGTTACATCAGCCCCTCTTAAAAGCAGTTCATTTGCATACCACCCTGCTGCACACCCTGCATCAAGGATTTTCTTGCCATGTAATTCTTGCTCTAATTCTGCCAACATTCCTGGCCGTTCGTATTGTGTATTATAAAAGCTAGAGTCATCAACTTGGTTTTCGTAAACAGTAGATAAAGAATCAAATACCTTTTGTATTTTCGCTTTCATTGTTTCCCTCCTATTTAAATACACATATTTGTGTATATTCTTTGTAGATTGTTTACAATCCTTTTTCTACTACAAAAAAACCATGCAAAAGCATGGTTCCTAATGTTTCGTTAATATTAACTCCATTTTGCCAAGACAGCAGCTATTTTTGTTTTCCACTCCTTTATAAACAGAAGGACATTGTTGCCTCCCTTTTGCTTTTGCATTTCATAAAAGCTGGCTGCGCCGATTAAAACGCTGCCGGCAATGAGCAGATATGCCCACCATGGCATATTGCCCCAATATGGTCTAGTTTGCAAAAGGACATTTAAAAGAAGTACGCCTATACCAATAAAGAAATAGGATTTATAGCGGAAATAAAAACCTCCAATAACTGACAGTAATGATAAACTCCCAAGAATTATGGCATCCATAATGTCAGATGTTTTTAACCCATCAATTATTAAACATACCGCTGAAAATAGCAGAAAGATCCACTCTGCTTTTATTATAAACTGCAGATGATCAGGTTTTAATTTTTTACAAATCCATATCAAGATAAACCAAGGCAGTAACAGCAGTTCCATGGTGTAGTAAATAGAAATCGGCAGTTCATGAAGCAATGTATAATATGGCTGCAGAAGAACGAACATTGCGGCTATTTTTGCCACCCAACTGTTATTCTTGGCCACCCTTCTCTTTTGGATATATATAGATATAGCCAAGAGAACACCTGGTGCCGCCTTCATCCATAATAGATCTGTATTTGTAAACAGCAGGAAGACAAATGCAAGGAAGCCACTAATACTATATAGATCTACTGCACTCAATATATCGTTTTTAAATGTGGCTAGTCTTTTGTATAAGCACATTCCTATAATGATAAGAAGCACTCCTAATATAGCATAAAAGAAAAACCGATCAGCTTGCAGAAAATCCTGTGCATACATAAGCCTTTCTGTACTGCAGAATAACAGCAGCATTGCTGGTGCAATCAAAAAGTGTTTTTTATCCATATGCATAAGGAGCAAGTAAATAATCAAATAAAGGAGACTGATGAAAAATTCATAATAAGAGAATTCTGCTAATATGAGCCAAGAAACAATTCCCAGCAAACTAAACGGGATAAAAAATAACAGTAATGATTTACCGCTATTCCGTTTCTGGTACAAGCGTTGACATAATATAAGAATGCTAGTATAAAGAAAACCTTGCGATACTTCTGTACCGCCAACAAAAGCAAGATGCTTTTCGAATGCGAAAAACATAAAAAACGAAAGATATGCTCCATATTGCATGAGTATTTTTACATACTTCTGTTTTATCATAAATGCACTCGCTGAATAGGCAATAAAACTGAACACAAAATGAAGCATTGCGTTACTATAGTTAAATATAACATCAAAGCCTAATGCCATTAATAAATACGTATGACCAAATGCTGCTAAAGGTAGCTTAAAGTCTTTATTTTTCATAACTACTGCAGCTAACAACACCAGAATCCAGCCATAAAGAGAACTTTTCTCATAAATCCAATCTGATGACGAAAACAGCAAATCAATTAAGGAAAAATAGCAGAAGCACGATACTGCAGTAATCAGCCATGGGATTGCTTTTTCTCGTCGTAATTGATAAAACAAGTAAAAAACAAAAATCCCACCAGCATAGACAGCTGTTCTTGCAATATCACTATTAGCTGGCGCTGTAACGGTCAATAGCACTGCCACCATATACATAAATTGACTAATATAAAACCCGTTTTTCCCCATTCCTTCATCTATTCTTTGATACCATTTGCTTAAAGCTAATATGCTGATACTAGCCAAAGCAACAGAAACGAAGGGCCCTAGATCTTGCAGACTTTGTATAGCTGAAAACAATGCGACAAACGCAACACTATAAACAATAGGAATAATTAAATTTAATAATGCAAAGCCTGTTATCTCAACGTTTTGCCTCTTTATATATAATAAGGTGAATCCAAGCAGGAAGAGCATAAAGCACACTTCCCAACCGCCAAAGAAAAACATGGCGCTTCCATACGTACATAAAAACATAGTACCAAGCGTAACATCGCTTGAGCTTCTTTTTATCACTTGCAGCATTGGAACATTATTAAATAGGCTTAACAAAAGTAATAAAAGAAAGGCACTGACAAAACTGACCACTAAGAAGCTGTTTAGATCGTTAACAAGATTCCATTTTAACGCAAGCTGCCAAAGGCTCGCCCCCCATAATACGGCAGGCAAATATGGAATAATACGTGTATGAAGGTGTTTCGTTAAGTATACAAATTGGGCTCCTAGCAGCAGTAATGTTATCGTGATAATATATGAACCGCTCCAAACAAGCTCTAGTCGAAAAACAGCACTGTAAATAAGACTTGCCAAACCAACCGCAATACTTGTATGCTCCCATGTTTTTTTCAAATTCATTTCTTTTTTCACCATGCTTAAGAAAAGGAAGACGCCAGCTAAACCAGCAAAGGCCATTGGCATCCAGTTAGACAGAAATTCGTGAGAAAAAAACTGATAAACTCCAGCACTTGCAGTCACTGTTACCAAAAAATGAACGTCTTTCTTGTTTGTTTCAAGGAGGAAAAGGAAGTAGACAGCACTCATCAATAAAAAATTCCAGCCTTGAAATATCGAAGATTCATAGATAAAGCTAATGAATAAAGTTGTCACAATCATGTGTACAAGCATATAAACAGGCAGGAGACGAAGATAACCACTTAACCAGGCTTTTTTGTATTTTGCCATAAACAGAATAATCAAGAAATTAAAGATAACCATTAAAAGTGTGAATACATCAATCGGTAAGGATAATGCTAATACCAAAAAGGCAACAGTTGACGAAACAGCCGTTAATGCTAAGACACGAAAAAAAGCTGATTCCATCCTTTTCGCTAGCTGGTGATAAACAATCACAAGTACTGTTCCTGCTATCGCCCCAAACAGATATCTTCCTTCCCCTTCATATGAAAGATAAAAACCTGCTAAATGAAAGAAACTGACGGAAAGAAATCCAATAGGCAGAAATAATCCGCCGAGAACAGTAAAGGCAAAAGCTGTTTTTTCTATTTTCACAATATTTTTTGCGATAAAGCCAAATCCAAAAAATAAAATAGAGACAAAGAAAATGCTTGCTGCCTTCATCCACCCAGCCATTGTGCTCCAATTGCTTGTTGCTACAAAAAGTCCACCTAGCAAAAGCAAGAAAACGCCAAGATACAAAAGATAAGAAATATTACGCTCACGCAGCTCTTCCTTACTGCGAACTTTTTTTATTTTTTTCTTCTTTTCGCGAATTTGTTTTTGTTCAAGTATGTTGTCTTGTTGTATCAGTTCCTTCTTCGAAAAAGGAGCTGCTGCTTCTTTATCTTGGACATAGCTCTTATAACCGGAAAGAACGTCTTCGTATGTTTGCGAACGTATGTATTCGTGATCCTTAAGCTGTTTAAGCTTTATTAAAAATGAATTCTCAGTCATTCACCATAACCCCTTATGATAATTTTGTACATAATGTGTAATATTACAATATTTATTGAGAAATTTCAATAATATGTACAAAAGTAATAAAAAAAAGCTGCCGGCAATTGTAGCCAAGCAGCAAAAACGCTAATTTGATATTTTTTTCAACCTAAATGCTTCTTTATCAATATTATCTAAGAACGGATTAGGTATATTTTCTTCCCTATAAACGTAAAGCTCATGCATTGCTCTTGTGCATGCCGTGTAGAAAAGCTCCTTCTCCATTTCATTCACATAAACCGAGCTATTATACAAAATAACAGCATCAAACTCAATCCCCTTTGCTAAATAGGCGGGAACGACTGAAATTCCCTTTTCATAAGAGATTGTTCCCTTTTCTAATAAACGGACACCACCAGATCCTTTTAAAGATTCATACACTTCCATGCTTTCCTTTTGTGTTTTGCATATAATGGCGATGGTTTTATTACCTTCTTCTTTTAAGTGCTGCAAATCTCCTTCAATTTGAGCCAAAATCGCTTTTTTATTAGGTACTTCAATAACCAATGGCTTATTTCCATGACGGTTAAACGGCTCTATTTCATCACCATTATGCGCCATGCTTCTAGTAAATTCAATAATTTCACTTGTGGAACGATAGCTTTTTGTTAAGGTTATTTTCTCCACATCTTCATCTGTTCCATCTCTTAAGAACTCATCATTTCCATGTGCAAAGATAGCTTGATTTAAATCACCTAAAAAAGTCATTTTGCTGTATGGGAAAAGCTGCTTTATATAGCTTATTTGGAATGCTGAATAATCCTGTGCCTCATCTATGAATACTTGCCGAATACCTATATTTGCTTTTTTGCCCTCCAGCATATCCTTTAAATAAGCAAAAGCTGTCGCATCCTCATTCCATAAAATCCCCTGCTCGAGATTTACTATAGTCGAATTCACCATGCTGGTCCACTCATCTTCTGACAGCTCATCTGATCTTTTGTTAAAGGCATTTTTGTATATTTGTCCATAATCAATAAATCGCAAATTCTTAATGCCCTTATAAATAGATTTGAATCGCTTATTCACAATAACCTTTCGAAGAACAACTTCTTCCTTATCAAAATAAGAAAATTCATCGTCATCACGGTTATTTTTCTGGGCTGCTTTATAGGCACTTAAATAATCTTCCTTATCAAGCAGCATCATTTCTTCATCGACCCAGGACTGTTTTCTTTCTGATTTAGCATGCTTTCTCATCTCTGATTGCGCCCAATCCTTTAAACTTTGCATACGGTTTGGAATGGTGACATGATCTTCCAACTCATAAAATTTCCTAGCTAATTCCTCTTTCGAAATCAGCACCTTCTTACGGAAGGTGATATTTTTAAAAACAATACCATCTTTAGATAAACCCTGCATGTATTCATCCAGATGCTTCTTGAAAGGAAGGCTGCTTTTATATTGAATACCTGCAAGTCGAAGCTTTCTGCTTTGTTCATTCTCATCTGAAAGCAGTGCTTCTAACTGAGCAAAAGGATCTTCTACATCAAATGATTTTCCGACCCTATTAAGAATGTATTCATGCCATGTTGTCTGCTGCATATTCTCTTCCCCAAGCTCAGGCAACACTGTTGAAACATAGCTGTTGAATAATGGATTTGGGGAGAAGAGCATAATGTTATCAGACTTAAGTGTGTCACGATGTCTGTATAGCAAAAATGCGACCCTTTGCAGTGCAGCAGAGGTTTTTCCACTGCCTGCCACGCCTTGAACAATTAAATATTTACTTGTTTCATTTCGAATGATTCGATTCTGCTCTTTTTGAATTGTTGCTACAATGCTTTTCATCATGGAACTAGCATTTGTGCCAAGCACCTCAAGCAGCAATTCATCACCGATCGTAACACCTGTATCAAAAAGGTTAAGGATTTTCCCATCTCTAATTAAAAATTGCCTTTTTAGCAGAAGTTCACCATCAATTTTCCCTTCAGGCGTCTTATATGAGGCGGCACCTGGTGAATAGTCATAATAAACACTTGAGATAGGTGCTCTCCAATCATAAATAAAGAAATTTTCATCATTTTGATCCATAAAGGAGGTAATCCCAATATAAATTGCTTCTGCATCCTCCTGATCCTCCTCAAAATCAATTCTTCCAAAATACGGTGAATACTTTAATTTCTCTAACGTTTTTAACTGTTTATGTATTTGACCGATGTTCCGCTCACGTTCGCCTAATAGCTCTGCCTGCTGTCTGAGACTTATATGTGTTTCGAGCACATCATCTGGTTCATCAAAGTTAACTGTTACGTCTTCCCAGAAGGTTTCACGAAGATGTCCTGCATCACCGCCAACATCTTTTTTATTCATTTCTAATTTATCTATTTTTTTGCTGATTTCATGTATTACCATATCTGCTCTTTGCTGTTCTTTTGAAATTTCTTCTATGTCCTTTTTGCTCATGTTTTTTTACCACTCCTTGTACGTTACTATTTGACAAGCAGGAATTTTTATGATAGTATAATATTAGGTTATTATAAATAATTTACGATTATTATTATTTATAACTTTTCAAGTATACCATAAAAACTATTACATATCTATAAAATCATCCCATGCCTTATTAGCATGGGATTTTTTATGTTTTCTTTAAATCGGCAATACGTTATCCGATTTTGGCCACTTTTCTTTTCAACAAAAGTGTATCCTTCCTTTTTAAGTATACGTAGTAAGCAAAGAAAAATACACCACTTAATGCTCGCATAACAGATGAAATATTCATGGCACTGTATATATTCGTCATTTCCAGCAAAACAACACCAAACTGTGGTGCCGCAAAAGCGACGAGTGCCAACAGGATATTGTAATTAGAGATGCTTTGGCTCCTGGATTCCTCTTTTGTACTGTCTAGCAGCTGATTAAACAATAACAAAACAGTTCCTGATACGAACAAGCCTGCCAACAAATTGACAGCGACAATATACGGCAGGTTAGTCGAAAGCACCGTCATAAATGGAGTAGTTGCCATTCCTATCGAAACAAGAACAAGCATTTTAGAATGGCTATGCTTTTCTGCCATCCTTCCCCACCATTTAAAGCTGACAATTTGTCCAATTGAATTGGCGACCGCAAAAAGGCTTACCCATAATCCTGTGGCACCAGCGTACTTGATTTGATAAATACTGAACAGTGACCAGCACATTTGCCAAGCAAAATTAAAAAACAGGCTGCATAAAAGAAAATATAAAAAAGGTTTATGCTTAAAAACAGACAAGCCGAACAATGAATTATTAGCAGCTGCCACTCTTGCCTTTTTCGGTTCAACATGTTTTTTCAAGTAGGTTATTTCTAATAAACCACACACAAAAGCAGCTATAAATAACAGCTGGTATGGCAATGGATTGCCTGCGTCAAATAGCTGCAGGAATAAACCGACAATAAAGGTTGAAATCATTGCTACAACGGTCATTACTTTATTACGTGTACTAAAAAACACATTTCTTCTCTGCTCCGAAACGATATCTGCAATCAATGCTTGCCAGCTTAGATTGGCAAAGGAAAATGGTAAATTCATCAGTGCCACAAGCAATATGAAAGTCCAGCTTTGCATAGAATCAGGCAGAAAAACAACAAGCGCCATGGCAAGTAAAAATATTCTTGCCATCAGAAAAGAATACACCGTAAACATCTTTTTACTTTGAAGCTTATTCATAATGATGGAACCGATAATCATTGCAAACATTCCAACAAATTGAGGCAATGATCCAATCAAGCCGAGCTCATAATTCGAAACACCAAGAACACTTATAGCGAAAAGAGGAAAATAATTATTAGATATATTAAGAATTAATGTTGTGTATACACCATTCTTAATGCTCCATTTTTCATTAGCGCTATTTACCTGTTCATGCTCATCCATTTGTTAATCATCCATCCTTTTATTCTTTTTTTCTTTATTAATTGAATAATACGAAAATTATTTCGAATTCTGAACTTTTTTCCAATAGTAATCTTACTCCCTTCTAGTAACGGTTACAAGCTTTTTTTTGAAAATTTACAGTACTTTTTTTCCGCAAATAAATCGGTCAAAAATTTAATAAAAAAGCTTTTTTAGTTTTAGATAAAGCAGCCTTAAATGTAAATAAACGAAATGGATTTATCGTGATAGGAACGCTTTAACTAAAAGTGCTAGTGCTTTTCTTTACGCTAGCTCAATAGCCTAATCTTAATGAAATTTCAATACGAAGGCTCGCCAATTTGCAGGCAAAAGAAAAGCTGCTTACCGAGTTGGTAAGCAGCTTCTTTTTATTCGCCAGATTCTGTTTCTGATTTTGTTTCTGTTTCTGTTTCTGTTGCAGGATCTGTTGTGGAGTCATCACCGTTTTTTACATAGCTGTAATCGTCTCGATTAATCGGTGTGAATCCTTTTGGTGTATAGAATCGAAGTAAATCTTTACTTACGATTGCATCAGATGTTTGCAGCTCTGCAGCAGCATTTTCAGCCTGCTTTGTACATTGAGCAGCATCTAACAGGTCACCATTGTTCGTATCATAGCAATTATCTCCGATTTTTGTTACTGTCGGAGATACATAATCTCCGTTACGGAAAGGAATTGTTTCACGATGATCTTTTGACAGCAAATCAGATCCGATTTGCAGATAATCCTTCGTATCAACACCTAACAAATGAAGAACTGTCGGCATCACATCGACGTCACCGCCGTACTCGCTGACAACCTTGCCTTCCATGCCAGGAACATGGATAAACAATGGAACACGTTGCAATTGAGAATTCATTAACGGTGTTATTTCATCAACACCCATTACCTTCGCCATTGCAGTATTGTGGTTTTCAGAAATTCCATAGTGGTCTCCATACATTACAACCATTGTGTTGTCATATAGGCCTGATTCCTTCAAGTAGCTGAAGAATTCCTTAATGGACTCATCCAGATAATGCGCTGATTGGAAATAGTCGTTTACAACAGAATCTCCAAAGTCACCAGCAGGGAAATCTGTATCCCCTTCATCCATTTCGAACGGATGGTGATTAGACAATGTTATGAACTTCGCATAAAACGGCTGTTGAAGTGATTCCAATAACGGCATACTTTCCTTGAAGAAAGGAATATCCTTCATACCGTAGTTCTTTGTGTTTTCTTCAGACATGTCATAGTATTCTGCATCAAAGAAATAATCATATCCAATTGATTTATACATTTCGTTTCTGTTCCAGAATGTTTTGTAGTTACCATGTAAAGCCGCAGACACATAGCCCTTAGTCTTCAGGATAGCTGGAGCAGATTGCAATGTGTTTTGTGCTTTATTCACAAAAACAGACCCTTGTGACATTCCGTACAAGGAATTATCCATCATAAATTCAGCGTCAGATGTTTTACCCTGACCCGTTTGGTGGAAGAAGTTCTCGAAGTAAAGTGTGTCTTGCTTACCTACAAGAGAATTCAAAAACGGTGTTACCTCTTCACCATTCAACTTGTAATTAATGATAAAGCTTTGCAGTGATTCAAGTGAAATATAAACGACATTTTTTCCTTCTGCCTCTCCGTAATAAACGGAATTCGGCTCTGCAAAATTGGCATTAATATAGTTTTGAACCTCTGTAATATCACTGCTGTCAGCAAGAGCTCGTTGGCTCTCAGAGCGAGCATTTTGCACGACATCATATACTGTGAAGTTGTATGCGCCCAAATATTTAACCAAATAGTTGCGGTCAAAAGATCTGCTTAATAGCTGTGGACGATCTGCTTCTGCAAGGCCAAGGTTAATGATAAACACAAGGATTGCTAATGCGAATACAGATTTAGCAGCTCTGCGATTTTTTTGCACTTTAGGTTTATAAACCTTCGTTGCCAGCAATACTATTAGTACGATGACATCAAGGAAATATAAAATATCGGTAAAACGCATTAGCGAGTTTATACTGTCGCTAAGCTGTCCGCCATTCACCTTAACCTGCATAACAACAGGAACAGTGATAAAGTCTGTAAAGAAGCGGTAATATACGATATTGGCATAAAGCAATGCGGACATGATTCCGCTTATGACAACAATCATGACCGATTGAGCCTTACCTTTAATAAACAAAGCAAGTCCAATAAAGAACAAGGCAGAGCTTAATGGGTTTAAGAACAGAAGGAATTGCTGAAGTGCACCTTCCACTCCAAGACTAAACTCAACCTTATAAGCAATATACGTTTTCATCCAAAATAAAATAATGGCGATTAAAAAGAAAGAAGAATGTTTAGAGAAAAATTTCTTCATTAATTCTGCTGTACCTTTCAATCAAATTCACCTCAATTCAAGTTTTAGCAAAAAATCCACCGATTTTTCATTTGGCTATCACAAATAGCCATCTTTTTAGTTTTATAGTTTTTGTGTTTTAATTCCTGTTTTAGTAAAAGCCAAGATTCGCCATAATCGAGATGTGTTTTGCCTTTACTTTCAAAATAACGTTTTAAATTATATCACAGGATGATTCAAAGAGAAATAAATAAATATGCCTCCATTTCCACATATAACCTCCACATAGTGTTTACAAAAAGCATATAAATTCTTCAAATTAAACCCATCTTACAATAATTACAAAAAAAATGCTAGTCAAAAACTATAAGTAAAAAGAATCAAAATCTTTATATAAATTAACTCTATTTCTTTTATTTAAAGAGATCAATTTCTCAAACTTTGTTTGCCCTTTTCTTTTCAAGTATAATAAAGGTGAAACCAAACAGGAGGAATTAAGCATGCTTAAATTGAATCAAACTGAGTTTTTGCAGTCCTTGGAGAGCTTACTGAACATCAGCAGCCCTTCAGGTAACACAGTTAATATTATTAACTACATAGAAGACCAATTAACTGGAGAAGGAATTGAAACAAGAAGGAATAATAAAGGCGGGCTTATTGCAACAATTCCAGGCAAAACCGCTGACAAGCAAAGAATGCTGACAGCCCATGTTGATACATTAGGAGCTATGGTAAAGGAAATTAAAGCTAACGGCAGACTTCGCCTCGATCTAATAGGCGGTTTTACCTATAACAGTATTGAAGGAGAAAATTGTCTGATTGAAACAACGAACGGAGACGTTTATACTGGCACAATCCTGCTTCATCAAGCTTCTGTTCATGTATACAAAGAGGCAAGCAAGGCTGAGAGAAATCAGGCAAATATGGAGGTCCGCATTGATGAGCGTGTCGCTTCTGCAGAGGATGTCAAGAAGCTTGGCATTGCAGTTGGTGACTTTGTTTCCTTCTATCCAAGAGTGGAACTAACTAAATCCGGCTTTATTAAATCACGGCATTTAGACGATAAAGCAAGCGTTGCAATTCTGCTTGAAGTGATGAAGGCCTTAAAGACTTCTAGTGAACAGCTTCCATATACTACACATTTCCTTATTTCCAATAATGAAGAAATTGGCTATGGCGGAAATTCTAATATCCCAAAAGAAACGGTTGAATATTTAGCAGTCGATATGGGGGCTATGGGAGATGGACAATCCACAGATGAATATACTGTTTCTATTTGTGTGAAGGATGCGAGCGGTCCCTATCATCTTGGCTTACGCAAAAAGCTCGTTAAGCTTGCTGCTGATAACAACATCCCTTATCAGCTTGATATCTATCCATATTACGGTTCAGACGCTTCTGCTGCCATAAGATCTGGTCATGATATTATCCATGGACTGATTGGCCCTGGAATTGATTCTTCTCATGCTTATGAAAGAACTCATTTCACATCTATTGAAGCAACTGCAAACTTGATTTATGCCTATGTATGGAGTGACATGCTAAAATAATTTCTATCAACAAAAAAACAGCGGCAATTTACGATTGCTGCTGTTTTTTATGGGCGTTCACCATTTTGGAGTTCCTTAATACTTAACCCGAAATCCATTTGGAAATGGGGGTAATCCTTAAAGCTTCTCCAATCTCCACCCCACTCAAATCCTAATGACTTAGCAATTTCGACAACTTCCGACCAATCACTTTTTGCATTGCCGTTGCCGTCATAATCCATGTCCCAAATAACTTCCCCGTTAAGATTCATAAGCGCAAAATCAATGGCGAGACCATAGTTGTGATAGGATTCTCCGCCCTTAGCATTTGTGACAACATCACCAGATGCTGTCCTACCTTGCGCATATAGCTTATCCTGTTCCTCTGAGCTTCTGAAATCTGCTGTTATAACTATATTAATACCTTTATCCGCAGCTAAGCTTATCAGCTCATCTCGTTTATTGGCAACCGTCTCATGAAGCTCTGTAGGCATAGGAGTATCTTGTTGTTGGTCAATTTTTTGTTCTTCTTTCCAATATGCAATAACAAAAATAGATAATATTAAACAAACTAAAAGGAAGCTAGCAACATTCCTTCGCTTTCGTTTTGGTGTCTTCTTCAATGAATCTCTCCCTATTTCTTCTATAATATACTTGCAAAAGCCCGATCGATAACTTTAACTTTCTATTTATACATGTCTGAGGAAGCAAGTTTTTTCGCCTCAAAGTATAAAACCTGAATAAACTTTTTCGTATGGATTTTGACTTGTTTTGGTGAAATGAATTCTTCATTACGCAGTTCCGTCATTTTACATCTTATCGTCGAAAAGTCAAAAAACTTTGTTGCGTAATTTTCAAATTTACCATTTGTTGACTCGCTCAAGCCAATGTTTGCCCAATGTGTTATTGATTGGTTGATTGCTCTTCTCACACGCTGTTCACTTGCTTTTGTTTCTCGATTCACTTCTAAAGAGGAAGCTGTATCTCCCAATCTCATGATGGAGAGCTTTTCAAAAAGCTCTTTTAATGAGGGAAAATGGAGGTCAAACCCATCATTTATTTCATGCTCATACAAGTATTGCACCATTTCGAGCAGATCTTTACTGCCATTTTCTCCTATTATACCAAGTTCTGACAACAAAAACTCAGCAGATTCGACAATTTTCACCCCAACTTGAGTAACACCATTGCTTTGTATGTCCTGCTTATGTGTGCCCATTAACCCATTTAGGGAGCGTCTGATATTATTTACGGTTTTTTCAAGTTGTATCGTTTGTATCACCTTATGAATTACCGCAACCAATTCTTTTTTATTAATCGGTTTTGTTACATAATAGTCGATACCTTCCGTATATGCAGCACCAATTAGTTCTTTTGCTTCAACCTGGGAAAGCATGATTACCTTTCCTTTAAACTCACCATTCCAAGATTTTATTGTTTCAATACCATCACTGTCCGGCATCAGCAAATCCATGATGACGATATCAATATCATAAAAACTTAGAACATTGCTTGTTACCTGACACCCTGACTCAGCTTCACTAACTACCGTTCCCAGCTTTTCACCTTCAATGATATGCTTTAATACAGAACGAACCGCCCCATCATCATCCACTAAAAAAAATCTCATTATTATGCCCCTTTTTCCATTTTACTAAAAAATGATTAGAAATTTCAGCTGTCAGCACTTCTAACCAATAGCCCATATAAACGCTTAAATTGCATATTCCTTATTCCACTAGCACAAACTTATTACAAAGCAAGGAATCATATAAGTCGCTTTTTATCAAAATAGTACTACAAATTTTCATTTTTTGGGTATTTTTTTATTTTTCACATAATTCAGATGGTAGCTATTTTTGCTTCCTGTTCATTATAACAGGGTATAAATAATGGGCATGTGCTAAATATCACACTCGTGATATAAGCCCCATGCCCATCTTACTCTTGAAAGCTTCTTTCTTTATTAGCAAAAGGTCAATAACGTGTGCAAGGAAGCATGCTGATATAGAAAGGAGTTCTCATTAAATTAGAAGAACGATTTTGCGCCTAAATAACGGCTTTTCCAATAGGAATTACTCATATCAGTAATTGTAACACCTGTCGATGATCCTGCATGAATAAACTTATTATTCCCCATGTAAATACCTGCATGGGAAGGACCTGATGTTGTTTCATAAAATACAATATCTCCTACTTCTGGTGTAGAGACTGCCGTCCCAGAGCTCCACATTGTTGCAACAGTTCTGGAAATGGATAAGCCTACTTTGCTGAAGGAATAATTAATAAATCCACTGCAGTCAAATCCAGATGGTGTACTTCCGCCCCATACATATGGAACACCAATATACTTTTGTGCTTCTGCAATCAAAGCAGATGCTTTAGAAGATTTATTTTGCGTTGGTGCAGCAGTCGTACCACCTGAAACAGGTGCTTTTACATTCAGAACTTGTCCAACGAAGATTGTATTAGTGGTCATATTATTCCATGTCTTTAACTGGTCTACTGTAATGTTAAACTTTGATGAAATGAACCATAAAGAATCGCCGCTTACTACTTTGTAGGTTGCTGAAGTTGAAGCCGTAGCCTTGCTTTGCGAACTAGTGGATGTAACAATCATCAACGATTGACCAACTTTAATTGTATCACTCGTTAAACTGTTCCATTCTTTAATTTTCGCAGTAGTTGTATTATAGGCTACTGCAATTTTCGACAAAGCATCTCCACTCTTGACTGTATAATGGATATGCGCAGGAAGCAATGTTAATTCTTGTCCAACCTTAATAACTGTATTACTCAATTTATTGTACGCCGTAAGATTGGCAACTGAAATATTATTGGCAGCAGAAATCTTCGTTAATGTATCACCTGATTTTACAACGTACTTCTTTTCGTGAGCACTTGCAGTTGTCTGAAATCCGGCAAAAATAATCGTTGCTGTTGCACAAACAGTAAGCAGCTGTTTTTTCATGTAGTGGCATTCTCCTTTGTGTGTGTTGTACTGTCTCTGACTCTTATTCTAATAACTAGCTTGCTAGATTCCTATGCATAAAAGCTGGATGAATTGGTCTATTTTTCCTTATTAAAACCAAAAGACTTCATTCGCGCATAATTACCTATTAAATACAGTAGAATAAGCCTAGTTTTTTTCCATAACAATCATCTGTTTCCATATATAAGAATGGAAGCGGCAAACAAAAAAAGTAATCCTTTTAAACACAATGGTCCAAAAGGATTACAATCTATTAAAATAAATGATGAAATTGAGTCGTGCTTCCGTTTTGGCCTGATATTACTTCTAATTGCACATCAATTCTTTCCTTTAATTCAGGAACATGTGAAATAATTCCGACCAATCTGCCTGTACTTTGTATTTCCATTAATGTTTCAATTGCTTGATCCAATGATTCAGGGTCCAATGTACCAAAGCCTTCATCAATGAACATCGTTTCTAATGAAACTCCGCCGGCATATGATTGAACCACATCTGCTAAGCCTAATGCCAATGACAAGGCAGCCTTAAAGCTTTCTCCACCAGATAATGTTTTCACATGTCTTTCTTGGCCAGTATATTGGTCAAAGACAAGCAGCTCCAATCCGCTTTGCACATTTCCCTTAGAGCGGTCTTTTTTTCTGATGAGCTTGTATCTGCCACTAGTCATCTTCACAAGCCTGCTGTTAGCTTCCTGTAAAATATCATCTAAAAATGCTGCTAAAACATATCTTTCAAACGTCATTCTATAAGTGTTTTGACCTCTAGTAATGTCGTATAAATGGCCAATAAGCTTATAGCTTTCCTCGAGCTCTTTCATATCGCTGTTAATTTTCTTTACCTTAGCCATTATTTCTTTATTGTCCTTTTCCTTAATCAGCAGGTTAGTATGCTCCTGCTGCATAACAGCAATTTCTTCATCAAATACTTTTCGTTGAGCTAATAATGATTCCATATCTGGCGTCTTCACATCTCGAAGTATCTCCTCTAAGTCGCTGTATCGATCAGAAATAGAACGATATTGTTCTTTATATTGCTGGATGCTGTTTTGCAGTGCTTCAATTTCGCCAGCAGGCAGCTTTGCTTGATGAAATTGTCCGTAAGTGGCAAAGCCCTCACTTGTCATTTTTTCCAAGAAAATTTTCCGTTCGGTTTGCAGGTTTGCAGCAATATCCGTATGCTGTTTTTCCAGGCTTTCCATTACACCAAGTTCCTTCTGCTGTTTTGTCTTTAGTTCTTGGAGTGCTGCCTGTGATTTGCTGTACAATTCCTCCAACGTTGCAAATTTTGACTTGGATGCAGCGAACTCCTGTTTAAAGCTTTCGGTATTTCGAAGATTTTCTGGAACAGCATTCTTCTTCGTGTTAAGCGCTGATTCCAATTCTGTCTTTTTGAGAATCAAATGATGGCTTTCTTCTATTGCTTTTTCAAGTTGGCCATTGTTTAATTCGATTGCTTGTTGCAATTCAACTGTTGCTTTATCTAACCTTTCAAGCCTGCTCGCAGCCTCCCCAAGGCTTCGCTGTACCTGCTCAAGCTCCTCTACCTCACGAGCAACTACTTGCTTCAACTCAACAGCAGACCAATTAGCAGCATCCGCTCTTATGGATTGCAGCTCTTTACTGCCTGTTTCCAGTTGTTCTGCTAAAAAGCTTATTTGAGAATTTATTTGAACTAATTCTGTTTCTGCAGCAGTCTTTTGCTTCTCGATGGTAGCTGCATCACCTTTGGCGCTTTTAATATCTTCCTGTGACGGGATATGAACATTCTTACTGCTTGCAGGAGCTGGGTGATGGTTACTGCCGCAAACAGGACATGGTGCATCTTGTTCCAGGCTTAAGGATAAATGGTAGGACTGTCCAGTAAACCAATCGTTTTCAAGCTTTTCCACTAAAGATTTTGCATCCTCAAATCGGGCAAGAATATTAGCTGAAAGCTCCTTTTTCTTACCAGCTATTTTTGTTTGTTCTGCTAGTCTTGTTTCGATTGAAATCTGTTTATCCAGCTTTTCCAGGACATGCTTTTTATCTGCCAAAAGCCCCTTATTTTCTAGTAAGGAGATTTTGCTGCTTTCAAGCTCCTGTCTGATTTCCTTATATCGCAGCAAATCCTTTTCGTGCTGTTCCTTGTTTTTCAAAATTGATTGCTTGTTTGCTTCTTGCTCCATTATTTGCGCAGATGTTTTAGCAACAGCTTCCTCAAGCATGGCAAACTGTTCAACATCTTTTTGAATAGTTTTCAAAAAGGAAATATAGTCGGACAGCTCTTTTCTTTCAAGCTCCTTATCTGCTTCACGTTGAAAAGCTTTTTCTGCTTCTACCATGTTTTCTGCGATTTTTTCCAACATTACAGCTAATTGCGTTTTTTCCTGCTCACATTTGTCCAGCTGCTTCTTCAAGTGATGGCATATTTCCTCCTGCTGTGTGAGCATTGCAGCTTTTTGGGCGAGAAGTGCTGCTTTTTCATTTGCATTCACCATTTCACGCTGTTCCTCAAGCCTATCCTTTTGCAGCTTCAGATCGTTCTTCAGCTTCATTTGCTTTAATACAGCCTCTGCCTCAAACACTTTATTATTAAGATCATCTCGGTCCTTATTCTTTTTTTCAAGTTCTGCCTTTAACTCTTTTGTTTTTTGTGCCATCATCTCGATTTCTTTTTCAAGCAAAGGCAAAAGAACAACATCGTTATCATTTCCTTCTTTTATCAGGTTGTAAAGCTCCTCGACAAATATACTGGAGATATTGGCTAAAGCAGATTTTCTCATTAACAGCTGCTGTTCCACATTTCTCTTCAGCTCTGATGATTGGTCTTTAAGCTTATCTTCCATGTATTTATATATTTCTGTGTGGAAGAGCTTCTGGAGAATTGCTTCCTTTTCCTTACTGTCAGAAGTCAAAAGCTTTCTAAATTCACCTTGAGGTATCATGAGAATTTGCCTAAATTGATTACTGTCTATTTGCATAATCTCTTTAATTTTTTCTTCCACATCTCTTATCGAGGAAGCGATGTTTTTTAATTCTCCGTTTCCATCATAAACATACAGCTCTGCTTTGGCACCGATTGTAGTGAAACCATCGCCTCTTTCTTTCTTCTTGTCTTGCTGCGGCGATCTTGTAATTAGATAGCGCTTGTCTCTTAACTTGAAATCAAGACTAACCTCTGTTAATAAGGAATCTGCCGCAAACTGACTTCTCAGCTCAGGTCCGTTTCTGTCTTCTCCACTTGCTTTTCCATATATCGCATAACTGATTCCATCAAAAATCGTCGTTTTTCCTGCTCCTGTTTTACCAGAAATCACAAACATTGTCCGAGTTCCGAGCTTTGTAAAATCAATTGTTTCTGTTTTAGCATATGGGCCAAATGCTTGCATCGTTAATTTCAGCGGTCTCATTTTAATGCCTCCTCCCTTCTGACTTTGTCGATAACATTACTAATTATTGTTCGTTTTTCCTCTGTGAAATCAGCAGTTGTCATTTCTTCATAAAAGGACATAAATAAATCCAGTTCTGTTTTGCGCTTATGATCTTTTTCTTCTAAAGATGTTTTTTTCTTCTTGTCGATATTTTCCAGTTTCCTTTCCAGATGCAGCACATTCGGATAAACCTGTCTCAGCTTCTGTATAGGATCAAGAATCGCACCCTCATCTAATATAGTAACTTTTAAATAGTCGTCTATTTTTTGCTTGTTATAAAATGCTGGATCCAGTAACTCGTCCATATATCCTTCAAGCTCTCTCATATCCTTTTTTGGTGTAAAGGAATGGTATCGCTCCGTGAAAGAACCTTTTTCATCTACTTCAATAATCGAAACTGATTTTCGTTGCTTTGCTTCTGAGAAGGAATATTTCATTAATGAGCCAGAATACTTTACGGTAGGATGATTTATGGCATCAGGACTATGAAGATGACCTAAAGCAGTATAAGAAAAAGGTGCAAATAACTCTGCTCCTACACATCCTGAACCTCCAACAGACAGGACTCTTTCTGAGTCAGATGTTTTGCCTCCAAGAACAAAACTATGTCCAATTAAAATATTGGGCTCATTCACACTAAGTTGATCTTCTATTTTGCCAACAATTGCTTTCATCGCATCATGATGACTAACGATGGATGAATCGCCAAGAAATTCTCTCACTGTTACTGGCTCACAATAAGGAACTAAATAAAAGTTAACGCCATTCATATTAATTGACGTAAGACTGTTTTCTATTTTTCCATTTAAGTAAAATTTATTTTGTTTATACCATGAGCTTCCGAATGACAGTCTTTCTGCACTGTCGTGATTCCCTGATACAGCAAGGATTGGAATATTCAGTTCTACGTTGATGGTATAAAGTATTTCATCAAGCAAGTTCACTGCATCTGTTGGTGGAATGGAGCGGTCATATAAATCTCCGGCAATTATAACAGCGTCTGGCTGTTCTGTTTTTACAAGTTCTACGAATTGATTAAGCATATGTCTTTGGTCCTCTGTCATATAAAGACCATGTACTAGCTTTCCAAGATGCCAATCTGCAGTATGAATAAATTTCAAAACTATCACCTCAAAAAATAAAATATATATATATAAAGTCAATTATTTCAACAAAAGCATTGAGACTATTTATCATTATAGCAAACTATTATGTATAGAATGGAGTTTAGTTTTGATGATTCCAAAAAACGCCAAAAGGGATACCTATTTAATAGGTATCCCTTTTATTTATGTTGGTCGATTATTTTTTAACGACATTAGAAGCTTGTGGGCCACGAGCGCCTTCAACTACTTCGAATTCAACTTCTTGTCCTTCTTCTAAAGACTTGAAGCCTTCTGTTTGAATTGCAGAATAATGTACAAATACATCATTTCCGCCTTCTTGCTCGATAAATCCAAATCCTTTTTCTGCGTTAAACCATTTTACTTTACCGTTGTTCATGAAAATATCCTCCTATAAGCTAAAAAAAGCTTTACTTAAAATTACCATTTTATACCGCATTCTTATTACGATTGCCAATCTTTAAAACTATGAAAATAGGCAGTAACACTTAAATACGTTACCTAACGGTTAATGTAAATTTAACATTTTTAGTTATTATTGTCAATAGAAAACCCTTTCATTTTTCAGATAATTAGTTTTGTATATGTTATCCCTTCATTCTATCCGGCAAACTATCAATTGATAGAATCATTAGATCTAGGCGGGTTTCAATCCGATATAACAGATACAAGCATACGACGATTGGAAACCCTGCTTCGCTGATAAATGATAACCATTCAGCCATATTATTACTCCTTTTTTTGTTTTTTCAGTTATTTACTTAATAAAAGGGACAGCAGAAAAAACTGTCCCCCCTCTGCTTATAGTTCATATTCTGTTACATTTCGTTCAATTACACGCACACCCTTAGCAGCAATTAAATCACCATTAGCAGTTGTCAAAACATCTGCAGCAATGATTGTGTCCATAGCTGTTTTCATCGTTTCCATGTCAACTGGCTCTAAAGGCTCCCCCAACGTTAGTTTTGATTGTTTTCCGTTTGCAGCAATAAAGGTTAATTCCAGTGTTTTCGTCATTTAGTCCACCTCCTATTTTTTTAGCTTAGATTATCTCGTAATATCATAGCTCTCATGCTTTGTCACAGAATGAACAGGATATTTCACGATTGATTCAATGGAATCTGCAGCCTGGATAATTTGGTCTGGAGCAGCTGTTGCCTTGACTAGATTAAAGGTTTTACTGATAAGTTGCGGGTCCCCGTTCTCCTTCACACCATTTTGAAAATATAGCTTAATACTAGTCTCTTTCAATAGTGATTGTGCCATTTTCCATCACCTCCTTTCCCCTTCTATATAGAAAAGAAAAGAGATAATGGACAGGTAAAGACGAAAGGAAAAAATGTATATTAAAATAAACTCTTACTTTAGGTATGCGAACATACGTATGAAAGCACTATTTCATAGAATATATTATCAAAGGATCTAACGGAGGGAAGCAAACATGGAATTGGAATTGTTGAAGGCATATATTAATGAGAATTATTATATTTTTATACCAGTTCTATGGGTGATAGGATATGCTCTAAAACAAACACCGCTGATACCAAATTGGCTTATTATTTGGATTTTGCTGGCATTTTCCATTATTCTCGGTACTTGGACAAATGGTTTTCACCTATCAACTATTATTAACGGCATTTTAGTTACAGGAGTCGCGGTATTAGGACATCAAATGATGGCGCATATGCCATTTAAAAAATAATAATTATTTTAAAGAAAAAGAAGCCTTGTGCTTATTAGGAAACCTTTAAGCAGCACAAGCCTTCTTTTTTATATTATTCATGGTTATAGAACAATTGTTATAATAAACTTCCTTATCGATAAAACACAATCTTTGAAAGTTTTTTGTTTACCTTACATACCCTTTTTATTTAATTGCTTTGCTAACCTTCATCTTCTTCCCTTTAATCGTTGCATTTTCCATCGCTTGGAGGACTAATGATCCTTTTCCATTTAAAATATCAACATAAGACATATTATCGTGAATCGTAATTATGCCAATGTCATCAACCGTAACACCAGGTATTTTCGCAATAGTTCCAACAAAATCTACTGGGCGAATTTTCTTCTTTTTCCCGCCATTAAAATGGAGTTTAATAATATCTTGATTAATTCTTGCAGTTTTATTATTCTTTACCACTCTACGGCCACTGATTTTCTCATCAAAAGCAGCTTGCCCGCTGGCAACTGCCTGTTTTGTTGGTGGTTCCATTTCAGTCAATTCAAAGCCAATATAATTTTGGATTGCTTTAAGGAATTTTCCTTCATATGGTGTTGTAAACGAAATGGCTTTCCCTTTTTTACCGGCACGACCAGTTCTGCCTGATCTATGGACATAGCTCTCTCTTTCCATAGGTATGTCATAATTAACAACTAGTGTTACATTATCAACATCAATTCCTCTAGCCGCTACATCTGTTGCGACAAGATAGCGGAAGTTCCCCATTTTGAAGCCATCCATTACCGCAAACCGATCTTCTTGCTCTAAGCCGCCATGAATTTTTTCACAGGAATAATTTGCTCTTTCCAATTCTGAGAACACAGTATCAACGTGCTCCTTTGTGTTGCAGAAAATAATGCAGCTATCAGGATTTTCAATAATAGTTACATCTTTAAGCAAGGAAAGTTTTTCTTCTTGCTTTACTTCTATTTTATAATGATCAATTGTGCTAGTTGTTACCTCATTTGAAGCGATTTCGATGTTAACAGGGTCTTTCATATATTTATGACAGAGGCCTTCCACATCCTTAGGCAATGTCGCAGAAAATACCATTGTCACTCTATTTGTAGGGAGTTCCTCCATAATTGCTTCCACTTCGTCAATAAAGCCCATATTTAGCATTTCATCTGTTTCATCAATAACAAGATACTTTATCTCGTCTAATACTAATGTTCCTCTTTCGATATGATCCATAACACGTCCAGGTGTTCCGACAACTACATGTGTTTTTTGCTTCAATTCTTCTTTTTGTTTGGCGAATGGTTCTTTTCCGTAAACTGCCATTGCTTTTATCCGTTTAAATCTACCGATATTAGTAATATCCTCACGAACCTGAGCTGCTAGCTCCCTTGTTGGTGTTAGAATTAAAGCTTGTGGCTTTTTTTCTTCCCATTTAACCATTTCACAAATAGGGATACCAAAGGAAGCTGTTTTCCCACTGCCTGTTTGAGACTTCACTACTAAATCATGGTCTTCTAAAGCAAGTGGTATTACTTTGTTTTGAACTTCTGTAGGGTTCTCATATTTAAGTACAGAAAGTGCTCTTTTTATTTCATCACTTAATTGATAGTTCTCAAAGCTTATATTACCCATAAAAAAACCTCATTCTTTAAATTATTCGATATATATATAGGATTCTCTTTAACAAATAGGTTATGCAAATATACATATCCTTTTATTATACTTGAAAGATGGGTGAAAAAGCTGCTATTTCCATTTTAAAAATAATCCGATTTAGTTCCTTTTGTTTTTTACATATATGATCAAACACTGAAACAAAACAAAATAGGTTCTATTTAAACAGAAAACACCAAATAAAAAAAACTGAACTATGCGATAAACTAGTTCAGTTTCAACCTAAATTAACTTATTTTTGCTTCATCCTCTTATGTTGGTTATTTATTAAGCGTAGCTTTTTGTAATAATTGATCATACTCTTCCCAAAACTCTATATACATTTGTTTATCATAGTCATCAAAGAACGCTTTTGCTGGTGAAGTCTCAAACAGTTGTTTTGCTTGTAACGCAAACTGGAGTATTTGTTGTTTATAATACTCTTTATTTAATTCAATCTGTAAATTTGGATAATGTGTTGCTTCGTCGGAGCTTGTTGTAGTAACCTTAACGAAATCTGATAGTAGTACTTGGTCATTAGTATGCTTCACAGACCAATTGATAGAAATTGGACAGCCCATCATTAAGATTGCACCACATCCATGAAAAATTAGCCCTTCCTCATTATCCAGGTTATTTAAGTTGCAAATATAGTCTTTGTTAAGTGTTCTTAATAATGCTAGGGCAGATTCACTTACTCCCCATTCCTCATCTTCGCCAGATTGGGTGATTATGGTATCATTCACCTGTAAATATATTTCGCCATGAGAACATAAATCATAGTCGGACGAAGACTTATCTAGCCAATATTGATTCATAATTTTCAGCTGGAAATTGTTTTTCATATGGCACCTCTTTTTTCAGCTATTTCCTACCTATAATTATTATGTGTCGGGTTAAACACATCCTCATGTGTATATCTCACTAATGAGAAGTTATCGACGTTGTAATGACCATGCAATGTTTCGTTATGATGGAGAATTATTTGCTCAGCCGTCAGAATTGCTGAATCTGATGTAGAATGTCCGTCACCAACTAGCGTTACATCAAAGTGATTTACCGTTGCTGTTCTTACAGCCGTATCCACACAATGTTCTGTCTTACAGCCCATCATTATAATATGCTCCACCTTGTTTTCATTTAAAGAGTGCAGTAACGGAGTGTCATAAAAAGGGTTTGTTGCTTTTTTATCAAAAAGCAGGAAGTCGACAGGTAAATTAATATCTGTATGTATTTGAAAACCTGGTCCTTGTCCACCTGCAGTATCCATGTCTCTAATAAAAATAATTAATGCATTCGCATCAATAGCCTTGTTTATCACCGTATTAATATTATTGATAAGTAAATCTTTTTCCGGTACACCTTTCTCTACAAAAGATCCGTCTATTAATTCTTGTTGGGCATCAATAATAAGTAATGCTTGGTTCAATGTAATTCTCCCCCTTTAAAGGAATATATACTATTATTTTACAATACTTTTCTTCAACCTTACAAATTCTGTTAAAATATAATAAAAGTTTTTTAGGAGAAACAAATATGGTAAAAAGGAAACTATGCACATGCCTTATAACTTTATTAGCAGCTGTATTTTATTATTACTGCTTTTCAACCGCTTGATATATTGTTTTATGAGGAAGCTATTAAGCAAGACGATATTATTGGGGATCTCTTAACCTGTTTATTGTTTATTGGCTGTGGTTTATTATTTTATTGGTTACCTATTTCGATTCTAATAGAAAAAATTACTAATAAAATTCAAGAAGGAAGGATTGCTTTTTCCTTTGTATTGTATGCTTATTTTTGCTTTCTTCCATTTTTTATCTTATGGTTTTTCACATTGTTCTCCTTTACCATTTCCATTCTATTTTTCATTATTGGTGAGTTATTAAAATATTACGACAGAAAAAGACAGAAGGAGGTAAGTATGTTTTAAACACCAAAAAACCTTATCCATCTTTGGATAAGGTTTTAGCTTGTTTTTAATTGTGCAGCTAGTTTTTTATAATTAAGCAGCATTGCTATTCTCCATGGTACGATCATGGAAAAGGCAAGTATCCAGAACATACCGCTTAGTGCACCGACATCAATGGAGCTGCTTAATATTATTTTAGCAACGATGCGTACAGCAAGTAATCCAAATAAAATAAAAACAAACGCTTTTGATCGTTTTAAATAAATATCATTCTCTTTTATCTCAAAGCTTGATGTTTTAATCAGCAAGATGGAGAACAGCATTCCAATAATGCAGGATTCTAATATTTCCGTTTTCGTAACTGCAAATACTGGGAATATAAACATGAGTGCCCCAGTGCTCATCATGACTGGCGGCAAAATGATTTTTTTTGCTGATACTGGTTTTTTGGCTGACTTCATCCGGACAACCATTAGTAATGTCCCCATAAACACAGCTATAATTGATGAAATAATGACTGATGCCATTGCTCATCTCTCCTTTTATCTGAAGCAGTCTTGAAACTGCTGATGATCATTTTATCCTATTCTATATTAACAAAGTTTATCTATTTTTAAAAGAAATAAAAAACGGATATGATTTACATCATACCCAAAACTCTAAAACATTAGCTCAATACTCTATTAATAGCTTCTAATACCCTGTTTTCATCAAATGGTTTTACAATAAAATCTTTAGCGCCTGCTTCAATTGCTTCGACTACCATTTTTTGCTGTCCCATCGCTGAACACATGACGACTTTGGCATTTGGAAATTCCTTTTTAATTTCCTTAACTGCTTCGAGTCCGCTCATTTCTGGCATAGTAATGTCCATTGTGACAAGATCCGGGTCTAATTCTCTATACAGACGAATTGCCTCTAGCCCGTTTTCTCCCTCTCCAACCACTTCATGGTTTGCTTTGCTTAGTATGTTAAAGAGTGTTAATCTCATAAATTTTGCATCGTCTACAATTAATATTCTTGCCATAGCTGTTCCTCCTCAACAAAAAACGGACAAAATACTTTATCACCTATTTAAATGCACCTTAAACAATATAACGAAACTTCGTGATCTTTTCAATTACTATTTTGTTTAGTTCAGTGATGTAATTACTTACCTATTATTATACAGGAAAGTAAAAAATTTAAAAGCCTCGGAAGCCGCCAAAGATTGGCGAAAGCACTCGAATTATGACATTTAGCCCATTAAAATACAAAATAATTCCCATTATTATCATAAAAACTCCTCCAATTCTCATAAACGACCTGCTGTATCGTCTAATTAGTGGAGTGCTGCCAATGAAGAAGGATAGCAGCAGAAATGGGATGGCAAATCCTAAAATATATGCCGACATATAGAGAATACTAGATGCAGGATTTGTGCTTGCTAAATATAAAACTGCTCCTATTATTGGTCCGGAGCATGGTGTCCAGCCAGCAGCAAAACTAATCCCAATTAAAAAAGAACCGAAAAAACCTGCAGGTCTTTCCCTAAAGGAGATTCTCCGTTCCTTCATTAAAAATTTCGGACGAATAATCTCTAAAATTATAAGACCAAAAAGGATAATAATAATAGAGCCTGCTTTCCTTAAAAATTCCATATACTCTCCAAAAAGCGTCCCTATTAACGAGGTACTGAATGCCAATGCAAAAAATATCGTAGAAAATCCTAATAAGAAAAAGACTGTATGCAAAAGGCTATTTTTATGACGCAAAACAGCATTATTTTTTATACTGTCAACAGACATTCCTGTTATATAGGAGAGAAATGCCGGATATAGCGGCAGACAGCATGGCGAAAGAAAGCTTAAAAACCCCGCCCCTAATGATATGAACAAATTTATATCACTCATCTTATCCCTCCTCCTAACTCCATCCATATACTATATGACAAGCATTCTGTATTATGATATCTTTGCTTTTTTTGCATTTAATTCCAAAAGTCGTTATAATTAATTTATAGACATGCATAGTAATCAATATTTTTTAATAAACCGTTAAAAAATAGATGCTACTTTTGATGCCTAGATCCGCCGGCATATAAACAATCAACCTTTAAGTGCGACGAATCAGAAAGCTAGAAAGGACATATACCATGTCAAATCAACAGTTGATTTTTTTAATAGAACAAAAAAGAGAAACCTTATTAGAAGTCGCAAAATTACATGGTTTTGCTTCTCCAATTGTGATAAAGTGCAGTCAAGAACTTGACGTACTAATAAATAAACTAATGGAGGATTCCCCTAAACAAAAGGAAACCGCCAATTACTAAATCCCCTTTCTAATATAGAAAGGGGATTTAGTAATAACGTAGGCAATAATGCAGTAAGATTATTCCCCCGGCAATCGCATAATACGACAAAATACTTTACTATTTTTGTGACAATATGTACTTAAGAAAAGAAAAAAGAGGATGGGACAAAACAAAAGATAAACTTTCTAAACAAGAATAATAAAATTACATCTAAATTTGAAGCTTGTGACTATATATGATATTAGATTGTTTCATTACGCTACCGACACTCGCTTTCCGCGGGGAGGAAGCTGAGCCTCCTCTATTTCCCTTAGTAGTCAGTGTCCTCCGCTCCATTTCACTATGATTTTTAATTATAGTATTAATACTAAAAACGTAAAAAAAAGAACTATTTAATCGACGGTTGATTAAATAGTTCTTTTTTTTTAACATATTCACATAATTATGTCTCATTCTCTCAGCTCTTAAAGCGTTTCCAACAAATTCAAAAACACTACTTTTTCTGATTACCAATCGCTTGTGATTCTCTCTCTTTCATTCGGTGCTTCTTCAACAGAAAAACTTAAAACTTTATCAAAATTAAAGTACTCACCTGAAACCGAGTCTTGAATCCATTGATTCTTCAAAATAAAACCAGTGGCATTACTTAAATGATTATGTCTAATTATTAAGCTTCTTCTTTCATTATCCCCATAAGTAAAATAAACAATATATTCTTTCATATAGTTGAATACACCTCCTATACTATAACTATTCGGCAATATAACAAACAATTCCTTCTTAATAACGAACAAATCGATAAATTTGTTGGAGTTAGTGTACGGACGATTTATCAATTAATTGGTCTAAAGGAAGTACTCAATGACTATGGAGGGTGCTGCATGCAATAAAATATAGATGAAGAAAAAAGAATGGGTTAATACTCTCCTAGTATACCTTTTTAAGCAAAAAAACCACTTCTTCCAATGGTTTAGCCCAATAGAAGAGGTGGTTTTTAAATTGTTTCAATGATAGTTAAACCAAATCAAAGCTTTCTTTGAAGTAAGTTACAATCTATCTTAATGAAAATGATGAATCTCAAACACAAATCAAATACAAGTGGTTAAAACCCTAATATATCATCGGGTTTTAAGCGCTTTTATTTGCCTTGTTGTTTGTTCATAGCAGCCATCATTTGATTGATTTTCTTTTGGGATGGTTTCATTCCCATTTGCATCATCATCATTTTAAGCATTTGCTCGTTAATTGGTGGGTTGTTCTTCAAGTAAGTCATCATGTATCTACGTGCGATGAAGAACCCAATAGCTAGTCCAGCAATCAATGCCAAAACACCAATTAGAATATAAAGCCATAGCATAATTTCTTTTCCTCCTTCATGTTGTCTATTACTTAGTGTACTAGACCAAAGAATATTATACAATATTTGTCCGTTAATTTCTCATGTTCATATCAAATTTCTTTCTTTTATTGGCTTTAGCCATCCAAATCGCGCATTTTCGATGTCTATCGCCAAAAAGGACGGTTCGTTTTTCCTTAATATTTCAAAGAAAATTGACTCAGCATCATAATACCCTTCTGCTTCAATTATTATGTATTTTGACGTTAAGCTCAACTGGGCACTGCTTAAGTTTCCATTTTCTATGTAATAAGTATGGTTGTCCTGCTGCTTAAAGCTTTTAATTTTCTGTAAATCGTTAAAAAGCAGCTTTTGAATTTTCCAAACTGATATAGGAAGTGTGATAAAGTCTATTTGTTTTTCTGTCTCCACTTTAAGCAAGGAATCGTCTGTTTTAGTATGCTCAGAAAATAATTTGTAAAACATTCTTTCTTTCCCATGATAATCTGCAGCAATATCCTCTTTTATTAAATACAAATAATATTTTCTCATACTCTTTGCACACCCGCCTATTTGCATCTTTTCTTCTATTATAAGGAAGCAAATGTACAAGTTGTGTCTCAAGCTGTTAAAAAAACAGACTAGTTTTGTCGAATCCTTCATTTATTGGAATATTGTTAAGCAATCAAAAAGAGAAGAGCCGTCAGCTCTTCTCTTTTATGCAGAAATTAGTTATTATCCAACACAGCTTTCAAGCGTGCAACTACATTGCTTACTGTGAAGCCATACTCTTCCAAGATTTTGTTTCCTGGTGCAGAAGCGCCGAAAGTATCAATTCCTAATACTTCACCTTCATCTCCAGCATATCGATGCCATCCAAGTGAGCTACCCATCTCAAGTGCAAGACGTTTTTTCACTGATTTTGGAATAACGCTGTTTTTGTATTCAGCTGACTGTTGTTCGAAGCGATCCCATGATGGCATGCTGACAACTGATACAGAGATTCCTTCTGTTTCTAATGCTTTTTGTGCTTCAACTGCTAGGCCAACCTCTGATCCAGCTGCTAAAAGAAGTGCATCAGGAGTTTCTTTACTTGCAGGTGAGATTACATATGCACCTTTAGAAACGCCTTCGTATGCGTTAGTGTCAGTTCCTTTAATAGTTGGCAAGTTTTGACGAGTCAAAACTAATGCTGTTGGTTTGTCAGTAGATTCTAAAGAAAGCTTCCATGCTGCAGCTGTCTCGTTTCCGTCTGCTGGACGGATTACAGAAAGATTTGGCATTGCACGCAATCCAGCAAGCTGTTCAACAGGCTCATGTGTAGGACCGTCCTCACCAACCGCGATGCTGTCATGTGTAAATACATAAGTTACAGGCAATCCCATAATTGCTGCAAGTCTGATTGCTGGTTTCAGGTAATCAGAGAATACGAAGAACGTTCCTCCAAATATTCTTAAACCGCCATGTAGCGCAATACCGTTCATTGCAGCACCCATTGCGAATTCCCTTACACCGAACCAGATGTTTCTGCCTTCATAATTTTCAGGAGTAAAGTCTTTCTCACCTTTAATCATTGTGTTGTTGCTTCCTGCCAAGTCAGCAGAACCGCCAATGAATGAAGGAAGGTTTTTAGCGATACCGTTTAGCACTTCACCAGAAGATGCACGGCTTGCAAGGCTTTTGCCTTCTTCATAAACAGGAATATCTTTATCCCAGCCTTCTGGCAGCTCGTCTGAAATTGCAAGCTTGAATTGCTTAGCCAGTTCAGGGTATTCGTTTTCATACTGTGCAAGAAGATCTGTCCATTCTTGTTCTTTCTTCGCTCCATTATCAGCAATTGTTGCTTTGAAATGCTCATAAACCTCTTCAGGAACATAGAAATCTTCTTCGAAAGTCCATTTGTATGCTTCTTTCGTAAGTTTGATTTCATCTGCACCAAGTGGAGCACCATGTGAAGCAGATTTACCCGATTTGTTTGGTGAACCGTATCCGATCACTGTTTTTACTTCAATAAGTGTTGGATGGTTTTCGTCTGATTTTGCTTCCTCTAAAGCAGAAGTCAATGCTTGCAGATCGTTTCCATCTTCTACACGCAAGTATTGCCATCCGTATGACTTAAAGCGTTGCTCAACACTTTCAGAGAAGGACTTGTCCAAATCTCCGTCTAATGAGATATCATTAGAATCATAAAGAACAACTAATCTGCCTAACTTTAAGTGTGCTGCTAGAGAAGCTGCTTCTGCAGAAACACCTTCCATTAAATCGCCATCACCGCAAATGCCGTATGTAAAGTGGTCTACAACTTGATAAGAGTCTCTGTTATAAGTAGCTGCCAAATGTCTTTCAGCCAATGCCATACCAACAGCCATAGCGATACCTTGACCAAGTGGTCCAGTCGTTGCATCAACACCAGCTGTATGCTTGTACTCAGGATGGCCAGGTGTTTTACTTCCCCATTGACGGAATTGCTTCAAGTCTTCGATTGATAAATCATAACCGGATAAATGCAGCAAGCTGTATAGCAATGCAGAACCGTGTCCTGCAGAAAGAACAAAACGATCGCGGTTAAACCAAGTTGGATTTTTTGGATTATGGTTCATGAAAGAAGTCCATAATTTATATGCCATCGGAGCTGCCCCCATTGGCATTCCTGGATGGCCGGAATTAGCTTTTTCGATACTATCAATCGCTAATGTGCGAATTGAACTAATAGATAAGTTATCAATTGTTTCTGTCATTCACTAACATCCTCTCATTTATAAATCGTACATACTTATAATAAATGTCTCGGCTTTATAACACAACTCATTAGATTATAAGATGTCTGACTTTTATAGTATAAACCCATTTCGAACAAAAAAAAATACCGCTATCATTAATTAATGCACTATTCTTAGCAATTTTCCTATAATAGCTTATCCAATTTCACTAAAAATGCTTATAAATTTATTATAATGATAGTAATATTTTTGATTTTAAGTTATTCCCACCATAAAAATTAGCCTATAAGTCATTATCAAGTTCAGCTTTTATACTAGGTGTATATTCATTTATAGCAGTATCTAAATCCAGTCTTTATGTAACTCTAAAAATGTTTTCATACCAAATTCCTTTACAGCAAATTACTGTATAAAAAAAATCATGGCAATTCATTTGCCATGATTTTTTAATGAAGCTTTTTCTTTTCTTGAATGTCCTTAATTTTTTGAGGAGTAACATCGTCCCCATTTGGATCATAAATCTTAACATTTTCAAGTGTGTTTAACATGGAAGAACGGAATGACTTTAAATATTCTGCACGTAATTTTGTTTGTTCTTTTGCTTCCGTTTCCGTTAAACCTTGTTCTTTTTTCTTCTTTGCTAATTCATTTATACGATTAAGCTGTTCATTTGTTATCATTGTTATTCTCCTTTTCCACCCATTTTTTTTGATACTACCGTGTTTATATGGGACAGAATCTATCTTATCATGAAGTAACTATTATAACATAAACGCTCATTCTTTACATTTTATTCGTCTTCCATGGAAGCAACTTCATTTTCCTCCATGTATTCCTTATATCTGCGATGGACAGTCGCTTTAGAAAACTCATAACCTAACCCACGAAGTGTTGATGCTATCTCAGAAAAAGTTAACCCGTTTTGTTTTAGCTTCACTACTTCCTCAACAGGAACCTCCAATCGACTTCTACCAGAGTGGACGCCTTGGTTCCTTAAGTTTTCTGCAGGATTGTAGCCTTTTTCAATCGCTCTGTTCATCCCTCTTTTTATCTTAATATTATGTATTTTCCTTTGATATTCTTCGACTAGACTAACGATTTGTAATACCATTGAGTCAGCATCTGACAAGAGAAGCTCACCAGAGTGGGATATGCTATACAGCTTTACATTTTCTCTAAGAATACAATGAAGTATTGCTATTTTCGCATTACCTCTGCCAAGCCTAGTTTCATCCTGTATTAATACAGCTGAAATATGCTTTTCTTTAATGACTTCAAGAAGCTCTAAAAGTCCATCTCTCTCCAAGTCAAAACCGCTCGCTTGCTCTTTAATGATAGTACATACCCGAAAACCTTTATCTTTTGCCAATTGCAGGAGTTCTTCTTCTTGTCTTACAAGTGAGGTTGCCTGCTCCTCTTTATCTGTTGATACTCTGCAATATATTACAACGTCCATTTCATAACCACCATATACTATTATCTGACAAGAGGCTTGTCTCTGTCATAAATATTAACATAAAAATTTCTCAACCGCTTTTAGTCTGCCGCAAGCATTGTGTTCTGCCTTTCCATCAGCACAGGAATGACAATCTCCTGTCCTGTTTGAATCTGATTTCGGGAAATATCATTATGCTTTTCGACCCAACTCATGAATTCTTCTTTTGGCATGCTGTATAAATTTTCGTATTGATTGGAAATTTCCCATAAAGAATCTCCTTGGCTAACTGTGACTTTAATGTATTTTTGTGTATCCTCATGACCGGATTTTAAAGCAATCACCAAGCATGTCATGAAGCTTAATATTATTAGAATGATAGAATATGAATGTTTTCTCCAAATTTTTTCGACCATTGTGAACCACCCTTTATTTAGAATATACGTTCGCTTATATCCGCATTTTAATACGAACAGATGTTTCGTGTCAACAAAAAAATCAGAACTTATGTTTGTATCACTAATTATTCCATGTTATACTAGCTTTAAGAAAATATAGTCGAGGTGCATACAATGCAAAAGCTATCTAAAAGACAACTAGATATATTGGAATACATAAAAGAAGAAGTCCGCCTCAAAGGCTATCCGCCATCTGTAAGAGAAATAGCGGAAGCTGTTGGGCTTGCGTCCAGCTCCACTGTTCACGGGCACTTGGCAAGGCTTGAAAGCAAAGGGTTAATTAGAAGAGACCCAACAAAACCACGGGCGATTGAAATACTAGATTTGGAAGAAAACAGTATACCAAAATACAACATTATTAATGTTCCTGTTGTCGGTAAAGTTACTGCAGGTTTGCCGATTACTGCCATTGAAAATGTAGAAGAGTATTTTCCGCTTCCTGAAAGGCTCGCTCCAAGTGATGAACAAGTATTCATGCTTGAAATAATGGGAGAAAGTATGATTGAAGCCGGAATCCTTGATGGTGACTACGTTATCGTAAGACAACAAAATTCCGCTAACAATGGGGATATTGTTGTTGCAATGACAGAAGATGATGAAGCGACAGTCAAGCGGTTCTTCAAAGAAAGAGATTCCATTCGTTTACAGCCTGAAAACTCCACAATGGAGCCAATTATCCTGCGCCATGTAAGCATACTAGGAAAAGTTATTGGTGTTTACCGTCATATACAATAAAAAAAACTGTCGATTCTACAATCGACAGTTTTTTTTATGATTAAGTCTTGCTTATAATAGCGTTTAGCTTGATAAATTCAGGGTAAATTTATACTAACAAAATAATAAAAGGTGATGCAATGCATGATTTAGAGTACAGGATGTTCATTAACGAGCTGCAGCATCTGAACAGCGAATATTTATACTGTGAAAACCCTAAGATTAAAAAGATGATATTGTCCGATATCCTTCTGTTGCTATCTGTCCTTCCTGCATATTTGCAGTAAGTTAACAGATCCTCTCGACCATTTCCCACGTACAAATAATAAAAAAGATTAATCCATTCTAAAGATTAGGTTTGCCAATAAAAAACAAAAATGGTGTACCTCCGTGTACAGGGAAATAATAAAGTATTA
>Ga0209463_1000216_pt1 | contig 54917 bp, 55 predicted proteins | sample AgamicMgSfrz_FD_187169 | JGI IMG/M metagenome (GOLD analysis project Ga0209463, IMG submission 187169) | Agave microbial communities from Guanajuato, Mexico - Mg.Sf.rz (SPAdes) (version 2) | ecosystem: Host-associated > Plants > Phyllosphere > Phylloplane/Leaf | place: Guanajuato, Mexico...
GCAGCTCCTGTTGTAGCAGCTATTTGTAAAGAGTTAGATATCTTAACTATTGGGGTTGTAACGTTACCATTCTCTTTTGAAGGACGTAAACGTATGCGTTCAGGACAAAAGGGCCGCAAAGAAACGTTCGAAAACACAGATACGTTAATTACAATTCCTAACGACAAAATTCTTGAATCGCTTGAAGAAGGCGAAGCACAAAAAATTTCAGTCGAAGATGCATTCAGATTAGCTGATTCAGTTCTAGCTAAATCTGCAATCGGTATCTCTAACTTAATTAATAAAAAAGGTCATATCAACCTTGACTATGCAGACATTCGTACAGCTGTACGCGTAGGTGGTTCAGCTCTAATGGGTATTGGTGAAGCTAAAGGTGAACAAGCCGCTATTAAAGCTGCTAAACAAGCTATGACAAACCCACTCTTAACACACGGTATTACTGGAGCAAAAGGCATTGTAATGAACTTCACTGGTTCAAGCAAACTTTCGTTTATGGAAATTAACCGTGCTGCATTAATGATTGAAGAACACGCTGATGAAGATGCTGAAATCTTATTTGGACACGTTATTACAGATGATCCGAAGTGGGAAGAAGATCGCGTGGAAGTTACGATTGTAGCGACTGGTTTTGAAGATGAATTATCAGAATCTCAAACTCGTCAAAGCTGGTCTTCGCAAGGTATGGAAAAAGACCAACAATCAATGCAACCAATGCAAACAATGAGAAACGAAGACGTTGAGCTTACAGTTCCTCGACGTGAAGAAAAAGAAGCAATGAGTACTTCTTCAAGATATGCTACTTTAGCAGAAATTGAAAAAGATATTGAAATTGAGATTCCAACATTTCTTCGCCGTCGCCAGGGTTAAATAATACATAATATTGCTCCCTTCTAGCAAGGGAGCAAAACTATAAGGAGGGGAAAACCCTTAAAGGGGCTATAAATGGCAAATAGACAAATGAGAAGAAATAACATACCTATTAGTGAAGAAATTCTTAGCGAAGCGTTTGAGGAAATTAAAGTTCCTTTCACACAAAAACGTTTGTATAACGCTGATATGGTAGATAATTTTTTAACTAAAATCTCAGCTGATGTAGAGCATTTAGAAAAAACCTCTAAGCAACTGCTTCAATTTTATGAGAACAACAAAAAAGGGCGCGTAGCTGAAACAACTGTCAGTTCTTCTCAACCGAAAACAGAGGAAAATGAACTAGAAGTGATGCAACGCCTTAAATCAAAAGATCAGCGTATGGAACGTATGCAGAAACAAATTACAGAATTGTTTGAAGGCGCAGTAACTAAAGCCGAGGGTATTGTAGACGAGGCCGAACTTGAAAGAGAACAAATTCTTCAAGATGCTAAGATGGAAGCAGAACGCATTATTAACGAAGCACAAAAAAATGCGTATGATATTAGCCGTTCTGCAGAAGACAAAATTAGAGAAGCAAAACTCATTAAATATGAGATGGACAAACGCGCTCAAGAAATTCAAAGTGAAATTGTTGCAAAAGCAAATCAATTGGATGAAATGAAGGGCAGTCTTACTCTAATGAGTCAAAAGTTACGCGGTCTTGTAGAGAACACTTCAGCTTAAAAGGTGTAATAGTTTTATCTTTTAAATTTCAACTTCAACTTCAGAATTAATCCCTCTTAAAAGAGGGGTTTTTTTCTTTTTATTAGAAAAAACAGGGTAGTTTAAGGAGGCTCTAGTTTATGCAGAAAGTAAGATTTCACCCGTTATTCACTCTTCTACTTTTAACCCTTATGTTATTTGGTTTGATGATGATATTTAGCGCAAGCTCTGTAAAATCACTTGCAGAAACAAATAACCATAGTATGTATCTATATTTTCAAAAACAGCTGGTTAACAATATTGTAGGTCTTGTAGCCGGTATTGTCGTAGCAATGTACCCTTATACAAAATGGAAAGGGTGGATGTTATGGGCAAACGGAATTATGGTCATATTACTAATGTTAGTAGGATTCACACCGCTAGGTTTAACAGTTAACGGTGCAAAAAGATGGCTTGATCTAGGAGTATTTCAATTTCAGCCTTCAGAATTAGCGAAAGTTGTTATGATTATTACAGTAGCTTACTGGCTTTCTGTTGCTAAGAAGCATAATAATTTAAATACTGTACATACTCTAGGTAAAATAGCAATTTACATAATTGGTATGGGAGCGTTAATTGGTATTCCGGAGAACCACGCTTCTGTAGTTATGATTATTATTTTAGTAACAGGAACAATGCTTTACTTTGCTGGATTAAATAGAATGTTGTTTTTTGGTGGGATTTTTAGTGGTATTGCAGTTGGAGCACTTATCATTTTAACATCCGAATTCCGAAGACAAAGGGTTTTGACATTTTTAGATCCCTTAGCAGATAAGCTAGGAGACGGATATCAAATTACTCAAAACTGGTATGCTTTAGGTTCAGGAGAATTGTTCGGGGTAGGTCTAGGGCTAGGAAGACAAAAGTTTGGCTGGTTACCTGAAAACCACACTGATTTCATTTTAGGTGTAATTGGAGAAGAATTAGGGCTAGCTGGTGTGTTATTTGTAATTGTACTAATAGTAGGCCTCTACCTATTTGGGACTTCGATTGCGTTAAGTGCAAAAGATGATTTTGGATCAATACTTGTTATGGGAGTAATGTTACTTTTATTATTCCAAGCAGCTATCAATATGGCTGTAATATCTGGTCTTTTTCCGGTTACAGGAATGCCGTTGCCTTTCGTAAGTTACGGAGGTACATCAAATATAATTATGTGTATGATGATGGGATGCGTGTATAACGTATATTCTCATACTAAAAATTCAGAGTTGAATTAATTAACATAGAAAAAGCCTTAATATTTATTTAAGGCTTTTTTTATGGGATTTGTATGATGATAACTTATAATTTAGGTAAAAAAATCTTAAAAAACGCTATAAATTTTTTTAAGGTAATTTTGATGGTAAATTTAATATATTAAAGACGCACAATTTTATTATAATTTAATAAATTGTTCAATGGGAAATGGTCAGAAAATGATAAGATAGATTTAAAATGTATCTTTCCACCTAAGTTTTTTAATGAAAACGTCTAGCTTTTTTTATGTTTTTTTGTTAATAATATTATTAGGGAAAAAAAAGGAGCTTAACTAACAATGAATGAGAACAAAAAAACCGAACTTAAAAAAGAAGAACTTAAAAATAAATTTTATAGACTTTTTTTATCATATAAACCAGTAACAGAAAAAGAAATTTTTAATACAAATATAGATTTTTTTACAGAAGTAATAAATACCTTTGAATCTTGGAGTAAATTCGAAAAAGAAACAGGGTTTTTACAACGTCATTTAAGAGAAAGAGAAAAATTTCTTTTGTATATGACGATGAAAATACGTGCTAAAGATGAAGGTAGATTTGGTCCTGATTGCGCAGTTGAAGCACTTCGTCATAAAAACATCGGTGATGAGTTAAAAGAAAAAATTGCAGAAAATTTTGGTACAGTTAAAAACCTTACTAATTTTATTAACAAAAATTGGAATGAAGATCGAGTAATTTTTGAAGCACACAGCCACTTTATTACAGGTGCAGAACCACACGAATTACCTGAATTAGACCCAATTATGTATGATTATTTAATTGAAATTTTTAAGGGAAAAGACGGAGATTCTGCCAAAGCAGTAGAAAATTTCTATAATGAATATGTTAAACGATTTATGATTAACCCTATTGAAATTGCCCAAGCAATTGCTAAAGCAAATACTGAAACTAATACAGGTTTAGAACAAGAGATTCAAGAAATTGAAGAAAAAGAAGCGTTGCCAACAGGTAGAGCTGGAATTGATATTAGCACGCTTGAAGCTATCGGTTATATTTCTTCAGAAAATGCAAATGTCGTTAAAACATCTGCTAGAATGCCAAGAGAAAAAATTCTTGATTATGTAAGTAAATTAGAACCTACAATGAAAGATTCTGAACTTGCTAAGAAAGATATGACTATGTGGTTAGCCGTTAAAAACGTGCTTGGCGGTCTAACAAATGCAAGAAAAGAACTTGCGAAAACAAAAGATTTACAAAAACAAGCTTAATATATGTTTGGAAAAGCAGTCGATCTATCGGCTGCTTTTTTTGTTCCGTAACCAGTAAAGGAAAGAAGTTTAAAAAACCAAATTAGGTAAATAGCTATGTGCCGAAAGGTGGTTTTAGAATGATTGAATTTATTGGCATAGAAAAGTTCTATCCAAACTCACGTATACACGCTATCAAAGATGCAAGTTTTAAAATTGAAAAAGGCGAATTTGTCTTTTTTATGGGAAAAAGCGGTGCAGGAAAAACAACTTTGTTGAAAATGCTTTATAAAGCGGAAAAACCTAGCGGTGGAATAATAATGAGTTTTGGTAAAGATATTAAAAAGATTAGTAAAACAACATTAAGAAGAAATATAGGAGTTGTGTTTCAGACGTTTGAGTTAGTAGAAAATAAGACAGCTCTTGAGAATGTTTCTTATGTTTTGGAGTGCTATGGTGTTAGTCCGAGAAAATCAAAGAAGAAAGCATTAGAAACTCTGGCGATGTTGGGTCTAGTAGGAAAGGAAAAGCAGTATCCTTATGAGATGTCAGGAGGAGAAAGACAAAGGGTAGCTATTGCAAGGGCAATGGTAAATAATCCTCAAATATTAATTTGTGATGAACCGACTGGTAACTTAGATGACGAAAACGCCCAAAACGTTATGCATTACCTTAAAGAGATTAATGAAAAGGGAACGACCGTTTTAATGGCCACTCATAACAAAGAGATTGTTAGAGAGATGAAAAAGAGAATTATTTATGTTCAGGATGGCTATATCGTAGATAAGACATATAAGAACAATGTAAGCTTGTCTCAGTATATTCATCGCCTGAACCAAGGGGGACGTAAATAATGTGGGCAATATGGTTCTGGCTGAAAGAAGCAAATAAGGGGTTATTCCGTAATTTTATAATGAATTCGTTTGCTTTACTGCTATCTATTGTCTGTTTTGCTATACTTGCCATCTCCACAACTATAGGGATAAATGCAAAATACATATCAACAAATCAAGAAGAAAAAATCCAAGTAATACTTCATTTAAAAGATGACGTTAAAAATTATCAACAAATTGAAGATAGATTAAGGCAATTGCCAGAAGTTAAATCATATGTATTCATTAGTAAAGATGAAGCATATGAACAAATGAAGCAATCATTAGGAAAAAAACAAGATATGTTAACAGATTTAAATTTTAATCCGCTACCCGCTTCGTTTGAAATAAACTTGAAGAATCCAAGAGATGTGAAAAAAGTAGTAAAAATAGTTGAATCTTGGGGAGTAGATGAAAATGTAAAGTATGGAGCGGAATTTTTAGATAATTATTTTAAAGTGACAGATCGAATTAATAAAATTGCTTTTTGGGTTATTATAGTGATGGCTTTCGCGACTGCTTCAGTTATCTATTCTTCCATCCGAATGAATATTTTAAATCGTAATAAAGAGATAGAAATTAAGGATTTAGTAGGTGCAGGAATGCTAAATGTAAGAGTGCCATTTGTATTTGAAGCATTAATTCTAACTATAATATCAGCTTCAATTGTGCTAGCGGGGATTTATTTTTATTATGAAGATATGATAAGAATGCTTTTAAATGATTTACCTATTGCTACATTTATGAGTGTAGGTCAAGTTATGAAAAGTTTAATACCTCCAATGTATCTTGTTGCTATAGTTATAGGAATAGTGAGTAGTGTTCTATCTACACAGAGATATTTAAAGCGCCATTAATTATTTTGTAACTAGAGGCACCTTCTTCAAAGGAGGTCCTTTTTTGTTATGTTGCAAACTTCTTTTACTGGAACCACTTCAATATTACGTTCATTTATCTGTTCCCTTATTTCTATATATCCATTTTTATATATCCAAATTACAGAGTATTTTTTCTGATTAAAAAGTACTGTATCACCTTTAGATATTGGCATCTTAACACTCCTTTTATCCCGTTTAATTAGTTAAATTATAATTATAGGAATACAAGGTTGTCTATAACTTTTTTTGTTATCAATTAATTAAGAAAAGAGATTCATCAAAAAAATGCACTAAAACTTATACTTTTTAAATTATATGTGGTAGAACCAAAAAAATATCTGGTTTCAAATAGTGAGGTGATCAGATGGAAAGAGGTTATTTGTTTTTAACATCTGGCTACAGAGTTATTCTAGCTCTGGTATCCATATCGATTTTATGGTCTATTGGTTCCCCAGGTATTACTGAGGAAAAAATGATAATGGCCGCTATTTTTGGTGGGTACGCTTTAGTGTTTTCCATCTTTGGAAATAAAAGAGTTATATCTTATCTAGAGTGGTTAGTTGTTCTAATATTAGCTTACTACACCCCAGCGTTACTAATAGTATACTTCTTGTTGTTAATGCCTTTTTTACAAATCATTTCGTTAAAAGCTAAATTTTATGATTTTCTTTATTTGGCAGCAACTATATCAATATTTGAAGTACTAATTGATAAAAGTGTGCTTGAAATAATAGCTATGGGTTGCGCAGTTTATGTAGCTGGATATGTATTGAATTTAAATTTTAGTAAAATTTCTGTATTAGAAAAAATGTTGAAAGAAGAAAAACAGGAAAATGAAAGTCTTCTTATAGAAAACTCCGTTAAAACCAATCAAATAGAAGTTGTTTCTAAACTTTTTATTCACAAACAACATTTAGATGATATTAATAACGTAGACACTTTAGTTGAGCAAATGCTTATTTCATCGATGGATTATTTTAATGCATATTATGTAACAATCTATTACTACAAGGATGGAATTTTCCATCAAATATCGGACAAAGGAGATAAGAGAAAATATGATGTGCCAGTAAACCTAAGTCTCGAAAAAGGGAAAGAAGTTTATTATGACAGCAAGGTAATGAGAGTTCCGATTACATATGAAAAGAAACCGTGGGGAGCTATTTCTGTCTACGGGAAACGATCTAGATTAGGAGAAGATGGACAAATTGTATTCTTTCCTTTTGAAGAATCTGATTTCGAAATTTTATCAATTTATGTTGATTCTGTTATGTCTAGACTTAAAGAGATTCGAAGAAACGACAAATTAAAGAGAGCTGCTCTGTACGACCGCTTAACAACATTACCTAATAGAGCATATATTGAAGGAGACTTGTATAACGAAAAATTAATTCAAATGAAAAAAGAAAACAAACCATTTGCAGTACTCTTACTAGATATTGACCACTTTAAGAGCTTTAATGATACCTATGGGCACTCTATAGGTGATGAAGTATTGAGGGTGGTAGCAAGAGTGGCAAATGAGACATTGAACGAATTTGGAGAAAATGATGCTATAGGAAGATGGGGCGGAGAAGAATTTATGGCATTCTTAGTTGGAACCCCTGAACAATGTGTGAAAAAAGCGGAAATGGTTCGACACGAAATAGAGAAATTTCCATTTAAATATAGAAACGTAACAGTTTCAATTGGGCTTGCCTTTATGGGGAAAGACGGAAGTAATTTAGAAGATATCTCTAAAAAAGCAGACGCAGCACTTTACTATTCAAAAGAAAATGGTAGAAATCGAGTGACCGTATATAAAAGGGGGATGGAATGATGAGAATCGGATTCCATTTCCCTTTTTCTGGAGGTTTAAAGAAATTAAAAGAACGTATTTCTTCAAGTCGCGGTAATACTTTTCAAATATTTGCTCGTGGTTTACGCGGTGGAACACTTCACGAACTAAATAAAAAGAATTTAAATGCACTTCAAGAACATATAGATTACAAAAATATCAAACCTGTAATTATACACGCCCCCTATGTGTACAACCTTGCCAATCTTGATAGTCTAGATGAAGAAAAAGTGTTAGAGGATTTAGAATATGCCAAGCAGTTTCGAGCTCCTTATTATGTTGTTCATCCAGGATACTATACGAAGCAACATCCGTTAATAGCAATGGAAAACGTTAAATACCAGTTATGGGATATATTAAACCGAACAGACTGGATGGGACAAATTTTAGTTAAAAATATGCGTGGAGCAGGGACAGAGATGGCAGCAGACCTTAGAGAGTGGAGAGAGCTCATTACTTTTCATCCGCAAGTGAAAGGTGCTCTAGACCTTTCTAGAGCTTATGTAGCAGGTTATGATTTTATAGGAGAAGAAAAATCAGAAAAATTTTATCGCGTAATAGAAGATTATATTGGTTGGGAAAATATTAAGGTCATTTATATAAATGATACACATTATACGTTAGGTTCTAGAAGGGATGATAGATCACCACCTCCATTAGGAGAGGGAACGATAGGTTTTATAGGTTATCAACATATTTTAAGCAAACCCAAAGTAAAAGAAAAAATTTGGATTGTTGAAAACTCACCAGATGCTTCTTATTATCTCAGAACCATAGATTATCTCTTGCGTTTTTTTGATTAAAAAGGTGATGCAAATGTTAAAAGAACTATGCGCAATAATTATTGGTTCAATTGCTTTATTTTTAACTCCTTATATAGGAGCGTATTCAATAATTATAATGATGATAGTAATTGAGTTATTTGCAACTTTAGGAAGTAAGAAAACGTCAGGTTTTTCTTACTTAATAGGTATGTTCCTGTGTGAAGGTTACTTTCTTTATAGCGGTACAGGAATAGTTCAGTTGGAGTACTTTATATATGTCTCAGTTTATCTATTCTTTCGTTACAAAGGGAAAGAATGGTTTATTAACAATAATGTAAATGGATACTTGTACTTATTATTTACTTTAAGCGTGCCTATATTTTTAGACTTCATTACAGAACTAATGGAGATTGATATGGGTATATTGCTGTTTGTAACTCTATATTTAGGGTTTATGAGAATGAGTGACTGGATATTAACATCAAAATTTACAGTATTACTATTTGCAGTTATTCAAATCACTTCCGCTTATCAGTTGGATAACTTTATGATCCAAGACAGTATGAAAATTTACTTTGTAGCGGGCATTGTCCTATGGACACTAATGAAATGGAAAACAGGGGGAAATGCCAATGTTTCAAGAGTATTTGAAGAAAGAACATTCGGAGAAAGTAGCGAAGGGGTACATCAAGGATTATCTTGATTTCTTGGAATTTGTTAAAGAAAAAGAAATAATACCACAACAGGCTACAGAAACCGATATTAGAGAATATATTCACTGGTTACGAGAAAGTAATTGTGCTAATTCAACTATTACGAAAAAGATTAGTCTCCTACGTAAATACTTTAAATGGTTACGTAAGAACGGCGAAATGATACATAATCCAATGGATGATATTCAGCAACCAAAAGCGGTAGAACAAAAAAGAGAAGCATCGGATGAAGAAAGAAACTTTATCTGGGAAAAAGTGATTGAAGGTAAAAATATAAGAGACCAAGTTATTTTTGGTTTGTTAATGAATGACGGTGTTAAGCCAAGTGAAATGATTAGGATTACCTACAAAGATTGCGATTTAGATAAAAGATTAATTTATTTAGAAAATAGCGGCGCTTTTGTTGAGAAGAGAGCTATTACAATTAGTGAGGAAACAGCAAAGCAAATTCAAGAATTAAAAGAAGTAAACCAAGAAGGCTTTCTGCTTACTAACCAGCACGGATATCCTTTAAAAGAGTCAGGAATCTATTTTGTTATTAATGAATACTTGTCATCACTAAACGATGTGACAATAAAGCCAAAGAATCTAATGAAGAAACGAAAGGCAGCTAACTAATTTAGTTGTCTTTTTCTTTTCCACAAATGGAAAAACAAAGTTATAAAGGTAATATTTATATTTATAGCCAGAACAAAGGTTCTGCTAAATTACTTATTTTTTGTTTAGGTTTAAAAACTGTCTCAATTCCTTTACAAATTTCTTAAAAAAAGTATGGTTCAGCGAGATATGTAACCTGCTTTTCTTAGAAAGGAGTGATGTATATTGAAAAAAGTTTTTAAGCTTTATCCGGATAGTTTCTATAAGGAAAAGGCTAATGAAGCTTTTGAACAAGGAATGGAACAAATAACAGATGGAGAATATGGAAAGGCATATTACTGCTTTCTTGATGCTATAGAGTTTGAACCGAATGAATCAAAATATTTCTTTTTTGCAGGATTAGCTTCATATTACTTTCAAGAAGAAAATGCAACTAGCTACTTTGAAAAGGCCGCTATAATGAGTATGGAAGAAGTAGATTATCAAATGTGGTACGGCATTTCTTTGTACCGGGATGAAAACTTTAGCGAGGCAAAAAAGGTATTATTATATGCATACAGTCTAGATGATAATAATGAAAAAGTTATTCATTATTTAATTAAGGTATTAAATCGTTTAGAAGACTATGAAAAGGTTAAAGACATTATTGAGAAATGTGTAGGAGAGGATAACGCTACTCCTGAAATGCTATATGAACTAGGATACTCCTATGTCAAAGAATTAGAATTTAAAAAAGCGGAAAAAGTTTTATTAAAGAGCATTAATAGCGATCCCCAAAATGTAATGTCCTATTACATTTTATCTAGAGCCTACTGCAAGACTGGAGAGTTTGATAATGCAATTGAAATTCTACAAAAATTGGAGCAAGAGGTTCCTGCAGAAAAAGAATTAGTAAAGAGCAATATAGAAGCCATTGGACTTTTAAAATCATTCTAAAACGCCCACTCATAAAGATAGGGCGTTTTTTTGTTTTAAAAAATCATTTAATTGATAAACTGCTCGAAGCACAAGTTTTTAGTGAAAAGTTTCTTTATAGAAGACCAAGTTGGGTATGACGGACATTAGAGATATTATCTTGCAAATCATTATTCGTGCTATTGTGTTTCATTTGAAAAAATTAATTAGAAAAAAGGATAGAAACGTAAAATGACCGAAAAAACAAAAGGAGGTGTTCAAATGAACATTACAGTTGCATTAATGGTAAAAAACGAAAAAACAAACCTAGTAGAAACAATTCCTTTCTTTAAAGAACACTTTGAAGAGGTTTTAATTATTGATACAGGCTCTACCGATGGTACAGTGGAATATTTAAAAGAACAAAACATTAACTTATTACAAACAAAATGGAATTATAGCTTTGCTGATGTTAGAAACGAACTAATTAAAGCAGCAACAGGTGACTACATCTTAATGTTAGATGCCGATGAAAGAATTAATAAAGAATTTGTTGGGCAAATGAGAGCGACTATTCAGTCAAATGATCTTTCTTATGAAGTTAAAATAATGAATATTACAGATGACAATAAGCTAAATTCAACACATATTAATATCCGCTTGTTTAAAAATGATGGAAACTTCTATTATGAGGGTAATATCCACGAACAGTTAAAACACACAAATGGTCATACTCCTAAAATCACTTCTTTACTTCTTCGCCATTATGGATATCGTTCAGAGGTTATTAGAACTAAAGGTAAACGTAAGAGAAATATGAGAATTCTCCAAATGGAGCTAAAGAAAGATCCGAACAACGCTTTCCATAACTACAATATGTCTACAGAGTTAATTAATATTAAAAAATATAATGAAGCACTTTTGCATCTTAAAAAGGCAGCAAAACATAGTAAGGGAAAAAGCTTTGAGAGCGAAGTGTATAGAAATATTATTTATTGCTTGGTTAATACAAAACGCTATGCAGAAGCGGAAGAGTTTGCTAGGGAGTGTATAAAGAGCTTTCAAAAAGAAACAAGATTCTATTTCATCTTAGCTCAAATCCTATTAAAAGCTGGTCGTGTAGAGGATGCCGAATTAGAAATGAAAAAAGGATTAGGTGCCTTTTTAAACATTGGTAAAACAATTGATGGAACGGAAAACTTGTATTTGCTTATGGAAATGCTTAAGATTTCAAAAAGAAAAAGAGATTTTGACACAGTTATTAAAGTATTAAGTGCCTTAAATCAAATAACAGAAAGCAATGTTACGGTTATGAAGGAATTTATTAATGTAATGCTACAAAACTTTGAAAAAGATGGTTTGTACGCATTCATTAAAGAAAACGTAGCAAGTGAAGAAAAACAAGCTGAATTGTTTTTTGAATATAGCGTGAGAAAAGGGATTAAAGAAATTACTATGAATAAAGTAACAACAGCTGAAAACCGTATTATGAAATTATGGGAAAGCAGCAAATATGAACAAGTAATTAAAGAAACAAATCAATTAGAAGATCAGTCAAAATTCAAAATGTTAGGTTTTATCTACGTAGGTAACCTAGAAAGAAGAAATGATGCTGTTTCTAATTGGTTATTAGAAAACAAAACTATTCAAGCTATTGAACAGTTTAAAGGCGGCCAAGAGGTGCGCAAAGTTAACTTAGAGGGTAAAGTATATCTTTCAATTATTGAAGAGTTAATTAAGCAAAGTAACCTAAATGAATTCGGTAGAGTTATACAGATGTATCACTATTACCCAGCGAAGTATTGGAAAGAAATTGGAGATGTTTTGGAAACTTACTACTATGATGAAACAGCCGTTTCTATGTATGTAGAGTATTTACAAAACGTTACTGGTGACTTTGATACTTGGGTAAAAGCTGCTGAATTATTATATACACAAGAGAAATGGGATGATTGCTTGTTACTAGCTAACAAGGCAAGCCAGTTAAACGGAAATAACTTTAGACCAGTTGAATTAATGATTCTTTCATTAGAAAAGAAAAACGAAATTCAATTAGTGAATCAAATTGTCACCGAAGTTAAAAATCAAATTGATCACTCCCACTTTTTAAATAGCAGACAGATGTAAGAAAGGAGTGTGAATAGCTGTTCTTCTTTAAAGAGCAGCGTTTATTTATATGAAAAATAAAATTAGAATTATTCCGCTAGGTGGTTTAGGAGAAGTCGGAAAGAATATGACTGTTGTTGAATACAACGATCAAATGTTTATTATTGATGCCGGAATTATTTTCCCTGATGAAGATATGTATGGTGTAGATGTCATTACTCCCGACTTTGAATACGTAAGACAAAACAAACATAAGATTAAAGCGTTATTTGTAACCCACGGACACGAAGATCATATTGGAGCTCTTCCTTATTTTATGAAAGAGTTTCCGAAGGTTCCTATCTATGCAACAAAACTTACGGCTGGTATGATTACCAATAAGCTCAAGTATCATAAAGTTGATAGATCGGTTATTCGTATTATTAAGTCAGTTAATGAAGTATTTACATATAACAAAGTAAAAGTATCTTTCTTCGGTACCATCCACAGTATTCCTGATAGCGTAGGTATTGTTATCGAAACCCCTATTGGTAACATCGTTCATACAGGTGACTTCAAAATTGATTACCATCCAGTAGATAAAAAGTTTATTGATTTTCAACGTCTTGGTGAAATTGGGAAACAAGGTGTTAAAGTCTTATTATCTGATAGTACAAATGCTGAAAAAGAAGGCGTTTCCGTTCCAGAATCAATTGTAGCTGCAAATCTTGAAAAAGAAGTTTTTCAAGCTACAGGACGTACTGTTGTAGCTACCTTTGCTTCAAGCTTACATAGAGTTAGAAGTATTGTTGAAATCTCAGAAAAGCTTGGCAAAAAAGTTGTTGTTGTCGGAAAAAGTATGGAAAAGAATATAAAATTGGCTATTCAATTAGGCCATATCGTTGCTAAGGAAGAAACAATTATTGCTCAAAAAGAAGTAAATGACTATTCAAGAGAGCAACTATTAATTTTAGCAACTGGCGCCCAAGGTGAAGTAATGGCTGCAGTGAGTAGACTTTCTCAAGATGAAAACAAATTCTTTAAATTAGAGAAAGATGATACAGTTATTTTCTCTTCAGGTGTGATTCCAGGAAATGAAAAATCAGTAGGCACACTTATTAATAATCTACTGAAAAAGCAAGTTAAGGTAGTTCAGAAAAAGGAAATTCACACATCTGGTCACGGTTATCAAGAAGAGCAAAAGCTTTTACTAAGCATCTTGCGCCCTGAATACTTTATCCCTTGTCACGGTGAGTACCGTATGCTTGTTAAACATAAAGAATTAGCCACTCAGGTAGGTATTAAAGAGGAAAATATCTTTGTATTTGAAAATGGCGATGTGCTTGAAATCACTTCTGACGGTGCCGCTGTTGGAGAAAAGGTACAAGCAGGACCGGTTTTAGTAGATAATTCAGGACTAGGCGATGTAAATATTAATATTATGCGTGATCGTAGACGTATGGCAGAGCAGGGGTTAGTTGTTGTCTTTGCAAAAGTTTATACAAAAGAGAAAACAGTGAGTGTTCGCTTTGAACTTAAGGGAATTGCTGCAAGGTTAGATAAGCCACAATTAAATAAAGAGCTAGCTGAAGCGGTTGAAAGTAGATTAAGTTCCGAGAAAAAAGAAGGAACATTAAGACGAGCTTTAATTGATGACTTTGTAGACGTTGTTTACAAGCATATTAAAAGAAGACCGCTTATCGTACCGTACATTGAGTTTATTCGTGATTAAAAAAGGTAAAGAAACAATTTTTGCTAAATAACTATTGCTGATAAGAACGGAGCTAAAGGGAAACAGCCTTTAGCTTTGTTTATTGAAAAAAGAGGTGAACTTAGTGAGTCGTATCCCATTTGCAAAAATGAAAGATTATATGGAGCTTCCAAGTTTAATTGCCCATCAAATCGATTCTTATAAAGATTTTATAAATAGAGGTATTGGGGAAGTGTTAGATCAAATTTACCCAATTAAAGATAAAGATAATGATGGAATGTATGAATTACAGTGCTTAGGCTATAGAGTTGATCCCCCTACACAAACTCCAAACCAAGTAAAAGAGAAGAACGGAACTTATTCAGGCAAGCTAATGATGAAGCTTCGCCTAATTAGTAAAGTTTTCGGAGAAATAAAAGATTCTGATGTCTTTTTTGGAGATATTCCATATATGACAGACAGCGGGAAATTTGTTTTTAATGGAAATGAACGCGTTGTCGTAACTCAAATTGTTAAATCTCCTGGTGTTTTCTTTGAATCATCAATTAATGACAAAGGTAAAGTATTATATAAAGCTCGTATTCAACCTGATCGTGGTACGTGGCTTTATTTCGAAACAGATGCTAAAGATGTAATGTGGGTTCGAGTTGATAAAACAAGAAAAATGCTACTAACAGTATTTTTAAAGGCACTAGGCATCGGAGGAAATGAAGAAATCTTTAATATGTATGGTGAAAATAAATATATTCTTGCTACTTTAGAAAAGGATAAAACAGAAACATTTGAAGAAGCAATCATTGAATTCTATAAGAAGGTTAGACCTAGTGAAATCCCTTCTGTAGAGCGTGCGAAGAGTTATATCGAATCAGCTCTGTTTGATGCAAAACGCTATGACTTAGAACGTGTAGGGCGCTTTAAGATGAATCAGAAGCTAAATCTACGTCAACGAGTGCTAAAAAAACCGCTTGGTGAAGATATTGGCTCTTTTAAAAAGGGAACAATTGTTGATGATGAAATGCTTGCTGAACTAAATGTCAGAGAACTCAAAGTAGAAAATAAAGAAGGCAAGGTAGTAAATGTAATGGGTAACGTAATTTCAGATGCTCGATACCTTACATTAGAAGATATCTATTCATCTATTAATTACCTTATTCATTTAGAAGATGGTATTGGTGATATTGATGATATTGACCACTTAGCTAACCGTCATATTAGGCAAGTAGGAAAAAGTCTTCAAAAAGAATTCCTAGTAGGTATGAAGAGGGTAGAGAAAAATATCCGCGATCAATTAATGCTAAATGCTAATACAGGCAAAAAAGAATTAGACGAACTTACTCCTCAATCTCTTGTATACACAAGACCTCTTGAAGCAAAATTCCGTGAATTCCTCGGTAGCTCTCAATTATCTCAATATGTTGATCAAATCAATCCTCTTGGAGAACTTTCAAACATTCGAAGAACAAGTGCAATTGGACCTGGTGGATTCTCAAAAGAACGCGCTGGTGTAGAGGTGCGTGATGTTAATTCAACTCACTATGGACGTATTTGCCCAATTGAAACACCAGAGGGAGCGAACGTAGGGCTTATCAACCAATTAAGTACCTATGCGCATATTAACGAGTTCGGATTTATTACTTCACCTTATCGTAAAATTGACCGTAAAAAATCAAAAGCAACAGAACAAGTTCACCTCCTTACAGCCGATGATGAGGAAAAGTACTATATTGCTGAGTCTTCTGCTGTAGATGAAAACGGAAATTTCTTAACGGATAAGGTAAACGTTCGTTACGGAAAAGAGTATTTAACTGTCGATTATACTGAAGTAGATTATGTAGCGGTTTCTTCGAAACAACCTTTTGGTATTGGTGCAGTTAGTATTCCTTTTTTAGAAAATGATGACGCTAACCGTGCATTAATGGGCGCTAATATGCAACGTCAAGGTGTTCCAACTGTAAGACCACAAGAACCTTTAATTGGTACAGGTATTGAAGCTCGTATTGCTCAAGATACAATGGCTTCTATCGTAGCAAAAGAGGATGGCGTTATTCAGTCAATTACAGATGAACGCATTGTTATGCAAACGAAAAAAGGTGAAATGAGAGATTTCATTCTTAATAAATTTATGAGAACGAATGATGGTACGTGCTGGAATCATTATGTTCGCTGCCACGTTGGTCAGAAGGTTAAAAAAGGCGATGTTTTAGCTGATTCTACTTCTTCAAATAATGGAGAACTAGCAGTAGGACAAAACCTACTAGTTGCCTTTATGCCAATGGAAGGATACAACTTTGAGGATTCAATCGTGTTAAGCAAACGATTAGTTAATGAAGACGTAATGACAGTTATTATGCTTCAAGAATATAAAACGGAAGTTCGTTCTACTCGATTAGGAGCAGAAGAAATTACGTTAGATATTCCTCAAACAGGGGAGCCGCAAAAGAAAAACTTAGATGAAAACGGAATCGTAAAAGTTGGTACATACGTTAAAGGTGGAGACATTCTAGTTGGGAAACGTACTCCAAAGGCAAAAGATGATAAAACAGCAGAAGGTAGATTATTGGATGCTATCTTTATAGGGAAAACGGATGATTATCGTGATAATTCACTTACACTAAGCGGAAATAAAGAAGGGGTTGTAGTTAAGGTAGTACGCAACTCTATGAAAGATTCAGACTCAAACCTTAAAAAAGGAATCTTAGAAGAAGTAAAAGTGACTATAGCGGAAATTCGTAAAATTGACATCGGAGATAAAATGGCCGGAAGACACGGTAATAAAGGTGTAGTTTCTTCTATCCGCGCAGTAGAGGATATGCCTCACTTAGCAGATGGAACTCCTGTAGATGTCGTGTTAAACCCACTGGGCGTACCAAGTCGTATGAATATTGGACAAGTAATGGAACTTCATCTAGGTATGGTTGCCAGAACACTTGGGATTAAATTTGAAACTCCTGTATTTGGTGGGGTAAACGCCAAAGAAGAAATTCAAAAGATTTTAAAAGAAAATAACTTCCCTGAAGATGGAAAGTTTGACTTGTACGATGGACGTACCGGAGAGAAATTCGAAAATAAGGTCAGCGTTGGAGTAATGTATATGATGAAACTAAATCATCAAGTTAAAGACAAACGCCACGCACGATCAATTGGACCTTATTCATTAGTAACACAACAACCTTTAGGTGGTAAAGCTCAGAATGGTGGTCAACGTTTTGGTGAGATGGAAGTTTGGGCGTTAGAAGCATACGGTGCTGCTCATACTCTTCAAGAAATGATGACATTAAAATCTGATGACTTTATTGGCCGTTCGAAAATGTATAAGAACTTAGTTCACGGATTTGAACTTCCTGAGCCTAACCTAACAGAAAGTTTAAAACTATTGCTTTCTGAAATGAAGGCAATTGGTATGGATACAGATATCGTTACAAGGGATGGACAAGAGTTATTAAAGCCTAAATATAAACCTGAACAAATCATTGTGGAAGAAGAAGACGATGATGATTTAGGTCTAAACCTAAACGATAAAGAAGAGGAAGAAGATGATACAGATACTGTAGATCTTGATTCCGTTATTGAAGAAGACGACATAGATGAGGAACAAGAGTGATTTTAACAATAAAATAAGCCGCTTAAATTAGCGGCTTACTTTCCCTAACATTTGGAGGTAGAAGATGAGTATTTTAAATAAAATTGATTACATCCCTATTAGGATTGCCTCTCCTGAAAAAATTATAGATGAATGGTCTTTTGGAGAAGTGAAAAAACCTGAGACTATCAACTACCGAACACATAAACCTGAAAAAGGTGGTTTGTTTTGTGAAAGAACATTTGGCCCAGTTAAGGACAATCAATGCTCTTCACACTGCGGTCACTATAAAAAAGATAGACATATTGGGCAAGTATGTCCTAAATGTGGAGTAGAAGTAACACTATCTCGCGTTCGCCGTGAAAGATTCGGTCATATTAATTTAGAAGCTCCAGTAGCTCACTTTTGGTTTTTTAAAGGGAAAGATAATTATATCTCAGCAATTTTAGATATTACAAAGGATAGCCTTCAACGTGTTATTTATTGCGATAGCCGTATTGTAACTGACCCAGGAGATACTGAGCTTGAGTATATGCAACTTCTATCTGAAACTGAGTATGCTAAAGCCCTTGATGCTTATACAGAAGAGAATGGTTATACAATTGGTTTTAAAGCGGGTATTGGTGCAAAAGTAATCAGAGAAATGCTAGAAAAAGTTGACTTAGGAGAACTTGAAAAAGAATTAAAAACAAGATTTAAAACAGAAAAATCTCAAACAAATAGAAAAGCAATTGAAAAACGCTTAAAGATTGTTCAAGCTTTCTTACGTTCTAACAACCGTCCTGAATGGATGATTTTATTAGCATTACCTGTCTTGCCACCGGAATTAAGACCAATGGTTCAAATCGATGGAGGACGTTTCGCGAGTAGCGATTTAAACGATCTTTATCGCCGTGTTATTAACCGTAATATTCGTTTAAAAAGATTAAAAGAAATGGGTGCCCCAGGCATTGTAATTGAAAATGAAATGCGTATGCTTCAAGAAGCGGTTGATACACTAATTGCAAACCAAAAAACACGTAGACCAGTAACTGGACCTGGTAATCGTCCTTTAAAATCCTTAGAAGACTCATTAAAAGGTAAACAAGGCCGTTTCCGTCAAAACCTACTAGGTAAACGCGTGGATTATTCTGGGCGTTCAGTAATTATCTCTGGCCCTACATTACGTATGAATCAGTGTGGTATTCCACGTAAGATGGCTATTGAGTTATTTAAACCGTTTGTAATGTACCAACTAATTCAACAGAAAAAAGCATTAAATATTAAAAATGCTAAGAATAAAATTGAGAGCGGTCATCCTGACGTTTGGCCGGTATTAGAAGCAGTTACAAAGAATCATCCTGTTCTATTAAACCGTGCTCCAACACTCCACAAACTGTCTATTCAGTCGTTCGAACCGGTTATTGTTGAAGGGAACGCTATTCAGCTCCATCCTCTTGCTACGGCTCCATTTAATGCGGACTTCGACGGAGATCAAATGGCGGTCCACGTTCCTATTTCACGTAAAGCACAATTAGAGGCAAGATTATTAATGTTCTCAACTGAAAATTTAATTCACCCTCAAAACGGTAAAGCTGCAAAAACTCCTTCTCAAGATATGGTATTAGGTTGCCATTACTTAACGATTGAGCAAGACGGTGTAAAAGGTGAAGCTGAATTCTTCAGTACTGAAGAGGAAGTAGTTCGTGCCTATGAAATGGGATGGGTAACGTTACATAGTAAAATCATTTTAGATGTACGTGAACATAGTAAAATTAAAGGATATAAATACTTAGTAACAACTCCAGGTAAAGTTATTTTCAACTTATCTATGCCTCAAGATTTAGTGTATTTTAATGACGCTAAAATCCTTCTTCCACAACCTTCTGGATTATTTAATTCAATCGAAGAAGCTAAAAACTATATTCCGCTCAAAGAAAACACTCCATTTGATAAAAAATTCTTGGGTAAAATCATTGATTTTGCTTTTGACACGATTAGCAAAGAAAGCACAGTTCAACTTCACGATGCAATGATGGATCTTGGCTTTAAATACGCAATGAAGGGTGGTCTATCAATTTCATTATTTGATATTGAGACACCTGAAGAAAAACCAGAACTTTTAGCAGCTGCAGAAAAACGTGTTGAACAAGTGAAGGAACTATACGCTTATGGATTTATTACAGATGAATACCGTTATAAAAAGTCAGTTAAAATTTGGAGCGAAGTAAGTGAACAGCTTGCTGATATAGCGTATAACAACTTAATCCAAAATCCACTAAACTCAATTGCTATGATGATTCTTTCTGGTGCCCGTGGTAGTAATGCTCAGTATCGTCAGTTAGCCGCTAATCGTGGACTAATGGCGGATCCATCAGGCAAAACAATTGAGAAACCAATTAAATCTAACTTCAGTGAAGGTTTAACGGTAAACGAATATTTCATTTCAACACACGGAAGTCGAAAAGGGATGGTCGATACCGCTCTGAAAACAGCTAACTCAGGCTATTTAACACGAAGAATGGTTGATGTAGCCCAAGATGTTGTAATTGTTGAAGAGGATTGTGGAACAGACGAATATGTAACAATGGAGGCAATCAAACCAAACATTGCTACATTGGAAGAAAGATTAATTGGTCGCTTCCCAGCGGAAGATATCTACGATAATGAAGGAAACTTAATTGCTTCTATTATTGAAATGATTTCTGCACAAAAAGCGGAAGAAATTGCTCAGACAAATGACAAAGTGAAAATCCGTAATGTTGTAACTTGTGCGTCTAAACGAGGTATTTGTCAAAAATGCTACGGTATGGATTTAGCTACTCGTAAACTTGTGAATATTGGACAACCTGTAGGAGTTATCGCAGCTCAGTCAATCGGAGAACCTGGTACACAGTTAACAATGAGAACATTCCATACGGGCGGTGTAGCTGGTGAAGGGGATATCACACAAGGTTTACCACGTATTGAGGAGATTTTTGAAGCTCGTAAATTAAATGGGCCTAAAGACAAAAAAGCTGTTTTATCAGAGGTAGCTGGTCAAGTAGAGATTAAAGAAGTAGGTATCCTGAAAGAAATTACCATTACACCTAATGATCCAGAGTTAGAACCTGTAACTTACCCTATTCCATACGGATACGGATTAACGGTTGAAAATGGCGAGGTTATAGAGAAAGGTACTGCTTTAACAGCGGGACCAGTCAGCCCACACGAATTATTAAAAGTAAGAGATATGGAAACAGTTCGCCGTTATTTAGTGGATGAAGTTCAAAAAGTATATAAATCACAAGGGGTAGCAATTTCTGATAAGCATATTGAAGTTATTGCGCGCCAAATGACTAAGAAAGTTGTAGTACGCGATCCTGGAGATTCTACGTTACCAATAGGCCGTTTAGTTGATCGTAGCCGTATTAAAAAGCTAAATCAAAAACTGAACAAAGAAGGCAAACGAGAAATTGTAGTAATGGAAAAAGTACAAGGGATTACAGAGGCTTCTTTATCAGTGGATTCTTTCTTGTCTGCATCAAGTTTTGAAAGAACATCTGAAATTTTATCTGAAGCTTCTATTAGAGGAAAGAAAGATAAAATTCGTGGCTTAAAAGAATCCGTTATTGTAGGAAAATTAATTCCTGCAGGTACAGGATATTACGAATATAAAAGAAAGATAGAAAAAGGAAAACAAACTGAATAGAGGCGGGGGTTTTCCCGCTTCTTTATATACATATCCATCAGGGAGGGAACATCGTGAATTTAGACTTTAAAAAGATTGAGGTATTGGTAGATAAAGAAATTACCAAAGAGAATTTTGCTCGGATTTATATTGAGCCTCTAGAGAGAGGGTACGGTCTTACATTAGGAACGGCACTACGTAGAGTTATGCTAAGTTCTATGCCAGGAACTAGTGTAGTGGGGTTCCGTATGCAAGGCGTTACACATCAATTAATGACTATGCCAGGGACTGCAACGGATGCTGTTGAACTTGTTAGCAACCTTAAAAAGTTAAAGTTTGAACTTGCTGAGGACAAACTTGAGAAAGTTATTTTTAAGGCGTCAAAAGCGGGCATTTATAAGGCATCACATTTGAAGTTACCAAAGGGCGTTGAACTTAAAACGCCTGACATTGACTTAGTAAACGTTTTAGGTGGAAAAGAAGTAGAAATTGAAATCTACATAAAAAAAGGACGCGGTTTTGTTCAGGCTAGCGAACATACAGCTACTTTAAATGTTGATAACTTAATTGGCGTGGATGGTCTGTTTTCTCCAATTAAACGTGTAGCTACTTCTACAGAAGATATTCGTACTGGCGACATTGTAACGCACGAACGACTAGTGTTAGACGTTGAAACCTTCGGTAATATTAGTCCTAAAGAAGCGGTTATGTTATCTGCAAAAATTATTAAGACGCACTTTGATTTCTTTGAAGATATGAAAGATCGTTTAACAGAGTATGAAATTTACAAAGAGAAAGAAAAAGAAGTTGAAAGTATTAATAATATGACAATTGAAGAACTGAAGCTAAGTGTGCGTTCTACTAATGCTCTTACCGGTGCGAAAGTACGGACTGTTGGAGAGCTTCGTAAAATGACTGAAACTGAATTAGCGGATCTTCGAAATATGGGTAAAACTTCTGTAGACGAGGTTAAGAAAGTATTAACTAGTTTAGGTGTAGTTTTAGGAGACTTTTAAAAAGGCATTTATGCCTTTTTTTTATGCCAATTTAAAATCTTTATTATTTTCAGTGGCGCTGCAAAGTATTTCTCTAATAGTCTTTTACTATATTGTATAATTAATACTCATTAGGAAAATTACATTAGAATGGAGAAAATAATGAGAAAGATTGTAATTACACTTAGCATTATAGTTTTAGTGTCAGTAGCAATTTATTATTTCTTTTTTCGCGAAGTAAGAGGGACAGACGAGGTTTTTTTAATTCCGGAAGGACTCACAGGATGTGTTGGGGTCTATTATAATGATTCAAATGCAAAACCTCTTACAAAAAAGGATAATAAAATTTTATATAGCATACCAGCTGACGGAAAGCTGATGACATCATCACCTCTGTATTTCGGGTGGGCTAATAAAAATGAATCTGGATCTTTTAATGCTGACTTCTACTATGTGGATAAAAAGGGAGAAAAAATAGAGGAAATATCTTCTGAGAAGGTAGGTTTAGAATACACCAATGAAACCTATTCAAGCAGCACAGGAAAAACAATGCAATCTTACACCTTTTATCTAAGTGATAAGAAAAACAAATTTCCGGACGGTGTAGAATGCGACTTAAAATAATAACAAGGACGATGGGCAAATGAATTATATTAGCGGCGGTTATTATGTTGTTTCCGAAACTGAAAGACCAAGTTATACGAACGAGAAAGTTGTTCCAAAAAAATTATTTTCAGCTAGTGGTTGTATATCTAATTTTTATCCTTCCCTAGATATACTATGGAATAGTGATATTGAAAAAAAGTATGTGTATGCTCAAACTTTAAGTATAACCAAGCCCGAATACGAAAAGCTTGAAAATTGGATAAGCCATATGAGTGCACTTAATCTTTTTGGATACCCAAACGTTTTTGTTGATATAGAATATGCTAAGCTATTTTATAATAAATGGCTACAGAAGACTTTAAATACTAAAATTATAGGAATAGGTCTCTCAAAGAAATATGTAGATGAACTTATTGAAGTCGAAGATTTGAAGAGTGTTTCTCCAGAAGAACGAACAGTGATTGAAAACCTTTTCTTAAGAAGCAATCCAATATGCACGGAAAATCAAAAGCTTTTAGGTTATGAAGTTTTAGGCTATATAAAAGGCAGTGGTGAATTTCACTCTTATTTGTGTAACGGCCTTGAAAAAGAATACAGCCAACATTTCAGTTTTAAAGCCAATGAACTTGGACTTATTTCAACTCTTGAAGAGGCTGAAAAATACGCTGAATTTAGTAATGAAGAGGATATAGAATCAGAAGAAGTTCTTTGGCTTCCTTGGGGAATATATGAGTATCTTTAAAAAAGAACATCAACAGTAAGCTAAATTACTTTTGCAGATTTTTAATTTAAATGAGCTTAATCGCTCTGATAGTCATTTTTAATTGGATCATTAGGTTTATAAAAACTCCAAACACTAAATATAGAAATGAAAAGTACTGCAAAGCCTACCATAGCGCCAATGAACACTTGTAACAAATAAATCAACTCCCGCTTTTCTTTATATATTTTGTAACTAAATACATTGTATTTCTTTGAAAATTGTAATTCAGCGGTAGCTATATTAATTGTCACATATTAAAAAAAGTATATAATAAAATTACTTCACTCAATTTGAAACTGTCAGATTTACAATTTGATATGTACTAACAGAAAAGGATAGCCTTTGTCATCGGGGTTATCCTTTTCTGTTTTTAATCATAACTTTTAACTATGATAAATGCTTAGTTAAGCCAATAATAAGTAGGAGATTCTTTACATAATTTTCTTAGCAAAACTAAGCTTTCTGAGCGATTTCTATGTTTCAGGGCATCATTTAATTTTTGCTATTTATATTTTCAATACCTAGAAATATAATTAAAAGACTCATTAGGGAACTATATTTATTTTTTCTGATTGCTTAGAAACAACAACATAAAAAAACTTTCATATTTAATATGAAAGTTTTTCAATAACTTCTTTTTTCTCTTTTTGTTTTCGTTCTTCTTCTAACTCCTTTAAGTGTATCTCTGACTTTTCCCTAATTGTTTCTTTTAAGTCGTTAAACCATTCATTCTTTTTATTCTTGGAATAGATTAGAGGATAGATACTAAGAGCATCTTCCTTTTTTAGACGATAAAACTCCTTAATAACCCATTCACCGCTAGAAACTCTAGGTTTAGAAGTAATGTTGTTAAAAGAATCTTCTACAGCAGGTAAATGAGTTTGAACTCCGTAAGGCACATATGCAAGAAAAACATAGATGTATAAGTGATAGTGTAAAAAGGCAATTGCTTCATCATCTTGTCGTAAAGACTCATAGATAGGGTTTTTATCAAGAAGAGGAAGAATAACTTGTTCTCGGAAACGATCAGCTTTTAAGTAATTTTCAAATTTTAATATGTTGCTCATTTACCATACCTCCTTGTTATAGAAATCTTTCTATTATGCGATGCATATCTAAGAAGAATGTGAGTATAAATAGGCAAGCCATTAAACCAAAACTAATAATATCAAGAAATTTTGTATTTATAGAACGTTTTCTTCTCAATAAACAAATGATATCGATAACAATCTTTCCACCATCTGTTACGGATAGCGGTAATAAGAGGTTAGCGGCACCTAAAGCAATGTTAATTAAAATGAGTATACCTAAGAAGTTTTCCCAAACTGGTACGGACTGTTGGATAGCATCTACTGTTCCAATTGGGCCGTTAAAGTTTTTAATATCTAAGTGCAGGAATACCTTGAAGAATGCAGTAGTGTATTGTTTAACCAGGTTCCCAAATCCATCTGCTGTAAATACTACTCCTTGCCAAAAGGACATACTAAAAGTTACACCTATTTTTTTTCCGCCGTTTTCCACACACTTCTTCTGACTTCCATCTTGGTTTTTCCATTGAATGCACAATTTATCTTGAGAAGTAACATACTTAGAAATATTGTTAATCGATTTAACTGGTTTACTGTTAAAAGAAGTAATACGATCTTTGACTTCAATTCCTACCTTTTCAGCGATAGAGTGCTCTTTTACATAAATAACTTTTCCAGCTGGATTTAAAGATATATAAGGAGAGAATAGACCAAACATTAAGATGAAAGCCAATAAAAAGTTTCCTACAGGACCAGCCACAGCAATAAATATACGCTTCAAAGGATGAATTTTTAGATAATCTCCTTTTACCTCTAACTCACCATTCTCGTTTTCAACAGGACGTTCAAATAATACGTATCCACCTAAAGGTAATAGCTTAATATGATAGCTAATTTCATCAAGGTTATACTTTTCTGCGCCTTTTTTAGGGAGAAAAAAGACTTTTTTTCTTTGATAAACTATAAAGCTTCTCCCGAATCCAATTGCAAATTCTTTTGGTTTAACTCCAACAGCTCTTGCAGCTAAGTAATGAAAGAGCTCGTGAAAGAAGATTAAAAATCCAAATGTGAAAATTGCAACGATTATATGTAAAATGACCAAAAATTATCCCTCCTAAATCCTATATCGTTTTCGTGGTTAGTCGGGGTTATCCTTTCCGTTAATAAAATAACCGTTGTTCGCTAACTTGCTAAAGGGATAGAAGAAAAACACGAAAAATAATATATGCTAAATACAAAGGAGGATACTACCTTGAAAAAATGGATTGGAACAGCATTAGCTGCAGGTTTACTAGTACAAACAGGATTAGGTACGATTACTGCAAATGCTGAAGAAACTAATACTAATACAGGACAAACCCAAGTAGAACAGAGTGCCTCAGATGCTCCAGATATTATTGGGGTAACTGGTACAGCAATTGATGCTTACACTGGTAAAGTTTTATATGCAAAAGATGCTGATAAAGAGATGTATCCCGCAAGTATCACAAAAGTGATGACTGCCATCTTAATTAAGGAACATTTGAAAAAAGATGATGTTATCACTTTTAGTAAGAACGCAGCTAGTCAGGAAGCAAGTAACGAGCAAATTCTCTACCACGAAGGAGAGAAAATGTCTGCCGACGATGCATTTGAATCACTTATGATTGTAAGTTCGAATGACGTGGCTTTTGCCTTCGCAGAAAAGATCGGTGGCTCAGTAAAAGGCTTTGCTAAAATGATGAACGAAAAAGCTAAGGAGTTAGGCGCAACACATACACACTTCGCATCTCCAAATGGACTCCCAAACCCAGACCACTACACAACTGCTCACGATATGGCCCTCATTGCTAGAGAAGCTTCCAAGTATCCAGACATTGTTAAGAAAATGGGATTAAGAAAAGCCGTTATTAAAACAAACGAGCGTACTGTTACAATTACATCTCCAAATATTATTCCGCAAGCAAACCCAAAAGCCATTGGCGGTAAGACAGGATATACGAACGATGCGCAACACACGCTAGTAGAAATTTTAAAAGATGGTAATAAGAAAGTAATTGCTGTTACAATGCACTCTACAAAGCAAGGTAAATATGATGATATGAACACAATGAGTGAATATGCGTTTAAGCACATTACAAAAGAAACAATTCCTCTATATGAAAAAGGTGAAATCTTTCATATCTTTGAATTTAATGGAGAAGAATACCCTTTAATGTTGAAAGAAGAAGCGGTCTTAACTGCTGAAGAGGGAAAGAAAAAGAATATTACCCAAGAAGTAGAGTGGAACACTAAAGAAAAAGAGTACAAAAAAGGTGAAACAGTAGCTTGGCTTGCAATCAAAGACGGTAAAAAAGAAATCGGAAAATTTGAATTGCAAACCAACAAGACATTTAAAACTACTGCTGTTGAAAAACAGAAGAAGAAAATGAGTAATAATGGCGAGGTAGGTCCGGATTACCCTTCAAATTCTAGTAAGTCATATATCTGGACGTTTACATTAATTTTTGCAATACCACTTTTAACTTTCTTTGGTTTAAACACATTTATTAATCAAAAAAGAAGACGTAGCAGAATGTGAGTTAACTTAATAACGACTTTGAAAGGGAAAATCTGATCATACAGAACAAAAAACCGTCTAGTATTAATTAGGCGGTTTTTATTATTAATTTTAAAACATTAAGTAGATAAATGCTGCTATTAAGTTAGGTACACCCATTGCAAGGAATCTCTTCGAATCCCCTGCACGACTGATCTTTCGAGTTTCCTTTTTAGAAAAGAAACTGCTCTTATTTCCTAAGATTAATTTATCAATGAAGTAACCTAAAGATAAGCCAAAAGACATTAATCCTAATGTTCCTGAAATATAATATACATAACTCCAATCTCTGGCAAAGTATGAAGCCGCTAATACAAGAAGCATTGTAATTATTCCTACTACAAAACCTCTTTTAACCATAAAACCACCACCTATAAAAGTAATATAAACAAATTAATACTATAAATAGTAATTATATGTAACGAATTTGAATTATATGTGGAAAATAAATCATTACAAAAAAAAGCTTTATGACAACGGTAGTTATCATAAAGCTTTTTAATTATTATATAGACACCTAACTTAAATAAGAGTCATTGAATTTGCGTAATCTTAAATTTTAAAATTCCTAATGATGTCTCATTAGCTTCATAAGAAACAACATCTCCAACCTTTTTACCTAAAACAGCTGCGCCCAATTTCGAAGCAATATCAACCTCTGTTTCTCCATTTCCATCCTGCCCAATAAGAGTAAAAGAGAATGATTTATCATCACCATTCATTGATTTAATAGATACAAGGTGACCAAGCTCTATAACATCAATATTGCCACTATGTTTGATAATCTGTGCAAATTTAATTTGTCGCTCAATACTTTGAAACTCTGCTTCAAGTAGTCCTTGCTCTTCTTTAGCAGCGTGATACTCAGCGTTCTCTGATAAATCCCCAAATCCACGAGCAATATCAATTTGTTCAGCAATACGTGGTCTTTCCTCTTCAATAATTTGTTTGCGGCGCAAAACAAGGGCATCATACTGGGCTTGCGTTAAACGAATGTTTTCTTTTTTCATCCTAAAACCCCCTAAAAAAATTAGTAAAAAACTTGAATTTTATACGCTTTTAGTTTTAATGTCTGTATAAATGAAAACGAACTAAAGTATAACGAACTAATTTTCTATTTTTCAAAAAAAGATTCAATCCTTTAATGAATAATTAAAACAGAAGGGAGTGAAAAAGAGATGTTCTATATATTGATGTTTATAGAGTTAATAATCATAGGAATATCATTCTTCCTATGGGTTCAATGGAATCGCGAAGATAAAGGAACTTCATATGGTACTGCCACTTCATCTAGAAGTTTAGATCCACCTTTTGAAGAGACGTACAATGAACCTAAAAGAGAAAGAACGCCTAAACCTGCAAAAAATAGTACTAAAAAGAAAAGCAAAAAGAAAGCCAAACAGAACGAATTTGAAGAAGACATTGCTTGGAATAGCTTCGGCATAGTAGAGAGAGATAAAAGTTTAGTTGCTGATAGAAGAGAAATGGACGATTTATTAGGTGTTGGCAATCAAAGTGATGATAATTACTTAAGGGTACAAGATCTGAAAAATTCAAAAGAGCAAAATAGTACCAGCAAGAATAAAACAATTGAAGATGAATTCGCTGAATTATTTAGCGATGACGAAAAAGAGCAATTTGATGATTCGTTTGAATTTCAAAATCCATCTAAACCAAAAAAAGAAGAACCAGCATTTAATGATTTCTCAGACTTTGAAAACTTTAACATAGGTAACGAAGCCTTAGAAGAAACGCCAAAAACTACACAAGATGAAAACGAAGATGCTTATGATTTCTTGAAAAACTATGATTTTGGCAAGGAAGAGAATGATAATTTAGATGACGATATTTTTGAACGTGCAAGAAATAAAACGTTAAATCCAGAACAACCAAAAACAACAAATGTTCCTACTGAAAGCTTTGATGACTGGGATGAAGAGCCTACAAGTAAAATAGCTCCTACAAGAGAAACGGAAAACAAAAGAACTAGTCCAGCAAAACAAAGTAATTCTCCTATAGATGAAGATGACGATGACGACATCTTTGCACGTTTACAACGATTATCAAATATGATGGATCAACAAAAAAAATAAACCTATTTGCATACTAACTTGCAAGTAGGTTTTTTCTGTAGTTATCTACTGTTTTTTAAAAAATTCTTTATCTGCTCCTTATCATCTTGGTATTGATATCTCTTGAGTAGAGTCATAAAAGGTAGTTTCTTTGGATGAATCTTTAGATTATCTGTTTTTAGATAGGGGAGATACTCCTGAATTTCTTCAATAAGTTTTTGGGATAAATGGTGAAGAGAAAGCCATTCAATAACTGTATGTTTTCCTAATAAATAGCTTAAATAAATTAATCTTGCTGAAAGATTTTGTGTATAGAGGGGAATTGATACATCTTTTAGTTCTTCTAATTTGTTGTTCGGACTAATTAAACCTACTTGTTCATAATAGTAAAGACTTCTTAAGATGCTTTCTCCTTTAAGAATTTCGTAGGCTTCGTTTTGTAATCGTCCGTCAGGGATCTTTTTAAAAGAATTTATGTTGTTTTGAAATAAAATTAGTAGGTCGATATCCCACTTGAGATTGTATAGGCTTACAAATCTAAATGCTCTTATAAATGTCTGTGGACTGAACTCTAGACATTCTAAGGTGGAATTTTGTAAGTAGTCAGAAGCCCTAATTATTTTTAACTCAATATCATTTGTTCCACTAGATTGAGAAGTTAGTTTTTGTCCATCGAAATAAAATTGATTAATCGTAAAGTCTCTCTTCTCTAATTTGTCTTTAAATTCTTCCTTAAGACAAGAACTAAACTCAAATTGTATACCTCTATAAGCCATTCGTGTAATGCCTAACTCTAACCCTTGCTCCGTCCAATTAAGTTGAGGGAAAAGCGTTTTTAATGCCTCTGGCGTACAGGTAGTAAGTAGATCCACGTCTTTGAAGTCAAACCCTAACAATTTATTGCGAATATAGCCTCCCACTATAACCGTTTCTCCGTGAGCCTGACATTTAATTAATACCTCTGAAATAATTTGTTCTTTATCCAAAATAAAAGCCTCCTTTAAAAGGAAAAACAACTTGTTCTATTAACAAGTAATTAAGAGGTGATGCTTGTGAAAAAGTTTTTTCATATTGTCTATCTACTGGGCATTAGTGTAATACTTTTTGGATGTCTTTTAGCTGTTACAAAAGATTTTGACATCCTACATCTAATGAATACAACAATAGGTATTGTAATTTTAGTCATTATGTTTGCCGCTACATTTGCTGTTATATTTATTTATTCTGATGATGAGAAAAAAACAAAAAAAGTTGATACAGAAGAGAGTTATTATTTTAAGAAATATGAAATTAAAAAACAAATAATTGACGAGTTTTTATCTGGTGTAATTAACAGCAGCGACGAAACAAAGGTAATTTCTCATACAATGCAAGATAGATTACTAACGGTAGACATTAACGTTAAAAAGATTGAAAAGGTTAATGTTATTAATCTGGTAGAGGAATTAAGAAAGGAAATTGAGTCAGAGTTAGATGAAAAGTTCGGAATTAAAGATGAAATTACACTGAAATTTGACGTTGTGGAAGAAGAGGAAGCGGTTAAATATAAAAATGAAGAAAAAGTAAAAGAGAGTAGCACAGAACATACAAGCGAAGAGGAAAACGAAGAAGTTAAAGAGGAGAAGCAAGCTAATAGCGCCGAAGAGCCAAAAGAGAATAAGGGTGAAAAAGATGGGAAGTAAAAATCCAAAAAATAGTGAGCTTTTTCACGTTTTATACAGGTTGTCTATTATCCCAAGATGGAGTGACTTTTCCCCAAAATATGAAGACTCTACTGCTAGCCATAGTTACCGAGTAGCGGTTCTATCTCTTTTAATAGGTCTAACTGAAAACGCGAAATACAACCGAAACCTTGATATAGAGAAAATACTAGGGAAAGCTATTTTCCACGATTTAAATGAGGTAATTACAGGGCCCATCAAACACAGTACGAAAAAGAATGAAATTGTAGGAGAATACATAAGAGATTTGGAAAGAGAAGCTTCAATCAGTATAGCTGAATGCGTCTCTGGTTCGTTAAAAGATTATTTTTATACATACATAGTAGATGCGGAAGATAATACACCAGAAGGAAGAATAGTTGATTTAGCGGATACATTTGATGCAATGTTATTTAGTGCGCGTGAATTACAAGCTCTTAACTACTTTCATTTCCCTGAAGCTTATGAGGACTCTAAAAGAAGAATCTTAAAAAGTGAATATCAATCAGTAAAGGATTTAGTAGAAGAGTTTGAGCGACCGGAAAGCACATACAGAAAATTTTTAATGACCGTATTAAAAATGGATCAAATTAAGCGATGGACAGGCAGATTTAATGCCTATGCTGACAATGATGCTACTCATTCATTTAGGGCAGCTGCTATCGGTTTATTCTTTGCATTGTACGAAAAAGAAAAGCACGGAATTGAAATTGATATTACACGCTTAATAGGGAAGATTCTATTTCACGATCTACCGGAGGCTATATCAGGAGACGTGAATGGACCTGTTAAACACCAAAGCGAGAATATAAAGAAAGCCTTTGAGGAATATGAGACATCAGTGGCAAAAGAAATAGTTCAGTGGGTGCCATCTTACTTACGGGAATATGTAGATGATTATCTACTGGACCCAAAAGACAACACTCCAGAGGGGATAAGAGTAGATATTGTAGATAAAACGGATGCGTTAATAAAATCATTGCTTGAAATGAAACGCAATTCTAAGGAATATGAACTTGCTTTTAAACGACAAATTGGAATTCTTCAAAATAAATACTTCGAACGCCCTTCAGTACAATTCTTCTTAGCAACAATTCTTCACGACCTATATTTTGCTTCAGACTTTGAAAAGTAGAGTTATTCTCTACTTTTTTAAGCTAATAATACATAAAAACTTTTAATGGGTAGTTTACAGTTTGCAATTATAAGTATAAAGTAAGAAAAGGGTATTACTGGAATTAGGAGGGGTCTAATGAAATGGGAAGCAATTAGAGAGCAATATCCTAATGAGTGGGTACTGCTTGATATTATTACCAAAGTAGAAAAAGATTCAATGATAATTCCTTTAGATTTAGAGGTTGTTAAAGTTATTCCTATTGAAGGGACAATTCTAGAGTTTTCTAGACAAGTAAACACTTATGTCCCTTACCATACAAGCAATGAGAAAATACTAATAAAATTGGTTTAAGGTAGCTCCTATAATGAATAAATTAACTTCAACCTATGTGCTTAACTTGTTTATTGGAAAGAAAAGGAGAAATAATATATGAATACAACAAGAAAAGAACAGGAAGAAAAAAAGGATTTTACTAACTCTTTTTGGTTTCTTATTGCTACGATAGCGATAGGAGGAATTATTGCTCACTATGTTTCTCGATAATGAGCAATAAAAACAAGTTAAAATAATTTTAAGACCTTGCGGATATGCGAAGGTCTTTTTGGTGACTTCTGTTGGTAAGGAGAAATGAGCTTAAAAGCCAACCGCTAGTAGAATTAAAAAAGAAATAAATACATTGAAAATTCCCTTGCGTTTCATACTCCACCTCTGTATTGTTATAAAGGCAGCTTATTTGTGTTAATTAAATCTACTATTAGTTTATAATTACAAATTATCTACATAATTACATAATTCAACAAATAAGACTTGAACGGATTTTTTATAGGAGGATTTAAGTGAGGTATTTCGAGGAAGCAAAGAACGTCTGGGTAAACTATGTGCCTGCTAGAGGTCAATCGGATACAGTTGAGGGAGAGTTAATTAGAGCGGTAGAAAAACTACGAACAGAAGCTTATGACAATGGTAATGGAAATTGGGACGAAGCATTTGAAATGTTCTGTGAGTACTTGTTAAAAACTTTGGCTAGCGACGAAGCATTTAGCATAGAAATTCAAGCAGAGTTAATAGCAGACATAAAAAGGTTATCTGATTATAACCATCCATATTTAGAAGATGATCTCTACGATAGAATCACTGATCATATTGTTGAGTGGAGTAAGTATCATAAAGGACCAGTTAAGAGAGAAAAGGATCCAACCCAATATCGCTAATTAAAAGAATTTTAATGAAGAAAAAGCCACAGTAATAGGATTTACTGTGGTTTTGTTTCTTTGTATCTTTTGCCTGCAAAAAACACTGAAAATAGAAGAGAAACGGTTCCTAATCCTGCTCCGACTAACATTGAATATTCAAAAACATTTTTCAATGCTAATCCTCCTGCAATTAATGCTACAAACAGCATAAGAAACACTACTGTATAGTTTTTAGTCATAAAATCACCAACCCTATTTACCATTATTATACTATAAAGGGTAGATTTTTAAAACCTTCTTTAAGTGTTTTGTACTTATGGGATAGCAAACTTATTCTATTAAATTATTCAGTAAGACCTTTGCTCCATAATGTAATAAAATCCTCTTCATTGTTTTTAACCTCTACTTTGAATAAGCCACCACGTTTCATCTCGTAGTCGTACCAAAATTTATACTTATCTCCATAGTCTCCAACCCAAAAAGTAATATCAACTTCCTTGTCGTGAAAATCAATATCTCCACCGTTAAGAAATACTTTTTTCCAATTGATACCGCTATAATTAGTTATATTTTGCATATCGATTATAATTGCTTTTTCGAATGTCTCTACAATGTTCATAGTATATCTCCCGTTCTTTTAGTATAATTATACTCCAAATTTATCCTGTAAAATAGGAGCATTTTATCGAAAGGGAAAACAACCTATATTATTGTATATCCTATAATTTTAATGATTTAAATTCTAAAGAATTAAAGATAGTATAACTATTATTTTTGTTGATGTTAAAGTGCAAATCATCTATAGATATATCACTGTATTCTGGTACAGATGTGTTAATAGTAGCAAGACCTTTACTTAAAAGAGCAACCTCTTTATTTTTAAGCATTTTCTCAACGCTAACACGTTTTATTCCTTTTTCTTTTATTTTCTTATCAGATTCTTTTAAAGTTAATCTCTCAATGTCTTCATAGAATTTTTCAATTGTCTCATAGCGTTGGAGAATTGGCGTAGCGGTTTTTTCGCCCATATTACTAATTCCAGGTATGCCATCTGATGTATCTCCAACCAGACCTTTTAAATCAATTAACTGTTTTGGCTCTAAGCCATAAATTAATCTAAATGCATCTAAAGAGAAAGGGAAGTATCCATAGGGAGCGTGTTTAAATTCATTGTCTAGCTCCTTAATTAGAGGATAAAGTTTGTTGCCTTGTTTAGTATTTAACCAAACAGTGGTATTAGGGTTAACCAGTTGTAAAACATCTCGATCTTTAGAGAGGATAAAAACCTGATTGTCACCGGAAAGTGTTTTTGAAAGGGTTCCAATTAAATCATCTGCCTCGTAATTTTCTAACTTAAATTGCGGTATACCCATATGATCAAGCACTTTTTGCATTAATGAAAATTGAGAACTTAGCGGTTTTGGAGTTTCATCTCTGTGGGCTTTGTACTGAGGGTAAAGCTCGCGGCGAAAGGTCTTTCTAGAAATGTCCCAACAAACCCCTAAATACTCAATATCATAATCCTTGATAAGTTTAAGTATTGTTTTTGTCATATTGAAAACAGCATTTGTATAAATACCGTCAGAAGTTTGAAGAATATCCTTCATAGCCTCTACTTTTTCTTCTTTACTCTTAGCAAAAGTATATGATTTAGGAAGATTCCCATAATATTGTGTACTTAACACTGATGAACCATCAATTAAAAATATTTTCTTCAAATGAACACCGCCTTTTTAAAAAAACTATCTACATTCTATTGCATTTTGTTGAAAAGGGGCTAATTAGATGATTTAATTAGTTTTGTTATATAGAAAAGGAGACATTGATATGATTAACTACTTGAGACCAACACATTTTTTAAAAAGCTTTTTTGATATAGATGCAACATTCCTTAAAGAAAAGGACATAAAAATCATCTTATCTGATTTAGATGGAACACTAGCAGCAGAGAACGAAATGGGAGACGATAATTTTGAAAAATGGCTAGTAAGTTTAAACGAACTAGGTATTACTCTTATAATTGTCTCTAATAATAATGAGAAACGGGTAGAGAACTTCGTTAGCAAATATGGAATACCAGGGATAGGTAAATGTGGAAAACCCGCTACAAAGCGAATTAAACAGATTGCTGAGATTAAAGATGCAGATTTAAATCAAATCTTATTTTTAGGAGATCAGGTCTTCACGGATATATTATGTGCTAAAAGACTCGGAGTGCAAGCGGCCATTGTAACTCCAATACCTGGTAAGGAAACTTGGAAAACTAAAATTAAAAGAAATCCAGAAAAATGGTTATTCAAGATGTGGAAAGAAATACGATAAAAAATTTTTATGAGAAGGGTAGGGAGAGGTTAATAACTTAAACTTTGTTCTAAATAAACATTATCTTCCTCTATTTTATTTCTTTAATAAAAACCTTGTCAGTAATATGCTGGTAAGGTTTTTTTGTTTCTGAATTACTGAATTAGCTTAAATTGTTCTAATTTTACTGTGTTCCAAATTCACATTTTAAAATTAAATAAATCCGCTCACTATCATATTCTTTTTAAAAAATTTCCTTTACGAATTAGCGATTAAGTACTCAACCTATATGTATATGTAAAAATGTCCCTTTGAGAACAAAAAGTTTCAGATTTAGGGAGTTTTATAATAGGTCTTTTTGTTTAAGGAATAGCAAAAAAAAGTTATATGCTAATTTACGGAAACAAGGTAATATATTCTCAGAAAGATATTAAAGGAATAAGCAGGGGGAATTTGCTTGAACAGAAAATGGATAACAAGTATAGCGTTATCAGGCCTTTTATTTACAAGTCTACCACACGGGAATGTGTTAGCAGACACTGATACAACTGTACCTAATTATGAGAGTATTAAAGTTGATAAAAATAAAGTTACCGGTGGAGATACTGTAAAGGTCAGTGTTAAAGCGAATGATGAAGAGAGCGGGATAAAATCCGTAGAAGTTGTATATAAATATCAGGCTTCGGATGATTCTCAAAGCGTTAAGCTTACCTATAATGAGGAATCCGAGGAATACGAAGGACAGATACCTATAAATGGATACAGTATGAATTTGAATGGTTTATTTGTAGTTTATTATATTTTAATTACTGATAACGAGGGCAATACATTAAGGGTTTACAATACAGGGGTATATCCATCTCCCCAACCATACAAGACAATTATCGAAAATTTAAATGCTGCAAATATATCCGTTAGCGGAAGCGATTTAAAACCCCCGAAATACCAAAGCATAAATATAGATAACGCAGAAATGAAGATAGGCGATAAGGTAAATGTGGTTGTAGGGGCAATTGATTCAGAAAGTGGTATCGATTATGCCACAATTAAATTTACTAATATAGATACCGGTCAATCTTCACCCCCAATTAGACTTAAAATTAATGAATTTACTCAGATGTACGAGGGAGTATTGGAAATTGACAATAGTTTTGATAAGGGCAAATGGGTAGTTAGTCAGTTAGCTATTTACGACAATAATAAAAATGCTTTATACCTATACAACAAATCTATACAGCTAGGTGATCCAAACGCAATAGATTTTAGTAAAGCAGATTTTGTAGTCACTGATGATACTCCTCCTGTTATCAAGGGCGTAGAGGATGGCAAGTATTATAACCATAATGTTATCCCTACATTTAATAAGGGTACGGCTATCTTAGATGGTAAACCTTTTAAAAGTGGTACAACAGTTGCTACACAAGGGCAGCACAAATTAGTGGTTACTGATAAATTCGGCAATACAACCACTGTAAACTTTACTATTGACGAATTTGCCCCTAGTGTTTATGGTTTAAACCCTGATGGTGGCATTTACAATAATGTAACTATTTGGTTTGACGAAGGTGATACGGCTACACTAAATGGGGAACCTCTTGCTAACAATACGGAGATTACTAAGGAAGGTGACTATATTGTAGTAGTTACTGACAAAGCCAACAATAAAACAACTGTCCGTTTTAAAATTGATAATACAGCACCTATTATCTCTGGAGTCTCTGATAAAGCCAAATACAATACGAATGTTACGCCAAAATATGACGATGGTAATGGCAAACTAAGTTTCTACTTTCAAGGTAACTCAGAAGAGCGTTCATTCGAAAGTGGAGAAACGTTTACTAAGAATGGTGAGTATACATTAGTGGTGAGTGATAAAGCTGAAAATACAACCAAGGTGCATTTTACCATCGACAAAGAGCCTCCGTTAATTTCTTTAGTTGAAAACAATAAAGTTTATACCAGTGATGTACTGCCAGGTATTTATGATGACCTTCAAATAAAAAGTGTCACACTAAATGGGGAACCTTATAAACCTGGTACCAAGATTACAAAAGACGGTGATTATACATTAATTGCAACAGATGAATTAGGTAATTCATCGACCGTGAAGTTTTCTATTGATAAAACTCCTCCGACTTTAAACGGTATTGATATGAACGCTTCAAACTATTACTACAATAAGGATATTACCATTACATTTAATGAGGGGACGGCTACGCTAAATGGGGAACCTTATAGTAGTGGGACAAAAATTTCTAAAGAGGGCGAATACCAATTCAAATTAGAAGATAACAATGGAAATTCAGTTAATCCATACTTTGTTATAGATAGAACAGCACCAAGCCCTCCAACAGTTAGCGATATATCTAGTGAAACGACTAAAATTACTGGAACAAGTGAGCCTGAATCAGAAATTAAAGTAATATCAGTAACAAAAATTTTAGCAAAAACGGTTACTTTTTCCGATGGAAATTATAGAATTAATATTCCAGGTCAAAAGTCCGGGACAAAATTATTAATTACATCTACTGATAGAGCTGGCAATACTAGTGTAGCAAAAGAAATCATTGTGAAAGATGTAGAAAAACCAATATTTAGCGGAATACGAGCTGATTTTATACCTGTCAATTCTAAGTTTGATCCAAAAGCAGGAGTTACTGCTAGGGATAATCTAGATGGTGATGTAACAAAAAATATAAAGGTATCCGGGGATTTAAATATTCATAAGGTTGGCTGGTATACCCTGACATACTCGGTATCAGACAAAGCAGGAAACACAGAGACTGTTTCATTAAAGGTAAAAGTTTTTGATGACGTTGGTCCTGCCATTTCAGGCGTAAATGATAAAGTTATCCCTCTTAATTCAAGTTTTGATCCTCAGTCTGGAGTGACAGCTAAAGACAATGCAGATGGAGACTTAACTAAACTTATAAAAATTACTGGAAGTGTAAACACAAAAGTGAAAGGTATATATCCTTTAACATATTCCGTGTCCGATAAATCCGGCAATGAATCAAAAATTACAAGAAGAATTACTGTAAATCCACCTGACACTGTAAAACCTACTATTTCGGGTGCGTCTAATAAAGTTGTTACAATGAATACGAATTTTGATCCAAAAGTAGGTGTTACCGCAAGAGATAATACTGATGGAGACCTTACTAAAGTTATAAAGGTAACAGGAAGCGTTAACACAAAAGTAAAAGGGACATATACCTTGACGTACACAGTAACTGATAAAGCCGGAAACACCGCTTCTGTAACAAGAAAAATAACTGTACTAGATAATGTGCTACCTATTATCACGGGTGCTACTAACAAAACAGTGTCTATTAATTCTAAGTTTGATGCAAAAGTTGGTGTAACAGCAAAGGACAACATTGATGGCGATCTTACTAAAGTTATTAAAGTAACAGGAAGTGTCAACACAAAAGTAAAAGGGACATATACCTTGACTTATACAGTAACCGATAAAGCGGGGAATACGGCTGCTGTGGTAAGAAAAATAACTGTAGCTGATATTACTAAACCTGTCATCACAGGAGCTACCAATAAATCAATACCTCTTAATTCGAAATTTGATGCTAAAGCAGGGGTAACAGCAAAAGATAACATAGATGGTGATATCACAAAGCTATTAAAGATCAGCGGGACAGTTAACACGAAGGCTAAGGGAACTTATTCAGTTACTTATACTGTGAAAGATAAAGCAGGTAACACTAGCACAATAATAAGAAAAATAACAGTTGTTGATAATGTTAAACCTGTCATCTCTGGGGTAGGTAATAAAACTATTAAGCTTAACTCCTCTTTTAATTCTAGAACGGGAGTAACTGCAAAAGATAATGTGGATGGCGACTTAACGAAAGCAGTTCAAATTAGCGGGACAGTAAACATAAAGAAAAAAGGAACTTATACGTTAACGTACAGTGTTTCCGATAAATCTGGCAATAAAACAACGGTTGTAAGAAAAATAATAGTGAATTAGTATTTAGAAAAAAACAGCATTCAGGTTTGACCTAAATGCTGTTTTTTTTATTCTAAAAAAAGTAAAATAAACTTTAAGAGATTGGAAAAAATAGAAATGTTTTTAATAGCATTGAATTTAATGTCCCTAGTCTGTATCCTATAAAATAGAGGTTATAATTGGAAGAGTTTATAGGAGGTTTTTTATGAAAACCAAGGGTTTAGGTGAAGTAGACAAATTCTATGCAAGGAATCGTTTAATGGAACTTTCTATTTTACACACTGATGAAGATACAGCAATCAATATATTGTCAAACAAAGGTGAAGAAGCTTTTTTAGATGGAAAAAAAATCTTTGGGGTTCATCGTGAAAGACAAATGCAATTAAGGGAATTAATTAGAGAAACTGTAGAAAAAGCCTCTTATTTTAAAGTGCCAAATGGGAATTCAAAAGTTGTACCATTTTCTCGGAATTCTTGCTACATCGTAGATATGGATTTAGAGGGTGATGAACTTTTGGATATGGAGTTGCATTGCTATATAGATACTATTGAGGACGGAATTAGATATTTTTGTTTCTTTGAGGTTTCGTTTGTTAGGGAGAAAGGGGAACTAAAATACCACAGTTTCTGCGATACTAGTAGAGGTTATAGTGATGAACGTTCAACGTCTGTGTCTGAACATTGGGATAGTTTTTCTAACACCATAGCAGAACAATATATAGGAAATATAATTAAGATTGTAAACAGCAATGAGTTTCAAGAAATATATGAGAATGAAAAAGAGTAAATTTACATAAAATACGTGTTGTTCATTAGGCGGGTTATTTAAAAATATTGTTCCCAAAATATAAGGAAAAGGACGTGCGTATTTAAAGTGAAAACCAAGAGACCAAAAGATCCCCATCAAGCACTAAGTACTCCTGCGAAGATAACTATTGTTGCTTGTTTGTTGCTAATTATCCTAGCGGGTATTTTGTTAATACTAGGAGCCTTTGTCTTTGGATTTATTGGGTTATTTAAAATAACTGGAACTCAATATGATTCTTTTTATACACTTTTGCTATTCTTGATAATGTTCTTTATTATTGCTTTTATAGTTGATTTCATATCGATATTTTTAATTGAATTATTTTCAGAACAAATTCGAAGCTCAAAGAAGAGATTTAGTGTTAGGTTAATCATTGATTGTACATTTTCTTGGATTGCCATACATTCTGCTGATGAATTAATGAGTAGCATAAATATTCCATTGGTTATAGAGCTTATAGCAGTTTTCTTACTCTTTTTATTAAAAGTCTTTTTGGATCTAAATCCTGAACACACTAAAAACAGAAAACAGTTGAATGTTTAAATTTATATGATACATAGAAGGCTTAGAGTATATATAAACTCCGAATTACTATGAGAATTACCAACAATTCAATAAATAAAAGAAATAAGCTAACCATTTTGGTTGGCTTTTTTGTATAAAACAACCTTTGAAATTTTAGTTTCTAGCCTGTATTCTAAATACTAGAGTTTGGAATACCGTGCTAGTGGAGGTTTTATGAAATCAATGAGGTTAAGACAATCAAAGAGAAATAAAGCGTTAGAACAACTTATGGAACTTTCTATTCAGCATTCTGATGAAGACAAAGTAATTAATCAGTTAAAGAGCACAAATAAAGAAAAGTTGTTGCTTAACAAAATGGAAATTGAAGTTCACCGTAAGAAGCAAATGGTACTACGTGAATTAATTAGTAGTGCGGCTCGAGAAGCATCATACTTTAAAGTATCAAATTTAAATTTAAAAGATGGCCAGCTTGCTCAGAGCTCTTGCTACATTGTAGATATAGATATACAAGAGGATGAATTTGCTGACTTGGAGTTGTTCTGTTATCTTGATATTATTGAAAGTGGAACAAGAAATTTTAGGTTCTTTCGAGTTTCATTTGTTAGAGTAAATGGTGAGTTTGACTACAACGGCACATTTGTTTCTAACAGAGGCTATTATCAACGTATTGAAGAATTTGACCATTACTCAAGTACTGTGCAGGAAGAATATGTAAGTAACATAATTGAGATTGTCAATACTGATATTTTTCGAAAATTATATGAGAACGAAAAAAGAATATTCGAATTAACCACTTTAAACTAATTAAAAAGTAGTAAGAAGTATTATACTGCAATGATTAGCTATAGCTAATAGGCCACTAAACCAGTAAGCGTTTAACTCAAGTGCTAGGAATTTAATGTGAGTGATTAGTATTAATACGATTAGAAAAAGTTTGGAGCATACAGTATCCAAGCTTTTTTTGGGGATAGTACTTGAAACAAATTTGAAGTGTCATTAAAGATACAGATAAGGGTATAAACCCTATAGTGGTAGGAACAGCAGCATCTCTATAAGGTGCAGAGGTAATATACAAAATAGATGAGATCTTAAAAGAAAGAAAGTTAACTTGAAAACAGGTAGCAGATATAACCGGTATGAGGATAGTAACTATATCCAAACAGGTTAATGGAAAAGGTGCAAATATTAATTTGATTCAAAATGCTTGCTTTAATGACTGCTTTTAGACTAACAAGCTTTGAGCAACTTTTTAAAATACGCTTGCTAGAAGAAACAAAGGCGCAGTATCAAAAGGAAAGTGAAGAGTGGATAAAAGCGAGAGAAAAACCAGACTCACCTATTTATTGAAGGATAACTTTGAAAAGAAAAAAATATTGAGTTAGCAAAGTAGCACGAACAATAAAAAAAGACTCATTATGAGTCTTTTTTTATTGTTCGTGTATGTGGGTTTAATTCTACCCCACGCAAAAGATTTTCCCAAAACTCAATATTATTCTGATTACCCTTAATGATTTTTAAAATCTCATTAATATCACTTTCATTAACCGGATTCTCGCCTAAGTCTTCTGGTGTAAAACGGTCATCTGAAATATTATCAATTTTTTTATTAATTCTTTGCAATTCCCTAAAACTAGTAGCAATCTGCACTTTTCCCCATTGAGAGTTGAGTTTTTCACCTGCATAAATAGGGGAGGATTGTTTGCTAGTATCAATAAAAATAGGAACTTCATCATTAATATGACCAATTACTAACCAGTGTTCATTCCAATTAGATTTCAATTTGCCTTTTTTGTTTACAGCAAAATCTACTTGGGCAGCAGGAATTTCTTCGTTTTGATAAATCTCTAGCTCATTAGAATATAAAGATATATAGTCCACATCTGAATACTTTCTTTGCTTCTTGAAAGAAGAAGGAACTTTAAAATCTTTTCCTTCTCTAATGAAGTGAATGTCTAGGTCAGAGTATGTACTTTCTTTATTAAAGAGGACAGTGGGTTGACTATATGTAATGTTCAATTTGTTATTGCTTAAATTCACTTCTATGTCAGGATCGCCATTTAACATTTCAAAGTTCATAATTTCCTTAGGGTTTTTACTATCTTTGTTAATAGTTAAATTATAAGAAAATCCAGTAGTGGCACCACAGTCAACTTGGTGTAACTTTAATTTATAACCATTACTTAAAGGGAACTTTTGTACAACTTCATCTCCACACATTGTTTTAAAGAGTTGCTTTGCGATGAAATCTTTACTTAAGAAAAGAACCAGAATACAAATAACAATAATACCTAAAACTTTTTTTAACTTCTTATTTCTCATTATTTCCTCATTTCTTAGATGACCCCATATATAGGTAAATCTTTTGGTATGCTTATTATAAATAGTTTATAATAAAACTCCTTTAAATGGGTATTTTCTATAAACACAAAAGGGGTAACGCAGAGTGGAAAGAAGCGAACAGCTTGCTATTGAAATACTAAAAGAGATAGAAAACGTAAAAGCAATAATAAAAGATTCTGTTGTTACTTGTGATCGTATATTAGATTCAATGCATAGAACAGAAGAAAGTATTATCCGAATATCAAATTCAATGGAAAATTTGCAAGAAAGCATAAGAAAAATAAACGAAACAGTTCTTAAAATAGGAAACAAATTAAATTAAAATTAAAATTCAATAGGTGTTAACTACTGTTTAATCAATGTTTAACAGTAGTTTTTTTGTGTAGAGATTAAAATCTTTGTAATTTTACTTTGTTTCAAACAACAAACTCGGCTTCTGGATATCTCTGTTGGAAATATTAATTACAACCAAGTGTGGTCCCTAAAGAATACATCCTTTAAAATTATATCTATATTGACTATTTAAGATCAATCAGCAAGACATTTATTTATACAGAAGGGAATAGTTGATATGGGTCACATTTATAAGCGGAACGGAAAATGGTCTTACAGGGTTTCTACAGGCAAATCACCAGAGGGAAAGCGAACCTCCAAAACATTTTCAGGTTTCTCAAGAAGCAATAGATAATTTGTTGTTTTAGTTTAGACTCACCCATACTGGTGAGCTATACTTTTTTTGTTCGAAAAATCATTTTATTTTTTTATATGTTAAAATACCAATTATACTTTATATGGAGTTTTAATTATTTACTCTAAAGTTTAACTGCAATTTAAGGAGGATTTTCAATGCACATCACTAGAGAAGGCAAACGAACATTAGCAGAAGAGATAGCTAACGATTATTTAGAGGGTAATATTAAATTATTTGCAATTCGATCAGACAATTTATATGAACAATTTGAAGATTCAACAGCAAACGATATTGTTCGTCGTGCTATGGACTTCATAATCGAACAAAAAATAAAAGAAGAGTTAGAAGAGGCAGAAGAAAAGGATAATAATAAAACCGAGGAAATGTGAATACGTATTTATCCAATGATGAAAAAGAATATATAGTAAATGACTTAGTGGAATACTTCTATAAACCAGAGGTTAGAAACTTTGTCGAAAGAACAAATAATTTATATACTAAATATGGTGAAATTATCGCTGAAGAAATTATGTAACAGGTAAGAAGTGTTATTAATAGCGGAGAATTCATTAATAAATAAACTAAACCTCATTATTTTAATGAGGTTTTTTATTGCACTAATACTTTACAAACTATTGATGTTCTAACTAATATATGTTCTAAATAAACAATATATATTATTTATTCTTCTCGCTTCACATTTTTACCAAAACCTAAGTCAAGAACACGATAAGCTACTAAGAAGTTTTTTCAAACTACTTTACCTCCAGTAAAAATTTGTCGGATTTTTTTAGTTTTTAAAAAGAATTTACTTTAGAAAAGAAAAATGTATAAAAGAATTATTGCTAATAAGGGGTGATGTAATGGATACAAACGAATATTTAGATATGTTTCTTGAAGAAAGCGATGAACATATTCAGGTTATGAGTGACGAAATGCTTAAGTTCGAACAAAATCCTAAGAACATTGACATCGTAGCAGTTATGTTCCGTTCAGCTCATACTTTAAAAGGTATGGCCGGCACAATGGGTTTTGAGAGTACACAAAAGCTAACTCATACTATTGAAAATATGATGGACGATATTCGAAATGAAGTAATAGAACCGAATGAAGTAACAATTGATTTTATGTTCAAAGGCATTGAACGCTTAGAGCTTTTAATTAACGAAATTCGTGAATATGGTAGCGAAAGAAGCGGTATAGACGATTTAATAAATGCAGAAAAAACGACTACTAAACCAGTCGGAAAGAGAGAAGAAGCTATTGTTGTTAATGATATGGAAAAGGATATGATTTTAGATGCAAAAGAGCAAGGCAACAATGTCTTTGCTGTAGACTTCCAACTTCGCGATGATTGTTTATTAAAAACAATTCGTATAAATATGTTCTTTAAAGAAATGAACAATTTAGGCGAAGTCTTAAGTTTAAAGCAAGCAGAAGAAGAATGGGAAAAAGAAGATTTTAACGGTCATATAAATTTAATTTTTGCTACAACTTCTACTAAGGAAGAAATAGAAGGCTTAGTTAATAAATTATCAGAAGTTGAATTTATTAAAGCTGATGCCTGGGAAGACTCAGAAAGTTCATTACCAGAAGAAGAGCAACAATCGCCAGTTGAAGCTGCAGTTAATAAAGAAGAAAATGAACCACTTCATAAACCACAAGAAAATGATGATAAATCTTCAGATTCTAAACCTGCAGATACAAGTAAAGAGCCTCAAAATACAGACACTCATCGAAAACAAACAGCTTCTATTCGAGTTAACCTAGAAAAGATTGATTCACTAATGGGATTATTTGAAGAGTTTATTGTAGAAAAAGGACGCCTACAAAACATAGGAGATCGCTTGAAAGATAAAGAGCTTCTTGAATCTTTAGAACGTATTGTAAGAACATCTACAGAAATGCAAACAAGCCTTTTATCAATGCGAATGATTCCATTAGATACCATCTTTAACCGATTCCCGAGAATGGTAAGAAATACTTCAAAGGATTTAGGTAAGAATATTAACTTTGTTATTGAAGGAGCGGAGACAGAACTAGATCGTACCGTAGTAGAAGAATTAGGAGATCCTTTAGTCCATTTATTAAGAAACTCTCTAGACCACGGCGTAGAGATGCCAGAAGTGCGCAAAGAGCGTGGGAAAAGCGAACAGGGTACTATTTTATTAAAAGCTTATCATAAGGGAAATGAAGCTATTATAGAGATTAAAGATGATGGTAACGGAATTAACGTTCAAAAAATTAAAGATAAAATTATTAAACAAAATGTAATTACTGAAAAAGAAGCCAATTTATTAACAGATGACCAAATCATTCAATATATTTTCTCTTCTGGCTTAAGTACGGCTGATCAGATAACAAATCTAAGCGGCAGGGGTGTAGGATTAGATGTAGTTAAAACAAAAATTGAATCTTTAGGCGGATCTGTAAAAGTGACAACAGAAGTTGGCGTAGGTACTACGTTTATTATTGTATTACCGCTAACACTCTCTATTATTCAATCGCTATTAGTTCGTCAAGGTGAGCAAACATTTGCTGTTCCGCTTGCGAATGTATTAGAGACTATCTTTGTAGAAGACGAGCAAATTAGAACAATTATGGAACAACCTGTTCTTTACTACAGAAATGAAATACTAACTACTCATAAATACAGTGAACTATTTGCTAAGAACCGCACAGATAACAATAAGTACTATGCTCTTATCATCCAAAACGCTTTCCAAAAGTACGCTCTTTTAGTGAACGAAATTATTGGTCAGCAAGAGATCGTATTAAAGCCACTGCAAGGATATGCAAAAGACTTACAAGGAGTAACCGGAGCAACTGTATTAGGTGACGGTAGCGTAGCCTTTGTATTAGATATTAACTTTTTTCAGAAATAGAATGGAGCATAGATAATGAAAATTTTAACTTTTTATATTAACAATAAGAAGTATGGTGTTTCAATTGATAATATTATTACCATTGAAAAAAACGATCGTAAAATTACGGACATTCCAAAAACAAACCCTATAATTAGGGGTGTAGTCAATGTTAGAAGTCGTATTTGTCCTGTGATTGATTTACGAATGCATCTTGAAAATGAGGAAAATGAATTAAATGAAGATAAAAAATTAATTTTATTTGATATTAATGAAAAGAATGGAGCTCTCTTAGTAGACAATACAGATAATATTATGGATGTAAATACAGTGAACATTGAAGAATTCGAATCAGATAGAGTAAAAACAAAAGTTGTTAATCAAGATAACGATGTATTTGTATTGATTGAAATTAATGACTTTGATGACTTCTTAGAGCATTAATTAGCACAGAACTAATCTTTTACTGTTACCAAAATGAACAGGGCAGTTCTACTATATTGAAAAGTTTTAAGGCTTAAAAAGTATTTCTCATTGTAGAGAAATGCTTTTTTATTTTTATTTAAAATTTAAAAGGAATAATACTCAACAACAAAAATATAATAAAAAATAATAATAATTTATTGTAAAACGATAAATTATGTGTTAAATTCAAACTGTAATTAAATAAGTGAGGTGCTTTTTTGTGAAACGAAGTTCAACAATCTTTTTAAAAATGGCTCTTTTTCTTATGGGAGCTCCAATTCTTGCTTTAGCGATATATGGCATATTCTATTTAGTAGGTAATCCTGCTAATCCAGAGTATGCTAACATTCTATATCCAGCTATAATTATTATGTATATTTCAGTAATTCCATATTGCATAACACTTTATCAAGCTTTTAGACTTCTTGTTTTAATTGATAACAACGAAGGCTTCTCTACTATCTCTGTGGAGGCACTTAATAAAATAAAGTACTGTGCACTTACAATTAGTGGACTATATACTGTGATTTTACCATTCGTCTTTCAAATGGCACAAAAAGATGATGCTCCAGGTCTCGTAATAATTGGAATGATTCCTGTCTTTGCTTCATTAGTAATTGCGGTTTTTGCCGCTGTTCTCAAAAGACTTTTAAAAGAAGCCATTGACATTAAGTCAGAGAACGAATACACAGTCTGAGGTGAATAGTATGGCAATTATAATTAACGTTGATGTAATGCTTGCGAAAAGAAAAATGAGTGTTACTGAACTTTCAGAAAGAGTAGGAATAACGATGGCTAATCTTTCTATTTTGAAAAATGGAAAGGCAAAAGCAATAAGGCTTACAACTTTAGATGCGATATGTAAGGCATTAGAGTGTCAACCTGGTGATATCTTGGAATATAGAAACGATGAAGAAGAGTAAGGAAGACTTGTCGAGTGCTTTGGAAGGTTATTTAAATGAGATAGTTTGCTAATGGTTTAATTTAAAAAGGGAGAAAATTAATTAATGAGTCTTATTGGTTTAATGATGATTTTTCTATTAGTAATTGCAGCAGTTTTTATAGCAGGAGGAGCTTTTCTATACCGTAGAAATGAGCAGCGTAAACCATCTTTAATAAGGGTGCTCACACTTTTATTCCAACTATTGCTGTTTGTTATATTTTTTAGCGACACTACAGAATACAATGAAACACTTTTTGAAACACTTTGGTGGGGTGTAGTTATAGGCGGTTTTGTAGTTGGAGTCATAAAAATTAAACACAATGTAATTATATCGTTAGTAAATATCTTTATAAGCGGCTTGTTAACTGTACTTATGCTTTTACTAATGTTTATTACATCAATGTAAGTCCTGCGATATACATAAGTATAGAGATACTAATCATACGATTAACATTAAAACACTCAACTAATGAGTGTTTTTTACTTTTATTAATTATTTAAAGTAGAAGTTTTGCTTAGAACATTATATTGTTATGGAAAAGTTTATAAGCAGGTGTTCATATGTTAGAAAGGTACGGTTACACACCGGACTCACTCAAAAAAGTAATAAAACTAGCGGTTATTGATGGTATTTCACATAAGGACTTAGTGGATTGGTGCTCGGATTTTTTGCAAGAAGCTTCTCAGGGTATAAGTATTAGTGTAAACCGGCCTTTAAATAAAAAGGCTATAATGGTTGCCTTAGATATAGAAAATCAGTGGGAGCTATATTTATCTAACACATATACATTTGAAGAATTGCAAAAACTTGATCAGAAAGAAGTTAAGATGCCTATCCAATGGCTTCAAGAATGGGATAAATCTATTCAATAAAAAAATGCCCAAAATAGTTTAGTTTTGAAATAGACTCTTGCCTGAAGTAAGTAGTATCTTAAGTGAATAAAAAGACGCAGGGTTTTAAACTCTGCGTCTTTTGTATTTTGTTAAGCTTTGTTCTTTGGAAATGTTGCTTGATCGTAAAAGATGTTTTCCTCATCATCTAAAGCAGTGTAATTCTTTGAACCTAGCTTTAGAATACTATCGCAGTGTAAAAGAGCCACTTTAATTGAACCGCTATTCTTCTTAACTTCTATAATGCTTTCTGTTTGGTTCCCAGGCTTAAACTCACATACCTCAACAAACTGTTCTACAGTAATATTTGTTGATAAAGCATTTCCTGAAATTTTCACACTATCTTTTGCGGATATAATTGTTTGGAACGTACCTGGTCCTGTTACTTCAATGTCCGTATAAGCAAATAGGTGAGAACTATTGGCGCTATTTGTAGTTAGTGAGCCAAGATCGTCTCGTAGCTTATCTTTAGATTCTTCAATAATAGCATAAAACTTTTCCATTTCTGTTTTAATTTCATCAGCGGTACATTGCTCGTTGAGCGTAATTCTTATTCCTTCTTCACATATTAGTGAAAGCTTATTATACATTTCTTGAATTTCTGCATTACCAAATTGTTGAACAAGGGATAAAAACGGATCTATTGATTGTTGAATAGCTGCGAATTCACCTTTAGCTAACTCCAAGGACTTTCTTTTTTCCTCATAGTTAGAACCATCATCAGCATAGAAGCTTGTCTCAAACATAACCCGTTCAAATATCTCTAAAAATTGTAGACTGTAATTTTCTACTTGCTTAGCGGCTATCTTAGAGAATCCAGAATATACAACAGACTGATCTGTATTTCCTTTTACGATTATGTTTCCATCTGCAAATACATAAGACTCAAAAACTCCACCAAGAACCGTTAGATTACCGGTGCATTTAAGTTGGCCACCTTCTTTAATATCACCATCTATTACTACGTCTCCATCATATTCAACTAAACCGTCTTCCCAGTTAAACGATTTCTGAACACTTTGTTCTTCAATGATATTTACTGAGTGCTTAGTGAATACAAGTCTTCCTTCTTTTAAACTCATTAAACCTCTATCTTCAACCAATACATTTTCACCAAACTCAGGAAAAAAGAACAAGTCTTCAGGATAGACAGGATTTCCGTACACATCACATCCAGACTCACCTGGGGTTTCATCTACATATTCAGCAAAGAATTGTTCTGATTGTAAACGTTGGCCATTTTTTAATTCTCCGATTAACTCAAAGCGAGCTGGCAAACCAGGCTTAGCTTCTTTGCTTGTTACAACAGATAACACAATGTTTTCTTCACTGTTTGCTACTTTAAGAATATTATCTTCTAGAAGTAGTCCGTTTAATTTCTCCTCTCTTAGCATAGATACAATTTCATCATATGGGGTAGGAGTAGGCGATAGTTCTAAGAGAGACACCTTTAATTTAGGATTAAGTTCAAAATCCTTTATTGGTTCAAATTGATACCCTTGTCCTTTTGTTATTGCTTTATGTATAGAAGCTTCTTTATCTTCCCTTACTGTAATTTTATATGTGCAGCTAGGCTCTGTTACAACGTTCTTCAAATAAGTAATGGTAAGTGTGTCTGTAGAGTGGAAAGTAACTTCACCACTCACTAAGGAACCATTCAATTTCACTTTCGCGTACTCAGTAGCGGGTATATGAATTTTTGAAGGTTTAGAATCATCCTCAAAGTAAAACTTATTATGTAACAATTTTACTTTACTAAACAGTTCATTCTCTGACTTGGTAAACCATTTCATCTTATTTCACCTCCGGTAAAAGGGAAAGGTATGTCCTAGCTGAACACTCTTATAGCAAAGGAGGTATCTTAATTTGGATACTCAGAATTATTCTTATTTTATTCAAGAATTCAAGAAAACTGCAAAAATAGATTTAGCTTTATATAAAGACGATCAAATGGTAAGAAGATTAGAGAACTTCATTCGTAACAAGGGTTTTAAGGATTTTAAAGAGCTTGGTCAATTACTACAGGGGAACAAAGAACTTGTAGAAGAGTTAAAAGGATACATAACCATTAACGTGACAGAATTTCTTCGTAATGAAAAGATGTGGGAAGATTTTTATAAGGTAGCGGTTCCTGAAATCATTAAGGGAAAGCGGAAAATTAGATTATGGAGCGCAGCTTGCTCATCGGGAGAAGAACCTTACACAATAGCTATTCTACTTAAAGAACATTTTCCTACTCTAGATGTCGAAATTATTGCAACTGATCTTGATTCTACAATCCTAGCGACGGCACAAAAGGGCATTTATAAAAAGAGTGATATCCGAGCTTTTGATAGCCGTATTCTTTCCCGCTACTTTGAGGAAGTAGACAATGACTACTTAAAAGTTACAGATGAAATTAAGCGGAAGGTACGTTTTGAACGACATAACTTACTAGAGGATCCATTTCCTAAGATGGTAGACCTCATTGTGTGCAGGAATGTAATGATATACTTCAAAGATGATGCGAAAAACGAAATTTATACAAATTTCTCTCAATCTCTTGTTGATAATGGAATCCTATTTATTGGAGCAACAGAACAGATATTTAAACCAGAGCAGTTTAGGTTTAAAATTTTAAAGTCATTTTTTTATCAAAAACAAAAAGAGGGAATTTAATCCCTCTTTATTTAAGCTAATTAAACGCTTTTAGAGAATGCTTCAACTACACGATCTGGTTTAAATGGTTTAATAATAAAATCTTTGGCGCCAGCTTCTAATGCTTGTTGAACCATTGTCTGTTGACCCATTGCAGAGCACATAATAACAGATGCATTTGGATTAAGTGCAATAATATCTGCCAAAGCCTCTAAGCCGTTCTTTTCAGGCATTGTAATATCCATTGTTACAATGTCAGGGTTAAGTTCTTGGTACTTTTCTACAGCTTCTACACCGTTAGCTGCTTCTCCAATAACATCATAACCATTCTTCTTAAGCATATCACCTAGCATTTTTCTCATAAAAGCCGTATCATCTACGATTAATACTGTTTTAGACACTTATCTGTCACCCCTTAATAAAAAATTAAATTCCTAATAATTCACTAGCTAATTGTTTAGCAAAAGGTATATTAATGACTTGCATTATTTTTGAATGAACAAGATTACCAATCTTTAAGTCGAAAGCAACCTTAATAATATATGTATCAGGGAATAACTCGTTTATTAGTTCCTCTTTATGTACTTCTACATAAGTTAAATTTGGCGGGTTAATATCAATCGTTACATTTAAGAAATCAGACATAGCGGTAGAAGCCGAACCCATCATTTGATTCATTACTTCTTGAACAGCGCTAAGTTCTAGTTCACCAAGTTCAAAGTCTTCCTCAATGGAGCCATCTCCACCCATCATTAGGTTAGCTATAATAGCTGCGTCTCTTGGATCCAACAGTAGAACGTTATGCCCCTCGAGTCCTTCTGCATACTCAACCTCAGCAAGTACATAAGGGTTCGTATAAGACCTGAAAAGCTCTTCTTTATTAACGATCTCAACTTTTGGCGTAGAAATATCAATTTCCTGATTAACCATTATGCTTAATGCTGTACTGGCTGAACCAAAGGTCATATTTCCGAGCTCTCCAATTAAGTCTAAAAATTCATTTTGAAATTTTTCTTTAGACATTTTATCACCCCCTTGTGTTTTGATCGCAATCTATAGTAAACAAAAAAATTAAAAAGTAAAAAAAACGACATCTTTTTTTCTGAGGAGGTTTCCCAATGATACGAGTAATGCTAGTAGATGATTCTTCATTTATGAGAAAACTTACAAAAAATATGCTTGCAGATGAGCAAGAAATAATGATTGTAACAGAATCTAAAAATGGAGAGGAAGCGCTACAAAAATATACAGACGATATAGATGTAGTAATGTTAGATATTGAAATGCCTAAGATGACAGGACTAGAGGTATTAGAAACGTGGCATAGAGCCAACAAAAACATAACCACTATAATGTTTAGTTCTCTTACAAAAAACGGTGCTTCGGAGACAATTCGAGCACTTGATTTAGGTGCCTTTGATTTCATTGAAAAGCCTAATAATCCAGTGGCGTTAAACCAAAAGAAAGAAGAGATCATAGAAAAGATTAAATCTGCTTATAAACACAACCAAAGAAAACAGGGGCTATGGACACAACGCACAACAAGTACGTTACAGACTTCTTCTAATTTAGGTAATAGAGGGAGTGCACCTACCGCTACTTCTAGAAAAACCTTTGATTCGTTATCTCCCAAAAAAAATACTTCTTCAAGCGGATTAAACAAAGCACCCGCTACCTTAAAAAATTTAATTCTTATAGGCTGTTCCACAGGGGGACCTAAAGCATTAAAAGAAATTATCCCGTTGTTCCCTGGTAACTTGAATGCTGCTATTTTAATTGTTCAACATATGCCGAAAGGGGATTACACACGTTCATTATCTGAAACGCTAAATAGGGTTTCAGAACTTACTGTTCACGAAGCAAAAAATGGACAAAAGATTGAAAATGGAAATGTGTATATTGCTCCTGGTGGACTTCAAATGAAGATTAGTAATGAAACAATTGTACTTACAGAGGATCCACCTGAAAGTGGGCACGCACCTTCAGTAGACTATATGTTTAGAGAAGTCCTTAATAAAAAGGGATTTTTAAATCTTTATCCGGTGGTTCTTACTGGAATGGGAGCGGATGGTTCAAAGAGTTCTTTATTACTCTCTAACAAAGGAATAGAAACAACAGTGGAATCAGAAGAAACGTGTGTAGTATTTGGTATGCCAAAGAAAGTAATAGAAGTAGGAGCGAAAAGCAGAGCACTTCCGCTCACTGATATACCAGATTATGTCGTGAAGAAGCTTCGTTAATAAGAATAGAACAAAAAAACAGACCGTGGTCTGCGGTCTGTTTTTTGAAAGTAAATCAGTGTAGCGATCCACTTTACTTTCTTCAAATCTATAAGATTAAAAAGGTGACTCTATAGACAATTTGCTCTACTTAATAATACCAATTTTCTAATCTTTATTCAAAATATACTTTTTTACAAGTTATAGCATCCATAATGCAAAAAAACAGACCGTGGCGTTCGGTCTGTTCTTTCCAAAGCAAATCCTTGCAGGTGATTTGCTTTGATTCCTTCAACACTATATGAAGGGGGTTGTATGAAGAGTGTATCAAGTTCCTCACTAATAATTATAGTGATTTACCGCGTTAGTATCAAGAAGTATTTTCTAATTATTTGGAATTTATTTGTTAATTAAATTAAAATAACCTGTTTTTTTGACAACCAATTTTATAAGTTGTATAAATTCTAAGTTTAAATGAGGAGGGATAAAGTTTGTTCAAGAAATTTACGTTAAAACAAAAATTCTTAACTCTCATTACGGGAGTCCTTGTTGTATCTACAGTATCTCTTGTTACGCT
>Ga0209463_1000218_pt1 | contig 54549 bp, 55 predicted proteins | sample AgamicMgSfrz_FD_187169 | JGI IMG/M metagenome (GOLD analysis project Ga0209463, IMG submission 187169) | Agave microbial communities from Guanajuato, Mexico - Mg.Sf.rz (SPAdes) (version 2) | ecosystem: Host-associated > Plants > Phyllosphere > Phylloplane/Leaf | place: Guanajuato, Mexico...
TATTACTGGATAAAACAACTAGAAAAAGACCATGAAAAAAATTTTTTAATACCAATAAAACAGCTGTAATCGTTGGTGTATCAACTTTTCTGGAGGGAGTCTCACCCCTTCCACTCCAAGCAACGCATAAAAATTCTATTTAACTTTCTAAAAATCATTTTATCGACAAACTGGAATATATTCAGATATATTTTTTATAAATGTCACAAAAAGTATTATCCTTTATATTTTTGATGATAGAGGGTGTGAAGTTATCGCAAGAGACATAGAAACATTACGTCCGATCTATTACAAATACAGGGATTTGGTGGATGAATGCTGTCTAGAAAAAGTAGGAAAACAGTTTAAGTAATTGTTTCGATGAATGAACAGTACTTACGAAAACAAGGGGGAGTCATATGAGAAAAATCGGTGGTATAGTAATCATTATTATTAGTTTGGCACTTGCTCTTAGCAGTGCTTTAAACTTTCAAGAGGATATTATATTTGCCAATATACTGTTATGGGGTATTAGTCTGCCTCTCTATATCAGTGGCCAAATAATGAAAACGTCAAAGTCTGAATTTAAACATCGAGGAAAGCGATGGATATTCATTTATCTATTTTTCTTTTTTATTCTCCCTTTATTGGTCTATTTACATGTAAGCTATCAAGATTTTAAGGAAAGTATATTTGTAGATGATCAGTTTATTATCTATGAATCTGCATCAAATAAACTAGGAGTTATATCACTTGTTGGTTTTATTATTCTTATCTTCCTATTTGCTGGTCGATTTCTTAATCCAGGATTAGAACGAAAGGGATTATTAAATGTCATCATTATAGGGACCGTCATTTTCCTAATTGGATTCAATTATTTCATGTTCTCTGATTATAGGGGAATACATAAAGAAAAGGGACTAATATCAAGTAACTGGAAAGGGGAGAAGGACATTGTATCTTATGAGGAAATGGAAGGTGTCTTTGTAGAACCTTTTGTCCATTATGCATACTTCTCTAAGACCTCCTCTGATGAGACAAGGTTCTCCTGGAAAGTAACCTTTCAACCTAGCGATAACAAAAAGGAAGTAGTATATCATTTTCCCATAGTGACAGAGTCTAGTTTAGAGCAAATGATAGATATAGAGAAGATAGCACAGGAGAATCATTTACCTATTATTGTGGGCGAAATGGATCAGGAAACACGGAAGTGGTTTGATTTTGACTTGGAATTAGAAGGACTAAATGAGGCACGGTATTATCAGTTTTTTCAGGTGAACAATAGGTGAAAAAATCCATATTCAATACATGCTCGTAAGGAACTGAAATAGATTTAGAGATAAGCTAATATAGGTAGTGATGAACATATGGTGAGATACTCCCAAAGAAAGGGTAATGATTTCTTTTTTTTTGAAATTATTGCTCTTTAAATATGTTTAAAATCATTATAAATCTTCTAAGTGTACTAGGAAGCTAGGTGGGAGATCAACTGTCCATAAAGGTCCGATTGGTTCAACTAACCATCAGCGGGGGAGGAAGGAAAACCCCCACTGATGGAAGCTTCACTTTATTTAAAACGAAAAAAATTTCGCCAAAAAACTACAAAATCCTAACTAAATCTATTATTTTGTAATTGACAGAAAAATAAAAAACAAGTATTATAATTGAGAATGATAATCATTATAAAAATAGAAAAAGAGGGACATACATATGTTTAAAAAACAAAGAAAGCCATTTATTCATATTTTATTATTCTCAATTGTAGCAATCCTTTTATTAGCGGGTTGTTCAAGTCAGTCAACACCTAAATCAGATGAAACAAAATCAGATGATTCAAATACAGATTCTCAATATCCAATAACTATCAAACATGCGTTTGGTGAGACAGTAATTGAGGAGAAGCCTGAACGTGTTGCTACTATTGCATGGTCCAATCATGATGTTGCACTTGCTCTTGGGGTTGTACCTGTAGGTTTCTCAGCAGCAAACTACGGAGTGCAAGATGAAAGCGGTATGTTACCTTGGACGAAAGCGAAAATAGAAGAATTAGGGGAAACAAATCCGAATATTTTTCAAGATACAGATGGTTTAGACTTTGAAGCGATTGCTGATTCTAACCCAGATGTTATTCTTGCAGCATATTCAGGTATTACGCAAGAAGAATATGATACATTAAGTGAAATTGCTCCAGTTGTTGCTTATCAAGAAAATCCTTGGGTAGCAACTTGGCGTGAACAAGTAACATACAATTCAATGGGAATGGGTATGGAAGAAGAAGGAAAACAGCTTATTGCGGATACAGAAAAATTAATTGCAGATAAAGCAAGTGCACACCCTGGAATTAAGGGGAAAAAAGCAGCATTCGTAAGTGTCAATGGTGCTGATTTATCTAAGTTTTACATCTACACACCAGCAGATCCACGTGGCGAATTCCTGACAGAATTAGGAATGGAATATCCGGAAAGTATTACAAGTCAAATTACTGATCCAACTAGCTTCTATTTGGAAGTAAGTGCTGAAAATGCAGATATACTAAACGATGTAGATATTTTTGTATCGTATGGAAATGATCAAACACTAGCTGCTTTACAGGCTGATCCGATTTATGGAAAGATTCCAGCGGTAGAGAGAGGTTCTGTTGTTATTATTGAGGATAATACTCCACTTGCAGCAGCAGGAACTCCAAGCACACTTTCTATTGAATACTCTATCGATGAGTACTTAACTTTACTCTCAGAAGCTGTAAGCAAAGTGAAATAAATGGAACATACATCCGTTTTAAAAAATAAGCAGTTAGTAATACCGAGAAGATTTATTAGCTTATTAATACTTTCCATTGTCTTACTCGGTATAAGTATATTGGTGTCTCTTGCTTTTGGGTCCCGTACTGTTGGATGGAACGAAATAATGGATGGTTTATTCCATCCTGATGTCCAGTCACACGGAGCAAATGTTGTTCGCCAAAGAATTGCTAGAACTGTTTTTAGTCTTATGTGTGGTGCTGCATTAGGAGTTTCTGGGGCTCTTATGCAGTCTGTCACACGTAACCCTATTGCAGATCCTAGCATATTAGGAGTAAACACAGGTGCGGCACTATTCGTCGTTTGTGGAATATCCTTTTTTCATATTGGCACTGCTAGTCAATACATTTGGTTTGCATTAGCAGGAGCAATCTTAACTGCCATTTTTGTATTCGGAATTGGTTCGATGGGGAGTGGCGGTGCCACCCCCCTTAAACTCGTTTTAGCGGGGGCGGCGACAAGTGCAGCATTATCCTCTCTTGTAATGGCAATTATGATCCCGCGCTCAAATGTGATGGATCAGTTTAGATTTTGGCAGGTAGGCAGCGTTGGCTCTGGAAATTGGAACTCTATCTCTATTTTTATTCCTTTTCTTATCGTCGGTATTCTAATAGCCTTGTTCTCCGCTCCAGCCCTAAATGCTTTAGCATTAGGGGATGAAGTTGCTACAGGATTAGGTGTACGTACTGGTACACTTAGACTTATCGCAGCATTTGGAGGAGTATTATTATGTGGTGCGGCAACAGCACTAGCAGGCCCAATTGGTTTTATTGGTTTACTTGCAACCCATGTGATTCGACTCATTATTGGTCCTGATTTGCGCTACATTATTCCGATGTCCGCTGTAGCAGGAGCCATTATATTAACCATTTCAGATGTATGTGGCCGAATTATTGGAAGTCCTGGTGAACTTGAAGTGGGAGTAGTTACTGCATTTATTGGTGCTCCTATTTTAATCTTAATAACTATGAAAGCGAAAATGCGTACGTTATGATGAATGAATCAATGAATCTTATTATGGTAGGTAGATTAAAAAGACGTCGTCGTTTTATACTTGTGACTTGCCTCCTAGCCATTATTTCTTTTGCGCTATGTTGGACGATGCTTATGTTAGGAAACACTATATATCCTGTTTCAGATGTAATCAGTGTTTTACTAGGTGAGCAAGTAAAAGGAGCCTCCTTTGCAGTAGGAACCATCCGTTTGCCAAGAATGGTTGCAGGTGTTTTTGCTGGCTTTGCATTCGGTATCTCTGGATATGTGTTTCAAACGATGCTTCGTAATCCGTTAGCAAACCCAAATGTTATCGGAATAACAACTGGTTCAAGTGCCGCAGCTGTATTTTGCATCATTGTGCTTCATGCAAGTAGTACTTTTGTTTCGATTGCTTCTATTATCGGCGGACTAGTCACAGTAATTGTTATTTTTCTATTATCAAAAGGCACTTCTTTTTCGATTGGTAGATTAATATTAATAGGAATTGGAATACAAGCAATGCTCAATGCGGTAATATCCTATCTATTGCTTATCGGCCAACATCATGATGTACCTACAGCAATGAGATGGTTAAGTGGTAGTTTAAATGGAGCTAAAATGGAGAATGTTTATCCACTTATTATTGCTGTTCTTCTCTTTGCTCCTATTATTATCTTACTTGGCAAGCGATTAGATATGTTAGAACTTGGAGAGCAAACTGCAACTTCTCTTGGAATTCATACAGATAGGACAAGGCTTATATTGATTATCAGCTCTGTACTTATCATTGCGCTGGCTACTGCTACAACAGGACCCATTGCATTTGTTGCTTTCCTTTCTGGACCTATCGCAAAAAGACTAGTTGGTATTGGTTTCTCTAGTGTTATTCCAGCAGGTCTTGTGGGGATCATTTTAGTTTTAGCATCGGATCTTATTGGTCAGTTTGCGTTCGTTGCTAGATACCCAGTAGGCGTAATTACTGGTATTCTAGGTGCTCCGTACTTAATTATGCTATTAATTCGAATGAATCGAAGGGAAGAATTGTAATGGAAAAGATACATGAATTTCGAGCTGAAAAGTTAACATCTGGCTATGAAAATAAAATGATATTACAAGATATAGAGCTTGAAATTCCGAGTAATAAAATCAGTGTTATTATTGGAGCGAACGGTTGTGGAAAATCCACTCTCTTAAAAACGCTATCGAATCTTATTAAATCTTCGTCTGGTAACATAACACTAGACGGAAAATCGATTAGCAAATTTCCACCAAAGCAATTAGCACGGATTCTTGGTATTTTGCCCCAATCTCCTATTGTTCCAGAAGGAATAACAGTAGCAGATTTAGTTGGTCGTGGGCGTTTTCCTCATCAGGCTTTATTTAGCGGTTGGTCTAAGAAGGATTATGAAGCAGTTGCGGAAGCGATGGAAATTATGAAGATAACAGAATTTGCTAATCGTGATATTGATGAGCTATCAGGTGGCCAAAGGCAACGTGTTTGGATTGCAATGGCTTTAGCACAACAAACAGATATCCTATTTCTCGATGAGCCAACAACGTTTCTAGATATAACGTATCAAGTAGAAATATTAGATTTGTTAACAGACCTTAATCGCAAATATGGTACGACCATCGTGATGGTCCTGCATGATATTAACCTTTCCGCCCGTTATGCAGATTATATTTTTGCGCTTGAGAAAGGTAAACTTGTTGGCGAGGGAAAACCGGCAGATATTATTACAAGTACATTGGTAAAAGATATTTTTGGTCTTAATTGCACGGTGATTAATGATCCGGTTTCAGGTACTCCTTTAGTTGTGCCTCGAGGAAGATACCATGTTAATGTTTAGTAGAATAAGATTTAGATAGTTAATGGATATAAAGCCTGCCTCTATTGAAATAGAGGCAGAATTAATAGGGATTATTCTTCTGTTAATGCATATTCTGATTCTTCTATTCCTCGCAGCGCTTCAGCAACTTTAACCATCATCGAACATTCCACCCGTTTACGGAAAATATCGCAACTAAAGTCATGCGTACCTTGTAAAGAGCCAGTTGCATGTAGCGTATTTGCAGGGCATCCGCCACTACAATAAAGTTTTGCCCAACAATTTTGACATTCATTTTTTGCATAACAGTTACTTTCTTTAAATTGACTTTGTAATTCTGGCTTTGTTATTCCCGCCCAGACATTGCCCATGCTAAATTCCTTATCACCGACAAACTGATGACAAGGGAAAAGTTCTCCCCAAGGAGTAACAGCTAAATATTCCGTTCCGGAACCACAACCAGAGATTCTTTTTTGGATACAAGGTCCCTCTGAAAGGTCTAGCATATAATGGTAAAAGGTAAAGTTGTTTCCATTTTCTCCGCGTTTTATCATTTCCTGAGCTAGCACTTCATATTGATGGTAAATTTCCGGAAGGTCTGCTTCTGTTAAGGCATAAGGTTCTGATGAATCACAAATAACTGGTTCCATCGATAGTTTATCAAAGCCAAGATCTGCTATATGAAAAATATCATTGGTGAAATCAAGATTGTTATGGGTATAAGTTCCGCGAATATAGTATTCTTTATCGCCACGTTTTTCAACAAAGCGCTTAAATTTCGGCACGATATAATCATAGCTCCCTTTGTTATTAACCGTTTTTCGGAGATGATCATGAACTTCTTTTCTTCCATCCAGGCTAAGCACAACATTATCCATTTCTTTATTCAAAAAGTCAGTCACTTCATCATTCAACAACATGCCATTGGTTGTAAAGGTAAAACGGAACTTTTTATGATATTCTGCTTCTTTACTCCTAGCGTAATGGACTATATCTTTAACCACTTTCCATGCCATCAGTGGTTCTCCGCCGAAAAAATCAATATCAAGATTTCGATGATGTCCAGAATTCTCTAAAAGAAAATCAATGGCACTTTTTCCAACTTGGTAGCTCATGAGGGCTCTTTCTCCATTGTATTTCCCTTGGCTGGCGAAACAGTAATCACAGGATAAATTACAAGTGTGGGCAACATTGAGGCAGAGTGCCTTTACGTATGTACGACGCTTTTTTAAATGGATAGATAAATCTTTATATTCATCCTCTGTAAACAGCTGCCCTGTAGTTTTTAAGTGTTCTATATCCTTGATTGTCTCGAGAATTGCTTTTTCTGAGATGGCAGGGTCAGCGGTATACTTATTAAGTAGACCATCAATAATATCTTTAGTAGATGTCGTCTCATAAAGAGCAATGATTTCATAGGCGAGATCATCAACAATATGAACCGAACCACTATAAGTATCCATCACAATATTGTATCCATTAAGTTTATACTGATGAATCATTTGAATATAAGCTCCTTTTGCTTATGTAGTTAGTTTAATTTTCACGGTGATACTCGGATTTCAACCAATGGGGAATGGGATGTTCCCCATTGGATAAAGGTAGTTCTTGGTAAACAATGGCAGTCTATCGGTTCCAAGGGTTCTCGCATTTTTGATTAGCAATTCCACAAGAAGTTTTGCAAGCTGATTGGCAGGAAGTTTGGCATTCCCCACAACCACCATATTTTACGGTATCAGTAAGTTTACGAGTGCTTAATGTAATAATTCTCTTCATTTATTTGCACCTTCTTTCTAACATATTAATGATGCAAAAGTTAGTAATGTGAATTTATTCACAAACTTTTACACCCTGTATTTTAACAAGACCTGATAAGGTCGTCAAATCATGAGAAGCTCAGCTATTGTCGATTTATCCCACTCTTAACGGACAGTAAAAATTCCCTTCCTCAAGCTTAGAGAATACGAGGAAGATAGGTGGGAGATCAACTGTCCGTAAAGGTCCGATTGGTTCAACTAACCATCAGTGGGGAGGAAGGAAAACCCCCACTGATGAAAGTTTCACTTTATTCGTTTAACTTGTTCTACTGTTTTCCTATTCCATGATTCCATAGGAGTAATGGATAAAATAAGATAGCATATTTTGTCAGAAAATATGCTATTATTATTTTATTCGCAATACAATGAGAATTAATTTGAAACAGCATGGGGGAGTAGGATGAAGACCTGGATACTACAAAAACTATATTGGATCATACCAGTTGTGCTGATTTTATTAGGACTGATTTTATTATTTGTCGAAAATTTCTCTAAGGTTACAGCACAACCAGAACCAGATTGGAGTAGAGGATTATTAGTTGGGAAATCTCAAGTAAATAAATTACCAGCAATAATAGAAACAAAGGATGGCCATTACTTGTTTTCCTTTTTTCAGGAAAATGAATTGCATACCGCGACTATGAACAAGGAGTTTCAGATAGCGGAAGAGAAGAATTATGATATACCTGTAGACAAGTGGACGCAAATATATCAGGGTAATGATCAACTTATTTATTTTGACTATAAAAATATTTTTGAGCAAGATAAGACGCAATTGGTTGCAGATGTAGAGGCGTTCTTTCCGTTACGGACGACCATTCTTTATGTAAAAGAAAAAAAGCTTTTTCAATTAAATCCTGAAACAAAAAAATCATCGGAAATAATGGCGATTGATTTAGAGAAAGAAAAGGTATCGATAGAGGAAAAGGAGGATGGGATTCATTTTCTGTTATTTGCAAAGGCAAAGGGGAATGTAGATATCACTTTATATCGTATTGAAAATGGGAAAATAAATCGTTTATATGACACAAAAGTAAAGGTAGATCCTGGCAAGATAGTAAATAATATTTCCTTCACTTTTGAGGAGCAAAAGCTGGCATTATTGCTTCAGGAAGAACTGGAATTAACGCAAGGAAAACCAGAGTATTTCAACTATTTTGCTGAAATTGATATCACAAAAGGACAACAGCCTGAACAGTATGAATTAAAGTTTGAGGATCCTGCGCTAGAAAGTGGCAAGTTAACGGAAATTTCGGATGTTGATTTTATATATAGAGATGGAAAGCCACGTCTTTTATTTAAGGCGAATGGTTTTACAGAAACAAAATATAATGAGAAGAAGGGCTTCAATATTTATGAAGCGGAAATAGGTGAAGAAGGCAGCACAAAGACAGAACGACGCAGTAACACATCTGCTATTTCCACCATTCCTCAATGGTTAAATGAGGATACAGTTGCGTGGATGGATCTTGATGGAGCTGGCAATAAAGTTTATGTTTCTTCCAATGAGCTGGCTAAGATAAATAAACAAATTAAACATACATCTGAAGATTGGTTACAGGCATTTGGAAAGACATTTGGAATGATTTCGACTTCCTTCTTTGCCTTTGCGCTTTCCTTCATTTGGTTAATATGGCCAATTTTATTTGTCCTATTTATGTATGTATTTTTTAGTAGAACAGTAGATTATGATCGACCTTGGATTTTTCATACAGGTATCGGGGTCTATTTAATTGCAGCTGTCCTATTTAAGGATCGTTTCTTTGTGCCCAATATTTTATCAAGTGCGCCTGGGTATTTAACATTTACGGGGAGCACCTATTTCTACCTCTTTTTAATTGCGGTTATTGCTTATTTCTTAGCTATAATGACAAAAAGAGTGAATGAATGGATAGGTGCTCCGAGGATTATCTATTTTGTTGGGGTACATATTATTTTGCTAACTATATTATTTGGACCATATATTATTTATTAGAAGGAGCAATTGCCGGTGCACCTTTTATCCCACTCTTAACGGACAGTAAGACTCCTCCCTCAAGCTTAAGAGCATACGAGGAAGCTTGAGGGAGATCAACTGTCCGTAAAGGTCCGATTGGTTCAACTAACCATCAGTGGGGGAGGAGGAAAAACCCCCACTGATGGAAGTTTCACTTTATATAACAAGATACTATTTGGATTCGTGCGCCGCCAATTATTAGGAAAAAACGATTAAACATAATTGGAGGAGATAGGATGCGAACAGAGCAACAGATGCTAGATTTAGTGTTAAAAGTGGCGAATGAGGATAATAGAGTGAGAGCTGTTTGTATGAATGGCTCAAGAACAAATCCGAATGTGCCGAAAGATGCTTTTCAAGATTTTGATATTGTTTATATAGTGGATGATATGCAGTCATTTTTGGCTGAACCAGATTGGATTGGTGTTTTTGGTGAAAAGATCATCATGCAAACACCGGAAGATTCCTCGCTTTTTCCAGCAGAGCTTGGTGGAAGATTCACCTATCTTATGTTATTTACAGATGGCAATCGGATAGATTTAATGCTTATTCCAATTGAAGAGAAGGAGAGATACTGTCAAGAGGATGGGCTTACAATTGTTTTGCTCGATAAAGATAGTAGTCTTCCTTATGTGCCACCTAGTACAGATAAGGATTATTGGGTAAAAAAGCCGACAGCCGAACAGTTTGCTGATTGCTTTAATGAATTTTGGTGGGTCTCTACCTATGTAGTCAAAGGGTTATGGAGACAAGAGATCCTTTATGCGATTGACCATATGAATATTGTAAGAGCGATGCTTTTAAAAATGCTGGAATGGAAGGTTGGCATCGAAACAGATTTTTCACTTAGTGTAGGTAAAAACAGTAAGTATTTAAAGCAATATATGGATGAGCAAACGTGGCAGAAGCTCATGGATACCTACCCGAGTGGAGGGTATAATCAAGTCTGGGAAGCGTTATTTTCGATGATAGCATTATTTGAGGAAATAGGATTAGAAGTCGGAAAACAGTTGGATTATTGTTACCCATTGGAAGAGGCAGAAAAGGTGAAATGCCATTTAAAACATGTCCATAAGTTGCATTCTAATGCAACAGAAATATATTAAAGGTTTGTGGGCGGTTTTTTTGCATCAGCAGATTAACCGCCCTTTTCACTCGCTTAGTAATGGGTGTCTTAAGTTTTAAATAAAAAGCTGAATATCTGACTTCAAAGCATCCTCCAGATAGACCTTGGCATCGACAATTTCGACTTCTGGATAAAACTCTTCTTGCTTAAATCCGAGTATATCAACAGATAGTTTGCAGGCAAGAAACTTTACTTGTTTCTTTCGCGCACCTTTTAAGAACGCTATCAATGGTGGGGCATCTTCATCTTCAAGCATTTCTTTCATCATTGCTTTACCTAGACCAGCATAATTCATTTTAGATAAAGGAAGTTGCTCAATGTCTTTCGGAGTGAGGGTACTAAACATTTTTTCATAGAGTGATTTACCTTCCATATCGATTTTTTCTGGATCTCTAAGCAATAAGAGCCCCCAAAAGGTGAAAAACATCGTTACTTCGATATTTATTTCCCGGGCACTATTAGCTAGGATTAAGCCAGCCATTGCTTTATCATAATCACCACTGAACATTAACAAATTTAATCTTTTTTCCATTGAATGATCCCTTCTTTTTTTTAGAATATCTTTAGCTTTTTTTAAAATGATATTTCATATGCGGACTTCACTAGATTGTCATAATTCCGGAACGGAAGATGAATAAACTATTAAGGGGATGATTAGGATGTTGTATCGAAAATTTACTGTAAATGATTTTGAGTTATATTATCAGCTAGTATCTGATAAACGAGTAATGGCACAGATTACAGAGCGAGCCATTCCATTAGAAGAAGCAAAAGCGAACTTCGAGAAGTTAGTAACTCGCAATGAAAAGGATCATGTCTTTGGGTCATATGCTTTTTTTCAACCGGAAACAGAAGTGTTTATTGGGCTTGGACATCTAACATTAGACGAACAAAAGTCGGATGAGGCAGAACTTGGCTATATGCTTTTGCCAGAACAATGGGGAAAGGGATATGGCAGTACGATTGCGGGGATATTAATGTCATTAATGGAGCAAACAAATGTAAGGGTTATAAAAGCCATTATAGATCCGGCTAACAAGGCTTCGAGAAAAATATTAATGAATAAAGGCTTTTCTTCAGAGTGGGTGGGGGAGATGGATGGCTTACCAGGAGAGATTTTGAAGAAGGAACTAAGATGATACCTATTACAATTAAAAGACCAACAATAGACGATATTGATTTATTGCATGATTTTTTCAAGCTTGTAATAACGGATACCTTTCGGAAAGAAGGGATAAAAGATCAAACGGGGGATTTACTTGCCGAAATAGAAACGAAGAAACGTTATCTTGCAATCGATTTGGAAAGCAATGGGGAGGAACGGTATTTTTTAATCGCTAAACTAGAGGATTTAATAATTGGTACAATTGAATTCGGTCCTTCTAGTGCGCTTATTTGTCAATGTACCAACGATCAATTAAAAGATGTAAAGGAAGTAGGTACGATATTTGTACACCCACACTATCAACAAAGAGGCATTGGAAGTCTTCTATTAAAGGAAATTTATAAGGAGATGGATAAAAGAGGAGTAGAGGCATTCTGCTTAGATAGCGGTTATGTTCATGCACAGCTTGTTTGGAAAAAGAAGTTTGGAACTCCTGACTATATCTTTAAGGATTATTGGGATATAGGGTATGACCATATGATTTGGAAGTTAAGTATACGGGAAGTTAGGAAATAAGAAGGTTGTTTTTAGAATATTCATTAAAAAGTGGTTGAGAACTTTTGATGATTCCCGTATTATCTAATTTATATGTATTTTTATGAAGGAGTATTAGATCTATGCAATCAAGAATTTCTTTATCAACGTATGCTCTAATTGGGACGATGCTTTTCGGTATGTTCTTTGGAGCAGGCAATTTAATTTTTCCTATTCAGCTTGGACAGCTTGCTGGAACAAATTTCTGGCTTGCGCTAGCTGGTTTTTTAGTGACGGCAATTGGCCTTCCGTTTCTCGGGATATTAGCAATTGGATTATCAGGGAGTAATGGGGTACGCGAGCTTTCGAATCGGGTTCATCCAGCATTCGGCTTTCTGTTTTCTCTCTTTCTTTACTTAACGATTGGCCCATTTTTTGCTATTCCACGCACAGCAACGGTTCCATTTGCTGTAGGGATTGAACCATATGTAGGGGATGGACATATCGCTCTATTTTTGGCTATTTTTAGTTTTCTTTTCTTTTTACTGGTTTACTATTTTTCATTAAATCCAGCAAAAATTATGGATGTGATAGGAAAATATTTAACGCCTGCTTTTTTACTGTTTTTATTTCTATTAATAATTATAAGCCTTGTTCGTCCAATGGGGAGTTTTCAAGAGCCGCAAGGAACTTATCTAAATAATGCTTTTATGACAGGGTTTAAAGAAGGATACAATACGATGGATGCTCTAGCATCTCTTGCTTTTGGGATTGTTGTTATTAATGCAATCAAAGCGAAAGGGATTAGTGATGTAAAAAGTATTGCTAAAACGACATGGAAATCAGGAATATTTGCTATGTTGTTAATGATGCTGATTTACGGATTTATCACATATATGGGGTCTTCTAGTGTACAAGCTGTGGGAATGTTTGAAAATGGCGGACTCATCTTTGCAGCTGTTGCTAAACACTATTTTGGATCTTTCGGTGGAATTTTGCTCGCTATCATTATTGTGCTTGCATGTTTAAAAACAAGCATAGGGCTGATAACGTCTTGTAGTGAATTTTTTCATGAAGCATTTCCGAAGATTAGCTATAAAAGCTTTGTGTTTATCCTATGTGCAGTATCTTTCTTATTTGCAAACCTAGGCTTAAACAAAATTATTCAATTTGCTGTACCTGTGCTTATGTTTTTATATCCTTTAGCAATTGTGCTAATCGTACTTGCACTTGTTTCTCCATTATTTAAAGGAAAGCAGAGTGTCTACTTAACAGCGATGGTATTAACGTTTTTTGTAAGTATACTGGATGGTTATCAGGCACTTGTTAAGAGTATGCCAGAAGCAAAGCTTATGTTTTTGGATCAGATTGGAGCGTTTTACGAGAACATACTCCCATTTTACGATCTAGGATTAGGCTGGATATTACCAGCACTTGTCGGTGCAGTGATTGGGTATTTCATTCATAAATAGGACGCAGAGGGACGGTTCTCCTGCTTCCCTTTTTGGGAGGCGGAGGAACCGTCCCTTTGTTTCCATATTTATCAAGTTTCTTATTTAATAAACATTCTAAATAAAGTTCCGATAGTAATAGTATCAGCTAGTGTTTTTACGAAAGGATTAAAAAAAGGCTGATTGCAAGAACAGTAGCTTATAAGGACCAATCTGTAATTAGATGTCTCAAATACTCTTTATCAAGAGTATTTTTTAAACTATTCTAGTCGGAGAAAATAGGAAGATATAAAGAATGAACAGGGAAAGCAAGGGGGAAAGATATGAGGTCAAAATTAAACCTAGGAGCAAAAATAAACATTATTGTATTTACAATTATTATTGTTCTGTCTATTGTTATCGGTTTTGTAGTAAACCAGGAAATTACAAGGGGAATTAAACAGTTTGCTACCGAGAAAGCAAAAGGGGATATTGGACTTGCTTATCGCTATATAAACAATAAGTATCCAGGTGATTGGGAAATTAAAGAAGACAAGCTTTACAAGGGAACTACTATTCTCAATGAGAATTATGAGGTAGTAGATAACATAGGTGAGGATACGGGTGATACAGTTACCATTTTTCAAGGAGATACTCGCATTGCGACGAATGTCATGCTGGATGGAGAACGAGCTATCGGGACACAGGCATCACCAGAAGTCGTGAACACTGTAATAGATAAAGGAGAAAATTTTTACGGGGAAGCAAATGTAGTTGGACAATTGTACCAAACGGCATACATGCCCCTCGAAAATCCTGAAGGAGAAGTAATCGGGATCTTGTATGTTGGAGCTTCTCAAGAGATTATTGATGATATTATATCTTCATTTTTAATGAAATTTATCATAGTCTTGGTGATTATGATTGTTTTAGCTTCAATTGTTGTGTACTTCTTTACCAAACAATTGAAAAAGAGACTTTTCCATCTGACATCTGCTTTGGAATTAGCTGGAGCAGGAAATTTTACAGAGAACATACAAGACGATGCTGGTGATGAATTAAGTCTTTTATCAGAGAGTTATAATAAAATGGCAGTAAATCTTAAGACGATGGTCAATGAAGTAAATATATCCTCTGAACGACTTGCATCTTCCTCTGAGGAATTAACAGCAAGTGCTGAGGAGACGAGCAAAGCAACAGAAACAATAACAGAATCGATTCAGCAAGTTGCAGATGGAGCGGAACTATCCACTAGTAGTGTTCAAGATAGTTCGCTAGCTTTAGAAGAAGTTTCAAAAGGAATTCAATCCATCGCTGATAGTGCTATCGTTATTTCCGATGTAAGCAAAAATGCGACAGAGAAAGCAAAGGAAGGCAGCTTCTTAGTAGACAAGACAGTAAACCAAATAAACGAAATCAATCGTTCTGTTGCAGTAAACGGAGAAGTAATGAAAAATCTCGATAACCGTTCTCAAGAGATTGAGAAAATTACAAAGGTTATTACAGATATCGCTGATCAAACGAATTTGTTAGCATTAAATGCTACAATTGAAGCAGCTAGGGCGGGAGAACAGGGGAAAGGCTTTGCAGTCGTTGCAGATGAAGTGAGAAAATTAGCAGAGCAATCCCAGCAGTCATCTTCCCAAATTTCCCTGTTAATAAAGACAATACAGGAAGATATGCTAGACTCCAATCGATCTTTCGAAAAGGTGAATTCGGATGTAAAAGAAGGTTTGGTAGTTGTTAATCAAACAAAAGATAACTTTAAAGAAATTTATCAGTTCATGGAAAAAATGACAGAGTTGATTGACGATATGGCAGCTATTTCTGAACAAATTTCTGCTAGTACGCAACAAGTGGCAGCAACGGTAACTGGTATCATCAACATATCAGAGCATACTTCCATGCATTCTCAGAACGTGGCAGCATCAGCAGAAGAACAGCTTGCATCCATGGAAGAAATTGCAGCATCAGCATCCGATCTATCCAATTTAGCAGAAAATTTGCAAGTACTAATTAGCAGATTTAAAGTATAAGGTTACGTAGGGGCGGTTCTCCCGCTTCCCTTTTTGGGAGGCGGAAAAACCGCCCCTCTGCTTATTCTAAATCAGCTTCTAAACTTGCAATAAATCCAGAGGAGTTGAGGGTGAATTTAAATAGCCCGTTAATTTCTTCACCTGGGAAATTACCTGTGAATAAGACTTTCATGTCGATAATATTTTCAGATGTGGTATATGTTAATACTTCTGTTTGTGTTTGGTAATTGATGAAGTATGTTTCAAAGTAATGCTGAATTTCCTTTTTTCCAACGAGCACTTTTCCTAATGAGTCTTCCTTGATAATGGCATCATCAGAAAATGTTGCTAAGTATTCTTGAGTATCGTAGTTATTTGACACATTGATATAGTCAGATATGATTTGGGGGAGTTTATCCATCGTGTTGAAACCTCACTTTTTAAATAGTATTTTGCTTTGTGTTCATGGTCTACTTTAACCCAATTACTTGACTACAGTATGTCATATTAAGAGTTGGTTTTTGTATTTGAATATGGATTGAGCATTTGTTGGATTCTATTCTTTAATTCTTTCCGTATGTCTGTAGGCTCAATAACCTCTAAATAGTTCCCGTAGGATAAGAGATAGCTGTACAGCCATTCTCCTTTCATATGAGAGATTGTTATGTGATAAAATCCATCTTTCTCGATTGTAATATGTTCTTCAGCGAATTCGTCAAATATACGATAGCTAGCCTCAGGGCTAACTCTTAGAACTAAATCGGCACGTTCTTGATGGTCATCGTGGAATGGGGGAGAAAACGAAAGAGTTTCAACGTTATCCATTTGTTCTAAATGATCATCTGTTACTTCTATTTTTGACATACGATTAATCTTAAAAATTCGAGAAGCTGCTTTATCTAAGCAGAAGGCTTCTAAATACCATGATTTGTCCTTAAATAATAATTTCGTAGGGAGAACTCGTCGGAAGCCTTTGTCTCCATTTGAATTTATATAGTGAAAAGAGATTATTTGACGGTCTAATATAGCTTGTTTAAATAGGGAAAAGTATTCCTTTGCTTTTGTGTCGCTTCCCCAGGATGAAAAATCTACTTCAATCCATTTTGTATCACTTTTTTTAAATAGATGACTCAGTTTCGTTAAGATCTCATCGATTTCTGGATAATTTGTAACAGATAGGCTTTGGAGGGAAAATAAGATTTCATCTTGTTCTTTTTCTAAAAGAAGTGACTTGTTCAATATAAACTGGTCCATCAAGGTAATTCCTCCGCCTTTACCTTGGGTCGTGTAGATAGGGATACCTGATTCAGTAAGTGTTTCAATGTCGCGGTAAATCGTTCGAACAGAAACTTCAAACTTTTCGGCTAATTCGTTTGCCGTTATGGATTTTCTTTCTAGTAAGATATATACAATTTGAAACAATCTACTTATTTTCATATGTAAAAAGTCCTCTCCTTATCAATATGATTAATTCAGTTAAAAATGTTTTATAAATATGACACTCTGTAGTCATATTATACTCACTATATTTGAAAGGTAAGTAAAATATAGGAGTGATAGGAATGAATCAAACAAAGGCGAAAGTCATAATCATCACAGGAGCTTCCAGTGGAATTGGGGAAGCTACAGCAAAATAGGGGGCAAAAATCATTCTTGCTGCAAGAAGAGAAGATCGTCTCCAAACGATATGTAGGGAAATGAAAAAAAATGGAGGAGACGCAATTTATCTAAAAACGGATGTAACTTCTTCTCAGGATATGCAAGCGTTAATCAAGTTTACTTTAGAGCATTATGGAAGAATTGATGTACTTATTAATAATGCAGGAGTTATGCCATTATCACAATTACAGGAATTAAAAGTTGATGAATGGGATCGAATGATTGATATCAATATAAAAGGAGTATTGTACGCATTGCTGCCGTGTTCCGGAGGGAGGAGTCGAGCGGGCGCCTCTCCAAACCAACCACCTTATTTTCACTTTCAAATATGCTTGCTCTTCATTTCACACGAAAAGAAAGACTTTTTCAGTGGTCTAGAACCGTCCCTCTGTTACCATTCGAAGAAAGGAGAAGAATCTATAATATGACATGATGTTGTCAGGTTAATTAGTTTATACTAAATTTATATTACTATTTGATGATTTCATGGAAAGAGGATGGGGAAATAAATGGAAACTAGATGTGCGTGGGCAAATTCGAGTGATTTGATGCGAGAATATCATGATAAAGAGTGGTGTGTTCCAAGTAATAATGATCAATATTTGTTTGAAATGCTAGTACTTGAAGGAGCACAGGCTGGATTATCTTGGTCTATTGTGTTAAAAAAGCGCGAGGCATATAGGAAGGCTTTTCATCATTTCGATTTAGAGTACTGTGCGAACCTGACAGAAATAGAAATGGAAAATATCCGAACCAATACGGAAGTTGTTAAACATCCGTTAAAGATTAAGTCAGTTAAAAGCAATGCATTAGCAATTATAGAAATTCAACGAGAATACGGCAGCTTCGCAAAATTTTTATGGTCCTATGTTGACGGAAAACCAATCATATCAAACTGGCAGTATGATAGCCAAATCCCGGCAGAAACCGATCTTTCAAAAAAAGTCAGCAAAGATTTGAAAAAAAGGGGCTTCAAATTCGTCGGTCCTGTAACCATCTATTCCTATCTGCAAGCAATTGGGATAGTCAACGATCACATTACTAGTTGTGCTTTTCATGGGAATAAAGGGAAGCATGGGGACGGTTCTACTGATTCCCTTAATAATTGAAGTCGAAGGGATCGTTATGAATAAAGAGAGCAAGGAAATAGATTTTACTGAAGCGCTGGAGCAAGCAAAATATATCCGTGGTTTATATAATCAGATGGAACAGTTAAGTATTGGAAGGAAATGGACAATGCAAGAAGATATGCTCGGGTTTTCAACAGATGTTGGTGTACTAGGACGCTTAGTGATGGCAAGCAGTGGTACATGGGGGTATGCTGGAGACGAAAAGGAAGAACTCGAGCACAAGTTGTCCGAATGTTTATGGTGGATTATGGTATTAAGTAATCATCTAGATATTGATATAACAAAAGAATACCAAGCTTTTATAAACAAGCTCGATACAAATCTTACAAAGAGCATAAAGGAAGCAGAGGGACATTTCGGCTGATCCCTCGCTTTTTTTGTTCACATACTAAGAAAGACGATCAAGGGAAGTGAAAGAACCGTCCCTATGATCACTTAAATAAATGAGGAGTTTCTTCCCATAACTTAAGTGCAGTTCCTTTATCTATAGCCCAAGGTTTGACGCCGACTCGATTTTGATTACTATCGTCTGTGGCTAAAGGAGCTATATCTCCATTTTCGCAATAAACCCCGCCATATCCTGCTAATTGTGGGCTTGTTGCACACCAAACAATGGTTGCGGCACCTTCTTTTATGGTTTTATGTTCATTGTTATAGCTATCGTAACCACGGTCTCCGTTTTTATTGATTGCTCCCATTGCGGACAATTCTTCATCTGTTAAATTATGAGAAAGATTTGTAACGATACTTCCTGGATGTACCGCGAAGGAGCGAATATTGTCTTTTTTATACAGTTCATCAAGAGCTACGCTAAATAATGAAACAGCTGTTTTGGATTGTCCATAAGCCACCCACTTATCATAAGGCGTGTGTGTAAAGTTAGGGTCCTCAAAATGAAAAGGAGAAAACCAGTGTGCTCTTGAGGTTAAATGGACAACTCTCGCTCCGTTCGCTTGCTTTAGTTCGGGAAGCAACGCTTTTGTTAAAAAGTAATGGCCTAAATAATTTGTTGCTATTTGTAGTTCATTTCCCAAGCTATCATAGGATAGAGGAGTGGCCATGATTCCGGCACTATTAATTAGTATCTCTAATTTTTGATAATTTTTTTTGAACCATTGGCTGAATGAGTTTATGGAATCTCTGTCGCTTAAATCAAATGAAGCAGGATAAAGCTCAACATTTGGAATTCCAGCTAAAGAAAGTTTAACCTTATCTGGATTTCTTACTGGAATAATAATTGTTGCCCCGGCATTTGCTAATGTTTTCGTTGTTTCTAAACCAAGGCCAGCTGCTCCACCAGTAATAATGGCCGTTTTACCTGTTAAATCTATATTTTTAATTACTTCATCTGTCGTTGTTCTTGCTGAATTTCCTGTTAGTAATGGTTGTTGCATTATTTTCCGCCACCTTTGAGGGTACTAAAGTGAGAAATTTTGTATTGCACCTTTTCTAAAATTTGCTGGCGTTTGGCTAATTCCGCTTTCATTTTTGCTGCATGTTCCTGTAAAATGCTATAACATTGCTGGTTATCGTTTTCTTTATAAGCATCTACATACTTTTTAATTTGTTCCAACGGCATATCGGTATCTTTTAAATTAACAATAAATCCTAAATATTGAACGATTTTGTCATCATATACTTTGTAGCCTCTGTCATTTTTCATGGGGGCATCAATGAGTCCCAATTTTTCATAATAACGAATAGTAGGAATCGATAAGCCAACAAGCTTAGCAACTTCTGATATTTGATACATTTTCTCACCTCGTAATTTAGACGATACAATATGAAGTTAACTTTATGTCAAGGGGAAGCATTTGAGAAGGTTCTGCTGCTTTTGTTATTTTGAAAAGGGTAGCACAAAGAACCGTCCCTCTGCTTCCGAATCATTTCCATTTATGGTATAATAAAATTAATTAGATGAATGGAGGGTTGCTTTAAGATGTGGAATTCTATCTCGATTTTATACTTTATGTAACTAATTTTATAGTACTTAAAGGCTCTGCCTGTGTGTAGAGTAATCGGGATTAGTCTGCCTATTTTTAATTTAACCTTTCATTAACGTTATTAATAATGATGTGGTGTAAAAAGGGAGAGAAATGTGCTCTCTTTTTATTTATTAAAATTGAATAATATTTTTCTCTAGATACCCATTTTTTATGATTTAGGGTTTTTTCTGGATAAATATTATTCCTTTTCCTTCTTCCGATTACTTAACACGCAGGCGGCAACCTGTGTGTTTTTTTATAAACAGAATGGAGGAATAGTAATGGCAGAAAGACAAAAAGCGATAATAGTAGGCGTTCATTATGACCAGAAAGAAGATTTTTCGAATTCGATGGAAGAACTAGCTCAATTAGCTGAGGCATGTGATATAGAGGTAGTTGGGGAAGTAACACAGAAGTTGGATCGGGTTCATTCAGCCCATTATATTGGAAAAGGGAAGCTTCAGGAATTAACAGCTATACTTGCTGAAAAGGATGTGCCAACCGTTCTTTTTAATGATGAGCTGTCTCCATCACAAGTTCGAAATTTGGAAGAAGCTACAAATTGTAAAATCATTGACAGAACGGTATTAATTTTAGATATTTTTGCTCAAAGAGCGAAGACAAAAGAAGCTATGCTACAGGTTGAAATTGCAAAATTGCAGTATATGCTACCTCGATTAGCGGGTTTAGGCGAATCATTAGGACGCCAAGGCGGTGGATCTGGACTAATAAATAGAGGGTCTGGGGAAACAAAGCTAGAGTTGGATCGAAGACGTATTGAGGACAGAATCAGTCGTCTGCATAAAGAATTGGATACGCTTGTTGTTCAACGTAAGAATCAACGGAAAATGCGGAAAAAGAAAGAAATGCCAAGTATTGCACTAGTTGGCTATACGAATGCTGGTAAATCTACTTTAATGAATGTGCTAATTGAAAAATTTCACGCTGTGACAGAAAAAAAGGTTTTTGAAAAGAATATGTTGTTTGCAACATTGGAAACATCTGTGCGAAATATAACATTGCCAAATAATAAGTCCTTTTTAGTAACAGATACTGTTGGATTTATCAGTAAATTGCCACACCAATTAGTAAAAGCATTTCGATCTACCTTAGAGGAAGTGGCTGAAGCTGATTTGCTCATCCATGTTGTAGACTCCTCCAATCCGAATTATAAGGAGCAAATAAACGTAACCAAGCAAACCTTAAAAGAGCTAGGCGCAGAAGGTATCCCTACTATTTATGCTTTTAATAAAGTCGATTTAGTAAGGGAAGAAGTTTCAATGGCAGGAACAGATGCAGTATGCCTTTCTGCAAAAAAACAAATGGGAATAGATGAATTAATTGGAGCCATTACGGAAAATGTCTTTAAACAATATATTTCCTGCGAAATGAACATCCCTTACGATAAAGGAAATATCCTGTCTTATTTACAAGAAAGGGCAAATATCCTTTCAACCGAATACAATAACGAGGGGGTATGTCTATCTATCGAATGCAAAGAAGAAGACTATAACCGCTATAGGGAATACGTAATTTAAGTGCGCAGAGGGACGGGTTCTACTGCTTCCATTTTGGAAAAAGGAAAGCGCAAGAACCGTCTCTCTGCTTTTATTCTACATCCTGTATATACATCGAAAAATCCGCTGATTCTCCATTTACTATTAAGGCTCCATCATCGGTGAAGCGGGGCATGACTAAGCGTTCTTTTATTTTATTGAAAGTGGGTAGTTCCTCCAAATTTTCATTCTCTAATCGATATAGTTTTACTGTATCGGTATTTTTGTCCACTATACTTAGTGCAAGGTAATTTTTATATACTGCATAATTATTAAAGGGGGGAGTCTCTATTTTGTGAAAAGTGCCATCGGTGAGATCGATATAGCCTAAAATAGGTGAATTTTCATCCTCATTTGAAAATGCAGCATATATTTTATTGTTCATTAAGATAACATTTTCTGCCACTTTATAAGGAGCTCCATATTTTCCAATTTGTTTTAGAGTGGTTAGATCATAGACGTAAAATTCAGTTGTATTTCCGTTATTTGATTTAAACTGTTCAGGTATAACAAGTAAATTATCATATAAACCGGCTTTGCTGTTTCTGCCTATTCCGGTGAAATCATGAAGGTTAGTTTCCTCCAGTGTTATTAAATTTATCTGCTTATAACCCGAAGCATCATTATAAATTAACCTATCCTCTTGGAGTTGAATATCCCCCAGAACGGTCTTTTTCTGTTCTTTCTGCAATGTTGTTTTTCGATTTAAAATATAGATATTATTGTTTTTTTCTCCCCAAATAAGCCAATTTTTATTTGCTGCCAGCGTATAAATATCAATATCCTCGCTAGACTCGACAAGTACTTGCTGTGAGTGAGACGTAAGGGAATAAGAATATATTGTTTTATTATCTGCGTAAATTAATTCGTTTGTATCTTTTATAAAGATAGAATGAATGAAAGAAGAATAATCATCATTTGGAATAGTTACTTTTTCCAATGGTGTATTAAAGGACGAACTTGTTGAAAACCAATTGGATAGAGAGGGACCAATTAAAATAACCAGAAGGCTAATAATGGCAAGTGTGCTGAAAATGGGACGAAATAATCGTTTTCTCGGATGAATGGTACTTTGTAACTGCTGATTCGCTTTTCGTAAAATTTTTTGTTTATTTTCTTCGGAAAGGGTGATATCAGCTGGGATTGATTCATCTAATAATTGTTTAATGTTCTTTGGCACGATCTATTTCCTCCTCACTCATGGTTAGTTGCGCTTTTTTTCGTCCTCTCGCTAGCCTTGTTTTAACAGTGTTGCTGGAACAGTTTAATATCTCGCTAATTTCTTTTACAGATAATTCGGCATAGTAATGTAACCATATAACTTCCTTGTATTTAGCTGGAAGTTTATTAAGCAATACAGCAAGATAATGTTTATCCTCTTGTTTTAAATAGGCTTCCTCTGGAGTTTCTTTATAGATTAGAAAAGTGCTAGCAAGCTTGGAAACTTCTATTTTTCGAAAGGCCCAGCTTTTAAAATAATTTCGGCACTCATTTACAGTCATACGATATAAATACGTTTTAACACTAGATCGACCCTCAAATTGTTCGAGATGTAAGTAATAACGGATAAATACTTCTTGCACAATGTCCTCTGCTTTTTCCTTGTCTTTCACAAGGGCATAGGCAAGTCGGGTTAAATAATGGCCATATACATCCATCGCGTTTGTAAGCAATTTATCTCTTTCATGCTTTTCCACATTTCCCTCTCCTTTCTACCTATTGTTTAGACAAAGCAAACAGAAGAACGGTTTCTATTTTATAAAAATTTTATCCCACTCTTAACGGGCAGTAAGACTCTCCCCTCAAGCTTATGAGTATACGAGGAAGATAGGTGGGAGATCAACTGTCCGTAAAGGTCCGATTGGTTCAACTAACCATCAGTGGGGGAGGAAGGAAAATCCCCACTGATGGAAGTTTCACTTTATTCTAGCACTACAAAGTAAACAATGTTCATATAATTTAAATGGAAGCAAAAAGGGGGCCAATTGAGATGAATGTTTATGATTGTGTGATTATCGGGGCTGGTCCAGCGGGAATGAGTGCGGCCCTTATGTTAGGGAGGGCAAGAAGAACGGTTGCTGTATTTGATGATGGGACGAACAGGAATAGAATAACTCATGAATCACATGGTTTCCTTACGAGAGATGGGATCAGTCCACAAATGTTTAAAGATTTAGGCATAAATGATCTGATGAAATACCCAAGTATTTCTTACCATAGAGCTACAATAACGAAAATCGAAAAGGTAAAAGCAGGAGGAGCTTTTCTTGTTAAAACAAAGAATCACGAAGATTACTTAACGGAGAAAATCATTTTAGCAACTGGAGTTCAAGAGGTAATCTCGATTCCAAATGTGAGACAATATTATGGAAAAAGCCTATTTAGTTGTCCGTACTGTGATGGGTGGGAACTTAGGGATCAAGCCCTTATTCTCATTGTCCATACCGAAGCGCAAATCTTACATATGGGGAAATTAGTTTATAATTGGTCAAAAGATTTAGTGATAACAACCAACGGAGTAGCTGTTTCAGCAGAAACTAAGGGGGCTTTTCAAAAGCGAAATATCCCAATTATCACAGAACCGATAAAAGGCATAATTGGAGAAAATGGATTCCTTCAACAAATCGAGTTTAGATCAGGAAGGAAAATGGCACGAACTGGTGGTTTTGTTGTTCCCTCTTATTACCGTTCCAATCAGTTTGTGGAGCACCTTGGATTAGAAGTTCATCCTAATGGGGCAATAGTAACGGATGGATCAGGCCGCACAACAGTCAAAAATATTTATGTGGCAGGAGAAGTGGAAAAGGCAGCTTCATCCTCTATTCTCCTGTCCGCTGCAGATGGAAGCAAGACTGCTATAGCGGTGAATACAGATTTAATGCTGGAACGATTTTAAGAGAATTAAAGGGATGGTTCTTGTGCTTCTATTCTTTCTAGTAGAGAAAAGGGAAGCACAAGAACCGTCCCCATGATTCCCTACTAGTTTAGAAAAAACATCGCTTAGAAGAACTGTAATGGTAGAATAGATTCAAGTAATATAAACGGCAAGAGGTGGAATGAAAATGCGATTTATCATGGCAAGTGCCTATATGTTAGAGGAAATTAATGAGATTTATTTAAAATGTAGAGAAAATTTAATAAAGCAAAATATCTTCCAATGGGACGATCAATATCCAAATGTCCAATATTTTCAAGCATGCATAGATAATAAAGTATTATTCGTTTTATTACAAGAAGACAAGATAGTTGGACATGTTGTATTAAATGAATGGCAAACAGAGGAGTGGGAGGTTATTCAATGGAATAGAAATAATCCTTTGATTATTCATTCTTTCATGATTGATCCCAGTTATCAAGGAAAAGGGATGGGCTCTACTTTTGTACAGCATATGGAAGAATATGCCCTTGCCCAAGGATATGATAGCATCCGATTAGATTCATTTTCAGGAAATCCTCAAGCTTTAAATTTATATAAAAGGCGTAACTATGTGAAAAGAGGAGAGATTTTCTATGAATCTAAGCCAGAAGGACATCGAAAATACCTTTGTATGGAGAAGAAACTAATATGAATATGACCTCTATTAACGAAACCAATCGTGAAAAAGTACAACTATTTTTTCAATCTCATTGGGGAAGTCCTGAGATGGTGCTTTCCACTGGGATCTATGATTGTAGCACCTTAGACGGATTCATTGTTTGGAACGAAAAGGAAGAAATTAATGGATTAATTACCTATATTTTAAAGGAGAAAGAGTGTGAGATTATATCTTTAGACAGCATAGAAGAAGGAAAAGGAAGTGGAACAAGGCTCTTAAAAACAGTGGAAGAGACGGCCAAAGAAGCAAACTGCAAAAGGATTAAAATAATCACAACAAATGATAATTTGCTAGCTTTGAAATTTTACCAAAAAAGAGGCTATTATCTATCAGAATTGCTAGTAGGCGCAGTAAAAGAAGCTAGAAAGATTAAATCCGAGATACCTTTCCGCGGAAATGACGGGATTCCTATTAGAGATGAAATAGTCCTTGTAAAGAGGTTATCAGATAACCTATAAAAAAATTTGAGGTGAGAAACTTGTCTATCGCATTAGCATTTTATGAAGAAAAATATAAACCAGAGCTGGAAAATTACCTTTTATCAGAGGAACAATTATATTATACGAGTACACCTCTTGATGCTCTAGAGAAATGTTTAGTGGAAGAGGATCGCCATCCGGTCGCTATCTTAAAAGATGGTATGGTTGCTGGCTTTTTTGTCCTTCATGGCTGGGACGGAGTAAAAGATTATAGTGAGAATAAAGGGGCGATTTTAATGCGGGCTTATTCTATTCAGCATTCTTATCAGGGGCAGGGAATTGGAAGGGAATCAATGGAGCAATTAATCCCTTTTGTAAAAGAACAATTTCCAGCTAAAAAGGAAGTAATCTTGGCTGTAAATGTGAAAAATACTCGAGCCCAATACGTATACCATAAAGCAGGATTTGATGATAATGGAAGAAGAGTAATGGGGCCAAAAGGAGAACTAATTATTTTTAGCAGAGAATTGTAAAAGGCCTGTTCCGATTTAAGCAGTCAAAGTTAAATAATTACAATATGCAATAAATTAACTATTATGATAGAAGAAGTAGGAAAAAAGCAAGGAGACTGGTGTGAGATTAAGGAGGAAAGAGAGGATGAACGTAAAGCTTAGGCAGATTTCGGAGGATCATTGGGAAGAGGTAGCGAATATTTATAGGTTGGGGATTCAATCAAAGCAGGCAACATTTGAGACGAGTGTTCCAACTTGGGAGAAGTGGAGCAGTAGTAAAGATTTATCATCCAGCTTTGTTCTACTGGATGAAGACACAGATAGAGTAATCGGTTGGACTGCTATCAGCAAAGTATCAAATCGCAGTGTATATCAAGGGGTAGGCGAGCATAGTCTTTATTTGCACCCAGATTATCAGCGAAAAGGATATGGGAAATTTTTATTGGTAGAATTAATCGAACATTCTGAATCAAGTGGTTATTGGACACTGCAATCAGGTATATTTCCAGAAAATATTGCAAGCATCCAGCTTCATAAAAGCTGCGGATTTAGAGAAGTTGGTATGCGTGAGAAAATTGGCAAGTTAGATGGAGTTTGGAGAGATGTTGTATTGATGGAAAGAAGAAGTGCGAATAAGAATTTTACGGAATAAGTTAGCTACATCTCAGAAAATATACCGAAAATAAAAAGCAGAAAGGGGAAGTTATTTTAAAATGAGCCCTATTAATCTATTAAAACAATATATTGACGCGACAAACACTCATAACTTCGAAAATGTTGAACGATTATTACATCCAAAAGCGGTATATTGGTTTACAGATAAAACATGTACAGGTATGGAAGAAATAAAAAAATATTTTGAGATTGCATGGGATACGATTAAGGAAGAAAAGTATTCAGCCGCAGATGTACAGTGGCTAGTTGTGGAGAATGACTCGGCAACATGTATTTACAATTATCATTATGAAGGATATTTTAAAGGGAAATTCATAAAAGGAAGTGGACGAGCAACAAATGTTTTTGTAAAAGATAGTGAACAAAATTGGAAAATTATTCATGAACACTTGAGTAGCATCTAATGAAATTGATAAAAGAGGACCACTCAGTTTACTATCATCTCATCAAGATTCGAAGAAAAACTGAGTGGCCGACTTCATGTTCAGTACAAAATCATCGGATTATTATTGAAAAAACTGGCACCCTGTTATAACTTCAACGTCATAAACACACTATTCGGATCTTCCTCATAATCCGAAAACGGCCCGCAATACTGAAATCCTAAACTTTCATATAGTCTTTTGGCAGGCAGAAAAGCATCCATGGAACCTGTCTCTAAACTTAAGCGGCTATAGCCACGACTTTTGGCTTCTGCGATAATATGGAGAAGTAATTTTTTCGCTACGCCTTTGCGTAAGTGATGAGGAGATGTTTTCATCGATTTTATCTCTCCATGCTTGTTATGTAGTTCCTTTAACGCACCGCAGCCAGTTAGCTCCCCGTCTTCCCACGCACTCCAAAAAGTTACTTCTGGTTTTCTCAATCCTTCTATATCTAATGCATGAATACTTTCAGGTGGAGAATGGAGGGTCATGCTATGTAAATGATCTTCTAATAAAGCAATGACTTCTTTCGATGTTACATGATCGATAATAATTTTCATTCCCATCAACCTTTCTATTTATTTACTACTATTCTACTTATTTACTTGTTCCAGTGGAATGAATTATGTGCATTTTAATTGGAAATATTTAATGGAAATATCTTTAGTTAAAAATGTTTGCCTTTGAGGTATTTTTTTTGTTATTATATTCACATTAGATTTCAATTTGAAATAGGGAAAGGAAAATGAAATAAAATGAATATCTTAGTAGTAAAAGCAAACAATCGTCCAGCTGCTGAAGCTGTATCAAGTAAAATGTATGAAACGTTTATGGAGTCTATTAAAGGTGCTGAAAACCTTAATGTAAATGTATATGATGTTTATGCAGAAGATACTCCTTACTTTGGTCAAGAATTATTTGATGCTTTTGGTAAAGTACAAAGCGGAGAAGAATTAACAGATATCGAGCAACGCTTATTAGCTGCTAAACAAAAAGCGATGGATGCTTTAACAGCTGCTGATGTAGTAGTTTTTGCATTCCCACTTTGGAACTTAACTATTCCAGCTAAATTACAAACATTTATTGATTATGTATATGCTGCAGGCTTTGCATTTAAATTTGATGCAGAGGGTAACATGATTCAATTAATGACAGATAAAAAAGCAATTCTTTTAAATGCTCGTGGTGGCATTTATTCTACTCCAGAAGCTGCTTCATCTGAAATGGCAGTTAACTATATGCGTGCTGTATTTGGCGGCGTATTCGGAATGGAAATCATTGACGAAGTGATTATCGAAGGTCATAATGCAATGCCTGATAAAGCTGCTTCTATCATTGAAGAAGGTCTACAAAAAGTAACTGCTGCTGGAACTAAATTAGTAGCACAAACTGTTTAATTAATAGATAAGATAGCAAGCTAAACTCTGTCTGAAATTTATTTTTCAGATGGGGTTTTTTTATGGAAAAAAGATTATACTAGGAAAAGGGCATATTTAGGACATATGTCCTTTTCCTATGTTTAGAATTCGATTATCTTTAAAAAGGAAATTAAATAACAAGGGGTCGAACAAATGAGAGGTATTTTATTTGCATTTATGGGTGGTGCATTTATTACTCTACAAGGAGTGGCAAATGCAAGAATTAGCCAAGATATTGGTTCATGGCAGGCAGCTGCAATTACACAATTTACCGGGTTTGTACTTGCCTTTTTAATCTTATTGCTTGTTAAAGAAGAAACCTTTTCAAAATATAAACAAGTAAAGCCGCTGTATTTGGCTGGAGGATCTTTTGCATCAGTTATTATTTTTAGTACGATTACAGCGATGCATTTAGTGGGCGCTACATTAACAATCTCAACGGCTTTAATTGCACAGCTATTTATGACCTTTATAATAGATAGCAATGGCTGGTTCGGATTAGAAAAAAAGCAAATGAAGGCTCCACAGTTTATTGGCATTGGTATGATGATAATAGGTGTTCTTTTATTAAAAATGTAAGGAGAACCACTCATGAAAGTAATTGGTAATCTAGAGCAGGTAGAAGAATATATTCACACCTTTCAATTAGAAGCAATTTTTCCTGAGAAGTTGAAAGAGCATTTACACCTTTATGCCTTTAAACAAGGGGAGTTTATTTGTACACAAGGGCAGACGGCTGAATATATTTATATTTTGGTGGATGGAAAAATTAAAATATATACAACTACAGCGGAAGGAAAAACATTAATCCTTTCTTTTAAAACGCCATTGGAAATGGTGGGCGACGTGGAATATATAAGAGATACGGATATTCTTAATACAGTGGAAGCTATAACAGACGTAATGATGATTGGTGTTCATAAACGACATTTAAAACAATATGTGAGCGATTATGCACCCTTTTTACAGTTTTTGTTGGATATTATCACGAAGAAGTTTTATATCAAATCAAGTTCGATGCGCTTCAATTTATTTTATCCAGTCGAAGTAAGATTGGCTAGTTATTTATTGTCTGTTTCCTTTGATAAGGAGGATCCATTATATGATACGGAGCGTAATAAGATTAACCTAAAAGATACAGCCAATCTAATTGGTACTAGTTACCGTCATTTAAACAGAGTGATACAGCAATTTTGTCAGGATGGCTTGATTGAACGGAAAAAAGGGTTTATTGTGGTGAAAAATCGTGATGGTTTAACAAGTTTAGCTGGTAAAAGTATTTATGAAGAAGGATTGGGTGAATAAAAAATATGATTTATGGCTTACTTATTGCTTTTATTAGCGGTAGTCTTGTTGGGGTGCAAAATATATTTAATAATCGAGTCAATCAGAAGGCGGGCCTTTGGGCTACTACAACGCTTGTGTTAGCATTAGGGTTTATTGCGTCTTTTATCCTTGGCTTTATTACGGAAGGAACAGGACTTTTTCATTTAGAAAATATGCAGACATGGTACTGGTTTAGTGGAATTATCGGGGTCGGTGTTGTTGTTTGTATGACAAAGGGGATTAGACATTTGGGGGCAACATATGCTGTTTCGATCTCCTTATCTTCTCAGCTTATTTTTGCCTTACTGTTTGATTCTTTCGGTTTATTGGGATTAGATAAAGTTCCATTTACTTCAAAGCAGTTAATTGGAGTATTGGTCATTATCGGTGGAATCCTTGTTTTTAAAATGGGTGGAACATCAGAAAAGAAACAGCCAGTGAAAGAACTGGTAAAAAGATAGGAGAGGATTTCTATGCAGGGATTATTGAATAATAAGGCAGAGACAATTCTAAATACGACTCCAGCAACTAAGGAAAAAGGGAACATAAAGTACTATCAAACTTTGCTTTTTGATGTGGATGATACCTTATTAGACTTTGTAGCTGCAGAAGATCAAGCTTTTCGCTTATTGCTACAGGAACAAGGGATATCATACAGTGATGAATGGAAAAAGCAGTATCAAGAGCTAAATCAAGGTCTATGGAAGGCGTTTGAAGGAGGAGAAATTACGCGTGATGAGGTAGTCAATACAAGATTTACGCTCTTCTTTGAAAAGCTGGGTAAGAAAGTAGACGGCGTTTTATTACAGCAAAGCTATCGTGAGTATTTAGGAGAAGGAAGTCAGTTACTAGATGGAGCGCTTGATCTAATACGAAAGATTTCAAATCATTTTGATTTATATATTGTGACCAATGGTATATCTAAAACGCAAGAGAAGCGTTTAAAATCCTCTGGACTATACCCATATTTTAAAGCAGTATTTGTCTCAGAAGACACTGGCTATCAAAAGCCAATGAAGGAGTTCTTTGATTATTGCTTTGAGCGAATTCCACAAATCAACAAAGAGGCTACTTTAATTATTGGTGATTCATTAAGCGCCGATATACAAGGCGGTTACAATGCAGGAATTGATACATGCTGGGTCAATCCATTGAAAAAGGAAAATAATTTAGATGTGCAACCAACATACGAAATCACAAGTCTTCAAGAGCTGCTCGTTCTTCTTGAACGAGAAAAACAATCGGACCATTAATGGATCGATTGTTTTTTGTCTTCTCTATCAAATTTTTGAATAATGCCAAGGCAAGTTCTGGAAAGTAAGAAAGTACATGTTTCTGTCAACAAAGTATGGTACCAATGCCAGCCCTTTTTATATTTTATTAAATTTGTGTATCTTTCGAACAGAGCTTCCAAGATAGTCATTGGAATACTAAAGTAAAAGGATTTGAGTATAATTCCAGGTATTTTGGAATGATAACTTATTTGATTAAAGGCGACGCAAGTGATTGGGAATAACAGATAATCAAATAAAATATTGATTTGAAAATTCTTTGGGAGAAATCGAACAGGGAAATTAAGCCATTTTTCAGTAGTAACAATACTATCAATAAAGCTGGACATATAGCCTTTAAAAAAGAAAACCAGAAACCAATCCTTTACTGGCCTTTTTCTAAAAATAACTGGTAAAAGCCCAATCCCCAAAAATAAGAGAAATCTTAATATCTTCCGTTCCACTATAATCCCCCGTCTAGTTGCAAATTATCCTTCCTTCTGGTAGTGATAGGATTTTATTATCTTACCCAGATAGCAAGAAAATATGAAAAAAAGCATCCGAATAGATGCTTCAGACCGTAGACAAACCCTTAATTTTTTAAAATAGAAGTTTGTATATAGCATATTTATTAGTTCCTTTGAATAGGGATGTTACTTTCCGCTCCAGGGGTTCGCTTTCCGTGGGGCTCGCGCTGAGCCGCTTCGGCCTTTGGCCTGCAGGGTCTCAGCTGTCTCGCTAATCCCACAGGAGTCTCACCCCTTCCACTCCAAGCAACGCATAAAAATTCCATTTAACTTTTTAAAAATCTTATTGTCTACAAACTGAGGCATCCGAATAGATGCTTTTTTGTCTTTTTAGCTTACTCTTAATTCGTAAAGGTCCGATAAGAGTAACCAACCATTATGGGGGATAAGGTAAAACCCCCACTTATGGAAGGTTTCTTTATAATGCGCTTTTTCGTTCAATTAATTCCGATTGAAGCAAAACGGTCTTTGGTATTTTTCGCTGATCTAAGATTTGCTCCAAAAGCAAGGAAACCCCTGTCTTGCAAAGTTCAGGTATATCAATATGAAAGGTAGTCAAAGGGGGTGATACATACTTCGCGACACTAATATTATTAACACTTATAATGCTAACTCTGTTTGGAATCGATATATTATATTCATTAAAAGCTTGGAGACTTCCAACTGCAATCGGATCTGAAGCAATAAAAAAGGCGGTTGGTAACTCTTCTTTTAAGTCGTTAATTACTTTTTTTGTAACAGTATAGCCATCGTTTACAGAGAAATGTCTTTCACCAAATATGTACTTTTCATCATGTAAGCCTAACTCCTTCATATATGTACGAAAAGTAATTTCCCGAATATCCATTTCATCCTCATTTGTATCAGGGTTGTGGTATGTTCCCCCGATAAATCCGATTTTTTGATGCCCTTTTTCAATGAAGTAATCGATTGCTTTTTTCGTAATTCTTACTGTATCCGGCAGAACAGCATCGTATAGATCTGGAACGGGGTTTGTATCAATGAAAACGCCCTTTTTTGTTTTTTTTCTTAGTTTTTGTATCTCTTCTGTTGAAAATGCACCTACAGCAATAAAGCCGGATATATCATTAGGAATACTTTTGACGCCATCTTCGTGTTTAAACAAATGCAACTCTATATTATGATGAAGAGCATTTTTCTCCAATTCTAATCGCATTTGTTTAAAATAAACATCTTCTAGCTCCTCTTTTTCCGTTATCCAGTAAAGGAGTGCTACTTTTTCTATTAATGGTTGAATACTTTTTCTTTCATAGCCTAATTCAAGCGCCGTATCTAAAATTCTCTTCTTAGTTTCTGGAGAAATGGAAAGTGTTGAATCATTGTTCAATAATCTTGAAACGGTCGATGGAGAAAAACCTGCTTTTTTTGCAATATCTTTAATGGTGACCATGTAAACCTCCTAAAAGCACTGTTCTACAATATTTTCATTATAAGCTATTTACTAATAAATTAGTAATGTTTTTTAGTAAATTGTTTTCCTTATGTTGTTCTATGGTAAGTAAGGTGATTTATTGGTTTTTATCAAAAAGTTAAATTTATTTGGTGTTGAATCATTACTTATTGAATAAAAAATATTACTAAATATATTTACAAAGAAATAGATGTGTAGTATCCTTTTGTTAGAAAACGTTTTCAGGAAAATATTAAAGCAAAGGGTGGAAAAAAAGATGAAAAAAAGGCTGACAACAATACTTTTGAGTAGTTCTTTAGCTTTGGCACTAGCAGGTTGTGGACCGTCTGGTGAAACAAATAACGATACATCTTCCAAGAAAGATAATAATGGCTATGATCTCCTTGTATGGGAAGATCAAAGTAAATCCGATGGGATTGCAGATGCAATTAAAAAATTTGAAGAAGAAAATAATGTGAAAATTAAAGTGGCAGAAAAAGCCTATGCAGATCAATTAGAGGATTTACGATTAGACGGTCCTGCAGGCACAGGTGCTGACGTTATTACGATTCCCGCTGATCAAATTGGAACAGCTGTCACAGAAGGGATTTTAAAAGAAATCACAGTGGATGATACCCTTAAGGCATCGTATACAGAGGCAGCGATGGATTCTCAAATTGTAGATGGTAAAGCATACGGGCTTCCTAAAGCAGTAGAAACAACCATTTTATACTATAACAAGGACTTAGTGAGTGAGGACCAATTGCCTAAAACCACCGAAGAATGGTACGAGTTCTCTAAAAGTGTAACAAAGGACGGTAATTATGGATTATTGGCATTATGGGATCAAATCTATTATGCAAATGGTGTTTTAAGCGGATATGGCGGTTATGTATTCGGGCAGGATAGTTCTGGCACTTATAATCCAGAGGATATTGGCTTAGCGAACGATGGAGCTATCGAGGGAGCAGAATATATTTCTAAATTCTATAAAGACGGATTATTCCCATCAGGCATTATCGGTGAGCAAGGTATTAACGTTCTAGACTCTCTATTTACAGAAGGAAAAGCAGCAGCAGTTATTTCTGGACCATGGAATTTAGAACCTTATGCAAAAGCAGGCATCAATTACGGGGTAACGGAACTTCCAATGTTAGCGAATGGAGAGCATATGGGCTCCTTTATCGGGGTTAAAAGCTATAACGTAAGCACATATAGCAAAAACGCTGAGTTAGCGGAAGAGTTAGTAAAGTTTTTAGCAAATGAAGAAAATTCGAAAACACGTTATGAAATTACAAAAGAGGTCCCAGCAGTGAAAGCATTGACAGAGGATCCAGCTGTAACAGAAAGTGAAAATGCGAAGGCTGTAGCCAATCAATCTCAATATTCTCAACTAACACCAGGCATTACAGCAATGGATGCAGTTTGGCAACCTGTTGACTCGGCACTTCAAACGATTGCTACTGGAAAAGCAAAACCAGAAGAAGCTCTAACTACGGCAGTAGAAACAATTAAAGGTTCTATTGCTGCAAATAGTGGAAACTAACTTGAGACAAGAAGGGACAGTACGAAAAATTACTCGTCCCTTTTAAAAGGAGAGAGGTGAAGTTTAGGTATGAGCTTCCAGGCAAATACAGTTGATAAGGATACAAAGTTTGCGAAAAAGGCAGCGTTATTATCCATTATTCCAGGATTAGGACAGTTTTATAATAAGCAGTGGGGTAAGGGAGCATTCTTCCTTGTCTTTTCTATCGCATTTATTATTGTTTTTAAGGATTTATTTAATATGGGGCTTTGGGGGATTGTTACACTTGGTGAACAAGTACCCCGAGATAATTCGATCTTCTTGCTGGCAGAAGGGATCATCGCTTTAATTGTAATTTTTTTCGGATTAGCATTTTACTACTTTAATATAAAAGATGCTTATGCGATCGGAAAGAGGAGAGAAGAAGGCTTTGATATTCCTTCTATAAAAGAGCAGTATCAAGTTCTTTTGGCAGAAGGCTATCCATATATCATTACAAGTCCAGCCTTTATTTTACTTGTTTTCTCCGTTATTTTTCCTATTCTATTTTGTTTTGCCCTTGCGTTTACTAATTACGATTTATATCACTCAGCACCAGCTAACTTAGTGGATTGGGTAGGGTTGGAGACATTTAAGAAAATATTTACCGTTGATATATGGCGTGCTACCTTTTTTGATGTATTAGGATGGACATTAATTTGGACATTAATTGCCTCAACGCTTCAAGTAGCGATCGGGATATTTTTAGCAGTGGTCGTTCACCAGAAGGAATTACGCTTTAAAAAATTCTTTCGGACCATTTTAGTATTACCATGGGCAGTTCCTGGATTTGTTACGATTTTAGTTTTTGCTGGAATGTTTAATGATAGTTTTGGAGCAATTAACAATTCAATCTTGGCATTCCTCGGAATAGATGCCATCCCTTGGCTAACAAGTCCGAATTGGACGCGACTTGCTTTGTTACTTATTCAAGGATGGCTAGGGTTCCCATATATATTTATTGTAACAACAGGGGTACTTCAATCCATTTCAGATGATTTGTATGAAGCAGCTACTATTGATGGAGCGTCGCCTATTCAAAAATTTAAGAATATTACCTTGCCGTTAATTTTATATGCAATGGCACCAATTATCATTACGCAATACACATTCAATTTTAATAACTTCAATATTATTTATTTGTTTAATGCTGGAGGTCCAGCAGTTCCAGGCTCCACTGCAGGCGGTACAGATATTTTAGTTTCTTGGATATATAAATTAACGATGCAGAACAGTCAATATGCGCTTGCTGCTGCATTAACGATTCTACTAAGTATTTTTGTTATTAGCATTGCTTTATGGCAATTCAGAAGAACGAATTCGTTCAAGGAGGTAAAATAAGATGACGAAAAAAATAGTCAGTATCAAAAAACAGCGGACGATTCGAATGACGCTGACTTACCTTCTTTTACTTTTTGTATGTGCTGCTATCATTTATCCGTTAGTCTGGACCATTGGTGCAAGCTTTAATCCCGGAAATAGCTTGGTGAGTACGCGTATTGTCCCTGATAATCCAACGATAGGTCATTATAAAGACCTATTCCAACAGGAAGGTACTCTATATTATGGAAAATGGTATATGAATTCCATGAAAATTAGTATTCTAACGATGGTATTTTCCATCTTATGTGTATCCTATACAGCTTACGCTTTCTCCCGTTTCCGGTTTAAGGGAAGAAAAAATGGTCTTATGCTATTTTTGTTATTACAGATGATTCCACAGTTTTCCGCTTTAATTGCGATTTTTGTTTTAGCGCAAATGCTTGGATTAATCAATAGTCACTGGTTGTTAATATTCATTTATGTCGGTGGTCAAATACCAATGAATACGTATTTAATGAAGGGATATATTGATTCCATCCCACTGGATTTGGATGAGAGTGCGAAGATTGATGGTGCTAGCAACACAAGGATTTTTTGGAGAATACTCATGCCTTTATCTCGACCGATGCTGGCAGTAGTGGCGATGAACGGATTTACTGCTCCATTGGGTGATTTTGCGATATCGTCGGTAATCTTGAGAAATCCAGAGTACTATACACTTCCAATAGGGCTCTATAAATTAGTCAGCGATAAAATGGGAGCAAGCTATACAACCTTTGCGGCAGGGGCTATTCTCATTAGTATTCCTGTTGCAATTGTATTTGTAGCTTTACAGAAACATTTTGTATCTGGATTAACAGCGGGGGGAACAAAAGGATAAGTATCGGAGGGCAAAAAGATGACATTTAGAACAGTAGCAGATAATCGCTTGTTACACGGTGGGGATTACAATCCGGATCAATGGCTCGATTATCCAGAAATACTGAAAGATGATTTACGACTAATGAAACAAGCCAAAACAAATACATTCACATTGGGCGTATTTGCGTGGAGTGCACTTGAACCAACAGAAGGTGAATTTCAGTTTGGTTGGCTCGATGAAAGAATCGATGCTATTCACAAAATGGGCGGAAGAGTAATTTTGGCGACACCAAGTGGAGCAAGACCAGCATGGATGTCGAAAAAATATCCAGAGGTATTAAGAACTTCTGAGAAGCGTACGAAAATGTTGCATGGGGGACGTCATAACCATTGCTTTTCTTCTCCCGTTTATCGAGAAAAAGTTGCCATCATTAATAGAAAACTAGCAGAACGTTATGGAAATCATCCTGCATTACTAATGTGGCATATTTCTAATGAATTTAGTGGTGACTGTCATTGTGATTTTTGCCAAGAAAACTTCCGCAGCTGGTTAAAAGATAAGTATGAAACGTTGGAAAAACTAAATCATGCTTGGTGGGGACCGTTTTGGAGCCATACGATTACTGCGTGGTCGGAAATTGAATCGCCTTCTTCTATTGGAGAGAGTATGGTACACGGGTTGAATTTAGATTGGAAGCGTTTTGTTACCGATCAAACCATTGATTTTTATAAACATGAGATGGTGCCTTTAAGAGAAATATCGCCAACCATTCCGATTACGACGAATTTTATGGCAGATACTCATGATTTAATTCCCTTCCAAAGCTTGAATTACAGTGAGTTTGCGAAGCATGTAGATATAGTCAGCTGGGATTGCTACCCTGCGTGGCATAATGATTGGGAAGAAACGAAGGAATTGGCTTCAAAAGTTGGATTTATTAATGATTTATATCGCTCGTTAAAACAACAGCCGTTTCTCATTATGGAGAGCACTCCGAGTGGGGTAAACTGGCATGATGTAAATAAAACGAAAAGACCAGGTATGCATTTACTTTCATCATTGCAATTTATCGCGCATGGGTCAGATAGTGTTTTATACTTTCAATGGAGAAAATCAAGAGGTTCGTCAGAGAAGTTTCATGGCGCGGTTGTGGATCATGATAATAGTGAAGGTAATCGAGTTTTCCAAGATGTTTCAGCAGTCGGAGACGCATTGGAGAAAATTGCCGAGATAAAGGGAACACAGAAACAGGCAAAGGTTGCCATTGTTTATGATTGGGAGAATAACTGGGCATTAAATGATGCACAAGGATTCTCTCATGCAACGAAGCAATACCCACAAACATTACAAAAGCATTATCAAAGTTTTTGGAAAAAGGATATTAGTGTAGATATTGTTACCCTAAATCAAGAGCTTTCCTCCTATGATTTAGTTATTGCGCCAATGCTCTATATGATGTCTGACGAGACGATTTCTAAATTAGAAAGCTATGTTTTTAACGGAGGGACATTAGTAAGTTCTTATATTAGTGGTCTTGTCGATGATACGGATCTTGCACATCTATCAGGGTGGCCAGCCCCATTAAAACGTATATTTGGCATGGAAGTAAAAGAAACAGATACGCTTTATCCAAAAGATCGAAATGCGCTTATTTATAATGGAAAGCAATATGAAATAAAGGATTACTGTACTATTTTTGAAAATAAGGAAGCGGATGTTTTAGCAACTTATATGGAAGACTTCTATCAAGGAAATCCTGCAGTTGTAAAAAACAGCTACGGTAAAGGAAAAGCTTATTTTATAGGGGCTAGAACCGAACAGTCCTTTTTAGACGATCTCTATGAAGACATTCAACAGGAAGGAAAGCTTCATACAGAAGCTAACATTTTGCATGAAGAAGGTGTGTCTGTCCAAACAAGAGAATCAGACGATTGCTATTATTTCTTTGTGATGAATTTTACCGAACAAAGGCAAACTATCACGTTAAAGGAATCCTTCTATGATCTGCTTACACAAGAAACAAAGGATGAACTTGTAGAACTTTCCCCTTATGAAGTAATGGTATTGAGAAAAGAAAAGTGATTTGTGAATGATGAAGGGACGACAGGGAAGTACTGTCGTCCTTTTTGCAATGTTTTACGTAGTAACCATAGCGCCACCATTTACATGAATCGTTTGTCCAGTTATATAAGAGCCATCATCAGAGGCAAGCAGTATATATACTGGGGCAATTTCATAAGGTTGACCAGCACGCTTCATCGGTACATCCAAACCTAATGTGGCAATACTTTCGGCAGATTTCGTTGCAGGCTGGATCGGAGTCCAAAATGGACCAGGGGCAACGGCATTAACTCGAATTCCTTTGCTAACAAGATTATTAGCGAGTGCTCTTGTATAGCTAACGATCGCACCTTTTGTTGTTGTGTAATCGATCATTTTGCTTGAACCGATATAGGCAACAACGGATGTCGTATTGACAATGCTCGCTCCTTTTTTCAAATGAGGTAAAGTGGCTTTTGTTAAATAGAAATAGGCATGAATATTAACATCAAACGTTAATTCCCATTGTTCGTCTGATATCGCCATTAAGTCCTCTTGTAAAAATTGGACAGCTGCATTATTTACTAAAATATCAATTTTTCCAAACGCCTCTAATGTTTTTTGTACAATGAATTCACAGTGTTCCTTTCTTCGCAAGTCTCCTGGAATAAGCAAGCATGAACTGCCGTAATGTTTGATTGCCTGTTTCGTTGTTTCTGCATCTGTATGCTCATCATAATAAGAGACAACGATATTTGCCTCCTCTTTTGCAAAGGCCACTGCTACCGCTCTTCCGATGCCACTATCTCCCCCTGTTATAATAGCGGTACGACCTTTTAATTTACCTGTTCCAATATAATTGGGATTATCAAAAATGGGAAGTGGTTCCATCAGATATTCAAAGCCAGGTTGTCTTGTTTGGTGTTGAGGCGGAAAAGTCCATTCAATCTCTTCACATTTTGTTTCCGATCCATAATGTTTTTTCTTCGTCACGGTGGTAACCTCCAAATCACATTTAATAAGGGGTAGGCGGAGGGGAGAGATCAATATAAGGATGAGTAGTAGGTGAAGGCTGCGTGACATGGTGTGGATGGTTCATTGTGCCGCCATGTTGATTACAGTTTAGCGGTGGTCCAAGAATAGTAGATTGATTAATTGGTGCAATCGCATTTGCGTAAGCCGCTTCATTTACACAATAAGCTCTGTTAGCAATCTCTTTAGGCAAAAATCGGAGAAAATCAGAACCATAAACAATATCCGGTGTCGGTTGATCAAAAATAGTAAGAAAATGAGTATTGTTTCGCAGTGCAACAATCCAGTGAAACCATCCTTTAGGGAACTGAGAAGCCTGCCCTGGTTTTACATGATAAGTCATAATACTTTGCGTAAAAGGATTGAAGACAGATGTTATTACTTCCCCGCTAATGACAAAAACAAGTTCATTTACATTTGTATGCCAGTGCGGCTGTACAATAATTCCTTGATTTAGATGCACATTGAATAACCCAGTATGTATAGCTGGCAATTGATCAGAAAATAATTGTGTAATGTAATTATAGGAATCCCTTTTATAATTCACAGACTGAGTTGAATCGCCAAAGAGCTGAAAGGAAGGAGAAGCTGGATTAACAGACATAATATAGCCTCCTAGTTGTTTAATAGAGAATTTTTCATGTATTACAAGCTTAAATATATACAAAATTAGGTTGGCCTATGAGTAAAAATTAGTTTGTTTATAGTAGGCTGCGATTCAATGGTGGGAATTAGGGGAAAGATGGTATCAAAATGTGTGTAATCTGAAATTTAGAGTGTGAAGTTTAACGTAATTGGGTACGAGCTGCTGAATATCATCGCTGGTTAGGTGGAAAATCTCATAAATTATAGATATATCAGCCAAAGCGGTGAGGAAATCAGCCAAACTTTGAAAGTATCAGCCAAACCAGCGAGGAAATCAGCCAAACTCCGAAAATATCAGCCAAAGCAGCGAGGAAATCAGCCAAACTCCGAAAATATCAGCCAAAGCAGCAAGAAAATCAGCCAAACTCCGAAAATATCAGCCAAAACAGCAAATATAACGATACCCCACCACCAACCTCAATCCAAAAAAACACCACCTAATCAAAAATGATTAAAGTGGTGTCAACTATTCATCAATCAATCGTGAAAATTAGTACCATCTGTTACTTCTTTAACAACGCCAGCACGTATAACATAATCTCCAAAATGTTCATGTTCTAGGCGTTCTTTTGCATAACGAGGGAGCAGCACACCGAGCTCTGAAAGGATTTCTTCCTCGCCAACATTTTCGCGATAGAGTTTGCTTAAGCGACTTCCATTAAAGGCAGCTCCTAAATACATATTGTATTTTCCAGGACCTTTCCCGATAAAACCAATTTCTCCTAAAGCATGGCGGGCACATCCGTTCGGACAGCCAGTCATACGAATGGTAATCTCTTCTTCGCGCAATCCGTTTTCATCAATAATTTTCTCAATCTTATCAATTAATACTGGTAAATATCGCTCTGCTTCAGCCATGGCTAGTCCGCAAGTTGGTAGTGATACACAAGCGATTGAATTACGGCGTAGAGCAGAGAAAAGCTTTCCATCCATTATGCCGTATTGTTCTATTAAATTAGCAATTTTCTTTTTATTACGGCTTGAAACATTAGCGATAACCAAATTTTGATTGGCCGTTAATCGGAAATCTCCAGTGTGTACTTTAGCAATTTCGCGTAATCCTGTCATTAAAGGATAGTTCTCATAATCTTTAATGCGACCGCCTTCCACAAATAAAGTGAAATGCCATTTTCCCTTGATGCCTTTTTCCCAGCCATAGCGATCTCCATTATGATCGAAGCGGAATTCTCTTGCTTCTTGTAGCTTCCAACCTAATCGACTTTCTAGTTCTTCTACTACATTTTCTAAGCCAAGGCGATCCACAGTATATTTGAAACGAGCATTTTTACGAGCAGAACGATTACCGTAATCACGTTGGATCGTAATTACTTTTTCAGCAACCTCAAGAATTTGCTCTGGAGTACAGTACCCAATCACTTTTGCAAGCTGAGGGTAAGTTGCTTTGTCTCCATGAGTCATTCCCATCCCACCGCCGATTGCTACATTAAATCCAACTAATTTTTGATCTTCAGTAATAGCAATAAAACCAAGATCCTGAGAAAAAACATCAATATCATTGGAAGGGGGAACGGCAATCCCAATTTTAAATTTTCTAGGCAAGTAAAGTTTTCCATACATTGGTTCTACGTCTGTTTCCTCCACAGTTGGAGAGAAAGCTACTTTTTCCTGATCTAACCAAAGTTCATGATAAGCGCGTGTACGAGGTAATAAATGATCACTTAATTTTTGAGACCATTCATAAACCTCACTATGTAACTCTGATTGATACGGATTTGGATTACACATAACATTACGGTTTACGTCTCCACAAGCAGCAATTGTATCAAGTAAGGATTGATGAATATCTTGAATAGTCTGTTTCATATTCCATTTTAAAATGCCATGCATTTGGAAAGCTTGGCGTGTGGTTAATTTTAATGTATGATTTCCATATTTTTGAGCTAAATCATCCATCGTCAACCATTGAGCAGGTGTTGCTACTCCACCTGGAGTTCGAACACGGAGCATAAATTGGTAGGCAGGCTCTAGCTTTTGTTTAGCTCTTTCATTTCGAATATCACGGTCATCCTGCAAATAACTGCCATGGAATTTCATTAAACGATTATCATCTTCTGAAATACCAGAGCTTATTTCTTCTTCCATGGATTCTTTTAATGTACCACGTAAATAATTGCTTTCTTCTTTAATTCGTTCCACATCACTTGGTGATCCATCTGGTGCTTTTAATACTTGTTTAGCCATTTATAGAAAACTCCTTTCCTGCCAAAATGAATTAATAAACGTCACGTTGATAACGCTTGTCTTGAATCATAGCTGCTACATATTCTTCTGCTTTTTCTATAGACATTTGGCCTTCTTTTTGAATAATAGCAAGAAGTGTTTGATGTACATCATGTGCCATATGCTTCTCATCTCCACAAATATAGAGAACTGCCCCGTCCTCTAGCCATTCAAATAGCTTTTTGCTATGTTCAAGCATACGATGCTGAACGTAAACCTTTTCTGCTTTATCCCGAGAAAAAGCGATATTCAATTTCGTTAACACGCCATCCTTAAGCCAATTTTGCCATTCTGTTTGATAGAGAAAGTCTGTTACAAAATGCTGGTCTCCAAAAAATAGCCACGATTTTCCTTGTGCACCAATTTCCTCTCTTTCTTGCATGAAAGAACGGAATGGGGCGACGCCTGTTCCAGGTCCGACCATAATAATAGGTGTTTCTGGATTTTTAGGAAGCTTGAAATTTTCATTGTTTTGGATATAGATAGGCAGCTTATCTCCTGGCTGGATACGTTCTGCTATTTGAACCGAACAAACGCCATTGCGATCTCTTCCGTTTGCGTGGTAACGAACTGCCCCGATTGTTAAATGTGCTTCATCAGGATTAGCTTTGTAGCTACTAGCAATCGAATAAAGCCGAGTAGGCAGCTTACGAAGCAAGGATACAAATGTTTGAGCATTTGTGTCTAATGGACCAAACTCACGGATAAGATCTAATAAGTCTCGACCATTCATATAATCTTTTAATTTTTCCTCGTTTCCTTTACCTAGCAATTCAGCTAAAGACTTATTAGCTGTTATTGCGGAAAACTTTTGTAATAGTGGCTTTGTTAAAACGGTAATTTCATAGTAGGTTAATAGAGCTTCACGAAAAGCGAGCACTTCACCTTGTTTATTGATCGTTACACTTTCTGTTGGTGAGAAGCCTAGCTCTTTTATTAAAAGGTCGACTAGCTCTGGATCATTGTTTGGAAATATTCCAAGGCTATCACCTGGTTCGTAGGAGATTCCAGAATCCTCAAGAGAAAGTTCAACATGGAATGTTTCTTTATTTGAACCGCGGCCATTCAAATTAATGACATCAAGTACTTCAGCATAATACGGATTGGTGCGGGAGTAGCCGGAATCCTGGACAGAGGTTGGTGTTGTATTTACTGTATTAGTGACTGTTGACTCCGATTGAAGATTTAATCCACTTATCACACCTTCAAACCATTCATTTGCCGGTTCATCATAATCAAGATCGCAATCTACACGTGGGTAAAGTCTGGTTCCGCCTAATTCCTCTAAACGCTTATCAAATTGTTTGCCTGTTTCACAAAAGAACTCATAAGAACTATCGCCAAGCGCCAAGACGGAGTACTGGAAACCCTCTAGCTTTGGTGCGCGTTTTCCATGTAGAAATTCGTGGAATGCTATTGCTGTATCTGGCGGGTCACCTTCGCCATGTGTACTAACAATAATAAGAAGATTTTGTATTTTTTTAAGATTATTAGGCTTAAAGTCACTCATTGATTGCACAGTAACATTAAATCCGTTTTCTTTTAAACGGTTACCATGATTTTTGGCAAGATTTTGTGCATTGCCTGTTTGAGAACCAAAAAGAATGGTAATGTCTTTGGTAATTGGCTTTGCTGCCTTTTGTTCTGTTATTTCAGTTGTTAAGTTAGGTAATTTTGCTGTTGCCACTGTTGTCGTGGAAGCAGATAAATAGCCACTTAGCCAAATTTTTTGTGATTCTGTTAAAGTTGGTAATAGGCTGTTTAATAATTCAGTTTGTTCTTGATTAAATGGGCTGTTTATTACTTGAAGCTGCAACACTTTCACCTCGCATAGATAATAACGTTTCTTGGCATTGTTTGATTAGTAAGATAATTCTTGAGATTCATTTTATAATGAAAAGGGAGGATTGTCACTGTATATTTATTAATCCTATCAGACAAATCGGATTAGAAAAACAAAAGAAGCCTGTTACTATTTGGAACAAGCAGTGGAATAATGTTTTTTTAAGGCTGTTTTCGTAAAGTTTGTTGCGATTACTCGCAGCCGGAATACACTTCGCTTTCCGTGGGGCTCGCTCTGAGCCTCATCAGCTCGCCTCCAGGGTCTCAGGCTGTCTCGCTAATCCCCGTGGCGTCTTCGTGTATTCCGGCTGCTTCATTTTTCCAACTAATTCTTTTTTTCTATTGAAAGAACAACAATCCTTTAGAAAACAGCCTTTTCTAAAAAACTTTCATCTATTCTAAAAGCTAAGGATTGGAAAGAAGTCTTTTAGAATGATCATCTAATAGTAGATTTATCTAACTAGTGACTGAAAGTTGGATAGGCGACAAGACGTTAAAACGCCAAAAACAAGCCAAACATAAAGAAAAACGCCTAAACCATCCTCATATGACACGTATTCTAATTGTACTTTACTGCAAATAAAGGAATTAGTAAAATACATATAAATAATTGCAACTATTAGTAATTTTAATAGTTGGCTATTATCTTTCTCATTCAAAAAAAGCGGAAGTAACAACTCATCTAAACTACTTAAACCATATGGAGGAGAAAATCATGCAGTATGATGCCTTAAAAACATTTGTAACACTTGTTGAAGTGAAAAATTTTACAAAGACAGCAGAAATGTTGCTGATGTCACAGCCGAGTGTTAGTTTGCATATAAAAAATCTCGAAAAAGAATTTCAAACAAAATTACTGGACCGCTCACCCAAGTATTTAAAGGTAACTCCAACAGGTCAAATGCTATATGATTGTGCGGTTCAGATGATACGCCTATATGAGCAGACAAGACAGCATATTACAGAGCACCATCATGCGATAAAAGGGGAACTGAAAATAGGTGCGAGCTTTACAATTGGTGAATATATACTCCCTTCTTTATTACTTGATTTGCAACAGCAGCATCCTGAGTTGCAGATACAGGCGACGATTGGGAATACGGAGGAAATTGTGGAAGCGGTAAGATTGTATGAAGTAGATATTGGTTTAATTGAAGGACAGACAAACAATAAGGAATTACAGGTTGTGCCTTTTATGGAGGATGAGTTATTTATTGTTGCATCTGTCCATCACCCATTGGCAAAGCGGGAACAAGTTTCGATTTCAGAACTGCATGATCAAGCATGGATTACAAGAGAGGTCGGATCAGGGACAAGGGAATACTTGAATCATGTTATTCGTTCCAATGGGTTAAGAGCAAAAACGTTTTTAACAATTAGCAGTAATCAAGGCATTAAGGAAACCCTTATTAATGGGTATGGCTTATCTCTTTTATCCAAAAGTGTAATAGAAAGAGATGTAAAGAATGGGAACCTGTGTATTATCCCAGTAGTAAATACTCGTTTTACAAGAAGATTATCCTACCTATTAGCCCCAATTATGAAGGAGAAGCAAAATGTTCTTACATTTATGGAAACTCTTAAAGCGACATTTCCTTATACAGAGTAAGTAACATTGTCTAGGTGAAATGTATAACTGGAAGTAATTAGTTCCATCCTAAAGGAAAAAGCAGAAATTCCTTCTATAATCATAGAAAAATGACTAGCGTTTGTAGTATGATAACAAAGGAATTTTATTATATAGAAGAAAAAGTGATGAACCTTCCTTTTTCTAATAAGGAGAACTACTTGCAGATGAAGAAAAAAAATAAAACAACTCGCTTGGTTCTACTAGGACTGCTTTCAGCAATTATAATTATTCAAACTTTTGTTCCGATATTAGGATATATCCCGACTCCTGTACTAAGCTTAACAATCATTCAGGTTACCGTTATTATCACGGCGATTGTTTTGGGACCATTAGATGGTGCGATTATTGGAGGAGTATGGGGAGTTATCACGTTTATTCGCGCATTCACTTTTCCAACAAGTGCCCTAGCACCGATAATTTTCACAAATCCATTGATATCTGTTTTTCCAAGAGTAATGATTGGAGTTGTAGCAGGAATCCTATTTTATAAAGTACTGAAAGACAGAATGAATGAGACTTTAGCAATGAGTATATCTGGTGTTATTGGGTCCCTAACCAATACTATTCTTGTGCTTGGCTTTGTCTATTTATTTGTAAGAGAACCTTATGCAAATGCTATTGGAGTGAATGTAGAAAAGCTTCTACCCGCAATCTTAGCTATTGTTGGTACTAATGGGGTCCCAGAAGCGATTTTATCAGGTATTTTAACGCCAATCATTGCCAAGCCATTATTAAAAATAAGAAAGAAATAAGAAATGGAAAATAGCTGATGTAGCCTAGTGCTAATCAGCTGTTTTTGCAAGTAAAAGGGATTTTTTTAAGTTAGGTCATGCACTAGCAAAATCTTATTTTATATAATGTGAGAGAGTATCTCCCTTCTTAAATACTAGGAAATACAAAATATAATTCCGACTAAACAACTAGTAAAACTTATTGACAATAATAACAATTATGATAAAATTTAGAAAATAACGATGCTTATCAAGAGAGACTGAGGGAATTGGCCCAAAGAAGTCCGGCAACCTGCTAACAGGCAAGGTGCTAAATCCAACAAAATGGATAACCATTTTGAAAGATAAGGTAAGGAATATGTACCTACAATCTTTCCGAATGGAAGGATTTTTTTATCTTTTGGGTTTGTCTATTTCTAAACGCTAAAAATTTAAACAGTCATTTGGTAAGAGTATTGGATATCAAAAAATGTCTGGCATAAGGGCTATTCAAAAGGTTTTATAAAGATTTCACCTTTCTTAAGGAGGGATTTGTTGGTGGGGGAAACAAATCAGCTAGACAAAGTGAAAACTCAATTAGAGGCAATTCTAAAAACCATGAAATTTGGATCTGTCACATTAGTGATACAAGACGGGAAAATAATCCAAATTGAAAAAAATGAAAAAATACGCTTAGGAAAATAAGTGGTAGCCTATTATTAGAAAATATTCTGATCAAGGTGTTCTATAAAGAAGCTGACTAGAAAACTAGAGGCAACTTTAACTGAGAAAGTGGGTTAAAGCTGCCTTTTTGTGTTAATTGTCACATGATCCGTGATAGTTGAACTAGTGTTTGGTAAAAGGAACTAGCAGCTTTTGCGCTATGCTTAAATAGGTATTAACGTTTTTCTAATAAGATTGGAGGATTTTTTGTGAGTCCATTATTAACTTATGAAACTATTGATACGTATCCTCCTGTTGACTTTTCAAGTGAAACGGAAACAAAAGGAGCCTTAGAGGTTTTAAAGTGGGCTTATGATACGTACAAAGATGATATTGTCTATGCATGTAGTTTTGGAATAGAAGGAATTGTTCTAATCGATTTAATTTCCAAAATAAAAAAAGATGCGCATATTGTCTTTTTAGACACAGATGTTCATTTTGATGAAACATATAAATTAATTGAAAAAGTGAAAATGCGGTATCCAGATTTGCAAATTGAAATGAAAAAACCAGCGATTACATTGGAAGAACAAGCTGCTCAATATGGGGATGAACTTTGGTTATCAAATCCAAATAAATGCTGTGAGATTCGTAAAGTTACTCCTTTAAATGAAGTATTGTCTGAGCCGATTGCTTGGATATCAGGTCTTCGAAGAGAACAATCCGAAACAAGAAAAAATACGCAATATTTTAATAAAGATAATAAATTCAAGTCCGTTAAAGTTTGTCCGCTTATTCATTGGACATGGAAGGATGTTTGGAGATATGCCCATAAGAATTCTTTAGATTACAATATTCTTCACGATAAGGGATATCCTAGCATTGGCTGCAGGACATGTACACAGCCTGCTATTAATACGGATGATTTACGATCTGGAAGATGGACAGGAAAAGGAAAAACAGAATGCGGGTTACACTTACAATAAGGAGTAGAGGTATAGGGGTATGATCGTTATTCTAGCAGGTATTATGTCATTGTTTTTTGCAATGAACATTGGCGCGAGTGGCGCAGCAGCAAGTCTTGGTGTTGCGTATGGATCTGGTGCCATTCCTAAAAAAAGAGTTGCTCTTCTTATATGTGGGGTAGCCATTTTTCTAGGCGCTGTTATTGGAGGAAGCGAAGTAGTAAAGACGGTTGGGGAAGGGCTCATTCCAAGTGATATCCTTGATGCTAAAATTGTCTTAATCATTTTATCATCAGCTGCTCTCTCCTTATTTATTGCTAATATAATGGGGATTCCCCTATCAACAAGTGAAATTACAGTTGGTAGTGTAGTAGGAGTAGGTGTTGCCTTCAAAAGTTTGTATATTGCTAATATTTTATGGATTGTTTTCTTTTGGATTCTAGTTCCTATTGTTTCTTTTTTAATCGCCTTAAGTGCTGGGAAATATATAAGGAAGCTAGAGGATCAAAATGAATGGATTCGCAATCCAAACAATGAAAAATATTTATCTATTTTTGTCATTGTCATTGGGTGCTTTGAAGCATTCTCAGCAGGAATGAACAATGTTGCAAACTCTATTGGCCCATTAGTTGGTGCTCATCTCATATCGATGAATACAGGAGTAGTTGTTGGGGGATTCTTTATTGCAATTGGCGCCTTTTTCTTAGGTGGTAGAGTATTACAGACAAATGGAAAGAAAATTGTTCAATTTAGCAAGCTTGAAGGAGGACTAATCTCAGGAACCGGTGCAACATTAGTAATGATTGCGTCTATCTTTGGTATACCAGTTCCGTTAACACAAGTAACTAGCTCTGCGATTATAGGAATAGGTGTTTCTAAGAATGGATATGAGATGCTGAAAAAGAAATTGGTGTTAAGAATATTTAAGGTATGGCTTGTTTCTCCAATTTTATCTCTAGTTATTTCGTATAGCTTGGTTCAATTATTTATTAAAGCAGATATCTATAGTGTTCTTATCATTCTTAGTGTGTGTATTGCTACACTTGGAATTATAAGTTTAATGAAAACCATTCGTGAAGATAACAGTACTATTTATGAAGACGGTGGCGGTATTTAAAATTAATAACTTAGTAAAAAAAGTTAACTACTAAAATAGTCGAAAAAAGAAAGGTGTGCTAAAAATGTCACTAAGTCAACCACATGGTGGAAAATTAATTAATTTATACAACCCTAATTTTGATGTATCTAAACTCACGGTAGAACTAGAAATAGACACTATTGCACTTAGTGATTTGGAGTTGATTGGCAACGGAGCGTATAGCCCACTAACAGGATTTTTATCACAAAAAGATTATGAAGCAGTGGTAGATAACATGCACTTGTCAACTGGAGAAGTGTGGAGTATTCCTATTACATTGCCTATTTCAAAAGAACAATCAGAAACTATTGAACTTCACGAAACCGTAAAATTAGTACATCAAGGAGAAGTGTATGGTGTACTTACAGTGGAGGATATTTATATTCCTGATAAAAATAAAGAGGCTGTTTCCGTTTATCGTACCGATGATTTAGCACATCCTGGTGTCAAGAAAATGTATGACCGGGGAAATATTTATCTTGGCGGCCCAATCAATCTTTTAAAGAAAGTAGAAAAAACAGATTTTAGTAGCTTTTACTTGGACCCGGCGGAAACGAGAGCAGTGTTTGCAGAAAAAGGGTGGAAGACAGTAGTCGGATTCCAAACTAGAAATCCTGTTCATCGCGCCCATGAATATATCCAAAAATCAGCCCTTGAAATAGTGGATGGTTTATTTTTAAACCCATTGGTAGGAGAAACAAAAGCGGATGATATTCCGGCCGATGTACGTATGGAAAGTTATCAAGTACTATTAAAAAGTTACTATCCAGAGGATCGTGTCTTCCTAGCTGTATTCCCAGCAGCTATGCGTTATGCAGGGCCAAGAGAGGCAGTGTTCCATGCCATGGTTAGAAAGAATTATGGCTGTACGCATTTTATCGTAGGTCGTGATCATGCTGGTGTCGGAAGTTACTATGGAACCTATGATGCCCAAAGAATTTTCGATCAATTTACACAAGAAGAGCTAGGAATTAATCTATTATTCTTTGAACATAGTTTCTATTGTAAGAAATGTGAAAACATGGCTTCCACAAAGACTTGTCCACATGGCAGTGAGCATCATGAAATTTTATCTGGTACGAAGGTTCGTGAACTTTTAAGAAATGGAGAGATTCCACCAAGTACATTTAGCCGTAAAGAAGTAGTGGAAGTGTTGATCAAAGGATTGCAAAAACAAGAAATTCATTCTTAAAGGAGAGAGAACTTTTGAGCCAAAGTGCAAATATTACATGGCATGACCATGCTGTAACAAAGAAGGACAGAAGAGAAAGAAACAAGCATCACAGCTATGTATTATGGTTTACTGGGTTATCTGGTTCCGGGAAATCAACAGTTGCGAATGCTGTAGCCAAAAGATTATTTGAAGAACAAACAAATAGCTATGTGTTAGATGGAGATAATATTCGTTTTGGAATTAATAAAGACTTAGGATTCTCAGATGAGGATCGTAAAGAAAATATTAGAAGAATAGGAGAAGTCAGCAAGCTGTTTGTAGACAGTGGCCAAGTAGTATTAACTGCCTTCATTTCTCCATTTCAAGAAGATCGTGATAGAGTAAGAGCTTTATTAGAAGATAATGAGTTTATTGAAGTATATATAAAGTGTTCGATAGAGGCTTGTGAGGCTCGAGATCCAAAGGGATTATATGAGAAGGCAAGAAAAGGAATCATTAAAGAATTTACAGGGATTAGTTCTCCGTATGAGGAACCAGCTCATCCAGAAATAATAGTGGATACCGAAAAACATTCTATTGAAGAGTGTGTGGAACAAATCGTACAATATTTAAAAGGAAAAGGTTTTTATATCTCTTAATGTAGGGAAAAGGAGAAACTTGGGCGTAAGTCAAAGATAATTACTATCCGTTCATCGTTATTTCCTTTCCCCACTTTTTTAATTGATCCTATAAAGAAACAACAAGAAGGGTGGATAAAATGGGGAAGGTATACCTAGTAGGTGCAGGACCAGGAGATCCAGATTTAATAACGGTAAAAGGACTAAAATGCATCAAAAATGCAGATGTTATTTTATATGATCGCTTAGTAAATCGAGAGTTATTAGAATATGCCAGACCCAAAGCTGAACTGATTTATTGTGGTAAGCTGCCGCATCATCATGCCATGAAGCAGGAGCTGATCAATCAAACCTTGGTCAAGCATGCCAAAAAGGGCAAAATCGTAACAAGGCTAAAAGGCGGTGATCCTTTTGTATTTGGAAGAGGGGGAGAAGAAGCCGAAGAATTAGCAAAAAATCAGATCCCTTTTGAAATAGTCCCAGGCATTACTGCAGGCATTGCTGCGCCAAGTTATGCAGGTATCCCGGTGACTCATCGTAACTATGGATCTTCATTTGCATTTGTAACAGGGCATATGAAAAATGGAGAGGAAGACCATATTAAATGGGAGGCACTTTCTCAAATTGATACCCTGGCCATCTATATGGGAGTGAAAAATCTACCATATATTCAGTCAAAGCTACTGTCTTTTGGAAAAAATAGCACTACACCAGTTGCATTAATTAATTGGGGAACAACCTTTAAACAAAAAACAATTATAACGGACTTGTATCATGTAATAGAGGATGCAGAAACAGGGAAGATTGAAAATCCATGTATGATTGTGATTGGCGAAGTAGTAAAAATGAGAGAGAAAATCCAATGGTTTGAGGAAAGCTTCGGAGAAACCATTCCGAAAGAGGTAGTTTAATGGAAGCAGTATTATATATATGTCATGGAAGCAGAGTAAAAGAGGCAAGCGAGCAGGCTATCTCATTTGTTAAGAAGTGTATGGAGACAAATGAATTTCAAGGTATACAAGAATATTCCTTCTTAGAGTTGTCGGAACCTTCCATAGAAGAAGGATTTCGAAATTGCGTAGAAAAAGGTGCTACTACTATTCGTATTATACCGGTTCTGCTGCTTACAGCGGCCCATGCTAAAAAAGATATTCCAGAAGTATTAGAAAAGCTTTCATTGGAATATCCGCACGTCCAATTACAATATGGCAGGCCGATTGGTGTTCATCCTCAAATGGTTGAAATTGTGTCAGATAAAATCAGAAATAATTCCCTTTACAAAAAAAACGATGAAAAGATCCATGTCATTCTTGTTGGGCGTGGCAGTAGTGATCCAGATGTGAAACGGGATTTAGGTAAAATCGCATCTTTAATCGAAAAACAAGTAGATCGGATTGTTGTACAGGATTGTTATTTAACTGCAGCACAACCTAGCTTTGAAGAAGCGCTTCGAATGGCAGAACATTCTTCCTACCGCCATATATTAGTGATTCCCTATCTTCTTTTTACGGGGATTTTAATGAAATCCATGGAAAAGACAATCAAAGAAATGAACAGTATTGATAAGGAATACGTGTTGGCTCCTTATTTAGGCTATGATCCATTCATTGCAGAGATTTTAAAAGAAAGAATAGAAGAAATGAGTGTTGGTAACGAATATGCTATCATTACTAGTTGATATAAAGGATAAATATTGTGTAGTAGTAGGTGGTGGCAAGATTGCTTATCGAAAGGTAAGAATGCTTCTTGCGGAAGGGGCAAGTGTAACAGTCATTAGCCCTGAAGTTTGTAGTGAAATAGAAGGACTTTCAAAAAACGGAGAAATAAAGTTGGTTAGAAGAAAAGGAATGGAAGAGGATTTTGCTGAAGCCTTTCTAACCGTTGCAGCAACTAATGACTCGCAAGAAAATCGTCGTATCGCCCAACAACTTAAATCAATTAGCTTGGTTAATGATGCTTCCTCCTATGAAGAAGGAAATTGTCAGCTTCCTGCTAGCTTTAAAAAGGGGCGTCTTCATTTAACTGTTTCCACTAATGGGGCAAGTCCGAAACTCGCAAAGAAGATAAAGGAAGAATGGCAGCATACGTATGATGATAATTATATTGCGTATATTGATTTTTTATTTGAGGTTCGTACTCTTATAAAGAAAAAGTCACTTTCTCCGGAAGTTTCTGATGCGATCTTAGGAGAGATATTAGATGATGCTTATAAAGAATCGGCAACTTTAAGACATATTTATTATGAAAAACTCCTAAACCTTTAAATAGATAACCAGGTTTAGGAGTTTTTTAATACTTGAATATCCTTTTCATATAATGAAAATTACTTCTTGTCTCCAAGTATTATGTTGTTCTCCATCTCTGTTACTCCTAGTTTCATCCATTTATCATATTGTGTCATTTCCTTATTTAACATATAATTTTCTTATAATGGCATTATTTACATAACTTTAAAAAGTCTTCATTTGTTTATCCCACTCTTAACGGACAGTAAGACTCCCCTCAAGCTTATGAGTATGCGAGGAAGAGAAGTGGGAGATCAACTGTCCGTAAAGGTCCGATTGGTTCAACTAACCATCAGTGGGG
>Ga0209463_1000220_pt1 | contig 54155 bp, 48 predicted proteins | sample AgamicMgSfrz_FD_187169 | JGI IMG/M metagenome (GOLD analysis project Ga0209463, IMG submission 187169) | Agave microbial communities from Guanajuato, Mexico - Mg.Sf.rz (SPAdes) (version 2) | ecosystem: Host-associated > Plants > Phyllosphere > Phylloplane/Leaf | place: Guanajuato, Mexico...
GACCTTCAGCCTTCAACAGTCCAAAGAAACTTTTGAAGTTTTCTTCCACTTTTTTGAGCGTTTGTTGTGCAGCTGCCGAACCCATTAATTTGTAGTTCTCATTGGATTTACACACATGGTAGTTTTCCTTATAACGGAGATATTTTTTGGTTTCAAAAAAGTGTTGGCGAACAGAATACAAACCAACATTGTACATATTCTTGCTCAAATGACTTAATATACGCAATGCTAAATATTCTTTTCTTGTTCTTAGCTTCAATATTTCTTTTTGAACTCCAAATTGTTTCTCCATATTCTCCGCCTCCCTTAAGATTATATTACCAAAACGAACGTACGTTTTCCATTTTCCATTATTATTTTTCAAAAAAAACAAAAAAAGAGATTCATCCCACGACTGAAGGTTACGGGTGTTCTCTCTTAAAGTAATAAAATATATTAATAAGACTTGATAATAGGTAGGTGCACATATTGATTACCATTAGCCTCTGTATGATTGTAAAAAATGAAGAAGAAGTATTATATCAATGCTTAGAAAGTGTCAAAGCATTATGTGATGAGATCATAATTGTTGATACTGGTTCGACGGATAAAACAAAACATATAGCTAATCAGTACACAGATAAAGTATATGATTTTATCTGGATAGATGATTTTTCAGCTGCACGAAACTTTGCCTTTGAAAAAGCAACAAAGGACTTTATTTTTTGGCTAGATGCAGATGATATCCTTTTAGAAGCTGATCAGCAAAAATTACATTTATTAAAAAATTCCTTGGATCAAACAACGGATGCTGTTTCCATGTTTTATCATATTGCTTTTGATGCAAACAATAATCCCACTTTTTAGAGATAAATCAAACGAAATTATTTGGAATTACAAAAATTAGAATGATAACTTGACCCGATGTCGTCAAGTTATAGCTGATATATTTAAACTGCAATGGCGGTTAGCCTTATAAATTATAAAAGCAGGAGGAAATTATGGCAATTTTAACAGAAAAGTCATATTATGATCAGGAATTAAATGGTAAGCGTGTCCTTGTCACAGGTGGAACGAAGGGAGGCATTGGCGAAGCGATTGTAAAACGCCTCACTGGAGCGGGAGCAACAGTTATTACTACTGCGCGAAGCACACCGGATGAACTGAAAAATTCGGATTTATTTATTCAAGCCGACATAAGCACACCTGAAGGGACAACAAAAATTGTAAACGAGATTCTTGAACGATTTGACGGCATTGATATTTTGGTAAACAATGTTGGTGGCTCTTCTGCTCCAATCGGCGGGGTGCTCGCGCAAAGCGACGCGGATTGGCAGTTGGTATTTGAAACGAATTTGTTTGCGGCTATCCGGCTAGATCGGGGATTACTGCCGTCAATGCTTAAACAAGGATATGGAGTTATCGTCCATATCACATCTATCCAGCGGCGGCTTCCAGGTATTAACACCATGGCATATTCAGCAGCAAAAGCGGCATTGACTAATTACAGTAAAAACCTTGCAACTGAAGTTGCATCAAAAGGAATCCGTGTAAACACCGTTGCACCCGGATTCACTGAAACTGAGGGAGCGAAAGGCCAGATCAGTAATATCGCGCAAAGATCTGGAACTGATTATGCCGGTGCCCGTCAGGAGTTAATGGATGCCCTTGGTGGTATTCCCATCGGACGAACCGCCCGACCGGAGGAAGTGACCGAGCTTGTCGCTTTCTTAGTATCTGATCGGGCATCTTATATTATCGGGGCAGAGCATACGATTGACGGCGGCGTTATCCGAACAATCTAAATACATCTTAAAAAAAAGAAGAATAACAACAATGAATTTAAAATTACCAGAAGCTATTGAAACTTACTTTCAGGCATCGAATTCTTATGATAGCAATCTGCTTGCCAAATGCTTTACAGAAGATGCCATACTCTATGATGAAGGATTAGCTTATCACGGACCCACTGCCTTAGAATCACATATTATAGAGGCAAATAACAATTTGCTAATTAAAACTAATGCTACAAATGCCGTAGAAAGAAATGGTGAAACGATTGTCACTGCTACAATTTCTGGAAATTTTGACGGAAGCCCGGTTGCACTTGATTATCATTTCACCATGAAAAATCAGAAGATTGCCATACTGAAAATTGTCTTAGCTGGTGAATAAAAAAGAATTTGTAAACAGCATAATTATATAGCCTTTGCGTTTGCCCCTTTTAGGGAGTTGATGAAGTAGTCTGAATAATAAAAAATATTTTTAATAGAATTTAGCGGAAAAGTTCAATCGATATATCATACTTTTCATACAGCCGACTTTATCACCTCTGTAATAGACCTACGATTCAATATCGATACCGTTTACCGTATTGACAATAGAAAGCTGTGAGTTCCAGTTAAAGTTGATATTCGTTAAGGCGAATCAGTATATGTTCGTATCGAATACGGAATTGACTTTGTAAAAGCAAAAGAACAGACAAGCCGTAAGCCATTTCTTTTGTCAGATATAACAGTATTCGGCGGCATACATCTTACAGGGACAAGGATACACATCTGGTCAGATATGACGACCCGCCGTCACTATCTGGGCGACCATCAAATTGTACTTTTGGTGAATGGGGAGGAAGTCGCTCACACATCGTTATGGCTTCAATAGTCGCCAAGCTGATAAATATCATAAAAATTGGAGATTAAAAATGATAAAGAATACTTTGCTTATAAAATTGAAAGAACGAAATAATGAAACTATTGAAAAGACAAAATCTATGCTTTTAAGCATGGGGGATAAAATTGAAGTTCTACGAGGAATACAAGTTCAAGTAGACATACGACGTGGGGAATCCTCGTATGATATTCTCTTAATAACTCATTTTTCCTCAATGGAAGATATGGAGGCTTATCTGATTAATCCTGTTCATGTAGAAGTATCGAAGTATATTGTGAGTGTATTAGAAGCAGGGGCATCTGTATGCTTTGAGGAATAAAATGTTGAGAGCTAATAGGATAAATAAGTTAAAAGTTAGCATGAGGCTATAAAAACAAACTGCTGTCGTAGTGGATAAGTTCATGCAAATAATAGCAGCATAGTCCTACGGCAGTTTTGAAATCAAAGTTGCTGTTTTCTTTTTTCAAAGAAAACATTTAGCCACAATACTCTTGAAAAGGACGTAAATTATTCTTAACAGCAATCAATTTATCGCGGAATATATAATATTATCTGGTTGTACTTTTCCAAGAGAATAATTTTTATTTATAAGATTATCCCTTATATGTAAAGATAATTCCGATAAACAACTATTATTTTGCAGTAAACTATGCGCATTTCTATGTTGATTTGAACCAAGATATCACCAGTTGACCATTAGTATTAAACAAAGAGAATGAGACAATTCTCTTTATTACAGAACCGTATGAACAATTCTACTTTGCAATAAATTTTGATAAAAGAAAAACAGTTCTTTTAAAGAAATCTCAAGCACCTTACCTTTCGACTCCTTTGACAACTAACAAGATTGTTCTTATAATGAAGTGAGACTTCCATCAGCGGGGGTTCCTTTATCCCCCACTAATGGTTAGTTGAACCAATCGGACCTTTACGGACAGTTGATCTCCCACCTATCTTCCTCGTATTCTCATAAAAAAGAGGAGGGAGTCTTACTGTCCGTTAAGAGTGGGATAAATTACGAATGGAATAATAAAACCTTACGTAGGACGTGGATTTTTCTAGAGGAAACTCTATTTTCGCCACACAATTGTCTATAGACAGTTGTGTGGCTTTTTATGTTGAAAAGGAGGATATTCATTTTGAAAAAATGGAACTATGCATTAATTGTTTTTTTAGGAGGGTGCTGCTACGGCATTTTATCTACATTTGTTAAACTAGCATACGCAGCTGGGTTTTCAGTAGCTGAAGTAACAGGAGCACAATATTTATTTGGTACACTAATTACTTGGATACTTGTTTTACTTACAAAGAAGTATAAGGTTACGCGCATTCAAGCTATCAAACTACTATTATCTGGCATTCCATTTGGATTGACGGGGGTCTTTTATTATCAAGCATTGCAAACAATTAATGCTTCGCTAGCAATCATTTTATTGTTTCAATTTGTATGGATTGGTACACTTTTCGAAATGATCATTTATAAGAAAAAACCTACCTTAGAGAAGGTAATTGCGATAATCATTCTCCTATTCGGTTCTATCATAGCAGGAGGAGTTTCTTTAGAAGGGGGAATGAACCTTTCCTGGCAAGGTGCTGGTTGGGGACTACTCTCAGCCTTTACCTTTGCAACATTCATTTTTCTTAGCGGATCTGTTGGGAAAAATACCGCACCTCTTCTGAAGAGTGGTCTTCTTTCAGCGGGTGGCTTATTCGTTGTTTTTCTAGTTTTCCCACCCGTTTATTTAGTTGATATTCCTACCTTAATAGGAGTAGCACCATACGGATTGCTGCTTGGAATTTTCGGCGCTGTTCTTCCGCCTCTCCTCTATTCCATTGGGATGCCACGGATTGGTCCAGGACTTGGCACCATCTTAACAGCATCTGAGCTTCCAGTAGCAGTCTCCATGTCCGCTCTAGTTTTAGGAGAACATGTGGGTATGTTACAATGGATCGGCGTCGCTCTTATATTAGGGGGAATTGCGTTTAGTAATGTCCAGCTTTCAAAAGCTAAAATGATGGCTGAGTATTAGGCTATCACAAACAAAGATTTCACGATACACTTTGGAATCCATAGAGGGACGGTTCTTGGAGAGCGAATGACCTCACAAGAACCGTCCCTCTGAGTCTTTTGGCTTAATGCCATCCAAAGATAGGCAGAAACTTTTCTCCACCATGCTTACAATTGGTCCAGATAAGATTGACTGCTGATCGATCATTACAATCATCCATTTCTATTCTCTTACAACTTATTCAGAGAATAGAGGGGATATGTTTGAGAGAGGCAGAATTATGTCTTAGCTAGTGGACATAAAAGTTACTTAGTTGTTTTGAGATACACATCAAAGGGTACTCATCAAATTTACTATACCTCTTCCCTACTACTTTCATAAAATTTCTTTTTATCTTGTATATTCCACAAATTTATTTTCCATAATAGTAATTAACTATCATTATGAGGAGCCAAATTATGAATGCTATTTTATCCAAGTTGAAACAGTCAACGGTTATGAATGATGATATTATTTATCAAGAAATTCTATTCTATGATGTTGCCTTTGAAGCAATTTATTTGAAGAGCTTAATTGATATGAAGACAACCATTCCTTACCTGAAGCAGCAACTATTTGATATAAACATAACAAGGAACAAAACAAAGGAAAAGATCCTTAATATGGGAGAAAAAGCAGTCTCCGTAAAGGAGTCTCTTGATGCACTTTTTGAAGGGAAATTATTGATTGGTTGGGATCAAGTTGATTTTATTATCCTGATTGACCCTGCTAACCTTCCTCTAAATCGTTCGATAGAATCACCTGTGAACGAAAATGTCATTCAGGGTTCTCTCCATTCTTTTAATGAAGATTTATTATTAAATATAGGACTTATGAGAAAAAATTATCGTTCTCCAAATTTACGGGTAAAAAATTATGTATGTGGAACGACACGTAAACGAGCTCTCTCGCTCTTGTATATAGAAGGAACTGTTGAAAAGAGTTTGTATGAAAATATTGATAAACAGCTGAAAAAAAGCAAACACCTTGATTTACATAATTTGCAAGATGTGTCAAAAATTCTTTCATTAAACGATAAAATTATTATACCAAAAATGAATACTACCGAATTACCACAAGAAGCAGCTGATGCATTAGGAAGAGGAAGAGTCGTATTATTTGTAGAAACCTTACCAATGGCAATTATTATTCCAAGTGTAATTTGGGATATGTTCACATCCCATAGCGACTATAATTTTCCAATTCCAATGCTCATCGCCCTTCGCTCCCTTCGAATTTTGGGTATCTTAATAGCCCTTATCGTACCAGGATTATACGTAGCATTAGTTGCTGTGAATCCAGAAATTCTGAGAATTGAGCTTGCTCTGTCAATCGCACAAAGTCGGGAAGGGGTTCCGTACCCAGCACTTATTGAGATGATTTTTATGTTACTTATTATGGAATTAATTATTGAAGCAAGTGTACGTCTTCCTGGAAGTATTGGACCTACAATCACAATGGTCGGCGGTATTATTCTTGGTCAAGCAGTTGTGGAAGCAAAATTAGTAAGCAATATGATGATTATTGTTCTGGCAGCGACTACAATCGCATCTTCAACCATTACTGGATTTCAGAATTCTATTCCAATTAGATTATTTAAATATGTTATTGTCGTATTTGCTGCCATATTTGGAATACTTGGTATACTAGTTGGGTTTTTAGTAATTTGCACATACGTTTCCAGTATTACAACATTAAGCATTCCATATTTAAATTTCTATAGATTAAAGGGTGGAAAAAAGAGTGGATAAGACTTTTCATGTCGTCATACTTTACCTATTAATTTATCTTAGTCTTATATTTTTTATGTATCCTTCTCAACTAATTAGTAGCAGTAAGGATAGCTATTGGCTACCCATCTTTGTACAAATAGTTATCCATTTTTTCATGCTTACTATCTTTCTAAAAGGTTTATCCTTCTTTCCAAAAGAAGATATTATAACTATTTTCAAGAAATCGAATCTGTTTATCCTAATTTTTTTATTACCGATTTTTTCCTATTTGTTCATGACCTATCTAATATCAATTATGGCCTATACAGAAATCATTAACATTATTTTCTTATCCAAGACACCTGTGTTTGCCGTATTATTATTAATCATTTTTACTTCTACTTACATAGCATCCAAAGGGATTGATGCTATTTTTCGTACGGGAATATTAATTGCTTTTTTCTTTATTCCTATTATTATTTTCACGTTGGCTCTTTCTTACCAAAACATGGATTGGCATTATATCCTTCCATTACAGAATAAGAATTTTTCCTTTTTAATCGATAAGCAGTATTTAAGTAGCTTCTTTGCGATTAGTGGCGGATTTATCTGGTTAGGATTTATTCATCCTCAATTTCATTTCAAAAAGAACAAAATAGTTCTAACCTTTATTCTTACTATTCCATGCTACTTTCTTTCTGTGTATATCCCTATATTGATTTTTGGTAGCAAGGCGGCTTCTACTTTTGTGTTTCCATTTGTGATAGCTGTTGACACCATTAATATTACATGGCTAATGTTTGATCGAATTACAATCTTCTTATTACTTAGCCTAATGACCTTCAATCTATTATTTATCTCTCTAATATTGTGGCAATTGTTACAGATGGTACACGCCTTTTTTCCAAAGTGGAAAACGAATTATCTTCTTCTCCTTTTTTCTTCTTTAGGAGCAAGCAGTTATTACTTTGCACCTAATTATAATGATACTCAATTCTTTTTTAACCTTACTACTGTTTTAAGATTTTTTATTATTTTTGTCGTTCCTATTTCTCTTTATATACTAGGAAAACGGAAAAAGAGGTTATCCAAATGAAAAGACTTTTGCACATTTTAATCGTATGTTTTATACTTACACCTCTCTTAGCTGGATGCTGGGATAACAAAGATATTAATCAGCGTATTATGCCTGTGTCAATTGGGATTAAGAGAGACGGAGAAGATTATCAAGCTTTTTTACGAATTCCAACTCCATCTATTGGCAATAAATCAAAAATTGTCATTGGTGAAGGAAAAACGATTAATAGCCTCATTGACACACTTGGAGCAAACTTAGAAAGCAATGTGGACCTCTTTCATGTAAAGGTGATAACGATTGATGAAGAATTAGCAACAACCGGCATTCAGGACCTTATTTCTGGTTTCATGCGGTCTAGAGAAATTTCATCGAAGGCGATTCTTCTGATTACACAAGGAGATATGGAAGAGTTCTTTCAAAAGTCAGCTAATAAAGAAAGTAAGGAAGGAATTTTATTACTTGATTATTTCGGTCAGACTACTGGCTGGAATCCTCATATTGCCTTAACAAGAGTTTGGGAACTATACCGTAATTTCCACTCTTATACACAAGATATCGCCATACCCATTGTTTCTGCTGGCGATTCTACCATTGTGAAGCAAGAGGGGTCCGCCATATTTAATAAGGATCGAATGGTTGGAACAATCACTTCAAATGAAACACTTCTTTATAATGCATTCAAAGGTTTAAGCGCTAGAGGAAATATTGAAGTATTAAACCATGCAAGCACGATGATTATGCGCTCGAAGATTAGAAATAATACGAGCTTAGTACATAATATTCCTTATATCCAAACAACCATCAAACTAGAAATCATAATTTTAGAAACAAAGGGAAATACGACAGAAAAACAAATTCAAGAAGAACTGAAAAAACTTCTTACCGAAAGATACAACAATTTAATAAGTGAAATGCAAAAAAATCAAGCAGACATCCTTGGAATCGGTCAATACTTCCGAGGAAAATTACCAGAGAAAGAACTAAAAAATTGGAGAAAAGACTATTTACCAAAACTAAAATACGATATTAACTTTAAAATCGAAATACAAAATTTTGGGAATCTAAAACTTTCCAAAGAATAACTAAAAAAACGGGCACAAATATCCGATCATTTTTACTTAGTGAACATCATTTAGCTTCTATCTTTTTTATAGTTCCTGGCATCTGATTGAAGTATCCACCGTCCTTTGTTATGATGGGGATAGTAGCCTATTTCTATAATAATGGAGGGAACTTCCATGAACGATAATCAGACAAATGAGCAAGAAGGCAAAAAGAAAATTAGCTTGCAGGAAGCGATGAAACAACAGTTGGCAAATAAAACGCAGCAAGGGCAAGGTGGCAAAGCAAGTTTAAGCGGCAATCAAAAAATGCAGAAAATGAAAAGTCAGCTGACGAAAAAGCCAAATAATCAAAGAAAACGCATGGGTGTGTAATGAACGGTCAGAATAGAAAAGACATAGCTCCAGGCTTGCACGTTGAAATTGTGCTGAAGCAAGACCAAAGAACAGGGAAACGAACAGAAGGCATTGTAAAAGATATTTTAACAAAGTCTCCATTTCATCCTCATGGAATTAAGGTTCGCCTAGAAGATGGACAGGTAGGACGGGTGCAGTTGATTAAAGAAAGATAAAAAAAGGATGATCCCGGTATTAGAGTCTTTTACCGAGATTGTCCTTTTTTAGGTTCCTAATACCTAGTATAGTGGGAATCCACAGAGGGACGGTTCTTAGAGATCGAATGCCCCACAAGAGCCGTCCCTCTGATTCCTTAAGATAAAAAACTATTTAATGCATAAGCTACTCCATTTTTTTCATTTGATAAGGTAATTATATTACAGAAGCTTTTAACCTCGGAAATTGCATTCCCCATTGCAATAGGTAGGCCAGCACTTTTTAGCATTGGTAGATCATTATAATTATCTCCTATAGCGATCGTTTCATTTAATGGTATGGAAAAATAATCAGCAACCACTTTTAAACCATTTCCTTTGTCTCCTGTTTTATCCATTATTTCTACATTAAAAACGCCAGAAGAAGTAATATAAATACTATTATTTTCTTGTAGACCTGACAACACTTCTTCTTTTTTCTCCTTTTCGAATAAGAGGATAAATATTTTTTGAATGTACAAATCATTTATTTCCAATATTTTGTCTAAGTTATCATAAATTTTTTTAAAAGCAGAATGAAGTGGCTCTTCTGTATAGCGTCTAAAATTTCTTTGATTTTCTTCATTTAATCGGTTTAATGACCGATGGACTCTATTCATCCAATCGACGTGTTCAAAAATACCTTGATTTGTATATAAGCGGTAAGGAATATCTAAATCGTCTAGTTTCTTAGTGATTTTTTTCACTTCATTTCCCTTTATAGAAATCATATTTTTGATTTCCTGATTAATCTCTACAAATGTTCCATTACTTGCAGCAATAGGACAGGAAAGTCCATGATGCTGTAAAATTTGTTTCACATCTTGTGGTGCTCGTCCAGAGCATATCATGACAATATGACCTTCTTTTTGGACTTTATGGATAGCTTTTATGTCTTCTAATGAGATTTTTTTATCAGGACCTAATAAGGTTCCATCCAAATCTATTGCAATTAGTTTCATTCCCCCGCCTCCATTTGAATTTAAACCTAGACAACGTGATACCCTAGTTATGTGAATAGAAAAACAAATGATCATATAAATATAATAGACTGAGCGATTTTCATTCACTCCTTAAATAACGATATCGTTATTTGTTTAAAAAATTCGAACTGCCCGGTTATCATGTCCCTTTCACAATTCAAAAAGGTATAAATATGCTTTTTTTTGATCACTTATAACGAATGGGAAGGGTTATTAAAAAAATCCAAGCTTCTTATTTTTTCTCAATAGTTAATATTGGAGTTTCTCCACCAATTACATCCTTTGGATTTTCAAAAACAAAGTTAAAAGTTTCCTCAGAGCTATTCGTAATTACAATGGGAATGATGGTACTGCTTGCATGGTTTTCCATATAATTAAGGTCGACCTCTACCATTCTATCTCCCTTATTAACAACATCTCCAACACTTACAAAGGTTTGAAAACCTTTTCCTTTAAGTGCAACTGTCTCTAACCCTATATGCACCAATAATTCTGCTCCTAATTTTGTTTTTATTCCAAATGCATGTTTGGTATCAGCGACTTGAACAATTTCACCGCTAACTGGTGCAACAATTAAGCCATCTTTTGGCTTTATCGCAAGCCCTTCTCCCATCAGTTTTTGACTAAAAACAGGATCTGGTACATCCTCGATTCTAAGCAAATAACCAGATACTGGGCTCACTAACACATCTCTATCAACTTTATTTCCAAACCATTTTTTAAACATTACTTATTCCACCTTTTTTAACTACTAGTCTGTTTATCTATTAGCTCAGCTGTTAATCTTGCTTTTTTAGCCATCTCATTTGCGAAGACTTCAGATAATCCAATATAACTCTCTGGTTTAAGCATCTCTTCTACTTCTCTTATCGTAAATACACTATTTATTTTCTCATCTTGCATCAGAACTTCTGCAAATTCTTTTTTTGTCGTAATAGATTCCATAGCGAGTCGATAGAGTAAGGAGTGAGCCTCTTCCTTTCCTATTTTCTCTGCTATTTTCATCATAATGTATTCGCTATTATCCAATCCTTTGTTTACTAATACATTTTCATACATCTTTTCTTTATGAATAATAATATCTCTCGTTAATTCTTCTGTACGTAAGATTATTTCTATAATTAATGATATGGCTTCTTCTGATATAGCTTCAAAAACCATATAACTACTGCTATCAGCTTCAAAAGGTCGAGCATTTGCAACAAGTCCAATTTGTGGAAGTGAGTAAATTTTCTGAGAATTAGCTATTATTCCTTTCGATAGCTTAGGATTAATTTTATGAGGCATGGTGCTGCTTCCGATTGTCCCTTTTTTAAATCCTTCCGAAACTTCTCCATACTCTTCAATAGACGTTGTATACACCTCTTCTGCAATTTTATGGCAATTGCTCGCCAATAAAGCTAAATTCATAATATATTCTATTTTATGTGCATTAATGTTTCTTGAGGGAATCTCCATAGCATGCATACCTAATATGTCAGCTACTCTTTGCTGTACTTTTCTTCCCTCTTCCCCCAACGAATTGAAAGCTCCTATCGCTCCCCCCATCATAATCTGAAAAACTCTTTTTTCCGCCTCTCTTAATCTCTCAATCGTATCAATAAAATCATTAATCCATATGGAGACTTTGTATCCATATGTTATCGGAATAGCATGGCGTCCATGTGTCCTGCCAGCCATAACAGTATTTTTATGTTTCTCTGCTAAATCTGCCAGATTTTCTAATATATTAGCAACGACCTTTACTAATTTTTGATGGATTCTATACATGTTTAATAATTGGGCACTCTGTTGAATATTTTGAGTAGTGGCACCATAATGCACAAATTTCCCCGTTTCTTTCCCACAAGCTTTTACTAAAACTTTCAAAAAAGGAACAAAACCATGGCCAATTTCTTGATATATACGATCCATTTCTGCAAAATCTATATTTTCTAATTTACACATCTCATTTATTTTATCAGCAGCATTTTTAGGAATAATTCCTAGCTCACCTTGTGCTTTTGCCAATGCTGCTTCCACGTCTAACCATGATTGATATTTAGCTTCTTTAGTTAGAAATACTCTAATTCCATGGTCATCCATTGTTTTAGTCTTCGAGTCATACATTGCTCTCATGGCATTTCCTTCCTTCTCCAAAATTTCTTCTATTTTTTTTCATCTACTGCATTTCTTATAAATTCAACATGTGGTCCAAATACAATATGAATATGATTTTTTTGCGGCAAGAAAATTCCTGAAGTTCCAGAATCTTTTATTCTTTCTTCATTTATTTTTTCTTGATCTTTTAAATCTATTCTTAGTCTAGTTACACAATTATCAACATTTATAATATTTTCTTTCCCGCCAAGTCCTTCAATAACGATTGCTGCAATCTCTTCATATTTTTTTTCTTTTAATAGCGTACTATTTCTAACACTTTCCTCACGCCCAGGCGTTTTCAAATTAAATTTCGTTATAGCAAATCGGAACACGAAATAAAATACAACAAAGTTTACTAAACCGAGAATAATTAATTGAATCCAATGCGTATTTTCATAAAGAAGACCAAATATACCAAAGTCAAATATAGTTCCTCTAATATAGCCGATTGATATATCCAAAAAGTTTAATGGAAGCGCCATAATACCGCTAAGAACGGCATAAATAATAAATAACACTGGTGCTATAAACAAAAATGTAAATTCTAATGGCTCTGTTACATTCCCTAAAAATGCAGTAAGTACAACAGTAATTAATACACCTTTTGTTATTGTTTTGTTAGACTTATAGGCTGTATGATACATAGCTAGCCCAATTGCTGGAACTCTAAATAAAGTAATAAGCATTTGGCCAGATGCTAAGTATTTTGTTAAGTCTGGCATTAATCTGCTCCAGCTTTCATGTTGAGGTCCTAAGTCAAAAAGTATTTTATTTGTCGCATTTAAAATTCCGATATAGTTTTGACCATCAATAAGATAGACACCACCCGCTTCCGAGAATCGTACTACAGATGCTAATACATGATGTAAGCCAAAGGGAATTAATGCTCTATGTGCAAACCAGTAAAATCCTACTCCTACATATTCATTCATAAATATAAATGAAATAGCCAATAAAAATTTAGTGACAAATCCCCAAATAATTGGAATTAAAATACCTACTGGAATCATGACTAGAAATGTAATGATTGGGACTGACTTTTTACCACTAAAGAAGGCAAATGCTAAAGGCAATTGAAGTTTATAAAATCTATCTGTTAGCTTTGCTGCAATTAATCCAGCTATTATTCCACCGAATGCATCGAGCCTTAACGTTTGTATACCTAAAACCATCCCTTGACCAACCTGGGATAATTTAGCAGGATCCTCCTCCAAGGTTCCTGTGATCGATAAATATACATTCATCACAATTGCCATAATTAAATAGCCTAGTACAGATGAAAATACAGCTATTCCTTTCTCCTTTTTAGATACTCCATAGGCAACCCCCATCGCAAAAAGAAGGGGGATATTATTAAATACAACACTCGTTATTGTTTGTAGACTACTTATTGTAGTTTGCACTGCAGTATTACCTAAAAAAGGGAGCTTGTTAAGCATATATTCTTGCCCTAATGCTCCTGTGATCCCCATTATCATTCCTATAGGAGCCATTACAGCAATTGGTAAGAGCAAGGAACGTCCAAAAACTTGAATACCAGTTTTTATTTTTTCTTTCATGATACTATTCTCCTTTAAATGATGTATGCTACATTCTTGATTGTAAAATCTATAAAGCGCTTTCTCAAGGTAACTTTACGAGTTGAAAACGGTTTACAAAGTTACCCTAATATATTCTTGCTAAATTTGGTATGATAGATAAACAAAGATTGAACCATTTCTAATTAACTATTTCTTTTGATAAAACCTGTATTTAAGGGAGTGGAAATCAATTAGTATCAATAGCCTTGATTTGAAAATAACTAGTTATCTACAAGAAAAAAACTGGTTGGATTTATCCGATTCAGAACAAATCTTTCAAAGAAGTATAAATAGTTTGAAACGACATCTATCAAATATTAATAGGTATCTACCGGAAGATAAATCATTTATTATGGATGGCAATATTGTTAAAAGCAATTTAAAATATACAGACTACATCCAATTTGTTAGCAAGTTAAGCCTTCAAGATTATATATCTTCTCAAGAAGAACGTATTACAATGATTATTGTTTTATCCTTTTTCACCAAAAACTTAAATACTTCTAAGCTTTATGAAGAGATCGGCATTAGCTTAACTACGAAGAAAAAGGATTTAAAAGCATTATCTGAATATTTAACAAAGAGACATTTGAACATAAAAACTATTCCGGCAAAAGGGATTCAAATAGAGGGAATGGAATGTACGTATAGAATCTTAGCCACTTCTATATTAGTTTCTTTAATAGAAATTAACGATAAAGAAGTACTAATTAATCGGAAGGCAAACAATCCTATTCAAAAGTATTTAGTGGATAGCTTTTTCAAGGTCATTAAGTCAGATATAGATCATTCTAAAGTACTCGTTGATAAATTTTTTCAAAACAATCCTTTTAGAATGTCTTATAATTCAAAGAAATTCTTTTATTTATACATTCTCTTAAGTTTATTTAGAATGAAACATAATCACTTTATAAAAGCGCGCAAAGATATAGACCTTTATGTGCATAAATGGTTATTTTTTGACTATGAGGATGAAACAGAGAATAACTTTCTTGATTATATTATTGCTTCCTTAGATTACAATGAAAATGCTCCCTATATTATAGACGAGCAACTAAGCAAAATAACGAAACATTTTATAGATGAAATACAACAAAACATCATTACTACATTCCATCAATTCCAGCCTTTATTTAAAGATGTTTATACGTATCTTTATAAATGCATTATTCACTCTCAATATGGATTCAACTTTTATGATAATAAATTAGATGACACCTATAAATTTCTACCAGGATTGTTTTCAACCGTTAGCAAGAAAATCAAAATATTAGAAGATCAATATAATATCCAATTTACACAATCTCAAATTTCAACATTAACTTTAATCTTCCGAAAATTCATCATGGAGAATAAAGTGATTGGCAGAAATACAAAGAGAATTGTCATTGTTACAAATTCTGCTATTGAAAAGACCAATTTTTTCATTGAAAATTTACGTCATTATTTAGATATCACTGTAATAGATATCATCAATATTAATGAATTATATTTAATCGAAAAACTAAATTATGATATGATCATTACTTTTTCTAATCGAATTGCAACATTACTAGCGGAGCAAAATTTCTCATGTGTAAAGCTGAAATTTTATTTTGATCAAAAAGATATAGACATACTAGTAAAAGCAGGATTTTCTAACAGTTCAAGGCGAAAAATAATCGCTGATACCTTGATAAGAGAAATAGCGCAGATGAATCCAGCAGAAATGAAAAAGTTTTTGCTAGAAAAATATTCTTCCCATTTTCTATAGGAATCCTATACTTTATCATTTGCTGCATTCATTTTTTCTTAGCGGATCAGTCGGGGAATTGGCCCTATCTTAACAGCTTCTAGTAGCTGTCTCCATGTCTGCACTAGTTTTTATTTTAGGGGGGGGAGAATTGCGTGTAGTAATGTTAGCTTTTCATAGGCTAACATTACGGCTGTTTATTAAAATCACACATAAACTACCTGTAATTTCCAAACAATATCATTCTAGTTGTTCCTGCCAATACATTAAGGGACGGTTCTAACCGAGCCCGTCCCTCTCTTACCAACCTTCTATTCCTCCAGCAAAATACTTGTTTAACGTATTTGCTTGTTCGCCCAATAGAGTGTTAGCTTTATTAACTAAATCCTTCATTTTAAGCGGCTTACCTGGTGATCCTGTTGGCGCGTCCACTCTAGAGACCAACTGTTGACCATCTTTTAAAGTTACTTTTACCATACAATATCTACCTTTTGGATAACTATCCACTTTTACTGGAATTTGGTGATCATACTTTCGATGAATTTTTTTCATTACTTGATTAACATCATCCGCAATTTGATCGACAGAAAAGTTCTCAATAGATAACGCTTCCCCCAGTAATGATAAAGCTACACAGTATTCTACGCTAAAGCGCCCTTGCTCACCATTCTCTGGGTGAGTGTAAACTAATGCAGCATCACCATTGGGTGGGAAGTACAAATCCACAAAGGCAACTTCATCTACAGAAAATTTTTTCTGTGTCTTTATATACTGGATCGCATCAATTGCATGTGCATTCGCAGAACAACATGGATATAATTTAAACCATAGTCCTGGTTTATCTATTGCCCAAGGTTCTCCCCACTTTTCGAAAATCTCAAATGGTTTTTCTCTTTGCTCCACATACATAGAGATTAAACCATTTTTTGCTTGAATTGTATTAACACTTCCTGCAATCCCTTTATCAATAAAATGAAGAATCTGCCAAGCACTTTGGGCTGTCATACCAGCATGCAACGGTTTAACCATTGTTCCAAATTGACTCCGAGAACCGCTTAGCTTTGAGACACATAAGTTAACAGCTTGCGCGAATTTCTCCGAGTCGAAATTTAAATAATGGGCTCCAGCAGCAACCGCTCCGTAAATTCCTGCAGTTGCTGTTGTATGGAACCCTTTTTCATAATGCTGTGCACCTAATAATTGAGCAAAGCACTTCATCGTTTCAATCCCTATTAAATAAGCCTCATAGAAGCGTTCTCTATCACGCTTCTTTTCTATTAATGAATGTAATAAGCTCAAAATAATTGCAGACGGATGTCCTCGAATTTCCGAATGAACATCATCTAAATCTAGAGCATGTGCAGAATATCCATTAATCAAACAGGCATCAAAAGGATGAATCTTTAAATCAGTGCCTATTACTGATGCTTCCTCTCCAATAGGAAAAATAGCAGTATTTAAAACCGCTGAAAAGTTTAGATCAAATTGCACACTTGCAAAACACGAAAGAAAATAATCAAATACTCCCATTTCCAAATTCTTTTTTGTCTCACTAGCAAGCTCATTATAAGATGGTGTGGATTGAATCAAGCGGACAATCTCCCTTGTTAAATCACTCATTTCCCAAAAGATTCTCCGCTAACTTAGCAAAAAATTCAGCAGCAACTTTAATCGCATCTTCCTTTAAATCAAATTTAGGATGATGCCATTCTTGAGGCCCATCCACTCCCATCCAAACAAAAAATCCGGGAATATAGTTTTGATAAAACGCAAAATCTTCTCCGCCGGCACTCGGCACAGCATCTACGACATTATACCCGGCATCCAAAACAGTCTTTCGAATAATCTCTTCGTAATGTTGATGATTATTTACCACTGGTAGATAATTATCCCAATCAAATTTAACCGAACCGCCATTTCCCTCTGCAATAGACTCTGCTAGTTTTTTCATTAAAGAAGGAATTGCCTCACGAGCCTTAGGCTGAAATGTCCGAACAGTACCTTCTAGCTTGACTTCATCTGGAATGACATTCCATGTGTTCCCTCCATGAATGCTTGTAATACTGACTACTACATTATCAAACAGGTCCATCCTTCTTGCGACAATCGTCTGAATAGCTGTTACATATTGACTAGCAATAACAATCGGGTCAATAGTACGATGCGGTATCCCTGCATGACCTCCCACACCTATAAACGTTAAACTAAATTTATCTACACTTGCCATAAGTCCACCGGATTTTACTCCTATAGTCCCTACAGGCAAATCAGGTTTGTTATGCATTCCAAAAATGGATTTCACTCCCTCTATTGCCCCTTTTTCTACAAATTTCTTTGCACCTTGGGCAATTTCCTCGGCAGACTGAAAAATAAATCTTACATTTCCATGCAATTTTTCCTTTTGGCTATTGATTAGAATAGCTGCCCCTAAAACAGCAGTTGTATGGAAATCATGACCACAGGCATGCATTTTCCCCACATCTTTTGATTTAAAAGCAACATCTGTTTCTTCTGTTATTGGTAAAGCATCGATATCTGCCCGGATAGCAATGGTTGGTCCATCAAATTCTCCCTTTATTTCAGCAACAACCCCTGTTTCTAGACCAAGTTCAACAATGGAAATATCATGTTCTGTTAACCATTTTTTTATTAGATCCGTTGTATGAAATTCTTCAAATGCTAACTCTGGATGCTCATGCAAATATCTTCGTTTTACAATTAAATCACTTAATAGTTCAGGAGACATGTTCATGATTTATTATTCATCTCTTTCTAATGTTTTTAAAAACTGTTTTGTTCTTAGGTTTTGTGGATTATGAAAAATTTCTCTTGGTTCATTCTCTTCAACGATATTTCCATCTGCCATAAAAATCACTCGGTCAGCCACTTCTTCTGCAAATTTCATTTCATGTGTCACAATAATCATTGTTGTATTTTGTTGTGCAATATCCTTTATAACCTGAAGTACTTCAGAAACCCATTCTGGATCAAGTGCTGAAGTTGGTTCATCAAATAAAATAGCATATGGTTTAACAGCAAGCGCTCTAGCAATGCCGACGCGTTGTTGCTGTCCACCTGATAATGTGGCAGGGTATTGATGAAACTTATCCTCAAGCCCCACCTTTACTAAGAGTTCTTTCCCTAATTTTTCTGCCTCCTGTTTATTCATTTTCTTGGCAACAATCAGGGATTCTGTAACGTTTTGCAATGCTGTTTTATTTTTAAAAAGATTATAGTTTTGAAACACCATCGCTGTTTCCTGGCGAATTTGATGAATATCTTTCCGACCCATTTTTTGCACATCTACTTTTGTGTCGCCTATATGAATAATACCTTCATCAGGCATTTCTAATAAGTTTAAACACCGAAGCAATGTCGACTTCCCAGATCCCGATGGGCCTATAATCGCTAACACTTCTCCACGATTAACATGTAAATCAACACCATCTAAGACTATATTCTCACCAAACCTCTTTTTTAGATTTGTAACAGATATCATCCTACTACTCCTTTATGATAAATACGGTTTCTCCATTCGTTTTTCAATAGCTTGCTGAACGAAGGTAATAACAATAATTAAAATCCAATACAGCAATGCTAAAGCCAAATAGGTTTCAAAAAATTTAAGAGAACTAGCAGCTATTATTTTCCCTTGTGCGAAAAGCTCAACCACACCTAAAGTAAATGCCAAAGAGGTTTCTTTAATTAAACCAATAAAAATATTACTTGTCGCAGGAATGGCATTTCGCGTTGCTTGAGGCAAAACGATTCGGCGAAAGGCTTGCACTTTTGTCATACCAACGGATAAACAAGCTTCCACTTGTCCTTTATCCACCGAATTCAGCGCAGCACGAAATATTTCTGCCAAGAATGCTGCTTGTTTTAAACTAAGCCCTAAGATTGCTGCTGTTATAGCAGTCATTGCACTTAAAGCTGGAAAAATTTGCGGTAATCCATAATAAATTAAAAATAATTGAACCAATGTTGGAATAGCACGAAAAAACGAAATATATATAGCGGCAAGCTGCTTTAACACAGGAATATTTGATCTGGAAATCACAGCTAAAATCAAGCCGCCAATGATGGCAAAAATCATTGATAGAACAGCAAGAAATAAAGTAAGAGGTATGAATGTCAACAGCTCTGGTATTATATCAACTAAATATTGTAAATCTAAATTAAGATTCATACTGGACCTCCAAATTATTCCTTAACGGTAATATCCTCGCCTGCAAAATATTTCTTCGATATTTCTGTTAAGGTACCGTCCTCCCGTAATTTTTCAATTTCAGCATTAAATGCTTCTGCCAACGCTTCTCCTTCTTCACTTTTTAGGAAAGGAAACGCAACATCTTCATACACAAACGGCTCCCCTACAAACTTCAATGGCAGATCGCCTTTTTCAATCTCTGCGATTAAGGAAGATTTAGAGTTAACATAACCGTCGACACGTTTATTAATCGCATCATTCATTGCACCATCACGATTTTCATATGTTTTAGGAATAATGTCAGGATCAAAAACTTCTAAGTTCTTCACATTGTTCGAACCTAATACTCCCGATACTGTTTTCCCCTTTAAATCATCTAAGCTATCATATGCATTGTCTTTATGTGTAACAATTGTAGCTCCTGCATACGCATATGGCTCTGAGAACTGATACTTATCTTTTCTCTCTTCTGTAACAGCAACAAAGTTTGCCACTGTATCAATTTTTTTTGTTTCTAACTGCCCCATCAAACCTGCGAAGTCTGATTTAACCCACTCTACTTGATAGCCTAAATTTTCAGCGATTTTCTCAAAAACTTCCACATCAAACCCTACTAATTTACCACTTTCCTCATATCCATTTGGATAACTTTGCGCTGTTGAACCTGCACGAAGTGTTTTTTGTTCCTTCGAGGATTCCCCATTTTCTGTTTTAGTATCTGCTGCTCCGCTGCAAGCAGTTAATAATAATAAAAATGCTAAACTCATTATTACAGTCATTTTTTTTAACATATTGAATTCCTACCTTTTCTTATATGATTTTGCTAAAAGTAATTTTTCTAAATATATTGTAATGTGGCCTTTCCCTAAATCAGCTTCTCCGACTTTTTTGTATCCCCGTTTTTCATACATTTCTGCAAGCCAAGGATGTTCTTTCGCCGTACCAAGCGATACAGATGGACAATGAAGAGTATTTCTTAAAAAGCTTTCTTCAATATAATTAAGAATTTTTGTTCCGTATCCTTTTCTTTTTTGTTCAGGAGCAACAGCAACCCACCAAATATGGGGAATTTCATATGGTCCAGGCTGACTGCTCCACGGCATGCGAACCGAAGCAGTTGCAACCATTTTATCTTCATCTCGCAAATAGAAGCATACATTTTCATTAATATTCTTTTCCACCAATGCTGCATCAGCTGTTGCAGCAGCAAAATGAATTCCCAGCTCTCGAATAGAGGCATACCCCTTTAAAGACAGATCGAGTAGTTCAGGAATATCTTTAGATGTAGCTTGATGAAAAGATAAATTACTCACTTAAAAGCCCCCCATTTCGAATTGATGCAATCACTTCCTCTACCTTCTTGCTAGCTAGGCCAATATACTGACTTGGATCTAATAGTTGATTAATTTGTTCTTCTGTTAATACAGCAGCCACCTTATCGTTCTGACCAAGTAGTGTTTTAAATGGAATTTTTTGTTCAGCTGATTCCATTGCTATTTCATAAATAAGATGATGGGCAGTTTGTTTACCTATCTTTTCAGATAAAGCAAACATGACACGTTCTGATAAAATCAGACCTCCTAAGCGTTCCAAGTTTACTAGCATATTTTCTGGTTTAACGACAAGCCCTTCAAGAACAGTTATCATACTTTTTAATTGAGATGATAGATATAAACAAATTTCTGGTAAAGCTATCCATTCACTTCTCCAACTCATCGCGTCTCTTTCATGTTCCATTACTAATGATTCATGCAATAATGCAACACTATGTAAAATAGGTTTGGTTAGACTGGCAATTCCTTCAAAAATAGCTGGATTACGCTTATGTGGCATAGTAGTCGAACCCACATTTCCTGCCGAAAAAGGCTCTTCCACTTCGTCAATTTCTGTTCGCATTAAGTTATAGAATTCATTTCCTAGCTTTCCTAACGAACCACTTATTAGTCCTAACACGGAACCATACTCAGAAATTCGGTCACGTGAGGAATGCCAGCAAATCGTCGGAACATTAAGTTCTAGAATCTCCAACGCCCTTTCTTCAATTTTTGGTCCTATGCTTCCTAAAGCAGCATATGTACCAACACCACCGGCAAGAACACCTGTAAAAATACGTGGTTGGATGCTATTTAATCTATCTAAATGCCGTTCAAACTCACTTAAAACGACTGCGAGCTTAAAGCCAAATGTGGTTGGTAGTCCTTGCATCCCGTGCGTTCTCGCTGGCATCGGTGTATTCTTATATTTAGAGGCTAAACCAATCAGGAGCTCTGCAACCCTTTTTGTATCTCTTCTTATAATTTCATTTGCTTCCTTCAATTGAAGAATCATAGCTGTATCCGTTACATCCTGTGTCGTCACACCATAATGTACATACTCCCCATAATCTCCTGATAGTCTCTGCAAATGATTAACTGTAGCCATTAATGAATGCTTTAATTTAGCAGACTCTTTTGCAATTTCTTCAATATTATAGTTTTCTATTTTCGCCGCATGTTTTATAGCTCCTCCAGCTTCTTTTGGGATTATCCCAAGCTCACTTTCTGCTAATGCTAATGCTGCTTCAACATCCAGAATCTTCTGTAATCTATTTTCATCATTCCACACAGAACGCATCTCTTCAGTACTAAAATTGTTCTGGAGCATTTTTAATGCTACAACATGAGAACCCATTTCTTACCCTCTCCTAATACCCATATTATGTCTATTAACCTATCAATTCCAACAAAACTAATGCGAATTATTGATTATTCTAACATACACTAACTAGTTAATCCCAGACTTTTTTAAAAATTTATATATTTCATTTAATTGAATTTACTAAATTGTTATTTTTCTAAAGTAATATAATATGTTCCAGGAATGACAAGAGATACTACTACATTTCGACAAGCACTTACTGAATGATTAGAATCCCAAGCTAGAAGAGCAAATAAAAGGACTTCCTCTTATCCAATAGTGCTGGGAAGCCAAAAGAAGTCCTCTCTAATTTAAAAAAATGATTACTTTTTTAGAAAACTATGTCTAAAACCATCCTTATTAAAAGCTAACCACCCTAAATTATTCTTTGTATCAATCATCGATCCATTTGCTAAAACTTGATGGGAGATTATTTCCTTCCATAGAAAGGATGCAGAAGCTTCTTTTTCATGAATTACATAATCATTCCCGCAATAGCGCGACATTTTCTGTTGCTTTGTACTACTCTTTCTAAAGTGGAGAATGCTTTTTAATGCCATTCCAGATAATCCATCAAAAGACTGATTTTTTATGGAACTGCTTGTAAATTGATGAAGACTTCGTTTTTTTTGCTGCTGAAAATATACCTCTACCGCAATCGAAGAAGCCATATGGGCATCTCCAGAAAGAATTATGCAATTGCTTGGATTCCATTCAGCTATTTGTTGATGGAAAAAGGAAAAACCTCTTCCGTTAAATTTCCACCATTCCAAATCTAAACTTTTTTGCAGAGAAGGAAGGATATTCGTAAGAGGCAGAATGAAATTTTTTAGAAAGGACTCAATCAAATGAACACCGTATAAAGGAGTCGCAGAGATGATGACTAATGGCGTTTGCGTTTGCCATCCACTTGAAAATAATAGTTCTGATAAATGATTCCATTCCTTTTTCCGGATTAAATTCGGTCCGTTTGTCCGCTGCTTCAGGACATTTCCGATAACATAGGTCCGTTCTGCTGGATAAGCTCGTTGTGTTCGAGTGTCTAATATGAGGCTTCTCGGATTTGTTGGTGCTACATAACTCCATGAACGAAAGGTTAATATCGTCTGAAGCCACTCTGTATATGCTAATGTGTGTACTTTTAACCTTTTTGTATAGTTTCCTATTTTTGTGAAAAAGGAAAGAGAGAAAGCATCTGGATTATTGCCCCAGCCTTGAAAAGCCCAATAAGCAGTTAACGCATTAGCAATGACATGATTTCCAAGCGGCGAACTCGCTACTTTTTCCTGCCACTCTTTTGTTATATTCCAATCATCTGTTACATCATGGTCATCGAATATCATATAAATCGGGATATTTGCCACTAAACGACGTACCTTTGGCAAGTATTGCAGGAACCTTTCCATATCTTTTTGCTGCTGATTAAATTCTTTCCTTATTATATTGATTTTTCTTCCATACTCTTTTGGTTGTTCTTTATCACTATCTATATAAATCTCGTCATCTACTAAATAGTCATCAAAATCTTTCAAATACCCCGCCTTGTTTGCCAGCTCCCAAATTTCAGGATTCCAGTTCATGATATACATTGCCGCATACTCTCCCAGTGTCATAAGCTGATTATCCGCCTTTCTTGAAGTAAACTGGCAGTATTTCTTTATTAATTCTTTTCTTCCATTTACCTGGCTGAAGGCTGTTTGGAGGGCTTTGCTATTAAAGTCCTTGCATAATTCCTTTAACGGTTCCTCCTTACCTATCAGTTGCTTACCTAATGCAGATAAGAAAGGAGCGACTGGCGCTGGGACATCATCTGCATAAATTTGGTCACCTGTCAGAAAAAGTGCATTTGGTCTTTTTTCTAACTGAAAATAGTATTCCTGCAGTTTTTCGTCTCCTAAGCTTAACGCATCCTTGCCAATTCCATGTAGTTTGCGACAGGAACCATATAAGATGTTTGTTTCATCCCTTGCTGGAATAAAAAAAGTGGGGTATTGTAAATTTCCGTAACAAATAGAAGCGGGATGTGTTGGGGACAGCAAGCCAAAGTCACTTAAATCATAGCTTAGTTTCCCTTTTTTCAGTTCAATATTGTATCCTAACAAAGTTTGAGAAGGAAGGATTTTGGAGTTAGGCTGGATTTTGATCAAATATACATATACCTTTTTTCCTAAGCGAAAGATTTGCGCATCCGACTGGATACTAATTGGTTGATAATCATATTCGCCTGTTTCTGGATTTATTTCAATGGAGTAAACCTTAGCGTTCAATCGGTATTTTTCACTTAAAGCAATCCAAAGATATGCGGAGGTTTCCTCCACCCTACGCACCATCGGCCCAGACAAAATTAACGGCAGATCCATCATTACCACCATCCATTTTCTATTCTCTTACAGCCTATTCAGAGAAAGCCGCTGATATGTTTTTGAATGATGGATACAGGGAATCAAGGAAATCAAAGGGAATCAGGGGGACGGTTCCCTTTGATTCGATCAGAATATTGGATAAAATGGAAGATCCTATTCAACTAGTGGAGGTGCTATTAAGTCTGAAATAACTTATACTTCTACTATTCCAAGTGAAAGAGCATGACAAATAAACCACCGATTAGTGATTTTTCAAAATATTAATAAATGGTTGATTAAGATACTTCTAGCACACGATAACCGTGGTTTTTAGCTAGTAAAATCGCCTGTTCTACCGTGATTTCACGGTTTACTGGAAGAACATCTGATTTTATATATAATTCAGCGTTATATGCTTCTTTCTTTTTGAGAATATTGTAGATAGCTGTTAAAAGCATTCGTGCAACAGCGATAATTGCTCGTTTGTGACCACGGCGTTTTTTTAGTTTTAGGTAGCGATTTCGAATTTCTGGATGCTTTTCACTTTTAACCACAGAGGTAGCACATTGAACCAAAAGGGGTTTTATATAGCATCCAGCTCTTGAAATCCTTACTGACTTTTTCTTGCCGGCACTCTCGTTATTTGTGGGTGTTAGTCCTGCCCAGGAACATAAATGTTTAGCTGTTGGAAAGACGTCCATATTCGCACCTATCTCCGAAACCACGGCAATGGCGGAAAAGATATTCTTAAAGGACGGAACAGTTAAGATTAAATTGATTTCATCACGGTAGGACTCGGCTAGAGAAAGGATTATCTTTTCAAGATCTGCTTTGCGGTCTACTAGATCTTCATAGTGTCGTTTAATAACCTTTAATTTTTCAGCTTGTTCAGGAGTTATATATCCATCAATAGCGAGTTCCAGTTCAGAAAGTTTATGTTTCATGGAGCCATGAATTAAAGGGTTTAAATCAAACGAGGTGTCTAATGGATCCTCTAGTAACCTTTCAATAATGTTCATGGAGCTTTTGCCGAAGGTATCCGAAACAATATTTCCAAGCTGAATATTAGACACAGTTAGACTGTTTTGGAGTCGATTTTTCTCACTCGACATAAAGTTCGTTAGTTTGAAGCGATAACGCATAAGATCACGAAGCTGTCTGATCTCAAGTGGGGGCATAAAGCTTCCAGCTACAAGATCATGCTTAAATAAATCAGCAATCCATTTAGCATCCTTTTTGTCTGTTTTTTTTCCACGGATTGCTTTGACATATTTAGGATGTGCCAAGGTGATGTCACAGGAATCTTCTAGTACATTGAATACGGGAATCCAGTATTTTCCGGTAGATTCCATACAAACATCTTTACATTCATTTTCACAAAGCCATTGTGACAGCTCTTTTAACCCTTTAGTATAGGTAGAAAAGCGATGGCGTTTGTATGTAGTAACTCCTTTGCCGTTAGTAGAAGCAATACAAGCAACAACAAAGGTTTTGTGGACATCGATTCCACAACAAATTGGATAAACAATTTTTAAAGCCATAAGGGTAAACTCCTTTACCAGAATTATAGGGATAGACAACATTGACTGATTGCCCAGCAATAAACGAGTAATGTTTATACAAAGATAAGTCTGCGTGCTCGATGTCACACTTATTTGTGCTTGGAAAGGCAATCTACACATATAAACATGCGGTCACTCCGCAACTGGAGTAGCCCACTCACCTCCACGTGATTTGTAGTTTATTGATATCCCTATGGCTATAGATTTGCCAAATTAACGCTTTAGGTAAACACGTTTCATTGCGTTTTGTGCCTTGAGCGAAGTGAAAGGAATGGGTATAAACATGAAAGGAAATAAGAAATTTTTCATCACAATGTTAGCTTTAGTCGGAGTAATTTTAGCTGCTTGTGGAAAAACAACTGATGATACTGCTTCTTCCTCAGATAACCTGTCTTCTCATAATGACTCTACTCAAACGGAAGAAAGCGACTCCTCTTCAAATGAGGATACTGCTACTGAACCGAGTGACAAAGAAGATACTTCTAACAGTTTGAAAGATGAGTATTTAGAGAAACTAAACGAAATGGATAAAAAAGACAGAGAAGTACCTGCAGACACTTCAAAAGCTAGTACTACAGTAGAGTTGCAAGAAGAGGAAGCAGAAAGATTGGATCGTTGGGACGAAGCATTAAATGAAATATATAGCGTCCTAAATGAACAGCTTTCTGCCGAAGAGATGGAGCAATTGCGAGAAGAACAACGGGATTGGATAAAAGAAAGAGATCAAAAAGCTAAAGAGGCTTCCCTCAAATATGAAGGTGGCACAATGGAAGGATTGGAATATGTGGCAACACAAGCGTCTGTTACAAAAGACAGATGCTATGAATTGGTAGCTAAGTATATGTAAAGAATGGAACAGAGGGAAGCGGAAGAACCGTCCCTCTGTTCCCTTTCAAATATTTTTTCAGCACTATAATGCTATTCATATCCTTCTTCTAAATCTCATCGAAACGTTTTTACTAATGATCGACAACCAACATGAAAGCCTCAAAAGAAAAATAAAACACCATCTGCTTTTTACAAAATGGTGTTTTTGTTCACAAATATTTTAATTAATTTTCTTATTACCAGTCCAATGATTACTCCTGGTAAAACAAAAATCATTGGTAAAAAAATGGGGCCTATTAAATGCCCAAATAGCTTAACTTCTGACGAATAGATTAAACCTACCGTTACAAAATAGGCAGCAAACACAAAAGGTAGGAATAATAAGGAAGAATTTTTTCCTTGATCATCAGCATCTTTAACTGCATCCCACATAGCAAAAAAATAGAGACATGGATAAAACATTAGCCACCTCAAATTAACTTCCTCTAAAGATGCAGAAATATCTCCATGAAAACTTGAAATAATCGCTATGTTAAAGTTTGATTGTACGTTCACTACTACCTCAAGAACAATAAGAATAATTCCTTTTATATATTTCTTATTAAGTAGCTGCCCAAATCCAGGTAAAGCGATAGACCATAGAAGTTTTTCAAACGAATTCTTATTCACATCATTCCTAGGCCACCTTTTTAAAAGATATGATTGATTTTCATGCCTGATTTCCAGATGAATGCTCAGAAAGTTTTTTCCTGTCCGCAGCTGTGTATGGTTCTTCCAACCATCCTTGTTCAATCATTATATTTAATCCATCATTATTATATTTTCCAATAGTAGGAATTAACGCTATATACTCTGCAGCTAAATCATGCCTTAATATTTCCGAAAGGGCATTACCAATATTCGCCAAAGCCATGTTTCCTGCCAACGAAACATGATACATCAAAAGCTTATCTGAAAAAGGAGATGCTGTTGAATCAGTTATGTGAGTATCCATTAATTTAGGTGATGGTAAATCTTGATTGATTAAGCGATCCGTGTAAATCTTAATTTGTTTACTAGCTAGTTTTGCACCTTCTTGAAAATATTCTCTTAACTTTTCTGAAGAGGCGACTTGACTAAATCCTATCATCAAAGATTTTCCTAATATGTTCGTAATAATATTATAATGATAATGTTTTATTTCATTAGCAGTAAGCGGTCTATCTCTTCCAGTAAAGATAGAGATAAATGATTTTTTCTCCACAAAGTCCACTTTCTTGGGATATGGAATCGTAGGATGGCTAATATCTACTCCTTTTAAAAGCAATAAATGTATACCTTTTTCATAGGTTTCAGCTGCATCGTCTATATTGTTTCTGAAATAGTCCATTATGTCCTGTCTTGTCGCATTGGTATAAGCATGACCATATGTAATTACAGCTGCGCCGGCCATTTGAGTAATATAAAAAATCATAAAGATATCACTAAATAAACGTGGTCCATTCTTGCGAACATCCTGCTCCCCAAATCCAACAGGAATCGGAATATTTTCCAGATTGAAGATGCTTTCCATTTGCTCAAGATGTTTTCGAGAAAGTGTAATAGCAAACTCAATATAGTTCTTTACTTCCTCATCTTCAACAACCTGAAGAAAATGCTCGAATACACAACAAAGCATCGATCCTCCCATATAATTAGCAAATAAATCAGCAAGTTCTGATGATGTTAACTGTTTATTTTTTTGATGCTCTTGGATTGGTTCATTATTCATTTTATGCCTCCAAAATAGTTTGAAGATAGTATTTGTATTAAACACAAATTTAATCACTAGATTTAAAATAAAGAAAAAAAAGGAAGCGAGGGAATCGCCCCTCTGCTTCCTTATATTTTAAATTTAGTAATAGATTGTTCTAATTCAGCTGCTAAATTGTTTAAGCTTTGTGCGGCCGAGGATATTTCTTCTATTCCTGCTAGTTGTTCTTCTGATGCTGATGCGACATCTTGTGTACTTGCTTTTGTGTTGTTTGTGATTGTTGAAATTTGATTAAATGAAGCAGATACCTCTTCTGCCCCAGCTGAGATCTCTTCTGATGTTGCAGACATATTGGTAATATTATCTGATACTTCATATGTTAATTCTAGTATTTCCATAAAAAGATCTCTTGAATTATTAGCAATCTTAACACCATTTTGCACTTCATTCTTTACTGCGTTCATTGATTCACTCGCTTGTTCAATCTCATCTTGAATTTTAGTTACAATATTAGCTATTTCTTGGGAAGAATGCTGCGATTCTTCTGCCAGCTTGCGAACTTCATCTGCAACTACAGCAAACCCTTTCCCATGTTCCCCAGCTCTTGCCGCTTCAATTGCCGCGTTAAGGGCAAGTAGATTTGTTTGATTGGCAATAGACGTAATTACATCTAATATTTTCACGATATCTTGTGACCTTACAATAAGTGATTTTGTCAGCTCATCTGAGTTTTCAACTGATTGTTGGATCGTATTCATCTGAACAATATTCTTTTCCACTGATGCCTTACCTGTTTGTGCTTTATCCAGTGTCAAACTAGACTTTTCGGAAATAGTAGCAGACGCTTCTGCAATTTGTTGAACACCTTGCGCTACTTCATCAAGAGCTTCCGTGCTTTCCGTAAACATTTCTGATTGATCGGCAGCTCCTTCAGCGACAGCTTGGATCGATTCCGTTATTAATACACTCGTTTGATTGGACTGATTCGCACTTACTGCCAGTTGAGCAGAAGTCGCTGCTGTATGTTCAGAGCTTTCTTTTAACTGTTTAATCAATTCTCGTAAACTTTTCTTCATGGAATTCGTATTCTCTGCTAACTGCCCAATTTCATCTTTTGTTCCAACATTCAAATCATCACTGGTGAGATCACCTTCTGCTACCGTACGAATCTGAGCCACAATGTTTCGAATTGGCTTCGTAATTCCATTTGCAATCCATATTGCAACACCAATAATCAATACGGAAACTACACCAATAATAATAATTGTAATGTTTTTAATACTACTCGTAACTTGTAAAATAGTATCAAAGGGAGTAAATAAATAGATCCCTAAGCCAGCACTTTTTAATGGTGCATAAGTAATTAATTGTTCTTTTCCATTCACTTCAGCCTCTATAGCCCCACTTGTTGTTTTTCCTTTCTCAAAAATACTAGCTATATTTTGGAAAATCCAGCTTCCTCAATCGTTTTACCGATTAAATCAGAATTAGTATGGAATTGTATTATGTCATTACTGTCAATTAATACAGGATATGTACCATTGTTGAGCGAATCATCCGATTGGAAAAATTGCTTGATAAGGCTTTCAAAGTTAACCGTGGCAGATACTACACCCACTACTTCATTAGTAGCATTAATGATAGGGGTTGCTATTGCAATAATCCGATTTCCTGTTGAATTGGATACGAGTACATTCGAAACGCTCTGTTCGCCTTTTATCCCCTTAATAAAGTAATCTCTTTCAGATAAATCTAGTTTTCCAACTAAATTAGGATCAGTATGTGCTTCAACCATTCCATTCTTGTCTATGACGACCACTGTTTCGTAAGTTGGATCTTGCTCTTTAACGATATTGATTTGTTGACTTCGCGCAGCAAAATCTCCATTTATAATTGCCTCTGATTTCGAAATAAGTGTTATTTCATCCAAACGCTTCTGTATCCATTCTTCCATATTGTCCACAGTAGTTGCTGTTTGATTACCACGCCAATCCTTTTCATTATCTAGAGCATTCTGGCTGCTTACATAATAAATAATGCTGGATGCAATGATCAGCGGTATAAGACCTATTAATAAAAAATTTAGAATAAATTTTGTTTTAATCGATTTGTTTTTCCTTTTTTTCATTATTCTCATCCTCTTCAAATGTCTTTATTTAGTGATATAAAACGTATAAACCTATACTACTTAACACATATATCGACAAATTTTGACACTAATAAAGCGTTTTACACATCTTTTTCGACATTTTTTTACAACACTTACTATATATGTGTAGAACAAATAGATGAACCTCAATATGTTTGTGTTGGTTAGTAAAATTTGTGGTTATCAAGGGGATGGTTCTTGTGCCTCCCTTTTAAAAAAGTGCACAAAAAAGAAGCAGTGGATCGCCCTCTGCTTCCCTTTATTCATAAACCTCTATTTCAACTGGCAATTTGACTTTATCTTTTGGGAAAGTAGCATACCATACCCATAGATTATCTCGAAGGAAGAACTTATTTGGTTGTCTATTGCCTTCACTAGTAATTACGATAGTTTTGACGTTATCTTCGGCAAACCCGTATATAATGGAGTAATCCTTTTGAACATTCTTATCAGCTTGCCAAGTAATCGAGCCTCTCTCCTGTTTCTCCTCTTTAAACTCCTGAAAATCCAATATGGGATAAATAAATTTTTTAAAGTTCGTAAATTCATTATTAGTAAGCACAGGAATGATGCCCGAACTACTTTCAGCAAATACTAAATGGGACTGAGCATCAAACAAAAGAATTCTTTTGCAATCGCCAAACTGTGCCGATACTTCTTCACATACACTTTCTTCCAAGGATGTAGTAGGAATAATGACAGGCTTAGTCGGACTAGGACGTGCGGCAATAAAATAAATTACCACAACTGTTAAAGCAAACACAGCTATTAAAAGAATGTTTCTCATCTCATGTTTCCTCCCTTCTCCCTTAATTCATTAATGAAAATTTGTACACTATTATGCGAAACTGTTAAAAAAATATCGCATAATCAATACACGACACCTTATTACTACTCCCTCAAATATATAATTTTCTTTTAACAAAAGGAAGCTGACTTCAAGTAGTTGTTTTGTTAACGACTCCTGAGTCAGCCTCTGATTCTATATCATTTATTCAATAAGGGAAATACAAGAATCGTCTCCCTGCTATCCTTATTGCATGGAAACCCAAACGCTCTTTACTTCGGTGTAGTTATTTAATGCGTAGGAGCCCATTTCGCGGCCAATGCCGGATTGCTTATAGCCGCCGAATGGGGAAGCAGCGTCGAATGTGTTATAGCAGTTGACCCAAACGGTTCCGGCGCGTAATTTGCTGGCGATATAATGGGCATTAGCGATATCTCTCGTCCAAACGCCTGCTGCCAATCCGTAATTGCTGTTATTTGCACGATTGATTAGCTCATCTAAATCATCATATGGCATAGCAGAAATAACTGGACCAAAGATTTCCTCCTTGGCAATCGTCATTTCATCCCGCACATCTGCAAAAACGGTTGGAGAAACAAAGTAACCTTCTTCACGTGGATTAAAACCACCTGCGACAAGTTGTGCTCCTTCATTTAGCCCTCTTTCAATATAGCCAAGAACTCGCTGTTGCTGCTCAACAGAAACAAGTGGTCCAATTTCTGTATCAGCATGGATTCCAGCACCTTGTTTCATCTTTTTCGCTTGTGCAGCCATATCTGCAACAACATTATCAAATTGCTTCTTCTGAATAAACACACGAGACCCAGCACAGCATACCTGTCCTTGGTTGAACATAACACCATTAAACGCACCTGGAATAGCTTTTGTTAAATCCGCATCTGGCAAGATAATATTTGGTGATTTTCCGCCAAGCTCAAGTGTTACTCTTTTCAATGTTTTAGAGGCATTCGCCATGATCATTTTTCCAACTTCTGTGGATCCTGTAAAGGCAATTTTATCTACTAAAGGATGATCAACTAATGGTTGACCAGCTGTTTCTCCAAAGCCAGGAACGATGTTCACAACTCCATCTGGGAAAGCAGCTTCCTTGATTAATTCTGCTAAATAAAGCGCGGATAATGGTGTTTGCTCAGCTGGCTTCAATACAACCGTGCATCCAGTTGCAAGAGCAGCTCCGAGCTTCCACATTGCCATTAAAAGTGGGAAATTCCAAGGAATGATTTGTCCTACTACCCCTACCGCTTCATGACGCGTATAGTTAAAGTATGGTCCACTAACAGGAATCGTTTGTCCTGTAATTTTTGTACACCACCCAGCATAATAGCGCATATGTTCAATTGCTAATGGAATGTCCGCGTTCGTAGTCTCGCGAATTGGCTTTCCGTTATCTAACGTTTCTAATTGGGCAAGTTCTGCACTGTTTTCCTCCATCAAATCGGCCAGTATATACATAAGACGACTGCGCTCAGAAGCACTCATTTTTGACCATGGTCCCACATCGAAAGCCTTACGTGCAGCATTCACTGCCAAATCAATATCTTCTGGACCTGCTTCATATACACTTGCTAAAACCTCATCTGTCGCTGGATTATAACTGTCGAACGTTTTTTGTGATTTACTCTCTACAAATTCACCATTAATAAATAACTTTTTCTTACCACTTAGGAACTTTTCAACCTTTTCTTTTAAAACTACAGTCTGTTGGTTCATCGAATTCCTCCTTAAAAAGTAGATAATTTAATGGTCATGCACCAATATAAGAAAACGCTTACAAAAACAATGTTAACACTGTGGAAATAGAGATACAACTAATAAAAGAAGAAACATTTCGGGGGAGTTTGACATTGCGACGGCATGTGACAGATAGCGACAGGGGACACGGAGGCAGAGGGACGGTTCCCTCTTCACTTCTCATATCCTTCATAAATATGGAGGATGATAAAAGTATTTATATAAGCAAAGAAGGAAAAGCCAATAAATAGACAAAAGTATAAAAGAAAGAAAAGGGAATAGGCCGATATCCACAAAGTTAAAATGGGAATCATAGTAATCATTAGGACGGACATTGTTTTAAAGGGGTGAACTAGCGCTATCTTCCATGTGTTAATGATTGAATCCTTTACTGAATTTTCAAATCTTGCAACATAAGGAAATATAAAGTTAAACAATAGTAAGTAAGCAAAAGAAAAAAGGCCAAGACTTACCTTAACAAGGAAAAGTAAATTCCCTGTATATTGATTCAAGTAATAGTAATCCATATACAACACAATGCCGACTGCTAATAAAATCAACCATATGATGGTACTCTGTTTAAAGTTTTTGTGAAAGGCAGCGACATATCCCCTAACTATTGATACATCTTCATTTCTAGCCATTTTTATTGTTATCGAATACATAGCTGTTAGTGCCGATCCTATTGTAACAATAGGCAAACAAGAAATGAGAAATAGAGCATTTAAAAGCAATAAATCAACTATTTTTTCTAGAAATCGGTAGAAAGGTCCATTCCATTCAAAAATATTATTCACCGAAAATCCTTCCTTTCCTAAGTTTAGAGGTTATCCTTTCTATTAAAACCATAAGAATGCGTTTCACTGGATAACCTCATTATTTTTTCCTTTTAATCAACTCAATCAGGCTATTCTTTCACCGAACCTACTACAATACCAGTAATAAAGTATTTTTGCAGCATTGGATAGATTAATAACAATGGAACACAGGAAACAACAATTTTTGCTGCATTAAGATTCTTGTTAGATACTTCTCCTGCATTTGCTAGGTCACTTGAAGTTGCTCCAGCTTTTAGCATTTCCTCAATACTGATTGTCAATGATTGGATATATGTCATTAATGGATAATTAGTTACTTTTGTCATATAGATCAATCCTGAAAAAAAGTCATTCCAGTTCCCGACGATACTAAATAAAGCAACGGTCGCCAAAGCAGGCATCGATATCGGTATATATACTTTAATCAGTACCTGTAATGGATTCGCACCATCCATGATTGCTGCTTCCTCTAGTGATTTGGGAACGCCGATAAAAAAGTTCATTACAAGGATAATGCTGAAAACCTGAACAGCCCCTGGAAGAACTAATGCCCAAATCGTATTCAACATATCAAGGTTTTTCACAACCAAATAGGTTGGAATCATTCCGCCATTAAACAGCATGGCGAAGATAAGCAGATTCATATAGATTCCTCTGCCTCTAAACTCTCTTTTGGTTTTCGAAAGAGGATAGGCCATAGTAACAATTAACACCATGTTAATAACCAATGACAAAATTACTCTTTGAATCGAAATACCAAAGGAGCGCCAAAATTGACTATCTTCCATAATCATTTTATATGCCTCAAAGGTCGTATTAATTGGTGTTAGACCAACCTTATTACTAGCTACTGCATCGCCTCCGCTAAATGATATCGCTACAATATTCCACAGTGGAAGCAAACAAGTAAGGGCAAGGAAAATGACAATTGCATAAATAGTTAATCTGCCAAATCGTGCAGAAAAGCTCTTATTTTCTATCATGCGTTCTTTCCTCCTAGAATAATTTGCGATCAGTATATTTTTTTGCTGCATTATTTGCTGATATAATCAGGATAATTCCAATTACTGATTTAAATAAACCTACTGCTGTACCAAAGCTATACTCCCGACCCATTAATCCTACTCGGTAGACATAAGTGTCCAGTATATCACCTGATTCATATACCATTGGTGAATAAAGATTATACACTTGATCAAATCCAGCATTTAAAACATTAGGCAAACTTAATACTGCCAACAATAGGATAATCGGCAGCATACCGGGAAGGGTAATGTTCCAGATTCGCTTCCACCAATTCGCGCCATCTATGCTTGCTGCCTCATGAAGACCAGGATCAATAGCTGTTAATGCTGCCAAATAAACAATTGAATTATAACCAAACTCTTTCCATACGTCTGTCCCTATCAGCAACGGTTGAAAAAGTTTATTACTTCCAAGAAAGTTCAGCTTGTCTATGCCAAAAAAGGCAAGAATTTGATTGATTGTTCCATCTAGGCTGAACATATTAACTACCACAGATGCTAGGACTACCCATGAAAGAAAGTGTGGTAAGTAAACAATTGTTTGAATGGATTTCTTAAGCAGTTTCAATCTGACTTCATTTAATAGGATAGCGAAAACGATCGCCAACAGAGATCCTAAAACGATCTTTCCGATAGCGATAACAATTGTGTTTCTGAAAAGTTTACCGATATCAGGTAAAGAGAACATATACTTGAAATGTTCGAAACCTACAAATTCTGAAGCCCTAATTCCTTTTGCAGGTACATAATCTTGGAATGCCATGATTACCCCAAACATTGGAACAAACGTAAAGATAATCAAAAAAATCATTCCAGGAAGCAACATCGAATGATAAAACATTTCTTCTTTTGTTACTATTTTTTTTGATTTTTTCCTTTTTGTGCTAGCTAATGGATCTTTACCATTTTCTATTTTCAAATGCGGCTGCTGAAACATTTTAACCCCTCCTTACCATTCAGCTGTTCTAATAATGACTTTCCCTCCTGATAGAAGGATCACACGATTAGAACAGCTTAGAATTTATCTTATTTATTGGCTAACTCTTCTTTTATCTCAGCAGCTATTTCATCTCCTCCTTGTTTCTTCCAATTTGCTACAAATGTATCGAAATAATCTAATGGTTTATTACCTGTAACAATTTTAATAAAATCTTCCTCTTCTAATTTCAAAAGATTGGCACCCTTTTTCTCCATGGTTGGAGTATTACCGAAAAATACTGGGGTAGTCCAATTGAATTGCTCTTCGTTTGAGAATTTATCAATCATGCTCATACCAAGCATTCTCGAATGATATTTTGCCCATTCGGATGTCCCTGCTCCTTCTGGATCATTCTGATATGCCATAACACTTTTTGCATCAATTTTTAAACCAGCAGTAGGAATATCCTCCATCGAAATTTTCCCTTCCACTGCTTCTTGAATATATTTATATTCGTCTATAATATTTGTGGATTTATAAACTTCAATATTAAATGGTCTTGTAGAACCATCCACTGCCAACTCACCATATTTATAGATTTCTGGATAATCTTTCTGTAAGTCATCTGCATTTAAAATTTCATCATAAAATAAGTTTAAAATTTTTATTGCTAATTCTGGATGCTCATAATCTTTCCGGACAACAATAAATTGACCTGTTGGGTTATTATGAAATACATTTACTTTACCGTTTTCACCTTCTATTGCATAAGCAGCAAACTCAGCATTCTTATCCATTCCTCTTACTGTTGATAATCCCCAATCCGGTATATGCCATGGTCCTGTAACTATCCCCGTTTGACCATTTGTAACAAGTGCCATAATATCATCCCATGTTCTTGTTCCAAACTGAGGATCTATGATACCTTTTTTAAACCAATCTGCCATTACCCCTAATGCTTGTTTCGTTTCTTCGGTTGTAGAACCATTGACGATATTTCCTTTACTATCTTCTAACCACATTCGCGGATGAGCATTAAACACTCCGGCAATGCTAGTCATATTCATGCCGCTTCCACCATAATCACCTGCATTTAACCAAGAAGCAAATGGAATACCCACCGGATTCCCCGTGGAACCTGGATCATTATCAACAAACGCTTTTGCTGTGCTCTCTAACTCATCTAAAGTAATTTGTCTGTCTCCATCTGCATCCAATTTAATCCCTAATGTATCCATCCAATCTTTCCTAATCCACACTATATTTGGCGCAGAATCTCCAATTGTACCTGGAATAGCCATCAGTTTCTCGTCAAATGTAGCATCTTCTAGCGTTCTGTTATCATACGTACCATAAACTTCTTTTATGAAATCGCTTGCATTTTTATCATATACTTCCGTCAAGTCAGCAATTAGGTCATTTTCCACTAGCTCTTTCAGCTCTTCACGACTATCTACACGCATCATATCTGGCAATTCACCGGATGCGATCGCAAGTGCTACCTGACGATTATAGTCATCACCTTCTGCTTCAAATTGATCCACTATTTTAGCATCTAGCTTCTCTTCTACTAATCTTGTATAGGCATTGTTTTCATAGGTGTCTCCTTCAGGCAATTTAGAATTGGCTGCGGTTACCCGTCCCATCGTAATAATGGTTTTCCCATCTTCTGTCACACTGTCACCGGATGAAGAATTATCCATACATGCTGCTAATGATAGTGTTAATGAAGTTGCCATCAATCCTAATGCCGCACGCTTACAAAATGTTTTGTATTTCATAAAATGTCCTCCCTTTTGTATATAAGTGATAGCAAATGAAACAAGTTTTTTAAGAAATCTTACATGTTACCAAAATATAGTTAAAGTTTACTGGATTAACAAAGAGATGAATATATTAAATAAACCGTTTTCATGTACTTTTTTCCGGAAGTTTTTCTGTTCATCATTAATAAAAAGGACAATATGATATAATCAACTAGAATTTTAGTCAGGAGGTATTACTATGTATCGTATATTAATAGCAGATGATGAAAAGGACGAACGTAGCGTTATTCGTTTTCTTCTTGATAAATTTCAATTTCAACTCGATATTATAGAAGCAGCTAATGGAAAAGATGCTATCCACTTATTAGAGAAAGAATCAATTGATATCTTATTTACCGATGTGAAAATGCCTTTTGTCAATGGCATAGATTTAGCTAAAATGGCCAAGTCTATAAATCCTAATATACAACTTATTTTTTTTAGCGGCCATGACGATTTCCATTTTGTCAAAAATGCCTTGTCGCTGCGAGCCGTTGACTATATATTAAAACCAGTTAATCCAAATGAATTAAAACAAACGATATCTTCTGTTATCCAAAACATGGAACAACAAAATCGGGAGCTGAAGCGAGAAAAATCGAATATTGCTTTCCTTAAAAATCATCTCTTATATCGGTTATTGAATGGCACCTCCATAGATGTATTAAAAAATGAATACCCTTTCATAGATATAGATTATTTACATGAATATAGACGAATGATACTAATGCAATTTGATGTACCTTTATTTGATAAATTGCTCAAAGAAGAGACCTCCCTACTTTTTGCACAAATCAAGCAATGTATGGAAGGAATGTCTTTTGACTATCTTCATCTAAATCCCTATCAATTATTACTTCTATTAAAAAAGCCAATAGAGCAAACAGAAATAAGACTGGTAGCCAAGAATATTTATCAGCAGATTCACTCCACTTTTGGGATACATGGTTATTTTTCTATTAGTGAAGAAGTGGAAGTACCGGAAAAAATCCCTGAACGATTTAAACAAATCGAATATTATTTAGAAGATCGATTTTTCTTTAAAGATAACTATCTTTATCCGATTGAATGTGGAAAGTTAGAACAAGAGGAATATCTAGAACAGGATGAAAATTTTCTGCTATCGATACAGAATGCTATTCAATATGTAGATACGTTTAGCTTTAGACTTAGCATCGATACCCTTTTTCAAAAATATCATAGCCAAAAGCAAATATCGCATATTTACGTACGATTTTTATTTTCACGATTGCTTCAGATTTTATGTAATGCATTACCAGAGTACAAAGAAACGATATTGAATAAAAAAATATCCGCTATTTATACGTGCACTCATTTTTCAGAAATAGAACAAATAATAGAAGAAGTAAAAAGGAATGTCTTATCCTTCCTAGAGAAAAAGGAAAAGTCACCTAAACATGTAATTCATATAGTAAAGCAATATATCCATGAACATTATGTCGAAGACTTAAGCCTAAATATTCTTGCTGATAAAGTATACCTATCACCGCGTTATTTAAGTGAAGTATTTATTCAAGAAACCGGTTCCGGTATAAATAAATATATAAAACAGGTTCGAATGGATTCGGCCAAGAACCTACTAATTCATACAAATATGAAAATCAATGATATTTGCAAGCAAGTGGGATACCAGAATATTTCCTATTTTGTTCGCAGTTTCCGCGAGAGTTTTGGTCTAAGTCCTGAAAAATTCAGACAATCAAATGGAAATACGAAAGAGAAGACGAACTGATGAATAAGCTATCTCAATGGTTTAAAGATTTAAAATATCGCAGAAAAATATTAGTGATCTGCCTTCTATCCAGTTTATTGCCTGTTACTGCATTAGGAAGCTATTGCTATTTTCAAATGCAAAAACTATTAATCAATCGGGAAAAGGAAGTTTTAGATGAATCCTTACACCAGGCTATTCTAAGTCTCGATTATAAAATCAATTCCTATAATGATGCAATGAATCAAATTGTTTGGAATCAAAATATAAAAAGCGGATTAACGGCTAATTATGACAATAACTTTGATATGTATACCATGTACCGAGATCATCTTAAGCCTCTTATTTTCAATGTAAAGAATTCGCAAACCGATATCAATCGGATAACAGTTTATAGCAATAACAATACATTATTCCCACATGGGACCTTTCTTCGTCCCCTTACAGATGTAGGAAAGTTAGAATGGTTTCCGGAAGTTATCAAAAATGCTTCCGCCCATTTAATCGTTTCTTCTGATAAAAGCTCTTTTGAAATGGCTAGCAAAATATTTGATTATAACGGAAACAATATAAATATTGTCTACATGGATATCCATTATCAATCTTTCTTTAATCCGTTATCCAACCTATTTGAAAATTCCTATGGACTCATTATTTTAGATGAGAAAAAGCAACCTGTTTACATCCATCAAAACTTTAATAAAAAAGGGACATCTCATACACTCTCAGCAGACGAGTTGCTAAACAAAATCAATAATGGGTCACTTAAAAACGAATATGTATACAAAAGTGCTACATTTCAATCAAACGAGTGGACTGCTTATTTATTTCGACCATTCGATATCGTATCTCAATCTACTTCACCTATTATGACTTGGGTAATTATCGTTATTGTCCTATGTATTTTTACTCTCTATCTTTCTATTTTCTTTCTTTCAAAGGTCGTTGTTCGACCATTAGAGTTGCTTGCAGCCAATATGAAGCAAATTGAAAAAGGAGATTTAACTGTTACTGTGACCCATTCCTCGCGAGACGAAATTGGAGATGTAATTGGACAGTTTGGAGACATGGTTCACAATCTGCAAGAAATGATTGATGAAGTTTATAAAAGCAAAATTGCCCAGCAAGAATATGAAATGAAAGCACTCCAAGCACAAATCAACCCGCATTTTTTTTATAATAGTCTTTCTCTGATTAATAGTAAGGCTATCCTTGTAGAGCAAGAAGACATTAGCGAGATGGCCCAACTCCTTTCTACGTTTTATCGCACTACCTTAAATAAAGGGAAAAATATGTTAACCGTTAAAGATGAACTAGAAAATACCATTTCCTATATGAAAATACAGCAGATGATGCATAGCCATTCCTTTGATCTTTCAATCAATGTAGACGATCAAATACTTGGATATACAATGATTAACCTACTCCTGCAGCCACTAGTAGAAAATGCGATTAATCATGGAATAGACCATAAAGAAGATACAGAGAGAGGTATAGTAACGATTACCGGAAAACAAACAGAAAATGATCTCCTATTTACTATTGCGGATAACGGCCCAGCTATGGAACCAGAAATACTAGAAACCATTCTAACTACCAAAACAAAGGGATATGGTGTACAGAATGTTCATCATCGGATTAAGTTGGCCTATGGAGAAGCCTATGGTTTATCCTATACTAGCAAGCGAGGAAAAGGGACAACGGTAGAGGTACAAATACCAAAGGTTTTATAGATAGAATGACAAGGGACGGTTTTTTTATGGAGGGTATTGTCCTCGTAAGAACCGTCCCATCTGAGTATTCCTTAGTATGTTGCACATAGCAATATATTCATTTGGTATTACATACTATAATGTATATCCTATCTTTATAAAATGGAATAATTATCAACTATTATTCTTATTCACCATAAAGTTTACCTTTTGATGGTGTCTAATATCTGAAGAAAAAAGGGAGGATTTCCTGAATGAATTTCTTAATTGCTGGTGGAACTGGATTAGTGGGCCAAGCTCTGATAAATAAGCTAATAGCAGACAATCATACCGTCTACTGCTTGACGCGGAATGACTCAAATAAGAATGTTACACCAAATATTCATTACATCCCTTGGCTCAACAATGAACTACCTGGATATAACTTTCCAAACATAGATATTATCATAAACTTAGCAGGATACTCTCTTAACAGTGGGAGATGGACAAAAAAACGAAAACAATTAATTTTAACCAGCAGGCTTCACGCAACAACAGAATTACTAGCTATACTGAATCGTCTTCCTAATAAGCCCTCGCTCTTTCTAAATGCAAGTGCGATAGGAGTTTATGGTACTTCTGAATCGCAGTATTTTAATGAAGATAGTCCTTTAGGTGACGACTTTCTAGCAGATACCGTCAAAAAGTGGGAAGCTTGCGCAGAAACTGCAACCGATCATTCGATACGCACCGTTTTTTGTCGATTTGGCATAATCTTATCTAATAAAGGTGGAGCATTTCCTAAGTTAGTCTTTCCTTACCGCCTTTATATGGGAGGGAGATTAGGCAATGGTAATCAGTGGGTATCTTGGATCCACATAGAAGATGTTGTGGGGGCCCTTCTCTTTATCATCAATCATCCCACAATAGAAGGGCCAGTAAATTTCACCTCTCCACAACCAATAAAAATGAGTCTATTAGGTCGCTGTATCAGCAATCATTTAAGACGCCCAAATTGGTTTTCTATTCCTGAACCATTATTGAAAATCGCACTTGGTGAAATGAGCCTATTAATTACGGAAGGTCAACATGTTACACCTACTGTTCTTCTTGAAAACGGATATATATTTCAGTATACAGACATTAAAGAAGCCATTAGAAGTTTATACTAAATGCACAGAAGGACGGATCTCTTGCTTCCTTTTAACTATAAATGAAAAGAATGTCTACAGAAGAACCGTCCCGCTGCTTCCCTCCATTGACTTTCTTACTTTCCATGATTTTATGATTTGTGTTTCTAGAATATAGGGAGATACTTCTGTAAATACTTTTTCGCTATTTTTAAAAAGGATAGCGCTTTTATATTTCTTATTGTGTTTGACTGGGTGTATATGATCAATATGCTCGGTGAAGATCCATTGGCAGTGAAATTGGCTTGGAGCATGGGTGGGAAATGCATAAATATTTCTAGCGGGGTTAATTGGCATTGGCAGTTTTTTCTGCATTCCTAATTTATATGTAATGGAACGTCGTCTTCCATTATAATCAGAACCTCCTATTAATAGGTTTTCCTTTATAATTTCAAAAGGAGTTTGTTTAACATAGACAGTCCGATCGATTTCTCTTACAACCGCATTATATTCTATCGCTTTGATCGGCATGATTATCATAGTGGTATCACTTGCAATATATTTATTTAGAATGATTCCTTCCTTCATCCTATACACTCCTTCTTTCTTACTCTTTTATTCCAGTTCCTCCGATTTTTCTTTAATTAAGACTGCATCCAATTGTAAATCAAGCGCTTCACAAATCTTGTATAATGTTTTCACTTTTGGAACCTTTTGCCCTCTTTCAATTTGGCCAAGATGATTTTGATTTAAGCCAGTCTTACTCGCAAGCCTTGATTGAGAAAAATTCTTTTCTAACCTTCTCTTTTTCAATAGCCGATAATCAATACAACCTTTTTCCCCTCTTCCTTTCAAAATTTTCACCTCCTTTAGAACTATTATGAAGGAGACTAGTTAATTGTAGTACTTCTTGTAGGAAGGAATTTGTTAACATTTTGTTACTTTTTTAGGAATTAGATGCAAAAGCTAAACCTTCGATGGAATCAGAAGAACTGCCCCTCGCTTTCCAGAAAAATTACAGATAAAAAAAGATTTAAATTTGCTAACCTCTCCTATATAATTAGGTATATTTTACTATAAAAGAAAGGGATTACGTTTTAAGGTAGTAAGTAAAATTAGAAAACAGCTCCCCTTTAGATAACTCAACAGGAATTTTTCAACATATGATAGCGGAAAGGCTGTTCTCTTTTACAAAATGAAAAATACAATCACTGATGGTAAATAGTTTTTTTACCAAGGTTAAAAAGTAGGGAGAATGAATATGAAAAAATTCTTTAAGGAAAAGCAATCTAGCTGGTTAGCGAAGACCACTGACATAGATGTTTCCATAAATAGCACGCATCCAAGCATTAAAGATAAAATTATCATGCTTAATCTTTCTGAGGAAGATTTAAAGATAATTAAAAGTCTACAGCCACTAGTAAAGGAAAATATTTCATTATTAGTAGATTCTTTTTATGATAGAATTCTGCAAGTACCAGAACTTAATACAATAATAAACACACATAGTACGCTTGATCGACTAAGAAAGACGTTAAGCGGGCATATTGTCGAGCTCTTTAATGTGAAATTTGATTCTAGTTTCTTTGAAAAGCGACTTCAAGTAGCTAAAATCCATTTTCATATTGGTTTGAAACCAGCATGGTATATGGGAGCTTTTCAAAGTATTACAGAATCACTAATCGATATTATCTATTCATCCTTGAGTAATAAAAATGAAATACCTCCGATTATTAAGGCTATTACAAAAATTATTAGCTTAGAGCAACAAATAGTTTTAGAGCAATACGAGAATGAAAATAGGCTGGCAAAAGATGCACAGTACGAAGAAGTAAAACAATATCTTAAAGGAAAGATTGTTGATATCAGTACTAGTTTAGTTGCACTTTCTCAACAAACTTCTGCTTCTGTGGAAACATTAATCCAAAATAGTGATGTGGTTAAGAATATTGTGAAGCAAAGCAGTGAAGAAACATTTAAAACACAAGAATTTGTTAAAGATGGACAAGTACAAATGAGTACATTACACCATACCATCGAAAAAGTCGTAGAAGATACAGAACATATGGAAAGGATGGTCTCAAGCTTAGAGGAATCTTCTATAGAAATACTTAAAGTTGTTCACATCGTCAAAGAGATTGCAGATCAAACAAATCTTTTAGCATTAAACTCTGCCATTGAGGCAGCTAGAGCTGGCGAACATGGCAAAGGCTTTGCAGTAGTCTCTGAAGAAGTAAGAAAACTAGCGATGCAAACAAAACAGGCAGTTGATACAATACACCAACTTATTTCTAATTCAAGCGATTATACAACCCGTGTTACCTCATCTCTACAAGAAGTTAAATCGGCTGTTCTCGATGGAAAATCAAAGGCTGAAAAAACGAATGAAACATTCCAACACATTTTATATTCTTCTGACAATAACGTAAATCAATCAAATGAAGTTAGTAGTCAGATGATTGAACTAATGGAGATAATAAAAGAAATAGGAGAAGCCACTTCAGGTGTAGCCACTTCAGCTGAGCAGTTAAATGATGCCGCAAATAATGTTTGATCTATTAATCTTGTAAACAAAAGCAGTTCCTTATAGGCTATTTCATATAAAATAAGTAAGCCCTTCTCAAATTAACGAGAAGGGCTATAAAACATTACTATATCATCTATTTTAAATTCTTGTTTTCTACTCTTCTGCTTTATAGAATAGATAGGTTAAACAGAAAGTAACTGCAATTGCGACTCCATGTATAATAAAATAATGAACAATTGCCTGTGAGCTATATAAATAGGTTACCAATCCCGGAATTGCAGCCACTCCCATTCCAGTACTTGCTGCTTTTAAAATTCCTGCAATTAAACCGGCACTTGCACCTCCGCATAATGCAAACAGAAAAGGTTTACCAAATTTTAAGTTTACACCGAAAATGGCTGGCTCTGTAATTCCTAGAAATGCAGGTAGAGATGCAGACATATAAAGACCTCTTTTTTTCTTATTCTTTGTTTTAAGCCCAACTGTAAATGCCGCTGTTGCCTGTGCCATTATTCCTCCAGTAATCATGGCATTGAATGGATTAAATCCTGTGTCTGCAAGTAAATTTGTTTCTAGTGCTAAAAAGATATGATGAACACCTGTAACTACAATTGCTTGTTGTGTTCCACCTATAATTAATCCCCCTAAACCAAACGGGAGTTGCATGAATGCCTTTGCTGCATTTAATACTCCTAGCTCAATAACATGACAGATCGGTCCAACAATAAATAATCCTAGTAAACCACTAATTAATAAAGTTACAAATGGCGTTATTATTAAATCCAGAGCATCAGGAACTTTTCTTCTAAGGAATTTTTCTGTTTTCGCCGCAATAATAGCAACAACCAATGCTGGCAAAACAGAACCTTGATAACCAACAATTTGAATATCAAAACCAAATGGTGAAAAAATAATAGGATCAACTAATCCTTTTATTACATCATTTGGATTCGGTAACTGGGGCGAGACGAGCATTAAACCCAATACTATTCCTATAACAGGCGATCCACCAAATTGCTTCATTGCTGACCACGCAATTAAAACTGGAAGAAAAGTAAATGCAGTTTTCATAAGAACGGTTGCAATTGCTAAAACGTTTGCATCCATTGGTACGCCAAAAGCATTTATGCAATTTATCAGTCCACTAAATAAACCTGTTGCAACCAATACAGGGATCACAGGGATAAAAACATCCCCAAGGATCCTAGATATTTTTCTTGGCCATGACATATTTGCATATATATCCTCTTTTAAATTTGTATTGACAGCATCTTGTGAACCTACTACTATATTATAAATCCGATCAACAAGACCAGTACCTAATATAATCTGATACTGACCACTTGTAAAAAATTGCCCTTTTACCCCTTCTAAATTTTCTATCTCTTCTTTTTCCACCTTAGCTTCATCGTTCAAAGTAAGCCTTAGTCTAGTTGAACAATGCCCTACTGCTCGTATGTTTTCTTTTCCACCAATAAATTTAACAATTTCGCTTGCTAATTGTTTGTCTTCCATGTTTTTTCTCCTTTCTACAATTTAAGGTCTAGCAGCTGTTCCATCAGGAAGTCTTGCCAAAGTCCATTCAGGGAATTTATCATGACAAGGATACTTCGCCGCTTCTTCCTCATCTATTTCAACCCCAATTCCAGGTTTATCGTTCAAGTAGATATAACCATCTTTTACAACGGGAGTACCCGGAAATACCTTGTACGTATTCTCTCGAATACTACAACTCCATTCTTGGATACCAAAGTTAGGTGTTGATAAATCTAAATGGGCACTAACAGCATGACCAATTGGTGTTAAGTCCCCTGGTCCATGCCATGCAGTTCGAACTCCAAATGTATCGCAAAAAGCAATAATTTTTCGAACAGGTGTGATACCACCTACTTGACTCACATGTAAACGTAAATAATCTATATACCTTTTTGTTACAATATCAATCCACTCATTTGGATTATTAAATAATTCTCCTTGAGCTAAAGGTATTGTTGTATGTGAACGAATATGGTCAAACCACATTACTTGTTCTGGTGGAAGAACATCTTCTAAAAACAACAGCTTAAACTGTTCCATCTCTTTTGCAAAATACATCGCTTCATTAGGAGTAAGTCTTTCATGAACATCGTGGCATAGTTCTATTTCATCACCAAATTTCACACGAAGTTCTTCAAAGGTCTTTATCATTGTTTTCATATATGCCTTTGGATCATAATAAACACCAGGCGTTGATTCTATCGGTTTATGCATAGTGGGATTTTCTCCACCATATCCTCCTACTTGCACTCTAATATTACGCCAACCAGCTTCCTTTCTTTCTTGTACAAGTTCTAGGGCATGACTAATTGTCCTTGCATCCGCATGAATATACGCTGGAACTGCATCTCTACATTTCCCTCCAAACAATTGATATAATGGCATATTTGCTAACTTTCCTTTAATATCCCATAATGCCATGTCAATGCCTGAAATTGCGTTATTTAGAACAGGACCATTTCTCCAATAACCACTAACCATCGCCGTTTTCCAAATATCCTCGATTCTATGAGGATCCTTCCCTATTAAAAAAGGCTTTAGATACTTTTCAATAGCAGTAACTACTGCTAAATGTCTTTGAGTGAAGGTTGCACATCCTAAACCATATAACCCAGGTTCAGATGTTTCCACTTTGACAGCAACCAAATTTATTCCTTCAGGTGCAGTTGTAATTACCTTTACATTAGTAATTTTTAGCGCCATAGTTTCATCTCCTTTAATTCTTTATTTCCTATTTTTCTTAACAAATAGAATTATAATTTTGAAAGAATTAAAAGTGAATACACTTACAAGAAACAGAATTGTTATACCTGTAATAGATATTTCTCACATTTTCTGTGATTTTTCACATGAATAAAATGGAAATTCACATAACAGAACACTTTCTACTGTCTTGAATAATACTTGTGCAATTAATATAAGAGCTTAAACCCACAGAATACTATTCAATAATTTCATAAAAAAAGATGGCAAATAAGTTTTTCTACTTAATATGCCATCATCTACCAATATCTTCAACTATTAAAACTCTTTTCTCTAGAATCTTTATATAACATATAATTTAAAAACAGCATGTCTACAAGGATAAAATAGGAATCTAACACTTGATATTTAATTGCTGACCCGATATTAATTTCTGGCGCATTAATATAAATACTTTCTGTACTTAGATGAGATAATTCATTATCTTCCAATCTAGTAATAGTAACAAATGGAATTCCTTTCAGAACAAGTTGTTTACTAAAAGCCTTGGCATTATCTGACTCTCCTTTTAAAGAAATCATAATAACCAAATCCTCACTCGTTAATGTATTTATTAAAGCACCAATTTCGTCTACTCCCTCTACAACATAGAAGTGCTCATTACCAACTAAAAATACTCTTCTCATTTCTTGTGCTACTGCTCTTTGAACAGTACCAGTTCCATATAAAAATACTTTTTTACTTTTAAAAATCAACTCACAAACAGAAGTGAAATCATATTTTCTGTAAGAAGAAATTGTTTTTGTTAACGTATTACAAAACTGATCCAATATGTCATCATTAATCGGTTTTTCTTCTAAATCCCATTTCAAGTGTATTTTTAATTCACTATAACCTTTTAGTGATAATCTCTGAGCAAATCGTAAAATGGTAGAGCGAGATACATTACATTTTGCAGCTAATTCATCAATCGTTAAATCACAACATTCCTTTTTATGATTGGAAATATAATTCCAAATATATATGTCATTTTGCTTTAATTCTTCATAATGTGCATTTACTAATTCTTCAAGTTTCATATGAGTTCCTCACTTTTATAAATGAATTATTTGTATAAAGTGCAAGTTAGTTTAAATACATCTTTCTTTGTTGACTAACTCTTCTTACTTAAAGCTAAAATGGATACATACCGATTCAAAAATAATAGAACGCTTTCAATTAGACATATTAATTTTTATCTATAAATAGAATTAGTCAAATACATGGTGATCTAATTGTATCATGGGAATTTGACTATTGTCTTTTTTCTCTGTTTCTTTTTACTTAAGAGTATATCTGTAGCTTCTTGAAATAACTCACATACTCTTTCAGGAAAATATCATATCTAAGCATTATTACGTAAGTTCTTATGATTAAAAATGTCCCCACAAAACCGGTTTCCCTTGTATACCTCTAGATATAAAGAAAAGCCTAAAATATGCAAATAGTGTATAAAAACTTGCATATTTTAGGCTCTTTGACAGTTGCTTTAAGTGTAATTTTATTGATTATCCTCTTCTATCGGTTCTACTATTACTTCCCCTTTCTCATCTAATAAAGGGGTAAGGCCACTACCTTGTTGATTCCAAATGTGCAAATAGTTAACACCTGTTTGACGATCAACCAATATATATATTAGACCGTGCTGATAATGTTGTACTAACTTTTCATCAAAACGTTTTTCATTTTTTTTACGTACCATCCTGTATCACTCCTTAGAATATTTTGAAACTATTATTCATTTAATTTCTCCTATAAATTAGAAAACCATACTGCAAGTCCATTCACTTTTATCCAATGTAAGTTTTCTTTATTTTCCTAGTTGTTAACTATCTAATCTATTTTTCTTGTACGCAAAAATAAAGATATCTAAAGAAATCTACAATCTGCTTCAATAACAATAAGTATCATTTCTATTTGAGTAATCATTAAACAGTATTAATAAACATTCATCGAGACTCCATTTCAGAATTAGAAGGATTTAGCAAAGGGAAACCCTAGTTTTAGAGTTTCCCTTTGCTTATAAAGTAATACGCCGTTAAATAAACCGTCTTATTTTTCTGTTGAAAAAATTAAAAACATCGGTCTTCGTAGTTCATCTTTCATATCAGTACTATTCTTTAACATTTCTTCAGAAGGAATTGGTTCTTTAACTTCCTTTATAATAAACCCAACATTAATTAAGTCATTGACATAGGTCGAAAAAGTTCTATGATATTTTATAACATTCTCAGTAAGAAAGGTTGTTTCCCGCAAACCTTCTGATTGATAATTATCAACGGCCCAATGTAGACGATTCCCTTGGTCATCGTAATACCAATCTTGTTCGTTCCGAGAAGTGAAAATTGGATGTTCAACTGAAAATACAAAAGAACCTCCAGATTTTAGACAATGATAAACTTTTTTACAGATTGCTTCAAATGACTTAATATAATGAAAAGCCAATGAACTAATGACAACATCAAATTGTACTTCTGAGAAATTTATGTCTTCAATTGGCATTTTGATGTAGGATATTGCAGAGTCATCCGTCATTTCTCGAGCCTTTTGTAGCATTTTTTCTGATATATCTATACCAATAACAGAACTTGCTTCCTGTTCACGAGCATGACGGCAATGCCAGCCGAACCCACAGCCTAAATCAAGGACACTTTTATTTTGTAGATCAGGTATCATTTCTTTTAGTATATGCCATTCTCCCGCAGCATCGAGTCCTTTAACTGACCGTGGCATTCTTTCATACGCAGAAAAGAAATTATTATCATCATATTTATTTTGTTTCATACTTTCCATCTCCTATCATTTATATAGCCTCCTAAAACAAGCACAACATCCACTTTAGGAGGGCTATCTATCTTCTTCTAACCACTTCTTTCACCTCATTTAAATAGTTAAAATTATTATGGCATAAATTCCTTTTAAGCTAAACTAAGTTCTAAATTAGAGTCATCTCTAAAGGTGCATTCATTTGAGGAAAACAGGAGAACCGTCCCCCCTGTATCCATTAGGACCCCAGCGTCCGCTTTAACTTCTCTTTTGCTCCTTTCCTCCACCATTTAACTGCGGAAAGTGAGACTTGTTCTTTCTTCGCTATTTCTTTCACCGTCAACTGATGAACAAAGGTAGCCATTACCCACTTTGTTTCTCCTTCCGTTAATTCATCGCAAAGTCCTTTGATATAGTCCTCTTCTTCCCGATATAAAACAGGACTTTCCATCATGGTCCAAAACGCTTCACTTGGGTAATCATTTCTTTCTGCTTCCCTTGTCCGGCGCTTCAGCTCATCAAGAAATCTCCCTTGCATATGCCGATACAAATAATTGCTATATTTCCCCTTTTCCTTATTAAAGTTTCTCCTTGTTTCCCAGATACTTATTAAGCCAATTTGAAAAAACTCTTGCTTATCTTTATAAATAGCCAGCTTTTTCATCATATGGTGAATCATCGGTGTAAACTCTTCCACTAATTGCTCATAATTCTTCCCTTCCACACTCGTATCCTTCTAGAAAAGTACTTTTCTTTCTTATTCCTAGGTATCTTTACTTTATAGAAAAAAAGGACTCTTTTCGATGGAAGGAAAAGAAAGTTATGATGCGAAAAAGGGAATAAATGATTAAAAATGGCGACTAACTTGAAGTTATCGTGAGAGTTACTTGATCAATAGCAATATTTCATAGACGGGTATCACTTGAATAAGCGAATTGAATCCTGCAACCACTAGAAAATATGCTATAATTCGAAGGGGAAAATAAAGATAGAGGTGACATTCATGGCAATACACGTTGTATTGTATCAGCCAGAAATTCCGGCTAATACTGCCAATATTGCACGTACTTGTGCAGGAACAGAAACAGCCCTACATTTAATTCGACCACTTGGCTTTTCAACCGATGAAGGGATGATCAAACAAGCGGGACTAGATTTCTGGGAGACTATAAACATCACGTATTACGATTCATTAGATGATTTTTTTATAAAAAATCAAGGGGAGTTTTATTATATTGAAACATTCGCAGAAAAAACATATACATCCTATGACTTCACAGATCAATCAAAGGATTATTATTTCATCTTTGGAAAAGAAACAACCGGATTACCGAAAGACTTACTCGAAACACATAAAGACCATTTTTTACGAATACCAATGACAGAACATATTCGTTCACTGAACCTTTCCAATACAGCAGCAATATTGGTGTTTGAAGCATTGCGACAGCAAGGATATCCAAATTTAAGATAAAAAGGGAAGCTGAGGGGGCGTTCTACTGCTTTCCCTAATATATTTTCTTGGTGCCTGACACCTGAATGTTGATTGAAATTTTTTCAGTTAGGGTATATTATTATATATAAGAATTAAACTAAAAAACCAAGGAGCTGGAACTCCTTGGACAACTACTTACGAGTGGTATGCTAAATTTTATTTAGAAGAACCACCCTTTTGCTTCCTACGGCGCGGGGTGGTTTTTCGTTTGTTCTTTTTTCTGCTTGCTATGCGCTTTGCAATGCCTGCAGCCAGAGTAGTAAAAAAGACTTTTGCCACTTCTTTGAGTAAGTCCAATACGAAATCTATTGGTATATCACCTCCTTTCCCTTTAAATCAGGAAAAGAGTGCATACCACCCGCACCTATGTAGTTGTAAGAATATTATAACACAGAGAAAATATTGGTTGGATACTAATAATAGTTTATACAATCGTTATAGACCATCATATGTTAACCATTCGAAGTTCAGTTAATCATTCATTCCTCTTTATACTGGAAGACTAGTTTATATGACTTTAGTTAGTTTTAATAACTCTGATTTCTTTTATAGTGCCTGACACAATTATTAACTATTTCCCACAACACTTCTTATATTTTTTCCCACTTCCACACGGGCAGGGATCGTTTCTTTCTACCTTAGTTTCAAACACAATTTTATAGATTATTTCCGTTCATTCAATGTTATCTATATTTTACTTCATGAAAATTGGAAAGTAAATTTAACTACTAAAACATTGCACTAAAGTATTCTACTTATTCTATCATTATTCAGATAAACCAATACCTGAAGAAACTACCTTTGAAAATGCTTATTAAGTTCTACCTTCTCCTTTCATAATGTAGCTCTACAAATTGATTGAAACATCTCGTTCCCTTTAAGAATAGCTCCAATTGATATTCATCTTCTTTAAACAAAGGAACTCCTTCTCCTATTATTGTTGGGGCGATTGTAATGATAAACTCATCCACTAACTTTTCTTTGATAAACGAGTGTAATAGATCTCCCCCACCAACAATCCAAATGTTCTTTCCCTCTTCATTTTTTAATTTATTTGCAAAATCGATTATGTCTTCCTTTATAAATTTAACATCCTCCGTATCCTCGTTTTCCTGTCTCGAAAATACGTAACATTCCTTATTTTTATATGGGAACTCTTCCGTCATATGAGTGATGATCCAATCATATGTTTTTCTTCCCATTAGAATCGCATCTACCGTTTCGTAGAATTCAGAAATTCCATTGTCCCCTTCACCTTCTACTTTAAATAACCAATCTAATGAATCATCCTTCGTAGCAATATAACCGTCCAGACTTGTTGCGATTAATAATACAAGTTTTCGCTGTTTTCGCATATACTTTCCTCCTAAAAAGATTAATATTTATAGTATAATGCTCAATAATGACATCCTTTGTCATATATAAAATTTTAGAGGTGGTTGTATGCGGGCTGATCGGTTGCTATCCATTTTGCTCCTCTTACAAAATAGAGGAAAAATGACAACAAAGGAATTAGCTAAGGAATTGGAAGTTACGGAGAGAACGATACATCGGGACATGGAAGCATTAAGTGCAACGGGCATACCTATTGTAGCTGAGAGGGGAAAATCTGGCGGTTGGAAATTACTTAACCAGTATCGCACGAATTTAACTGGATTAAAATATGATGAAATAATATCTTTGTTTATTTCTCCTTCCGTTCAATTGCTCTCCGATCTAGATTTATCACAGGAATGGTATGATGCTCGTCAAAAAATGGTTGCTGCACTACCAAATTCTTTTCGGCAAGGATCCCTCGACGTTTGGAATCGCATCCACATAGACACTTCCGCCTGGAAGCAACCATCTGAAAAAAT
>Ga0209463_1000224_pt1 | contig 52830 bp, 41 predicted proteins | sample AgamicMgSfrz_FD_187169 | JGI IMG/M metagenome (GOLD analysis project Ga0209463, IMG submission 187169) | Agave microbial communities from Guanajuato, Mexico - Mg.Sf.rz (SPAdes) (version 2) | ecosystem: Host-associated > Plants > Phyllosphere > Phylloplane/Leaf | place: Guanajuato, Mexico...
AACGATGTTCGAAAAAATTCTCGCTACTACAAAGACTATTGCTGAAAATAATACAAATTCTTCTGCAAGTACGGAAGAATTGTCTTCTTCTTCCCAGCAAATTATGACAACCATTGTACAGATAGCATCTATATCAAGAGAATCGGTTGAAATGTTTGAGGAATTAATCGAAATTAGTGATGATGAACTACAAACGATGCAAAAACTAGTGCAAGAAGCAGAGAACCTTTTAGAATTGAAAAATGATGTAGACAAACTACTATCTACTTGGAATCAAGGTGCTGAAACAGAAGCGGATCAACTTGCTCAAGATAAGGTTAGCGTAGCAATATAAAGATAAATAGCTTCTCATAGGTTAATCACTCCTATGAGAAGTTTCACTTTATGTCCGCCTTGGTGTGGGCCTTTTTATTTGGACTTGTCTGTTGTAGCGGGATTATCAAATTGCATTCTAGCTTTGTTTAAATAAAAACTACTTCTAGTAAAAATATCAAGGAGGTCAAACGATGAAGGAAATACAAAAATTGTTTCCTAGTATGGACGGAAATGACTTTCAAAGAGAGGAATTATTGTCCTATTTTAAGACGATTTTAACGAAGATAGATGAATTAAAGGACCCTAACAAACTAACACTTGGAGAGATGCCAGAGTACACGGAGGATTATTATAATCGTGTTATTCAAAAAGCAAACGTTCCGACAGCGGGTGTGCCAATGGATGAAGTGATGGCAGAGCTTCTAAAGTTGGTAGATGGCCATCGTTATGTCAATCGGAACTATGTTGCCAATGCTGCGCCTCTTCCGAATATTGCTAGTATTATCGGGAATTTAGTGATGGTGCTTGTTAATGGAAACAATCTTTGGGATGTGGAAGGACCAGCAGCAGCCACGGCAGAGGTCGAAGTCACAAGTATGTTGTCCAAACTAATCGGATATGATGAAAATTTAAGTGCAGGATATACAACGTGGGGAGGACAAGGGGCTGTCTTTAACTCTTTACGTCTTGCAATCGCCCGCTATGCGCCAACCTCTAATCAAATGGGTATACCTAGAAATCTATACTGCTTCTGTTCCGAACTTTCCCACTATAGTTTGTATAAATCTGTAGAGGCAGCGGGAATTGGCGTAGAAAATATGATTCGTGTGAAAGTGAATCATGACCATTCTATGAATATAGAAGACTTGAAAGAAAAAATGGAGCAGGTAATAGCAAAAGGCGGTGTTCCTCTGTATGTTCTAGCTACAATGGGAACAACCGATACATTTGGAATTGACAACTTAGAGGAAATTAAGCAGGTTGCCGAAGAGCTAGAGAGCAAGCATTGTCTAAGTCCAATCTATATTCACGCAGATACAGCGATGGGAGGGATGTACACCTTCTTTAATAATTACGACTTTGAGAGCAATCCTTTAGGATTGGAGGACAATATTAAGGATGTACTGAAATCTTATCAACAGAAGTTTAAACATATCAAACTTGCAGATAGTATGGTTTTTGATTTCCATAAGTTGGGGCAAACGCCGTATATTACGAGTTTATTTTTGATGAAGAACAGGGAGAACCTTAAGTATGTTGATTTAGACGAAGAGGAAACTCCATATGTTGGGAATCGTGGTTACGGTAGCTATCATACAGGCTACACTCTCGAATGCTCGCGAATGGGAAGTGCTTTGGCGATTTATGCCTCCCTATTAGCATTCGGTATGGAAGGATATCAGAAGCTTTTAGCTAACTATATTCGCGTTAATATTAAATTTAGAGAGACGTTAACAAAAGAAATTTCGAATGTAGCAATTACGAATGAAATTTCACCGATTACGACATTCCGCTTTTATCCTGAAGAGCCGAAATGGAAAGATGAATGGAATGGACTTTTAACTGCTGAAGAAATGATAGAAATTAATCAATTCAATGATGAGCTTGCAGAAGTAATTGGTGCTGAACGAGATACGGTCTTCTATGGAAATACAAAAAAGCAGCGTCTCGTAGAATCAGCAAATTCAAGCAAGCGAATCCCTGTATATGCACATAAATTTTTCACGATCTCGCCGTATTCAACGGTAGAAGAGGTTGACCGTTATGTTGAATTTCTAAGAGAGCATCTAGTCTTTTTCCTGAAAACAAAAAACGTCGTTCCATTGAAGTAAAATCTCAGAGTTTCAAAGGAGAACAATACTTATATGGTGACAGTTTTTTAGAAGTCCATATATTATGAGTATTATATTTGATAAATAAATTTCTCTTCTAAATAGAAGGGGAATTTATTTTGTCTTTATGAAAATAGGCATCATTTATCCCACTCTTAACGGACAGTAAGACTCAACCGTCAGCTTATGAGAATACGAGGAAGCTAGGTGGGAGATCAACTGTCCGTAAAGGTCCGATTGGTTCAACTAACCATCAGTGGGGGATAAAGGAAAACCCCCACTGATGGAAGTTTCACTTTATAAAAGGATTTCAGCCTCAGACAAATTTTCCCCTTAAATAGCAATGTATTTTAATATAGTGTAAATAATTTACTCTACTTTTACAAAAAGTCGTACTTTCATTGAAAAAACAATTATCTCTTCGTTAGTTATCTGAATTTTCTTCATAATATCTTTACATTCGCCCCCAAAGTAGCTTTATATTTCTTTTCTAAAATTTAATTAGTAGAGAAAATAACCTATATAAATTGAATTCTATCAAAAGGAGTGAAGTACTTTTATGCATTTTGCTTCCACGTTAGCTTGGGCGTATTCAGTAGACAAAGTGGTCCAGCTTGCCAAGCAGAGCGAATTATCAGGATTGGAAGTTTGGGCAGAACATGTTTGGTTTCATGGAACAAATCCAAAAAAAATCCGCGAAGCAAATCAGGATGGCTCTCTCAACCTGACCGTACATGCGGCTAGCTGGGATTTAAATATTTGTTCTTTAGAAAAAGAAATAAGAGAAAGCTCGGTAAGACAAATCCAGCATTCCATTAAGTTAGCAGATGAGATAGGTGCAGACTCGATAACATTTCACCCCGGGAGGTTGACGCTACCACAGATTAAGCAAGAAATATACGAAACGCTAATGAAGGAATCTATTTTTACCTTAGTGGAAACAGCGAAACAATACAAGAAAAGCCTTAGTATGGAATTAATGGAGGTAAAGCCAAAGGAATTTGTGACAAGTCCTGATACGATGAACCGATTGATTGCGAATTTTTTACCGGAATTAAAAACAACCTTTGATGTCGCTCATATTTCGGAGGATATTCCTCAACGTGCATTTGCCCAATTAATAAATGTGGACAAAATTCATATAAGTGATAATTCTTTAAATCAGCTACATGTTCCACTTGGGACAGGAATACTCGACAGCTATGTATTAGAAGAATTTCTTTCTATTTCCCATCTTCCCGTTGTAGTCGAGGGCTTTGATGCATCGGAAAGCTTGGACTGGTGGAATCATAATCTTCACTATTTAAAAAGCATGGAAATGATTAAGGGGGTGCATCAATGAAAGTTCTGGTGACGAACGACGATGGTATTTTTGCTCCTGGTCTTCAGGCGTTAGTGGAAGTATTGCAGCATTTTGCGGATGTTTATGTGGCTTGTCCAGATCAGGAAAGAAGTGCAGTCAGTCATTCCATTACCTTAAGAGTCCCCTTAAAAGCAAAGCCACTGCCGCTTTTTCCTGGTGCGAAAGGGTGCTGGGCAGTTAATGGAACACCAGCAGATTGTGTGAAGCTCGGAATCGAAGTACTGATGAAAGAACCACCAAACTTTGTTATCTCAGGAATAAATCTTGGACCAAATCTAGGCCGCGATCTTTATTACTCAGGCACTATGGCTGGAGCAGTGGAAGGCTTACTTTATGGAATTCCTGCTGTAGCAGTATCATTAAATGCCTTTTCTGACATGGATATTAATTATGAAAAAGTAAAAAAACTGTTTTATCCCATTATGGAGGTACTGTTACAGAATAAGCTTCCAAAAGGTGTTTTCCTAAATGTGAACTTACCTTATTTATCAAGAGAAGTTTATAAGGGGGTCCGTATTGTTCCTCTAGATATGAATGTAGCAAGGTATTCATATGTTGGCTTAAATGATCCACATGGACAAGTTTATTACTGGCTGAAGGACCAGCTTCATAATATGAAAGATTTGGATAAAGATAGTGATTACTATCTACTGAGAGAGGGCTTTGTGACAATATCACCGATTGAGTTTAGAACATTTCATAGAAGAAAAAAAGAACAAATTGAACGATGGTTTGCTCATTTAAATTTTGGCAGTACAGATGAGGAGGAAATAGATTATGCGTAAATGGTTGCTTGTATTAATACTGGGAATATTGATGGTATTTGCTGCAGGATGTGGAAGTAAGGAAGAAACAAGTAATGCTTCTGAAAATAATGATTCGGCAGAGTCAAAGCTAGAGGAAACACTTAATTTCTATACCTCTCAGCCGGATGCAGATGCTGCTAAATTAGTAGAAGCATTTCATGCTAAATATCCGGATGTGAAGGTGGAAACGTTCCGTTCTGGAACAGAAGAAGTAATTTCAAAAATTAAAGCAGAAAAAATGGCTGGAAAGATCCAGGCAGATGTACTGCTAGTAGCGGATGCGGTAACATTTGAAAGTCTAAAAGAAGAAGATATGCTTCAAACATATGAATCGGAAGAAGCTGCTGAAATTCCATCAGAATTGATCGATCCAGATCATACTTACTATGGAACGAAAGTAATGGCTACTGGGTTGGTTGTCAACACGCAAAATGTAAAAGAAATGCCAACAAGCTGGAATGTGCTTGCTTCTAAAGATACAAAAGGAAAAATTATTATGCCAAGTCCATTATATTCCGGGGCTGCTGCTTATAATTTAGGTGTGTTTACTCGTCAAGATAACTTTGGCTGGGATTTCTACAAAAATATTGCTACAAATGATGTAACAGTTACAAAAGGGAATGGTGATGTACTTAAAGGAGTAGCTGGTGGGGAAAAAGACTACGGTATGATTGTTGACTATCTCGTGACACGAGCTAAGGCAGAAGGATCTCCAGTAGAGTTGGTTTATCCTGAAGAAGGTGTACCAGTTATTACGGAACCGATTGGAATTATGAAGGATGCGGAACATATGAATGCAGCTAAAGCTTTCGTAGATTTCGTTCTTTCTGAGGAAGGACAAAAGCTTGCTTCTGAGCTTGGTTATACACCAATTCGTAAAGGAGTGGAAGCTCCAGAAGGACTTAAAACAATTGATGAAATGAAGGTTATTTCTGCAGATGTTCAAGATTTATTCAAGGCTAGAGAGGCGGATAAGAAGGAATTTGAAACAGTAATCAGTGAATAGAACACTTTTTAAGAAGGAGTGGACATAATGAACTCACATCTTCAGCGTTCAGAAAGGAAGACGGAAGCTTTATTGCCGTTCTCCTTTTCTCATTTTTCCCGAAATTGGTGGGGAGTTCCAGGTTTTCTATTACTAATATTTGTATTTTTGCTTCCGGTTTGTCGGCTCGTCTGGCTGAGTTTGTCCTCTAGTGAGGGCGTTGGTCTTCAGCTTTATCAGGAAGTACTGTTAGAAAAGGCAACGTGGAAAACAATACAAAATACGATTGTTATTACTATTTCAAGTACATTACTCGCTTTAGTATTAGGAGTAGGGCTTGCATTTGTAATGGCCTATTTAAATATTAGGGCAAAAAAGTGGCTACAATTGCTCATCTTTTTACCCTTTTTAATCCCGTCGTATGTAGCAACACTTGCTTGGGTGCAATTTTTTGGTGGAAATGGTCCAATTCAGTTTCTTTTTAATAAATCCATCAATTTGTACAGCACGGGAGGAATCATTTTTGTTCTTGGACTTTCCCATTATCCACTTGTTTATTTGATGAGTGTAGAGGTACTCCGCCGGATACCTAGAGAATTGAAAGATGCTGCCAGCACTTCTGGAGCATCTGGGAGAGTTGTTTTTCGAAAAGTTATTTTTCCGATGGCGCTCCCAGGAATTGCAAGTGGTGGTATTCTTGCTTTTTTATCTAATATTGATAACTTCGGTATTCCAGCTTTCCTTGGTATTCCAGCCAATATTCGTGTTTTGAGCACTTATATTTATGAACAGATCATTGGATATGGTCCGTCTGCCTTTTCGAGGGCTGCCGTGCTTTCCGTTATTTTGGGCGTAATTGCTCTTATTGGTACATTAGTCCAATGGGCGATAATTAGAAAAAGCAATGTCAGTGAAACCGCGGCAAGAGATATGGAGCCAAGGTATTTCCTTTCAAGAGGCTGGCGGAATTTAGCGGAGTTGGTACTATGGATTTTTCTATTGCTTACAACGCTTGTGCCTTTGATTGTTATGGCGTCGACATCCTTTATTAAAGCATATGGATTATCTCTATCATGGGAAAATCTTTCTTTAAAAAACTATATGTATCTATTATTCGAGGATGCTAAAACTGGAGCCGCAATAGGAAATAGTATAACCCTTGCTTTGGCAACGATGTTAATTTGTATGGTAATTGGAACAGCTATTGCCTATCTTCGCTTTAAAAAGCCATCGTTGTTTGTGAAAGCTTCGGAGATTATCGTAACGATTCCGTATGCTTTGCCAGGAACTGTTTTTGCTTTGGCTATTATATTAATGTGGCTTCAGCCTTTACCGGGAGTACAACCAGGTATTTATGGAACGATATGGATTTTACTTATTGCTTATATAACTCGCTTTACTGTATTGCAAATGCGAGGAAGCCTGACTGCCTTTTCACAAATTGATCCTACCATGGAGGAAGCAGCAAGAATTTCAGGTGCAAGAGCTGTGGCTAAATGGAGAAGTATCCTTTTTCCGCTGCTAATGCCTGGTGTATTAAGCGGGGCAGCTCTTGTGTTTTTGACTGCCTTGACAGAGCTTACTGTTTCCAGTCTTCTATGGTCGAGTGGTTCTGAAACGATTGGTGTAGTTATCTTTAGCTTTGAGCAAGCAGGATACACCACTTACTCCACCGCATTTTCAACCTTAATCGTCGGAGCTGTACTGATAATGGGAATTATGTTTGTTCTATTAGAAAAAATATGGAAGCAGAAGGTGATAAAGAGTGATTAGTATCGATGGGTTAAAAAAGAACTATGGGAACTTTACAGCCTTGGATAATATTAATTTAGAACTTCTGAATGGAGAATTTATCGCTATTCTTGGTCCTTCTGGATGTGGGAAGACGACATTGTTACGGCTTTTGGCAGGGTTTATGAAGCCGACAGAAGGAACGATTACCATAGATAATGAACTGGCAGCAAGCTCTAATAAACTTGTTCCACCTGAAAAAAGGAATATTAGTATGGTATTTCAGTCCTTTGCATTATGGCCGCATATGACGGTGGAAGAACATATTCGGTTCCCTCTAAAACATCATCGATTTGGCAAAACAAAGGCTAAGGAAGAACAAGCAATAAAAGTTGTGGAAGCATTGGAAATGGTGGGGCTTTCTCATTTAAAAGACCGTTATCCTGCTGAACTTTCTGGAGGTCAAAAACAACGTGTTGCCCTTGCTCGTGCTATCGTCTCGAAGCCATCGCTACTTTTGATGGATGAACCATTAAGTGCGCTTGATGCAGAGCTTCGCATGGAGATGAGAAGAGAGATAGGGACGATTCACCGGAAACTAGGGACTACCATTATTTATGTTACTCATGATCAAGGAGAAGCCTTGGCGATGGCTGATAGAATTGTCGTGATGAATGACGGAAAAATAGAGCAGATTGGTACTCCAGAAAGTATTTATAACGCTCCGCAGTCAGTATTTGTGTCCACCTTTGTAGGGAAAAGTAATCTGATAAAAGGGGAGTGGGTTGGAGAGAACCGATTTATTCCAGCGAATTTTCCTTCTGTGTCTTGGCAAGACATTGGAATATCAAAAGAAATAAAAGCTCAAAATCTATACCCTGTCCGTCCGGAACAATGGAAACTCGGTGAGGCAGAACAGAATCAAATGACGGGATTTGTTCAATTTGCCCAGTTCCAAGGAAATGAAATTCATTATAGTATTCAGTCGGGCGAAGAGACGATTAATGTTTATGCTTCTGTTTTTGAAAAACGATTCTTACCAGGAGACGCTGTTTCATTAAAAATCTATACCGGTGTAGAGGAAAGAGTTCTGTTAGCCAGCAGCAGATAAAAAAGGGGGAAAAGAATGATTGATTTGCATATTCACTCTGAATATTCTGATGGTAGTTGGTCTCCCAGAGAAATAGTAGAAGATAGCATGAAAAAGGGACTAAAAATTATTTCGATTACAGATCATGATGTGTTGGCAGGATATGAAGAAGCTGTAGCCTATTGCGAAAGTGATTTGAAAATTATTTCAGGTATTGAACTTAATACGGATGGCCCATTAGGAGAATTGCATATTTTAGGTTACCGATTTGACCCCCAGCATCCAAAATTAAGAGAACATATCTCTTGGAGAGTAGAGGATCGTATACAATGGGGGAAAAGAATTGCAGCCAAATTGAATATACTTGGGTTTAACATTTCTTTTAACAATTGCCTTGACCGTGTAGGGAAAGGTGTACTTGTTCGCACACATATCGCAGATGAACTAGTTGCAGCAGGTTATTTTCAAAGTAGTAAACAGGCATATGAAGAATTATTGAAAAAGGGAAAGCCAGGCTTTGAAGAAAGAGGTAGCTTTTCGGCAGAGGATGCGATTAAGCTAATCCATGAAGCTGGTGGTCTAGCGTTTCTAGCTCATCCTGGAATTTATAAGCAGGATGTTAATCTGAAGCAGCTAATCGTTTCAGGCTTGGACGGTATTGAAGTATATCACTCCAAACATTCCGAGGAGGAACAAAACGATTGGTGCAGAATAGCAAAAGATTATAATCTCTTTATTTCTGGAGGAAGTGATTTTCATGGACCACAATCTCGAAATCCTTTTCCGATTGGAAGTGTGGAGATGGCATACACTCAAGAATTAGCATGGTGTAATGAATTTGCAGTGTTAAAACCTTGATGGAAACAAGAAATAGAAAAGAGAAAAAGGTCTAATACATAAGACCTTTTCTTTTTTGTTCACGTGAAATATTCTAGTTTAGCATCAGGAAAGAATTTTTTCATATAGGAATGAAGATGATCTTTAATATCTTCTTCTTCCTCTTTTTGATAAATATATTTTCCAATCCCATATTTTCCCCATTTATACCTTCGTTTTTCTTCATCCAGCTCTAATTTTGTCATCGGATAATTTTTTTGAATGACTCTTTTGGCTGGCTTAGTAAAACGGTGCTGGATAAACTCGAATGTTAAATCTTTTTTTGCTTCGGCAGGCAATTCAGCGTCTAGTCGTTCGAACATATGAAAGTATCCTTCTTCCCAGCCTTCATGAAGATAAATTGGTGCCACAATAAATCCAAGGGGATATCCAGCTCTTGCGACTTTTCCAGCAGCCTCAATTCTTTTTGCTAGAGGGGAGGTTCCGGGCTCAAAATGCTTGATGACATAATCAGCATTTACACTAAAGCGAAAACGGGTTTTTCCATTATGTTTGGCATCAAGTAAGTGATCAACATGATGAAACTTTGTTACAAACCTTAGTTTTCCGTACTCTGATTGTCCAAAATGCTCAATCGCACGTTTAAGGGTATGGGTTAAATGATCAATACCGACAATATCAGATGTACAGGATGCTTCAAATCGGGTAAATTCTGGAGCGCGCTCCTGCATGTAATGATCGGCAGCTTCTAATATTTCTTCGACATTTACATAGGTACGAATATAAGGCTTACTTCCCATCGTTGTTTGCAAATAGCAATAATGACAATGCCCCATACAGCCAGTTGCAAAAGGAATTGCGTATTCAGCAGAAGGCTTCGAGGTATCGAATTTGAGCGTCTTCCGAATGCCGACGACAAGGGTTGATTTTGCTACGCGGTAACGCTGAAAATCATTGTCTCCAGGAAGGTTTCTAACTTGATTATGGGAAGTAGTGTGCCGAATTTCTACATCCATTTTTTCAAACTTCTCAAGAAGCTCTTTCCCTAATGGATAGTTTAGTGCCTCTGGTTCAAAATAAACAAGCTTCGGAGTAAAGGGTTTAATCATTCCAATCTCCCTTCCGAGTCATCTCCATAATAGTAATAGTAAGCTTGCTGAGCTTCTTCTTCTGTCGTATATACAGCAACTTCGTTTGAAAGAGGATAGTAATTTTCGTACAAAAATAAAGATAATTGGTTGGAATCGTCAGGATTTTTAACTATAGCTGCAGCTTGAATATTTGCTACATCTTGGGTATGTGGGTTTCGATAAAACACATAGACGATGTCTCCGGCTTGAAAAGTTTGGTTTTCGTTATACAGTGTTATTCACTCACCTTCTAAATTCATTCTATTAAGATTTTTCACCTCGGGTTCTTTAAGTATGTATTACTTTTTTTGGAAGTGATGGGAAATGAAATCCGCTTATTAAATCGTTGTACTTTTGCTCATAATAATGCTGATGTACACCATGATAAAAAAAGGAGCGTTTAAGAAATGGAAGCTAGAAATTCAATCGAAACTACACTGTTAACGTATAAAAAAGGGCTTGGTGATTTTACTGGGAAGATGCCTGAATTTGCAAGTAAATTTAATGCTTTTACAGAAGCTTGTTTTGGAGAAGGAGCTTTATCTCCAAAACAAAAGCAATTAATTGCTTTAGGAATCAGCCTTCATGCTCAGGACGAGTACTGTATCATTTATCATACAAAGGGATGTTTGGATCAAGGCTGTTCAGAACAGGAAATCCTAGAAGCTGTGGGCGTAACGGCAGCATTTGGAGGCGGAGCAACCATGAGTCAAGGGGTTACACTAGTTCAAGAATGCATTCAAGAATTAAATCGATTAGAACATTAATAGACGTTGGAAATGAACAATAAACATAGGAGCAGAACAGAATATGACAAATCAAGACATAAAAAATCAAGCTATTAAAATTATCTCAGATCATAGAACAGGAATACTTTCATCTGTTGAAAATAATAGACCTCACTCACGATATATGACATTTTACAATGATGATTTAACCTTATATACACCCACTCAAATGGATACAGAAAAGATAGAGGAAATCGAAAAAAACCCGCATGTTTCTGTATTGTTAGGATATGAAGAAAAGGGACAAAGTGATACGTATATTGAAATAACTGGGAAGTCCGTTATTAACAATACAGAAACATTGAAAAAACAGTTTTGGGATGACTCTTTTCAGCAATGGTTTGAAGGGCCTGAAGATCCAAACTATGTGTATCTCCAAATAACACCTGAAGTGGTTCGGATTTTAAACATGCACGGTGAACCGCCCCAAGAGTTATCGTTAGAAAATGAATGAATCACTCAACAGACTCTTCTTTCCTTTACTTTATTCGGAAAGAAGAGCCATCGATAATCTCCACGTCCCCTCGTAATTTAACTTCTTCCATAAGTTTAAAAAGTGCCTCATCCTTCTTTTTTGCTTCCATCATACAGTCGATTTGGCTTATACTTCCGTTAATCCTTTTTAGAAAATCGAAGAACATATTTATATCAATATAATCGGCATGATGGCGAAAATGCTTTTCATTTTTTGGACTCGAAATATGCATTTTAATGGGCAAAGGTGATCCTTTCCATGTTTGGATGACCCGATCCCAGTTATCTTCCCAATTGGAATGATGATGGTGGGCAAGATGATGGTGATAATCAAATACAAGCGGAATTCCTACTTTTTCACACAAGTAAAGTGTATCCTCCAAGGTGAAGGAGGTATCATCATTTTCAAGCATAATCATGTTTTGAATAGATTTTGGAACTAGCATCCAATTATCAATAAAGCGTTCTAAAGATTCTTCCGTTTCCTTATAATTTCCTCCAACATGCATGACACATCGATGAGTTGTATCTATGCCCATTCCTTTTAATAATAAATAGTGCAATTTCAACGTTTTAATTGAGTTTTTCAAAACATGCTTCTGAGTTGAATTAAGGAGAACAAAGTGATCAGGATGAAAATCGATTCTAACTTTATGTGTTCTTGCAAATGCCCCTATTTCACCTAAAGGTTCCTTTAATGGTTTCATATAATCCCAATCAAGAAGTTCTTCATGGTTTGCCAACGGAATAAGCCTTGAAGTTAAACGATAAAAATGTATATCGGAAGCAACAGTATGCCTTAAGAGGCGAAGGGTATTCTGTAAATTCAGCAAGGCAAGTCGTTCTAACTTACGGAGGGCAGCTTCCCGATCATCGATTTTCTGAAATTGAGTATATGTCATCGTTTTTGAGGGGGATGCGTTTTTTACAATCATGCTCATTGCAACATATCCAAGCCTAACAATGGTCATCTATTACACCTCATTATCATATAATTGCAGAAGTTCTTTCTACCATTCTATAGTTGCACCTGAAATTCTTTTTACTCCTCTAATAGAGGCTATATCTTCAATAAGCTTAAGCATTGCAAGGTTCTTTTGCTTAGCCTCTATCATAATGTCAAAGTCTTGATTATGATTTTTAGCCATTTTTAAAAAGGGGAGGACAAAATCAATGGAAACAAAGTCAGCATGAGAGCGAAAGGCTTGGATCGATTTTGGTGAAGAAATATGTACTTTTGGAACCATTTTATGGTTAGTCCACGTATGGTAAATACGCTCTAAATAAAGAGATAAATCTATATCCTCTTTATTTGCCATATGATGATGATAATCAAGAATCATCGGAATATTTTCCTGTTCACAAGTCAACAGTGTTTCTTTAACGTTATACGTTTTATCGTCGTTTTCAAGCGTCATTTGATTTTTGATTTCTACAGGCAATTGTTTTATATTTTGATGAAACCGATTTAAAGAAGTCACTTTATCTCCATATGCTCCACCAATATGAATATTAATGATACTGGTGTCGAGCACATCCATGGCTTTTAGCATTTTATAATGAAATTCCATATCCTTTACAGCATTTATCGTTACTTCTTCCCTGGGACTAGTGAAAAGGGTAAATTGATTCGGATGAAAGCTAACCCGAAGTTTAAATTGTTTTATTAATTGACCTAGTTCTTCCCACTGTTCTTTAAAAGGAGTTATGAAATCCCAGTTGACTTCTGGATGGGTTGCTAAAGGTACTAGTGAACTTGATAAACGATATAAAGGAATCTCGTGGGCCGCATTATAATAAAGTATTCTTTTTGTGTTTTGTAAGTTTTGTGCTGTAACTTCTAGTAGTTTTTCCTCTGCCTCCTGTTTAGGAAGGACTGAATAACGGGAAAAAGTTAACGTTTTTGAAGGGCTTGCATCCCATAATCCTAATGCATTTGCCACATAACCAAACCTAATTTTCATTTGTTTTTTCCTTTCGATTAATGCTTGGATCAGTCTTCGATAACAGTAAGTTTATTTATTCCTCATTAGTGTTACCGTAAAACCTAAAAATTAATGGGGGATTTGTAAATAGATTAATAAAAAAAGTATTATGCTAATCAGTCTTTAGTGAATTTTCCATTTTTAATTAAGAAATAAAAATATAGAAGATTAATATCTCTAGATAAAGCTCTAACCTACTCATACTTTAGGCCGCACCCAAACCTTCGAAAAATCCACATAACCAAAATGACCAATTTTAATATTCCTTATATCTGTTGAAAATGGAATATATCGCTTCTGATAGTACAGTGGAATCATAATAGATTGATTAATCAACTCTTTTTCTATTTCTAGGTTTAATGCTGTCCAATTATCAAATGGAATTTGCTTATATTTTTCTATTAATTTAGTTATCCCCTCATTCTTCTCTAGAATTGGCGAAAGAGGAGAAAATCCGTTCTTTAAAAAATGATAAAAGGAGAAATTTTGATTGGATTCAAAGACTTCTCCATGTACAAAGATGTCTACGTCTAATGTTTTGGGATGTTTCATTAACGTATCAGCAAATGAGAACCACTTGATTTCGATAGGAATATTTTCTTTTTCAAAAATTTCCGCAAGCCATTGTGTAGTATTGGCTGTATGACGGGCGCCTCTTATCACAATTGGATTGGGGAATTTTGGTCGTTCAGCTTTGGGAGTAGTTAAGGTCTGTTCCTGCCCGACCATGATACTTCTATCATTTGGTATTAGACGCGGGCTTAGGTCGCCAATCGTTGGGCGATTTTTCGCAATGATCTCATGTAGATAATCTCTTACTTCCTTCCGCCCAATGATAGAATTTCGATAAGTGTTCATCACAATAACTCCAAACCCAGAATCACTTTCTATTTCAAAAGAGGGAGAGGTGGTTTCTTTCATATGAGAATGATAGATTCCTTTAAAATCTTCAGGTACTTGGATGAATTCTACGACATCAATTAGCGGCCTTTCTCGAAAATGATCTTTAAAAGCAGTAAGTGTTGTTTTCTGGTCGTTATTTTGTTGTAGGGCAAAGTAACCTGTCCCCAATATTTTTTCTTTTGTCTCTCTATAGATGCTTGCACACATCATGCTGAGCATTGGCAAGATATAGCTGCATCCAGTGGGATGAAGAATATCGAGTATGTGGGGAGACTTTATCTCTATTTTTTCTATAGGTGTCCATAACTCCTTATAATAGGAATGAGTTTGTATTTTTTCCAGGCAATCTGCCACATCTGTTGCTGTTAAAATGGAACCATCATGGAATTTGATGTCTTTTTTTAAATAGAGTCGTAGTTTTGTGGAGGAGATATCCCAGCTATGGGCAATTTCCGGTATAACTTTTCCATCTTCTGTATGGGTGACAAGCCGATTAAAGACATTTGCGACTAGATGGGCACTAAAGACATCACCAGCTTCAAGTGGGTGGATGGAATGAAAAGGATATCTTTTTGGCACAATTAATTTATCTTTAGACTCTTGTACAAAACCGAGTTTCGTATGAAATTTATTCATTAATCTCATTTTGCTGTTTGTTGACCAATTATACATTAAGTATTTGCTTGTTTGTTCTACAGGGTACTGATCAATTCGTTTTAATACCTCTTCTTCGTATGAACTTTCAACCTCTTTTTTCCATACTAATGTGGAGATATTTCCACGCCCCCGTCCAGGTGTAAAAGATAGCCAACCTTCTTCCATCCATTTTTTTAAATAACGAGTGGTCTGTTTCGAACTTAATTGAAGGGTTTCAGAGATTTCCTCCATACGAATACTGCCAGAAGGATAGTATCTCCAAAGGGTAAGTAATTTGTTATCCATCCTTATTCCTCCTAAAAGGGGACATTGTTTTATTAATTGTCTATTTTTAGAATTGTTCGTCTAGTTTAATATACAGTAATAATAAGGGGGAGACAACATGAAATGGAAGGAATTACCGAGAAATATAAAAGTTAGGATGATTACTTCTTTCTTTAATCGAGCGGTATCATCAGCAGTTATGCCATTTATGGCTCTATTTTTTGCACAGGAAATAAACAAAATTTGGGCTGGTGTATTTTTGATCAGTACAGTGGTTATCGGATTTTTTATCAATTTAGTTGGGGGTTACATTTCGGATCGCTTTCCTCGAAAAAAGGTGTTAATGACAACATCTTGGCTGAATGCTTTGCTCTTCTTGATCATGACGATCAGTTTGTTTCCAGTAAGTAACATAATAAGCTTGTTCGCTGTTGCGTACATTGGTTTTATCATTACAAGTAGTCTAGGACGACCAGCAATGCATGCGATTATTATTGATTCCACAACACCAGAAAATAGAAAAGCTATTTATGCTCTAGATTATTGGCTTGTCAATTTATCGATGGCGATTGGGGCCGCGCTTGGTGGACTACTATATTTGAATCATCAGAAGGAATTATTTATGATGTTAACTTTCACATCTACTATGATCCCGATTGCCTATGGAGTTTGGCTACAGGACAAGTTCACAAATCAATTACAGAAAAAACACGATAATGTCTTTCTTGATATAATTAATAATTATAGAGTGGCCTTTAAGGATGTAGCCTTTGTAAAAGTAGTCGCAGGTTCTACCTTTATTTTTGCAGCTGAATTTTCACTGAATAGTTATATTGGGATTCGCCTCGCAGAGACATTTAAAGCGGTGCATATTGGCAGCTTTGAAATTGTTGGGGTACGGATGTTGAGTATATTGAACATAGAGAATATGCTTCTCGTTGTTTGTTTTACCTTTATCATTAATCGATTTACAGATAGGCTCAATAAAAAGCATGCTTTATTAATTGGTCTGATCATTTATGGAATTGGATATGCAACGGTTACGTCTGCTAATACATGGTATATCTTAATTTTATTTAATTTATTCGCTACTATTGGCGAACTGATTTATTCTCCGATTCGAAATGCGGAACAAGCGAATATGATTCCTAGCGATAAACGGGGATCCTACTCTGCTTTCTCCAATTTATCTTTCAGTGGAGCTGATCTTATTGCAAGAACGAGTATTATTATTGGAGCATTTTTAATACCAACGATGATGTCTGTCTACATAGGCTTTATAGTTATGATTGGTACGATTCTTATTTATACGGGTTTATTTGCACAAAATTGGAAAGGTAACAAAGTGGTGAATGAAAAAAGGCTTAGCCCCGGTAGTGGGAAGTGATCTGAAATAGAAGGATAGCTGTTACTAAATTTGGATGAAATTAATAGAGGTTCCTGCTTTTCCATCTAATATGGAGAAACCTCTATTTTTATCCCACTCTTAACGGACAGTAAGACTCTCCCCTTAAGCTTAGGCGAATACGAGGAAGAAAGGTGAGAGATCAACTGTCCGTGAAGGTCCGATTGGTTCAACTAATCATCAGTGGGGGATGAGAAAAACCACCACTGATGGAAGTCTTCTTTATCACTTATTCTCCTGAACCTCCACCAAATGCTTCGGGAATCATCGTAAATCCTTCAATAACAGTATCCTCTTCAACCTCTATCATCAAATACCGTTTTCCGCTAAATTCAATTTGTTTCACATATCGTAAATCTGGTGGGCTGATGGCGATATTGGCAATTTTTGTGCTGATTTTTATCGACTTTGATGTGAATTTTGGTAAGATATTACTTGCTTTTAACTCGTATTTATCATCATCAATAATCTTCTTGAAGGCAAATTCAACCTTTTCTGTATTAATATCCTCCACGCCACTCATTTTTAAGACTTGTTCTACGTCCTTGGAATCCAATTTTGGGACTTCTTCCTCTTCATTTTCGACTATCATTCGGTTAATTTCTTCGTAAACATTGGAAAGAGTGGAAGTACTTAATTGATCTCCTGTAACATCTTTAATAATCTCTTCAAACACGATTTTATCGTCTTGAGCAGTCATCATTTCTTCGCCGTTTAGTACTTCTTCGATAAATTGATAATCTGGTTCATGAATCTTGCCAGCAGTATAGAGAATATGGTTAACATCTGCTGCATTATCTGTGAAGCTAGGGAAAAGAAATCCGCCCATTGGCGCATTAAGATTTATAATGGGATCAACCACAATATTGTATTTAAACTCTTTCTCTACATAGTCAAAAAGTAATTCTTTCTTAGGCTCTTGTGTATTATTGATGCTGCATAAAAGGAAAGGATGGGAGAAAACCGTATCGCGTTCACTTTCTTCGGATTCCTCACTGCGTCGTTTCTTCGGCTTTAAATATTCTCCGCGAATGAATGTGATGACAATGTCTTTTTCATATTGTCTGCTATTAAGCAGCTTGTCCACAATCTGAAGCATTTGCTCTTTCCAATCCTCTACTTCTGAGCTAAGTAATCCTTTGTGTAGGATAAGCTGGCTATTATTTTCTGCCTCTCTTTGAAACCTTAATTCAAATAGCTTTTCATCCAAATTACCGGCAAGTAATTTCTTGAAGTTATGTAAAAATAACTCTTGTTGATCTTGATCGAGCATCCCAAAAGGCTGACTTTGATAATGGAATATATCACTCGATTCTTTCATGACATAGACATTAAACATGTCTGTGATTCTAAGTAGATCGTTGTTCATTTTAAATTGTTTCCGTATATTTGCTATATCTTTTTTGTTCATTCTAAGTTACACTCCTAAGTTACTTTGAAAGTAAATGATGGATGTTTTGTTAAGCTTTAGCTAAATTCTCTCACTCATTTTAGTCATTCATCCATTTTATCATATTTAGTTTCTAGAGAATAAGTAACAAAATTGGGTTTACTATTGATTGAGGAATAAAATAGAAATGATGGCGCGAATATTTAAAGTTTCATTGATCAATTTGAAAAAGAAACTCCTAAATGAAATAATAATAGAAAATGGATAAGAAAGGGGTCTTTGCTATGAAAGTATTAGTGGTAGGAGCGAATGGGCAAATAGGTAAACAGCTGGTGACATTATTACAAGCAAGTGATGAATTTTCTGTGAGGGCGTTAGTAAGAACAGAAGAACAAGTGAAAGCATTTGATAAAATCGAAGTAGAGACTGTATTCGGCAATTTGGAAGAAACGGTGGAACAGCTAGAGGTTGCAGTAAAAGGCTGTGATGCAGTCGTCTTTACAGCAGGTTCAGGTGGAAAGACGGGCTATGATAAGACGTTATTGATTGATCTAGATGGTGCTGTGAAAATGATGGAAGCAGCAAAGAATGCAGGTGTAGAGCGCTTTGTAATGGTTAGTGCATTGCAGGCACATCATCGAAAAAACTGGAATGAACAAATTAAGCCATATTATGTAGCAAAATATTATGCTGATCGAATTCTTGTGGAAAGTGGATTAACGTACACAATCATTCGTCCAGGAGGACTATTAAACGAAGCTGGGACAGGAAAGATAACAGTGGGAGAAAATCTAGGAAGAGGAACGATAGCACGAGAAGATGTAGCAAACACCATATTTGCATCATTAAAAGAAAAGAATGTATGTAATAAATCCTTTGATTTAGTTTCTGGTGAAACAAGTATATTGGAGGCAGTGAGAAGTCTATAAATAATAGGAGTAGAATGAAATTAGATCTTTTAAATTCCACTTGACTTATCGGAATTGAGTGATTAATATATTTTTTAACAGATATATTCCATTAACTCTTAATTTAAATTTTATAGTAATTAGGAATGCTGATTGGAAAACCAAAGGCATCTTGTACCTAGCTAATTAATGGCACAAGATGTCTTTTTTTCATGTTTAATCTATTAAATCTGATTAATACTATTCAATTTAAATCTTAGTTTATCAATAGGATATATATGATTAAGAGTTTTTTAGTTTAATAAACGTTAGTTGATTGGAAATACCAAAGACTACAATTTTTCTCTTTTTAAGGAGCTGAATTGTAGTCTTTTTTAGGAGGAGGGAGATAAATGTACAGCAGAATTTAAGTTGCTTGAAGATAACATAATAGTGTTTGTTATTTTGTGGAAGAAGGAAGAATGTGATTAGAATTTTACAGTTAGAAGTTGGTGGGAAAATTGACATTTGATTGGCAGTATATGGTGGATGTACTACCATATTACAAAACAGCACTGTGGCTAACAATAAAGCTTGCGAGTATTGGTATTGTGTTTGCGATAATAGTAGGCATGATCTGTAGTGTAATCCAATATTTCAAGGTAAAGGTAATAACTAATATTGTGCAAATTTATTTAGAAATTGCCCGAAATACACCTCTATTGATTCAATTATTCTTTTTATATTATGGATTGCCGAAGGTAGGAATTAAATTTAGTGAAGAATTATGCGGAATTATCGGATTAACATTTTTAGGCGGTAGTTATATGGCGGAAGTATTTCGAGCTGGGATGGAAGCAGTTACGAAGTCCCAGATTGAAGCAGGAAGAGCGATTGGTCTTAGCAATGTACAATTAATGCGATATGTCATTATTCCACAGGCATTTTCCTATAGCGTTCCTGGTTTCGGAGCAAATTGTATTTTTCTAATAAAAGAAACATCCATTTTTAGTGGAATTGCGATATTAGAACTTACGAATACAACTAAAAATTTAATGGGGATTTTTTATAAAACAAATGAAGCGCTATTTATGCTCGTTATTGGCTATTTAATTATTCTACTACCATTAACATTGTTTCTAACATGGTTAGAAAGGAGAGTTAGACATGCTGAATTCGGGAATTAGCGTTCTTTTAGAAGGGAATAATCTGGAGCGATTACTAAATGGACTTTTCGTAACTTTATATGTTGCTTTTATAGCAGCAATTATTTCGATCGTTCTTGGATTTATTATTGGTATCATACGCACATCTAAAAATAAATTGATTCAGATTCCCTTTCGAATCTATTTAGAATTGTTTCGGATCATTCCCATTCTCGTATGGTTATTTGTCATATACTACATTCTTCCGGCAAATTTTGGCTTGAATTTAAGCTCTGAGGTAGTAGCCCTCTTAGTATTTAGTTTATGGGGAATAGCAGAAATGAGTGATATCGTGCGAGGGGCCATTATTTCCTTACCAAAACATCAAATGGAATCAAGTAAGGCCCTTGGATTAAGTACTATACAAATGTATGGTTATGTACTGATTCCTCAGGCTCTTAAACGCTCCATTCCTCCAACTATTAATTTAATTACAAGAATGGTAAAAACAACTGCTTTGCTAACGATGATTGGCGTAATAGAGGTTATCAAAGTTGGACAACAAATAATTGAGGTAAATAATAGGAGTTATCCAATTGTTTCTTTTTGGATATATGGATTTATTTTTTTCTTATATTTTTGTATCTGCTTCCCGCTATCACGCTTTTCCCGAAAGTTAGAGAAAAAATGGGCAATATAAGGAGTTGACAACAAATGAGTGAACAAGTCCCTATCCTGCAAGTAAAGGGTCTTATCAAAAAGTACGATGATAAGCTTGTTTTAAATAAGCTTGATTTACAAGTCGATAAGGGAAAAGTGATTGCTATTCTAGGCCCTTCTGGTTGTGGGAAAAGTACATTTTTACGTTGCCTCAATGGTTTGGAAGATGTTCAAGGTGGAGAAATTCTATTTGAAAATAAAAGTTTAGTAGGTAAAACTACCAAATGGCGTGATGTACGCCAGCGAATCGGAATGGTTTTTCAAAGCTATGATTTATTTCCCAATTTAACGGTTCTCGAGAATATTTTATTATCTCCATTAAAGGTTCAGAAGCGAAAGCGTGAAGAAGCGAAGAAGCAAGCCTTAGAATTACTGGAACGTGTTGGGTTGGCAGACCGGGCAAATGATTATCCTAGACAATTATCTGGCGGTCAGAAACAGCGTATTGCGATTGTAAGAGCATTATGTATTAATCCAGAGATTATGCTATTTGATGAAGTAACCGCATCGCTCGATCCAGAAATGGTTCGGGAGGTTTTGGATGTAATTGCACAGCTTGCAACTCAGGGAATGACCATGCTAATTGTGACACATGAAATGAATTTTGCAAAATTAGTCGCAGATGAAGTGATATTTATGGATAAAGGTAGCATACTCGAACAAGCACCAGTGGAACAATTCTTTTCTAATCCACAAACAGAACGGGCTCAACAATTTCTAAATATATTACAGTTTTAGGAGGAGAAAAAATGAAGAAAAATATAATTTCTTTTTTAGTGACCGCATTGACAATGGTAATTTTAGCTGCTTGCGGAAGTAGTGCAGAGAAAACGAATAATCAAGCAGATAATGCAACAGAAAAAACATCAGTAATTGATCAAATTAAAGAGCGTGGCACTCTGCGTGTTGCCGTTTTTAGTGATAAACCTCCATTTGGTTATGTGGATTCGAACGGTGAGAATAAAGGATATGATATTTTATTAGCGAAACGTCTTGCAAAAGATTTAGTCGGAGATGAATCCAAGCTAGAATATGTAATTACAGAACCTCAAGCACGCGTAGATTTATTAAAATCAGATAAAGTAGATATCGTTTTAGCAAACTTTACTGTTACACCTGAACGGGAGGAACAAGTGGATTTTGCTAATCCTTACATGAAAGTGGCTATTGGTGTAGTTTCACCTAATTCCGCATCCATCGAATCGGTAGAACAATTAAAAGGGAAAAAATTAATTGTTCCGAAGGGAACAACGGCAGAAACTTATTTTATGAAAAACCATCCAGAGATTGAGTTAGTAAAATATGATCAAATTACGGAAGCTTTTGAAGCACTAAAAGATGGTCGTGGAGATGCGTTAGCACAAGATAATGCATTATTGTTTGGTTGGGCTAATGAAAATCCTGATTTTTCTGTTGCTCTACCATCATTGGGAGAACAAGATTATATTGCACCAGCCGTTCAAAAGGGAAATACAGAACTTTTAGAATGGTTAAATACTGAACTTGAAAGTTTAGGACAAGAACAATTCTTCCATAAAGCATATGATGAAACGTTAAAGCCAGCTTTTGGAGAAAATATAAGTGCTGATAATGTAGTAGTTGAGGGGAAAGTAGAGAAGTGATTTTAAGGAAGGCGGTAAGAGTGAAAGCCTTCCAGCCTTTCGATGAGAAGTAGTTTTTAAGTCAACTTAAAAATTTAAAGTATAACTTATTGGAGAGACGCTATAACAGGAGAAAAACAGAAGTTAGTTTTTTAATTAGAGCGGATCTCTCTAATAAGTTAAGCTTTCAAATTCCATCTTAAAAATTTATTCCACTCTTAACGGGTAGTGAGACCTCCACCCACGTTGAGGAAAAGACCCCGCTGATTGAAGTTTTCTTTATACAAATTAACTATATCATTTGTAACCTCTTTATTATCTAATAATTCAATCTTTTTTGTTCAATCTCCCCATATTATTGTAAATAAAGTGTAAAAGCTGTTAATTTAATTGTCACAATTTAGCGCTTCTTTTGAATTGTATTTTTTAATAAATAAAGTTATAATGTACTCGTAACTACCATATTAGTATATTAATATGTTTTGAGGGAGGAGATTTGTAAAATCAATGAAAATGAATGACATTTAATCCTCCTTTTTATATACTAAACAAATATAAAAAGGAGAAGAGGATCTATCATGTCAAATAATAGTGCGAAAGTATTTGCTTATAACCAATTGAAAGAAGAGATTTTAAAATTAAAGCTTATACCTGGTACAAAGATTAGTGAAAAAATTATGTCGGATTTATTACAAGTTAGTAGAACACCTATAAGAGAAGCCTTTTTAAAATTAGCACAAGAGGAATTATTAACAATCGTTCCGCAAAGTGGTACGTTTGTCTCTCTAATTAACCTAAGTCTTGCTGAAGAAGCACGCTTTGTCCGAGAGATAATTGAAACCAATATCATCGGTTTATGCTGTAAGAATATGACAGATGAAATTTCCTTTAAGCTAGAAATGAACTTAAAGATGCAAGAAATGCTGGCTAGCAATGAAGTGGGAAAACAGGAAAAAGAAAAATTTCTGGATTTAGATGAAGGTTTTCATAAAGAACTTTTCATTTGCAGTGGAAAAGAACGTACTTGGAAAATGATTCAGGATATGGCGGGGCATTTAAATCGGTTTAGATTGCTAAGGCTAAAAGATATAAAGGATTTAGATTGGGAGATATTAATCAGTCATCATAAAGAAATTTACAAAGCAATTTTAGATAAGAACAGAATAAAGGCTGAACAATTAATGTCTGAGCATATGAGATTGATGCTTTCTGAAAAAGGAGTTTTACTGCAAGAATTCCCTGAATATTTTTATCCGCAGCAATAGATAACCAGTTTTTTCGAGAGACAGCAAGATTCGAAAAGAGGAGGAAAATGGAATATGCAAATGACATTTCGGTGGTATGGGGAAGGAAATGACACAATTACTTTAAAACAAATACGTCAGATTCCAGGAGTCAAAGGAATTGTATGGGCTCTACATGATATGCCTGCAGGAGAAGTATGGCCAGTAGAGCGAATTGCAGAAGTAGTAAACCAAGCAAAAGAATATGGATTAAATACCGATGTTGTTGAAAGCGTTAATATTCATGAAGATATAAAACTAGGATTGGATTCAAGACAGCAATATATAGAAGCATATAAAGAAACGTTAAAGAATCTTAGTCAATTTGGCGTGAAAGTAGTATGTTATAACTTTATGCCTGTCTTTGATTGGCTTCGTACAGATTTATTTAAAGAAACAGAAGATGGCAGTACTGCATTGTATTTTGATGCTCAGAAAGTACTTTCTCTTACACCTGAGCAAGTAGTCAAAAACATGGAGGAAAATACAAAAGATTTAACGCTGCCTGGATGGGAACCAGAGCGACTAAAAGATTTAAAGCGTTTATTTACTTTATATAAAGATGTATCAGAAGTTGATTTGTTAGATAATTTGGTATATTTCTTAGAAGAAATTACTCCAGTTGCAGAACAATATGGAATTAAAATGGCTATTCATCCAGATGATCCACCATTTTCGATCTTTGGTTTACCACGTATTGTAAAAAATAAAGAAGATATTCAACGGATTTTAAGTAGTGTAGACAGCCCAGCTAATGGTTTAACCTTCTGCTCTGGCTCACTAGGAGCAAATCCAAGTAATGATTTAGTTGATATTGTGAAAACATTCACTAATAGAATTCCCTTTGCTCATATCAGAAACGTAAAACACTTCGAAGATGGTAGTTTTATAGAAACTTCTCATCGTGTGGAGGATGGGTCTGTACCTATAACAGAAATCGTTAATGGTTTATATGAAAACGGTTTCGATGGTTATATTCGACCAGATCATGGAAGACATATTTGGGATGAGGTATGTAGACCGGGTTATGGCTTATATGACCGTGCATTAGGTGTAATGTACTTATTAGGAGCATGGGATACAAATAAAATTTTAACAAAAGAAGTCCTGCAAAAATTATAAATAATTTAAGCGAAAATGGAAAAGGGAGAGGCCCTTTAAACTTTCCTTTTTCTAATGAAATTTTTAATTAAATGAAAACGTTTTACCTATGCCCATATTGATTATAAATAGGAGGCGTTACAAATGGGAAGTAAACAGAAAGACGTTACACTTAAAAGGAGTATTGGATACGGCTTAACAGATATGATGGGCGGAGGGGCTTTTACCATTATAGGAGCATGGCTTTTGTTCTTTTATACGAGTTATGCTGGTTTAACACCAGTTCAAGGTGCTTCCATTATTGCTATTGCCCGTATAGTAGATGCAATCGTAAGTTTATTTATGGGAAGCTTTTCCGATAACTTTTTAAAGTTTAAATTAGGAAGAAAATTTGGACGGAGAAGATTTTTCTTATTGATTGGTTCACCATTGATGCTTATCTATGTATTACTGTGGACGTCAGGAATGAATTATTTATACTATCTTCTTACATATTTAGCCTTTGAAATTATAGCCGCAATGGTTTTGATACCATGGGAAACACTCCCTTCGGAAATGACAACAGACTTTAACAAAAGAACGAAGCTATCAACAGCTAGAATGTTTTTCTCTGGTCTTGGAACCTTTTTGGCAACCTTTATACCTGGGCAATTATTTAGTATTTTAGGGCAAGATAATTCCCTTGCTTTCTTCATTAATGGTGCCTTCTTCGCAGTCGTTTTTGCAGTATGTGTATTTATTTCTTTCCGTTCTACATGGGAACGAGAAGTAACACCTGAGGAATTGCAACAGCTTATGACTCCGAAGAAAGAACGCAAAAATAGTTTAAAGGTAGTAATACAAACATTCGCGGATTTTGCCTCCACTTTTAAGGTGAAAAGCTTTCGTAAGCATTTATTAATTTATATTTGTTCAATGACAGCAAAAGATGCTTTTAACGCAGTATTTGTATTCTTCTGTGTATACGCTTTAAATAGTACTTCTACCGTAGCTGCGAATCTACTTTCATTTAGTATTATTGGGCTTCCCGGTGCCATTCTTTATGGGTATTTAATGATCAAAATTGGTCCATCAAATTTATTTAAAATATCGTATTCCACGATGATTTTGTGTTTATTAGGATATGGTGCGGTTTATTTATATCATCCTAGTAATTTAATCCTGACATTAGGTATTATTTCATTCCTGTACCAAATCGGAAGAAGTATGCTGGAGTTCATTCCTTGGAATGTCTTTCCGTTTATCCCAGATGTAGATGAAATGATTACGACGAAGAGAAGAGAAGGAATCTTTGCTTCAGTAATGACGTTCTTTAGAAAGTCTTCTGTTGCTCTTGCGACTTTTTTAGTTGGCGCCATTTTAGAGGCAGGAGGATTTGTACAAGGTTCAGCAACACAGCCACAGAGCGCTGTTCACACTATTATGTATATCATGATTTTTGGAGTTGGCTTACTGCTGCTTATATCATTAATTGCCGCTTTCACGTTTAAATTAAATAAAGAAACACATGGAGTTCTTGTAGATGAAATTGAACGTTTAAAGAACAACGGTTTAAAAAAGGATGTAGATCCACAAACGAAGAAAGTCGTCGAGTCCTTAACTGGTTATTCCTATGAAAGGCTTTGGGGTGGAAAGGAAGAGGAAGAACTAACGCAAACGAAGATTAATTAAGAGGAGGAGAACAAAGTGAAGACTTTTATGGATAAAGATTTTTTACTTCAAACGGAAACAGCGAAAATATTATTTCACGATTATGCCGCAAAAATGCCAATCTATGACTATCATTGTCATTTAGATCCAAAGGAAATCTATGAGAATCGCAGATATAAAAATATTACAGAGTTGTGGCTAGAAGGTGACCATTATAAATGGCGTGCTATGCGTGCTAATGGGATAGACGAATATTATATAACTGGTGAAGCTGATGACTATAGCAAATTTGAAAAATGGGCTGAAACCGTCGAGAAGTTAATCGGAAATCCGCTTTATCATTGGACACATTTAGAGTTAAAACAATACTTTGCCGTAGACGATATTTTAAAAAGAAGTACAGCAAAAGAAATATGGGAAGTATGTAATCGGAAAATACAGAACCCGGATTTTTCAGCAAGAAGTTTAATTGAAATGTCTAACGTAGCACTTATTGGTACAACAGATGATCCAATTGACGATCTAAGATTCCATAAGTTATTACAAGAAGAAAAAAATTTTTCTACAACTGTTTTACCAGCTTTCCGTCCAGACCACCTTATGGCTATTCAAAACAAGTATTGGGCGGAGTATGTTGAAAAACTAGGAAATCTTACAGAAGTGGAAATTACCAGTTATAGTACTCTTTTGGAAGCGATAGATCATAGAATCGATTATTTTCATGAGATTGGTTGTAAATTGTCTGACCATAGTTTAGAAATCGTGGTGTATGAGCGCTCCACCATCGAAGAGCTAGATGCTATTGTGGTAAAAGCCTTGAGCGGCGATACTATTTCAATGAAAGAAAGTAATCAATTTTTAACAAGTTTACTAGTCAATCTTGGAAAGGCATACAGCCAAAGAGGATGGGTTATGCAATATCATATTGGAGCATTAAGAAGTGCGAACTCTCGTTTGTTTCAATCACTTGGTGCAAATATTGGCTGTGATTCGATGCAAGATAGTCCTGTCGCTATTCCACTAGCAAAATTATTAGATGAGCTGGATCGAGATGGGAATCTCCCTAAGACCATTCTTTATGGTTTAAATCCAAATGATAATGAAGTTTTAGCAACAATGGCTGGGAATTTCCAAGAAGGAGGAACTCCATCCAAAATCCAATTTGGTTCTGGCTGGTGGTTTAATGATCATATTGATGGAATGATAGCACAAATGAAAACACTTGGAAACCAAGGATTATTATCGAGATTTATTGGAATGTTAACAGATTCTCGTAGTTTTTTATCCTATAGCCGACATGATTATTTTAGAAGAATTTTATGCAATCTTATAGGGAATTGGGTGGAAAATGGGGAGTATCCAAATGATACAGAATGGCTCGGACAAATTATCCAGGATATATCCTATTTTAACGCTCAGCGCTATTTTGATTTTCCGTTAAAAATGAATTATTAATTGTGTGAAAATAAAAATAAAGAAGGCGAAGAAAGTTGTTATTACTAGATAAAGAGGCTATTCAATCCAAGAAAGAGAGCTTTTCAGAAATAGGAATAAAAACACCTGAATACGATTATAGGAAACTATGGGCAGAAACGAAAAAAGAGCCTATTTGGTTACATATAGGAGGAGGGAATTTATTTAGAGCTTTTCATTCGGTATTACAGCAGCATTTAATCGAAAAGAAAAAAACAAATAAAGGAATTATCGTTGTATCCACTATTAATGATGGATTAATCGAAAAAATTTACCATCCATATGATAATTTAAGTTTAAATGTAGTGATGAAAGGTGATGGCACGCTAGATATGGAAGTCATTGCAAGTGTGGCGGAAAGTATTGCTGCATATGGTGGTAACTCTTCGTGGCAGCGTTTAAAAGAAATATTTAGAAATTCATCCTTACAATTTATTACCTTATCAATTACAGAAAAAGGCTATGTATTAAGAGATATTCATGGAAATATTCAACCAAGTATTAACCAAGAATTAGAACAAGGTCTTTATCAACCAAAGCATACGATGATTATGTTAACAGCGCTTTTAAATGAGCGATATAAGGCAGGGAAAGCACCTTTAGCTTTAGTAAGTACAGATAATTTCTCACATAATGGGGATAAGCTACGAGATGCTATTCTTGCAGTTGCTACTTATTGGCAAGAAAGTGGACTCATAGAACAAGGTTTTATGGATTATATAACAGATCAAACCAAAATTACTTTTCCATGGAGTATGATAGATAAAATTACGCCCCTGCCTTCTTTAGCAGTAAGAGAAAAGTTGTCTGCTATTGGCTACGGAAGTACGGAATTAATAAAAGTTCGGGAAAGTAGTCCGGCTATCGCACCGTTCGTAAACACGGAGGAATGTGAGTATTTAGTTATCGAAGATTCTTTCCCAAATGGAAGGCCGCCTTTGGAAGAAGTAGGGGTATTGTTTACAAATAGAGATACGGTTGATCAAATCGAAAGAATGAAAGTATGTACATGTTTGAACCCTCTTCATACAGCACTGGCTATATTCGGCTGTTTGCTTGGATATACTTCGATCGCAGATGAAATGAAGGATAGTGATCTTAAACGTTTAGTAGAGAAAATAGGCTATGAAGAAGGGATGAAAGTCGTAACTGATCCTGGGATTATTAATCCAATGCAATTTATAAAGGAAGTAATCGAAGTTCGTTTTCCAAACCCGAATAATCCAGATACACCACAACGAATAGCAACAGATACGTCGCAAAAAATACCTATTCGATTTGGAGAAACGATTAAATGGTATGTAAAAAGGAACGATTTGGATGTGAAAGATTTATCCTTTATACCATTGACGATTGCTGCATGGTGCCGATATTTGATGGGAATTAATGATGCTGGTAAAGAAATGACTATTAGTCAAGATCCACTATTAGCAGAATTACAAAAACATATAAAGAAAATTAAGTTGGGTACTCCAGATTCAGTAGGAAATCATTTACAACCAATTCTTTCAAATGAAAGAATATTTGGCAGCAATTTATACGAAATTGGATTAGGAGAAAAAGTGGAAGAATATTTTAAACAACTTGTTAGAGGATTAGGTGCTGTTAGGAAAACCCTTCATAACCAAATGCTTGCCCATTTATCGCAATAACATTATTAAACCAATTATAGGATGGTTTAATAAATCGACAAAAGAATTCAATTTTTCTAAAAGAAAGCGTTGACACTTATTTTAAGACATGATAAATTACAGGTAACAAATACAAAACTTAAAAGTTCCGTGAAGGAATGTTACCTTAAGTGGGCATAACCTGAACTGACTAGAAAACATGCTATTGTCTTGCGTGTATTTTAGTCGGGTCAGGTTTTTTTATTTGTTAAAACCAAATTCCATAGTGAAGGAAGGGTCAAAAATGAAATATGAGCAATTAGCAAAAGATATTATTGCCAATGTAGGTGGAAAAGAAAACGTTTCCAGTGTTGTTCATTGTATTACGCGTCTCCGCTTTAAGCTGCGAGATGAGAGTAAAGCAAATACAGAAATACTAAAAAATATGGATGATGTTGTAACTGTTATGAAAAGCGGTGGTCAATATCAAGTGGTTATCGGTAACCATGTTCCAGACGTATACAAAGCAGTTGTTTCAGTAGGCGGCTTTCAAAGCCAACAGCCTGTAGAGGAAGAGGAAGGTTCTAAAGGATCTCTTTTCAATCGATTTATTGATATGATTTCGAGTATTTTTACTCCCGTTCTTGGAGTTCTAGCAGCATCAGGGATGATCAAAGGGTTTAATGCACTATTTTTATCAATAGGATGGCTAACAGATTCTTCTGGCACTTATCAAATTTTAAATGCAACAGGAGATGCACTATTTTACTTCTTACCAATCTTCTTAGGGTATACAGCAATTAAGAAATTTGGAGGAACACCGTTTATTGGCATGGCGATAGGGGCTGCATTAGTTTATCCAACCTTATCTACTTTAACAACAGGTGATCCTTTATATACCATATTTGGAGGTACATTATTTGAATCACCAATCCATATTACTTTTTTAGGCATACCAGTAATTTTAATGAGTTATTCTTCTTCCGTTATTCCGATTATTCTTTCAGCATTCTTTGCTTCTAAAGTAGAGAAATGGTTAAGAACTGTTATACCAGATGTAGTGAAAGCATTTATTGTTCCGTTATTTACGTTATTGATTGTCGTTCCTGTTACATTTCTCGTTATTGGTCCAATTGCAACATGGGCAAGTACATTAATTGGTCAAGGTTCTTTATTCTTATATAACTTAAGCCCAGCCATTGCAGGATTATTAATAGGCGGGTTCTGGCAAGTACTGGTTATCTTCGGTCTTCATTGGGGTCTAGTACCAATTGCTATTAACAATGTAGCAACACTTGGCTATGATACTATTTTATCCCCTGTATTTGCAGCGTCCTTTGCGCAAATTGGTGCAGTCCTTGCTATTTTAATTAAAACGAACAATCAAAAGTTAAAAACATTGAGTTATCCAGCCTTTATTTCCGGTATTTTTGGTGTAACTGAGCCAGCAATTTATGGGGTTACCTTACCATTAAAGAAACCATTTATTATTAGCTGTATCGGTGCAGGAATTGGTGGTGCTATTGCAGGTCTTACAGATGTAAAGGGTTACATTATTGGAGGTCTTGGAATTTTTGGTATCCCTTCTTATATTACTCCTACTGGAATCAATATGAACTTATGGGGAGCACTAATATCAATCATTGTTGGTTTTATAGTAGCGTTCTTACTAACATTATTCTTTGGAGGCATTAACAAAAGTCAAGATTCGACTGGAAAAACTACAGCATCAAACCAAGTAGCAGCAACAAAAGTAGAAAAAGAGGAAGTAAAAAGCCCTTTGAATGGAGAAGTGAAAGCTTTATCAAAAGTACAAGATGAAGCATTTGCATCTGGAGCACTTGGCCATGGGATCGCAATTGAACCGAGTGAAGGAAAATTATATGCTCCAGCAGATGGGACTGTCTCCGCTTTATTTCCAACGAAGCATGCAATTGGTATCACAACTGACACTGGTGCAGATATTTTAATTCATATCGGAATGGATACCGTTCAATTGGAAGGGAAGCATTTTACTGTACACACTACACAAGGAGAAATTGTAAGAAAAGGGCAATTACTTATCGAATTCGATATGGATGAAATAACGAAAGCTGGGAAGCCGTTAACGACACCGATCGTTATTACAAACTATAGAGAGTTTCATTTAGAAGTTACAGATAAAAAACAGATACACCAAGGAGATTTATTATTTCGCCTAGAAACGAAGGGATAAGTTATAGAGAAAGGAATGATATATATTATGGCGTTTCCAAAAGGGTTTTTATGGGGTGGAGCAATTGCTGCCAATCAAGCAGAAGGAGCTTATTTAGAAGATGGAAAGGGCTTAACAACTGTTGATTTATTGCCAACAGGGAATAAAAGGTTTGAGATTATGATGGGAAACCTTCCGTCTTACGAGCCGCTTGAAGGAGAATTCTATCCTTCACATGAAGCAATTGACTTCTATCATCGCTATAAAGAGGATATTGCCCTTTTTGCAGAAATGGGATTTAAATCACTGCGTTTATCGATTTCATGGGCAAGAATCTATCCGAACGGTGATGATTCTACGCCAAATGAAGCTGGGCTTCAGTTTTATGATGATGTTTTTGATGAGCTATTAAAGTATGGAATCGAACCAGTAGTAACTATTGCTCATTTTGATGTACCTATTAATCTAGTAAAGAACTATGGTAGTTGGAAAAACCGTAAACTAGTTGATTTCTTTGAAAAATATGCAACTACCTTGTTTGAGCGTTATAAGGATAAAGTAAAATATTGGATGACTTTTAATGAGATCAATATGCTTTTACATTTGCCATTTGTTGGTGCGGGATTGGTGTTTGAAGAAGGAGAAGATAAGCTTGAAGTGAAATATCAAGCAGCACATCATCAATTGGTTGCGAGCAGCTTGGCTGTAAAAGCAGGGCATGAAATCAATCCTAATATGAAAATTGGTTGTATGCTGGCAGCAGGTCAAACATATCCATATTCCTGTAATCCAGATGACGTCTTTGAAGCAATAGAAAAAGATAGAGATTCTTTCTTCTTCATAGATGTTCAATCTCGAGGAAAATATCCTGGCTATGCCAAGCGATTTTTCAGGGATAAAAATATATCAATTAAAATGGAAGAGCAGGATGAAGCATTATTAGCGGAATATACAGTTGATTATATTGGTTTTAGCTACTATGCGAGCAGAACTACAAGTACAAATCCAGAAATTAATAAGCAAACTTCTGGGAATGTATTCGGTTCTATTGAAAATCCATATTTAGAAAAATCAGAATGGGGTTGGACAATCGATCCGAAAGGTTTCCGTATCACAGCAAATCAATTGTATGATCGCTATCAAAAGCCGTTATTTGTAGTAGAGAATGGTTTAGGGGCTATCGATATACCAGGGGAAGATGGAGAGATAAATGATGATTATCGTATCGATTATCTACGTAAACATGTTTTAGAAATGTCTGAGGCGATAGAGGATGGTGTAGAAATAATTGGTTATACCAGTTGGGGGCCAATTGATATAGTAAGTGCTTCAACTGGTGAAATGAAAAAACGCTATGGCTATATTTATGTAGATAAAGATAACGAAGGGAATGGGACATTAAATCGATCAAAGAAAAAGAGTTTCGATTGGTATAAAGAAGTCATTGTATCCAATGGAGAAAAGGTATAAAAAGGAAATTGGAAAGTTGGTTATCAACTTTCCTTCTTTCCCATTTTTTAAACAATACTATCACGATCACTTATCCATTATAATGAAAAAAAGCCATATTAAACTACAGGTGGTCTAATGAAAATAGAAAAAGTATATAACAATAACGTAATCGGTACATTTAATAATAAAAAAGAAGAATTAGTAGTAATGGGCAGAGGGATTGCTTTTCAGAAGAAACCTGGTGATTTAGTTGATGAAACAAAAATCGAGAAAATATTTGCTTTAAAAAATAATGATATGTCGGAAAAGTTTAAAACACTCCTATATGAAGTGCCGGTTGAATATATCGTCATAACGGAAGAAGTTATAAAGATTGCTAGCAGCAGGCTTGGGAGGAAGTTAAATGATAGTTTTTATATTTCTCTAACCGATCATCTCCATTTTGCTGTGCAAAGAATAGAAAAAGGATATGAAATTAAGAATGCATTATTATGGGAAATAAAACGATTTTATAAGGAAGAGTTTGCTATTGGAATGGAGACTGTTCATCTAATTAAGGATAAGTTAGGTGTTGAACTACCAGAAGATGAGGCTGGATTTATTGCTATGCATCTAGTCAATTCAGATTTAAATCAAGAAATGCCTAATATCGCAAACATAACAAAGGTAATGCAAAATATACTAAATATTGTTAAATATCATTATAAAATGGAATTTGACGAGGAATCTTTAAATTACTTTCGGTTTCTTACCCATTTGAAATTCTTTGCGCAAAGACTATACAGCAAGACATACATGGATGATGATGACCCATACCTATATGAAATGGTTAAACATAAACATCAAGAAGCATTTAAATGTACGGAAAAAATAAATGAATACATTGAAAATCAATTCAATTATTCTTTAACAGATAATGAAAAGTTATATTTAGCAATTCATATACAAAGGGTAGTTAATCGTTAGTAGTTTGCGAGGATCATTTTCTTTCTTTAGGCTTTGTTAAAATAAAAGGCTGTTTTCGTAAAGTTTGTTGTGATTACCCGCATCCGGAATACACTTCGCTTTCCGTGGGGCTAAGCTTAAGCCTCCTCAGCTTCGCCTCCGGGGTCTCAGACTGTCTCGCTAATCCCCGTGGCGTCTTCGTGTATTCCGGCTGCTCCATTTTTCCAACTAATTCTTTTTTTCGATTGAAAAAACAACAATCCTTTAGAAAACAGCCAAATAAAATGTTGTTTTAAAGGCAATTAAGCAATAATAGACGGATAGCATTCTTCTAGATTACATGACAAAAAACATTTTATTTAGCAAAGCCTTAAAAATGAAAAAACAGGAAATTATTTCTATATAGATAATTACTGCGTAATCGATTGGTCTGTAGTATCTTTTTCTTCTGCCTGTTCCTTTTTGGAAGCTTCGTAAATCTTCTCGTATTCTTTTCTCACTTCTCCACAAGTGATGCATATACCACTGTAATAATAATTATATTTATGATATTTTCTTATCTTACAAATAAGGGAACCAAATAACATACGTAACACTCCTTTACCTTTTCCATTCTACCGTACGAGCGAATTATATTCGGTTAAATAACCGTTACGAACCTACCAAGTTTATTACAAGCATGTCTTCTTTATCTTTTTTATGACAAACTCCCCAAAAACATTACATTTACTATAAAAATAGTTGGAGAAAGAAAAGATGTAACGGAAAATGGTAAGTTTAGAAACTTTTTCATGGATTGTATCGTAAAAGGAATAGTTGTAATACAAATGTAAATGAATATACGTACATTTACCTAGATAATACTGTAAAATAATAGATAATCGATAGTTGGAAGAAGACGATTGTAAAAAGGAGAGATTCTTTGTGGGGGTTATACTAAGTAAAGGTCAAAAGGTAGATTTGACAAAAGCACATCCTGGATTAAGCAATGTGGTAATAGGTTTAGGATGGGACATCAATCATCATGGTGTCAAATATGATTTAGATGCTTCCGCTTTTTTATTAGGTAGTAATAATAAAGTATGGAGTGATAATGATTTTATTTTTTACAATAATCCAACTAGCGCTAATGGATCGGTAATATATAGTGGAGATAATCGGACAGGTCAAGGTAGGTTGGATGATGAACAAATTAGAGTAGATTTGGCTAAAGTACCAACCACTATTCAACGCATCGCCTTCACTATTACAATCCATGACGCTTATGAAAAAAGGCAAAATTTTGGACAAATATCTAATGCCTATGTCAGAGTATATAATGAGAGCGAACAAGTAGAACTTCTTCGTTTTAATCTTGGAAGAGACTTTACAATTGAAACAGCGATTGTTGCAGCAGATATCTATCGTCATCAAGGAGAATGGAAATTTAACGCAGTTGGCAGTGGTTTTCAAGGTGGGCTCGCTGCTTTATGTCATCATTTTGGCGTGACTGTAGATGATGAGCAAGCAGCAGTTGTTCATTCTAATACATCTATACAACAAATCTATCAAGAACCAACTCCCCCTTCATTTCAGCCTTTTGAAGCACAAAGTTATGGCTCACAAGAAAGAGGCAGCTATGAACCTATAAGACAATCCGCATATGCGAATAACACACAAGTTTATGGACAAGCGTCCTCCTATGATCGTTATTCTAGTGATCAATTGCAATGTATGAGATGTCGCAGTACAAATGTCCGTACTGGTGAAAAAGGATTTGGAATCGGGAAAGCAGCTATAGGAGGACTGATTTTAGGACCAGTCGGTTTATTAGGAGGCTTTATCGGAAAAGGACAGCTTAAAATAACCTGCAATAGTTGTGGTTTTAGTTGGTCACCATCTCAGACAGATTATGCGGAATGGGGAAGACAACAGAAACAACGAGCAAAAGATCTCTTTATGCGCTATAAAAACCCAGAAGTACTAGACGCTGTAGTTGCTGCATGTGCATTAGTTGGTATGGCGGATGGAAGATTAGATCCTTCCGAAGAGCGAAAAATGAAGGAGTTTATCCATCAAAGTGAAGAATTGCGTGTTTTCGATACAAATAAAGTAATTCAGCAATTTAATCAGTTTGTTCAAAAAATCGAACATGACCAAATTATTGGTCGAGCTGAATGTTTTCGCGCATTAGGAAAGGTTCGTTCCAAGCCTGAGGTTGCAAGACTTGTAGCTAGATATTGCATTGCAATTGGGTATGCAGATGGACATTTTGATCAAAGAGAAAAACAAGTAGTAGTGGAAATATGTCGAGAATTAGGATTAAATCCACAGGAATTTTTAGCCTGAAAATTGGCAATGATAGAATAGAAGATGGAGTTACAGAATTGATAGTTTGTTAGCAAATAAAAAATATTCTGTAGTTAAATAGAGAAGAATGATAAGTTAATCGAAAATACAACAGGAGGAGAAGCATGGCAGGAAATCATAGTTTGATAATTGACAGAATAATCGGTAATATCGAAAAGGTGATGATTGGAAAAAGGGACGTTGCAGAATTGAGCTTAATTGCTTTACTTGCTCAAGGACATGTTTTATTAGAAGACGTGCCAGGTGTTGGGAAAACAATGATGGTGAGAGCTTTAGCAAAATCAGTTGGTGCTAATTTTCGTAGAATTCAATTCACCCCAGACCTACTACCCTCTGATGTAACAGGAGTCTCCATTTATAATCCGAAAGAGCTGGAATTTCAATTTGTTCCGGGGCCAATCATGGGGAATATTATTTTAGCAGATGAGATCAATCGAACTTCTCCGAAAACGCAATCCGCCCTTTTGGAAGCAATGGAAGAGAGTAGTGTTACGATTGATGGAATTACCCATCATTTACAAAAACCATTCTTTGTGATGGCGACCCAGAATCCAATTGAATATGAAGGAACCTATCCTCTTCCGGAAGCACAACTTGATCGCTTCTTATTGAAAATGCATATGGGATATCCAACTGTAGAAGAAGAAATGGAAGTGCTAACTAGAGTCCAAGTAGCAGCGCCAATTGAAAAATTAGAGTCTGTTGTGAGCTTGGATGAGCTGCTGACTCTTCAATATGAAGTAAGGCAAGTGTATGTGGACGATACGATAAAAAAATATATAGTAGAACTTGCGACTGCAACAAGAGATCATGCAAGTATCTATTTGGGAGTTAGTCCTAGGGGTTCTATTGCTCTAATGAGAGCAGCACAAAGCTATGCCTTTATTCAGGGAAGAGATTATATTATTCCAGATGATGTACAATTTTTAGTGAAAGCTGTTTTTGCTCATCGAATTATCTTGAAATCAGAAACAAAATTTGATGGAATTACAGCTGAAGAAATTATCGATCGAGTCCTTGGGCAAGTGCCTGTGCCAGTGCAAAGGTTAGTGAAGTAATGAAAAGATTTTTGCAAAAGCTAAATCGGATTTGGAAATTAATCTTGCTATCTTTGCTAATAGCGATGGTATTTTCTTATGCCATGTTCCAAGGTGGGTTTGTAAGCTGGTTTTTATTTTATAGCTTTTTACCATTTGCTTTATACGGTTTATTCGTTGCGGCGTATCCTATTAGAGACTGGCAAGTAAAACGAAAGATTTTAAAGTATGAATATAGTGCTAAAGAAGAAATGTATGTGGAAATTGAATTAACGAGGAATACATTTTTCCCAGTTTTCTATATTGTGGTGAGAGATTCTTTTAGCTCCACTATCGGAGAAAAAATAATGGGAAAGAAAATGTTGATGCCTGGTTTTAAGCGTAGACTCACTTTTAAATATACGGTAAAAGAGTTGCCAAGGGGAGAGCATGTATTTGATCAGATTTTTTTACAAATGGGTGATCCACTTGGCCTTATTGAGAAAGAAAAGGCCTATATCCAAGTCGATCGAATTCTTGTGTATCCTCCTGTTGAAGAAATGGTATACAAACCGCTGGAAAATCACTATGAACAGGGAATGACCTCTTCAAAAGAGAGAGTTCAACGAGATACGACGATGGCTGTGGGCATAAGAGAATATCAGCCAGGTGACCGTTTTTCTTGGATTAACTGGAAAGCAAGTGCAAGGCGTAATACCATGATGACGAAAGAATTTGAACAAAAACAGTCTCATGACATTATGATTGTAATGGATTGTCAGGAGAATAAAAGATTCGAAACGGTAGTCTCTTTTACTGCTTCTATCATCCGTGCCATTTTAAAAAAAGGTGCCCAAGTTGGCTTACTATCAGTTGATTCTGACCGGACGATTTTTCCAATAAGAGGAGGAGAAAGTCAGCAACAGCTATTACTCTACCATTTAGCGAAAGTTCGTACCGCAAAGAATATAACACTATCTGAGGTGCTAGATAATGAAAGTAGTCAATTGCAGCCACAGGCTACCATTATGTTAATCACGTCCCAGTTGACGAGAGAACTAGTCGATAAAGCTGGATGGCTAGCTAGCAAAAGATATAATATCGCTGTGTTTGTCATTGCAGGTAAAAAGGAAGGTCTATCTAGTGGAGAAAAAACATTAAGTGCTTTCGCTGCAAAAAGAGGCATTCGAGTTATCCCTGTTTCAGAAGGCAGGTTTAAAGAGGCGTTTGGGGAGGTGATGGCTTAAATGAGTACATCATTTAACAAAAAAGACAGCACAATAGCCAATTTTCTATTATACATTTTAGGATTTTTTTTAATATGGGAATGGCTCAGGCCATTGGAGGAATTAACAAATACAGACAATGTAATTGTTTTTAATCTATTTCTTGCACTCTCTTTATTGTTAGCCTTTTTGCGAGTTCCGAGCTTGTTAAGTGGAACAATTAAGACGATATATATAATATTTATTCTTCAATATCTATATTATGAAGGCTCGTTCTTAACTTTCCAGTGGATTCAGCCTTTTGTGACGGAGTTTATTGATAATTTAGCATTGGTATTTAATACTAGTTGGCCGGAAATGACGAACATGTTTAAAAGCTGTCTGTGCTTTATTTTGTTATGGCTAATGGCTTATTTAATTGATTACTGGCTAATTAAGAGAAGAAAGATTTTTACTTTCTTTTTACTGACCATTATTTTTATTACAGTGTTAGATACTTTTACGATTTACAGTGCTAATAATGCTATTATTCGTACAGTCATCATTGGGTTTACAGCAATGGGAATGTTAACATTCTTTCGAATAAATGAAAAAGAAAACGTTGGGAATACAAGGGGCTCTATTTTGAGATGGATGATCCCATTGTTTCTATGTGTAATCGTGAGTGCAGGGATTGGCTATTTAACACCAAAGGCAGATCCTATATGGCCAGATCCCGTTCCGTTTATTCAAACAATGGGGAATAAAGGAGGAGAGGATGAAGGAGAAGGACCAGGAAATGGTGTCCATCGAGTTGGATACAGTGTAGATGATTCCAGATTAGGTGGAGACTTTATTGGGGATTCTTCCTTGGTCTTTGTTTCGGAAGTAGAGGAGCCGCATTATTGGAAAGTGGAAACGAAAGATACGTATACAGGTAAAGGGTGGGTACAGTCTGAGGAATCTTTAAAATTAAGTCGCGATAACTTTGAAGTATTAGATCATGGTGGCGACATTCCGTTTGTTTCCTTTGTGGAAGGGGAGAGTGTGAAGCGAACGGAATCAGAAAGCACGGTACAATTTGTCAATGCTTTTTCCTATCTACTTTATCCGTTAGGTGTAAAAGAAGTATCCGCAACTAATTCGTATATGGAAATTGAAAGCGGAAATGAGCGTGGTGTTTTTAACGGATATGTAGAAAGCTACTCTGTTAAATATGATGTACCAGAATATAGCTTAAATGCTTTAACAACAGCTGATATGGAAGCCTTTGTGAGGGATAATCCAGATATGGCGAATCGCTATCTTCAGCTGCCTGATTCGCTGCCGCAAAGAGTGCAAGATCTTGCTGCTGATATAACAAAAAATGATGAAAATGTTTTTGCGAAGGTAAGGGCGATAGAAACCTATTTCTCTGCTAATGGTTTTGTCTACAGTCAAAGTAATGTTGCAATTCCAGAAGGGGATGAGGATTATGTGGATCAATTCTTATTTGAAACAAAGCTAGGTTATTGTGATAACTATTCCACTTCAATGGTTACATTGCTGCGTTCGATTGGTATTCCATCTCGATGGGTAAAAGGCTTTACAGAAGGAGAATTTGTAGAGGCAGATGGGGATATTCGCCGTTATGAAGTAACAAATAACAATGCGCATTCCTGGGTAGAGGTCTATTTTCCAGAGGTTGGTTGGGTTTCCTTTGAACCAACACAAGGATTCTCAAATGCTAATACGTATCTGAATGACGTGGAAACCGATCGAAATACGGAAAGTACTGAAACACAAACGCCAGAGGGACAGGAACAACAACCGGAAACTCCAGAAAACAAACCGGAAGATCCAGAACAAACAATGGAGCCTACATCACCAGCTACAGAAGGGTGGAGAAATTACACAACTGCCGCAAAAGAAAATTGGCAGTGGATTGCTCTAGTTCTAGTAATCATTGTTGTGGTTGGATTTACTGTTTATAAATTTCGCTATAAATGGCTGCCATATTATTATATTTGGAAGTTTAAAGACATAAAGGATGAAGGTAATTTTCCAAAAGCGTATATTGTGTTGTTGCATTTATTAGAGATAGCCGGACTTCAAAAGAAGGAAGAAATTACCTTGAGGGAGTATGCGAAGCAAATAGATCACATTTATTCAAGTAAAGAAATGAGCCAATTGACTGCTAAATATGAGGAATATTTGTATAAAGGTCAGATACAAAAAGAGACTTGGGAAGAGTTAAGGGAATTGTGGGAAAATTTAATTAAAAAAACAACAGCTTGACCATCGATTCGACATGTTGTTACAATATTCTCATCTATATATTATTCCTTCATATATCCTCGATAATATGGTTCGAGAGTCTCTACCGGGTCGCCTTAAATGATCTGACTATGAAGGCAGATAAGTCTTTCCAGTTTAGCTTTATGTGGGAATCCAAAGACTAGAATTCTGCCTTCGTTTTTATTTGAGGCCGATTCTAGTCTTTTTTTCTAAAAAAAAGACTGTGAATTTAGAGATAAGAAGCATGAATGATGAAGGTGTTTGGAAATAGTAATAAGAGAAATTCAAATAGATTAATTGGGGTGAATAGGAATGGGGAAAGCGCATATCGAAGGTCAGGAAATGATTGTTGTCCTAGACTTTGGTAGTCAATATAATCAATTGATTACAAGAAGAATAAGAGAATTTGGTGTATATAGTGAGTTGCATCCACATACCATTACTGCTGAAGAGATTAAGGCATTAAACCCTGCAGGAATAATTTTCTCAGGTGGCCCTAATAGTGTGTATGATGAAAATGCATTTGGCTGTGATGAGAAAATATTTGATTTAGGACTTCCTATCTTTGGTATTTGTTATGGGATGCAATTGATGACTCAACATTTCGTAGGAAAAGTGGAAAAAGCAAAACATAGTGAATATGGAAAAGCAGCGATCAATATTGAAAACAGCTCTAAACTATTCGCTGACCTTCCAACAGAACAAATCGTTTGGATGAGCCATGGAGATTTAGTAGTTGAAGCTCCAGCTGGGTTTACTATTGATGCAACAAGTGCATCATGTCCTATCGCTTCTATGAGTAATGAAGAAAAAGGATTATATGCAGTTCAATTCCATCCAGAAGTTCGTCACTCTGTATATGGAAATGAATTATTGAAAAACTTTGTGTTCGGTGTTTGTGGATGCAAAGGTGATTGGTCAATGGAGAACTTCATTGAAATCGAAATGGAAAAAATTCGTCAAACAGTTGGCGACAAAAAAGTTCTTTGTGCCCTTAGTGGTGGAGTAGATTCTTCTGTTGTTGCTGTTTTGATCCACAAAGCAATTGGTGATCAATTAACATGTATATTTGTTGACCACGGTCTTCTTCGTAAAGACGAAGCAGAAGGCGTTATGAAAACTTTCTCTGAAGGCTTTAACATGAATGTAATTAAAGTGGATGCAAAAGAACGCTTTATGTCTAAACTAGAAGGCGTAAGTGATCCAGAGAAAAAACGTAAAATTATCGGAAATGAATTCATCTATGTATTTGATGATGAAGCAGCAAAATTAGAAGGAATTGATTTCTTAGCACAAGGTACACTTTACACAGATATTATTGAAAGTGGAACAGCTACTGCTCAAACAATTAAGTCCCATCATAATGTAGGAGGACTTCCTGAGGATATGCAGTTCCAATTAATTGAACCTTTAAATACGTTATTTAAAGATGAAGTGCGTGCTCTAGGAACAGAATTAGGAATTGCTGATGAAATTGTGTGGAGACAACCTTTCCCTGGTCCTGGTTTAGGAATTCGCGTATTGGGTGCAATTTCAGAAGAAAAATTAGAAATTGTTCGTGAGTCTGACGCAATTTTACGAGAAGAAATTAAAAAAGCTGGCTTAGATCGTGATGTATGGCAATACTTTACTGTTCTTCCAGATATCCGCAGTGTCGGGGTAATGGGAGATGCACGTACGTATGATTATACAATCGGAATTCGCGCCGTTACTTCCATTGATGGAATGACTTCTGACTGGGCAAGACTGCCTTGGGATGTACTAGAAGTAATTTCCACAAGAATCGTTAATGAAGTGGCGCATATTAACCGCGTTGTGTATGACATTACTAGTAAGCCGCCTGCTACGATTGAGTGGGAATAATTTTCATAAGTGTGATTATTCCTCAATATGAATTGATTTAAAAAGCATTCATTGAACATAAATATATTAACCAATGATTTTGACGTAATTTATTTCAAAGTCATTGGTTTTTTTATTGGAATAAAGCCGTTACTATATGATGTACTGCTAACAATGCTTTAACTACACCCTCGGTTGTAAATTAATAAATGTTGTAAGTGTAATTCTATATGTTGTTCCGAAGGTCGCCTCACTGCTCGCTATCAATCAAGAAAAAAATAAATGAAATGAAATTCAGTTTTATTCAGTTTGTCGACAAAAAGATTTTTAGAAACTTACATGGAATTTTCATGCGTTGCTTGGAGTGGAAGGGGTGAGACTCCTGTGGGATTAGCGAGACAGTCTGAGACCCTGTAGGCTAAAAGCCGAAGCGGCTCAGCGCGAGCCCCACGGAAAGCGAACCCCTGGAGCGGAAAGCAACATCCCTATTCAAAGGGACTAATAAATATACTATAGACAAACCTCTATATCTAAAATTCAGGGGTTTGTCTACGGTCTGAATAAAACTGAAATGAAATTCAGTTTTATTTTAAATTCTTTAAATGTTTTTCTACAAGATAAGCTGTTTCTTCAATCGATTTATCTGTTACATTAATAACATATGCATTGTGCTTTTCAAATACTAGCTTTGAATACTCTAATTCTTCATAAATTCTCTCTAAATTTGTATAACTAGATGAGTTACTCAACCCTAAAGAGTCTAAGCGGTTACTGCGGATTCTTGATAAATTCTCTGGTTTACAAACCAATCCAATTATTTTCTGTCCTTCTACTTTATCTAAAATTTGAGGTAAGGGAACTTCAGGTATAAGTGGTAAGTTCGAAACTTTATAACCTTTATTTGCTAAATACATACTTAAAGGTGTCTTTGAAGTACGAGATACACCAAGTATTACTGCATCCGACTGAAGAAATCCTTGCGGGTTCTTTCCATCATCATATTTTACTGCAAATTCGATTGCTGCAATTTTATTAAAATATTCCTTATCTAACTTATGAACAATACCAGGCTCTTCTATTGGGGTAAAACCTGTTTTAGATTTAATAATTTCAAAAAAGGGATTCATTAAATCCAAATAATGCAAGTCTGTTTGTTTACTAAAGTCATTAGCGACAGTAGCTAAATGGTTATCGACTAATGTACTAATCACTACGGCTTTGTCCTTTAACGCGTCCCGTAATATATCAATCAATTCTTCTTCTTTGTTAACAAATGAAAATCTGTAGCTATTGTTGAATACCAAATCTGGATATTGAGCAGTTACGGCTGCTAATAGTTTTTGTGAAGTTTCCCCTATTGAATCGGAAATTGTATATACAATGATTTCGTTTTTCATGAAAAAATCTCCTCTATCCATTTAATTCTGCATTTCTTGCTTGTTGAATAATGAAATTTAGTATTCTAGTTTTAGTGATTTTACCAATCACTTTCCTCTCATTGTCATCATCAACAACAGGTAATGAATCTACTTCAAAATCTTGAAGAATACTTGCCACTTCTAAGATATCCATGTTCTTTTTACAAAACTTAATGTGAGGTACACGAGTCATGCAGACAGCTACAGGTGTATTATCAATATTTGTATTTAATGATGCCCGCAATAAATCCTTTCTTGATAAAATACCTAATAAAAGTTTTTCTTCCCCAGTGACATACAATGAGCCTACGTCATACATAAATAAAGTTGTTATGGCATCTCTAATGGAAGTATCTTGATTAATCATTAACGGCGGCATCATTACCTCATTAACTTTCGTATTAAAGGTTTTAAAAAAGAAAAATTTCTCTACATCTGATCCAGAATACGTGTACCCAATTTTAGGAGTAGCTTGTAAGATTCCTACAAGAGTTAAAAAAGATAAATCCGATCTTAAGGTGGCTCTTGATACATCCAATAAATCAGAAACCTTTTCTCCACTCACCGGTTGATATTCTTTAACAATTTTAATAATTTGTTCTTGTCTTTCGCTTAGTTTCATTATTATCTCCTAAAAATATAGATTAATTAGACTACAAAAATATGAGTATTATCATTATGCGTTCTATTATACATATATAAATTAATTATTCAACTTTAATATGTGTATTATTTTTATGTTGACAATTATATATGTGTCATATTAAAGTGAAAAAGAGGGTAATGTGATACATATATATAAGGAGGCGGCTAATGGAAAAGTTGATTTATTTTTTCAAAGAAGGACGTAGTGAAGACAAAGAACTCTTAGGTGGCAAGGGAGCAAATTTGGCTGAGATGACTCGCTTAGGTTTACCAGTGCCTCCAGGATTCACAGTTACAACTGAAAGCTGTATGAAGTATTTAGAAGAACCTTCTTTTTTTGAAAGATCGTTAAGAAAAGACATTTTGAAAGCGATTAAAAACTTAGAGGTAGAGACAAAAAAATCTTTTACAGGCGATGAAAAGATTTTATTGGTTTCCGTAAGAAGTGGTGCAGCATTTTCAATGCCAGGTATGATGGATACCATTCTTAACTTAGGGTTAAACGATCTTAGAGTTCAATCTTTAGCTAGATTAACTAGTATGGATTTTGCATTTGACTGTTATCGAAGATTATTACAAATGTTTGGTGATGTAGTATACGGCATCCACAAAGATAAATTTAATGTGCGCCTGCAAAAAATAGAAAAACAATTCAGCAAAACAATGGCAGATTTTCAAGAAAATGAACATTTGCAATTAATTGAGTCTTTTAAAGCGCTATTTATTGAAAATGATACTTTTTTTCCTCAAGATCCTATAGATCAATTATTTGAAGCTACCAAAGCCGTTTTTAAATCATGGAATAATCACCGAGCAAAAGTTTACCGCGACATGCATGAAATTCCTCATCATTTAGGAACCGCAGTAAACATTCAATCAATGGTTTTTGGAAATAGTGGAAATGACAGTGGTACGGGTGTGGTTTTTACAAGGAATCCTGCAATCGGTGAAAACAAATTGTTCGGCGAATTTTTGCTAAATGCTCAAGGGGAAGATGTGGTAGCGGGTATCCGTACACCAGAATCTATTGAGGCATTACAGCAAATCCTTCCCGAAGCATATGCGGATTTTAAAAGGTATGCAAATATACTGGAACAACATTATAAAGACATGCAGGATATTGAATTCACTATTGAAAATGGGGAATTATTTATTCTTCAGACAAGAAACGGAAAGCGGACGGCTAAAGCCACTTTGAAAATTGCATTAGATTTAGTTAATGAAGGTTTGATTACAAAAAGGGAGGCTGTTTTACGTATTTCACCTGAAACAATTGATCAACTCATTCATCCTATTTTTGATGTGAAAGCTATCCAAAACGTCGAGTTATTGGCAGAAGGATTACCTGCTAGTCCTGGTGCAGCTACAGGAGAAATCGTTTTTACTTCGGAAAAAGCTAAAGAGTATCGTGCTCTTGGAAAGAAAGTGATTCTTGTACGTCAAGAAACTTCACCGGAAGATATTGAAGGAATGATTGTCAGCGAAGCTATCGTTACAAGTCGAGGTGGAATGACTTCGCATGCAGCAGTTGTTGCTCGAGGTATGGGAACTTGCTGTATAACAGGATGTGAATCTTTGACTGTCAATGAGGAATTGAAAACAATTACTTGTGGAGAACGTATTTTAACTGAAGGTGACCTTCTCTCTGTCGATGGTAGTGCTGGTAGATTGTACCTTGGTGAAGTACCTACTGTTGTAGTGGAAAATGACCAAAATTTGCAGCTACTTCTCTCTTGGGCTGATGATTATGCTGAATTACAAGTTCGTGCGAATGCTGAGACAGTCCAAGATTTAAAGAAAGCGATCGAATTTGGGGCTACCGGTATAGGATTAGCAAGGACGGAGCATATGTTCTTTGGTGAAGAACGGGTGCTCGAAATGCGACGATTGATATTGGCGGAGAATAAACAAGAAATCAAATTAGCGTTAGAAAAATTACTTGCTTTCCAGCAAGAAGATTTTTACCAGATGTTTCAAGTCGTTAAAGATAAGCCGATGGTCATTCGCTTATTAGACCCACCTATGCATGAATTTCTGCCTCATGACTTCAAGGAGATCAAACAATTAGCGGTGAAGTTAGATAAATATCCATCAATTGTTGAAGACCAAATGAAACGGCTTCAGGAAACTAATCCGATGTTAGGTCATCGTGGTTGTCGCTTGGGAATTACCGAACCACAAATTTATCAAATGCAAGTAGAGGCTATATTTAATAGTGCAATTCAGTTAACAAAAGAAGGTAATACTGTCTTTCCTGAAATTATGATTCCTCTCGTTGCTGAAAAAGAGGAACTAGCTTATGTTAAAAAATTTTTAATGGATACGATTGAAAATATCTTTAAAAAGCAACAAATGGAGCCTTTTCCATATGAGATAGGAACAATGATTGAATTACCACGTGCTTGTATAATTGCCGATCAACTTGCTCAAGATGCTGATTTTTTTAGTTTTGGGACAAATGATCTGACGCAAATGACATATGGTTTTTCAAGGGATGATATTGGAAAATTTATTAATTCTTACAAAGAGAGAAGTATTATGACGCAAGATCCTTTCCAAACTCTCGATCAGAATGGTGTGGGGGAATTAATTAAATTAGCTGTAACGAAAGCGCGCCAAACAAAAGAGAACATGATGATTGGTATTTGTGGAGAAGTTGGTGGCGATCCTAAATCAATAGCTTTCTTCCGGGAAATGGGCATTGACTATGTATCATGTTCACCTTATCGTATTCCTGCCGCTCGTTTAGCTGTTGCCCAAGCAAGTATAATTAAATAAACTTTATGTCAAAAAGCGAACGATTGCATGTTTTTAATTACAATTGTTCGCTTTTTTGTATTGACGAGCATTCGTCAAACTGTTAAACTAGATTTACAACTGAAATAGATTTAACTCGTATAATATTGGGGAATACGGCCCGAAAGTTTCTACCGAGCTACCGTAAATAGCTTGACTACGAGGTAAGTGTGTATATAGGGAATATTTATGAAATCATTTATATTTTATTAAGTAATTTTTCCTTCCTATATAGCACAAACCCTTAGTCAACGCTCCTTAATCGTAGGAGTGTTTTTTTGTTTTAGTAGATTATTAAAGCATGCATGAGAGGGGAAAGATCAATGAAGAAGTTTTTCAAGTTTGAAGAACTAGGCACAAATTACCGCAGAGAATTTTTAGGTGGTTTCACTACATTCCTTGCGATGGCTTATATTTTAGCAGTAAATCCATTTACATTAACATTAGGGGACGTTGCAGATCTTCCTAATGCGTTGCGTATGGATTATGGAGCAGTGTTTGTAGCGACAGCGCTTGCTGCAGCAGTAGGATCTCTTATTATGGGTATTTTCGCTAACTATCCAATCGCATTAGCTCCAGGATTAGGTCTGAATGCCTATTTTGCTTATACCGTTGTATTAACACAAGGACATCCATGGCAATATGCGTTAGCAGCAGTATTTATTTCTAGTGTGTTTTTCTTACTATTAACCATCTCTGGACTTCGTGAAAAATTAATTAATGCTATTCCAGTTGAATTAAAACTTGCGGTAGGCGCAGGTATTGGGTTATTTATCACATTTATCGGATTGCAAAACTCTCAAATCATCGTTGATAATCCAGCGACGCTTGTACATATTGGTGATTTAACCAATCCAAGCACATTGTTAGCGATTTTCGGTATTTTTATTACGATTATTTTAATGGTTAGAGGAATTCATGGTGGCGTATTCTATGGAATGATCATCACAGCAGTAGTTGGAATGATTTTCGGTGTAATCGATACTCCATCTAAAGTCGTGTCAGCTGTACCAAGTATGGAGCCAACATTTGGTGCGTTATTCTCAGCACTTGGTGATCCAGGATTTTATACACAAAGCATGTTAGTAGTTATTTTAACGTTCTTATTTGTTGATTTCTTTGATAATGCAGGTACATTGGTGGCTGTGGCAAATCAGGCTGGTCTTATGAAAGATAATAAACTACCAAGAGCAGGAAAAGCATTATTCGCAGATTCAATTGCATCTATGGTAGGTTCTATATTCGGTACATCTACAACAACTTCTTATATTGAATCATCCGCAGGGGTTGCGGCAGGAGCTCGTACTGGCTTCGCGGCAGTGGTTACAGCAGGATTTTTCTTACTATCGTTGTTCTTCTTCCCGTTATTGGAAGTTGTAACGTCTGCTGTTACAACACCAGCTTTAGTTGTAGTAGGTATATTGATGGTTTCATCTCTTGGAAAAATCGATTGGACTAAGTTTGAAGTAGCGGTTCCAGCGTTCTTGACAATTATAGCAATGCCTTTAACATACAGTATTGCAACAGGGATCGCTGTAGGATTTATCTTCTATCCGATTGTGATGATTGTAAAAGGACGTATCAAGGATATTAATCCAATTATGTACGTATTCTTTGTTATTTTTGCTCTGTACTTTATTTTCTTACAATAGACATTCTTGTTAAATCGGATCAATATCTTTTAAAAAGGAAAGGGATATCCATTTTTGGATGTCCTTTTTCTTATTTTTTCGTTGACTTACTATAAAGACTTTAATAACATTGAGTTACCGAGAAGTCTGTTGAAGTGGGGAAATAAGTATGCCTAATTTACTAATAAAGAAAGCGCTGAATAATAATGTACTCATTGGAGACCATCCATCCTATGGAGAAGTAGTGCTTATAGGAAAAGGAATAGGCTTTAATCAGAAAAGCGGCGATTATATTGATATGAATATTGTGGAGAAGCTATTTGTCTTAAAGGATGAAAAAGAGCAATCTAATTACCTGAAGCTTCTTCCTCAAGTAGATAATGAGTTGCTAGATGTAATAGTTTCATCTATAGAACTGATTAAAAACAAGACGAACGCAAAGCTGAATGAGCATATCCATATAGCGTTAACGGATCATATTGTGTTCGCTGCATCCCGCATTACGAACGGGCTTGTATTAAATAATCCGTTTCTGATTGAAACAAAGGCGTTGTACCCGTTTGAATACACAATAGCAGAAGAGGTTGTGAATTTAATCGGAGAACAAACAGGGCTTCAATTACCAGTAGGTGAAATCGGTTTCATCGCTTTGCATATTCATAGTGCAATGATGAACAAAAGTTTGTCAGAAGTCAATCAGCATTCACAGTTAGTTACACATCTTGTGAATTTAATAGAAGAACAACTAGAAATAAAAATTAATAAAGATAGTATCGATTATATGCGCCTTGTTAGACATTTGCGTTTCGCAATTGAACGTGTCAATACAGGAGAAAAAGTAGAAGAACCAGAAAAAATAACTTTGCTATTGAAGAATGAATATCCCCTATGCTATAATCTTGCGTGGAAGCTCATAAAAGTAATGCAACAAGTACTTAAAAAGCCAGTCTTTCAAGCAGAAGCTGTATATCTGACGATGCATCTGCAAAGACTTCAGAAAAAAGTTAAATAATAGCAATTATTAATAAACGTGTTACTGATCCGATCAGGCATGAGTTAAAAAGATGATTGATTTAAAAGTTTTAGGGTAACCTACCCTTGAAGGTTTATTTCAATCTCTATTTACTCATGCCTTTTTGTTTTTTATTCTTGATTGAGAACACTTTTTGAGCCGAAAAAAATATCTTAGGAGGCTGACAAAATGTTTAAAAAGATTTTTGGTGTTTTACAAAAAGTTGGTAAAGCACTTATGTTGCCAGTTGCGCTTTTACCTGCAGCGGGTATCCTTCTTGCACTAGGTGCAGCACTTAAAAACCCTGCGCTATTAGATTTAGCTCCATTTCTAGATAATAGTGGAGTAGCAATGGTAGCATCGATTATGCAAAATGCTGGAGATATTGTTTTCGCAAACTTACCAGTATTGTTTGCGGTTGGGGTAGCTGTTGGATTAGCTGGCGGTGAAGGTGTTGCTGGTCTAGCGGCTATCATCGGTTACTTAATTATGAATGTAACGATGGGTACTGCTTTAGGATTAACAGCTGAAGACGTTAATGGATTAAATTATGCTAGCATCTTAGGAGTTCCTACGCTCGCTACTGGAGTTTTCGGTGGTATTATCGTAGGTCTAATAGCTGCTGGAATGTATAATAAATTCTTTGAAATTGAATTGCCATCTTATTTAGGTTTCTTTGCTGGTAAACGATTTGTACCAATTATTACAGCTGCTACTGCTGTGATTTTAGGATTAGTAATGATTATTGTTTGGCCACCAATTCAAAATGCTTTAAATGCATTTTCACAAAATATGGTGCATGCAAACTTAACGCTTTCTGCGTTTATTTTTGGAGTAATTGAACGTTCTTTAATTCCGTTTGGATTACATCACATTTTCTATTCACCATTCTGGTATGAATTTGGTTCATATGTAAATGCGGCTGGTGACACTATTCGTGGGGATCAACGTATTTTTATGGAACAAATTAAAGATGGAGCAGAATTAACTGCAGGTACATTTATGACTGGTAAATTCCCATTCATGATGTTTGGATTACCTGCGGCGGCTCTTGCTATATATCATGAAGCTCGTCCTGAGAAAAAAGTAATCGTTGGTGGGTTAATGGCATCAGCGGCATTAACTTCTTTCTTAACAGGTATTACTGAGCCGTTAGAATTCTCATTCTTATTTGTGGCTCCAGTATTGTTTGGAATTCACGCTGTATTTGCAGGTTTATCTTTTATGACAATGCAGTTATTAAATGTAAAAGTAGGTATGACATTCTCAGGTGGTCTAATCGACTATGTGTTATTCGGTTTAATTAATCCACAGACAAATGCATGGATTATTATCCCTGTAGGTTTAGTGTTTGCTGTTATCTACTATTTCGGTTTCCGTTTTGCGATTCGTAAATTTAACCTGAAAACACCCGGTAGAGAAGATGAAACAGAAGAAAGTGAAAGTGGTGTAGCAGGAACAACTAGTGATCTTCCATACGAAGTATTAGAAGCTATGGGTGGACAAGATAATATTGCGCATTTAGACGCTTGTATTACTCGTCTTCGTGTATCTGTTAATGATATTAAATCCGTTGATAAGAATCGATTGAAAAAACTAGGTGCTGCTGGAGTGCTTGAAGTTGGTAATAATATTCAAGCTATCTTCGGTCCTCGTTCAGAGACGATTAAAGGTCAAATGAGAGATATTATGAGTGGGAAAAGACCACGTCCTGCTGCTCAGCCTTCTATGGAGAAAGAAGTACAAGAACAAATTGAAGATGTAAATCCAAGTGCTTTACAAAGTAATGTAACTGGCGAAGATTCTTTTGTTGCTCCAATCAAAGGGGAATTAGTAGCTATTACAGATGTACCTGACGCTGTATTTGCGGGTAAAATGATGGGAGATGGTTTTGCAATTATTCCTTCAGACGGAACAGTAGTATCTCCGGTTGATGGGAAAATTGTTAACTTATTCCCAACAAAACATGCTCTTGGAATTTTGGCTGAAAACGGTCGTGAAATTCTAATTCACTTTGGTATTGATACAGTTAAATTAAAAGGGGAAGGTTTCGAAACACTTGTTTCAGAAAATGATCAAGTTAAACAAGGACAACCTCTGTTGAAAGTAAATCTTGACTATATTAAAGAAAATGCAACAGCAACTATTACACCTGTTGTGTTTACGAACTTAGCTGAAGGTGAAGCTGTACAAATCAATAAACTTGGTAAAGTTGAACTTAAAGAGGAAGATGTAATAACGATTACTAAGTAATAGAATATATAGAAAGAACTCGGTCTCATGATCGAGTTCTTTCTATTATTATAAGTAGAAATGAAAAGTTTAGATGATAGTGTTCAAAGGCGTTTCTTTAACTAATGATCCATATAGGTCACTTTATTGGAATAATATATAGGAGGAAGAATAAACCAGAAGTAAATAGTCATATCAACAGGTTGATCTTGATTTCTATTTTTTTTGTTTAATTATTATTGACGAAAGTACTGATAGCTGTTAATATATAAAAACAGCCTTACAAGAACCTATTGATTCATTTGATTAATAGTGAAAGAAAAATTATATTAAAAAAGTAATTGACTTATTTAATAAAGGCTGGTATGATATAAAAGTTGCCTGATAAGCA